>FWWL01002289.1_pt1 | contig 10035 bp, 11 predicted proteins | sample 2228331 | NCBI WGS metagenome assembly FWWL01 (sample SAMEA103939775, study PRJEB20133) | metagenome
ATCCATGTAGCAACCTCGGGTAGAAGCAGTTATGAGAGGGCAAGGAGCATAAAAAGAATAGGGGGATCAAATACGTTGGGCCAAAGCGATGGCTCCTAACACGCCGGCCATCTCCCCCAGGGCAGGAGGCACGATATACGAATCAATTTCGTCCAGGATAGCCTTGGCTTGAATGTATCCATTCAACAGGCTGCGGGTCATGGCGCGAATGCGGGGGAAAAGGTGACTTTGTTTCATAACCCCGCCCCCTAAGATAATACGTTGGGGAGATGTAATACAAATGATGGATTGAAGGGCCAGGGCAATGTACTCGGCTTCAAGTTCCCAGATGGGATGCTCTGGCGGCAGTAGTTCCGCTTTCTGTCCCGTTCGGGCTTGTAAAGCCGGACCATTTGCCAAGCCTTCAAAGCAATCACCATGGAAAGGACAAATGCCAGGGAAGGGATCTTTTTTAAGATCGTGGGGTAGGCGAATGTGGCCCATTTCGGGATGGAGCATGCCATGAAATGGGCGGTTCTGTATGATTAGCCCACCCCCGATGCCCGTTCCAATGGTGAGGTAAACATAATCGCTCAAACCTTGTGCCGCTCCCCACCTGCCTTCGCCCAGGGCGGCTCCATTGACATCGGTATCTATGACAACCGGGCAGCCAGTGCGGGCTTGTAGCACATCTCGAATGGCTACGTTAGCCCATCCTGGTTTGGGGGTTGAAGTAATATAACCGTAAGTGGGAGATCCCGGAATCAAATCCAGCGGGCCAAAACTGGCAATGCCAATGCTTGCCAGTTGGGTATGGGACTTTTCCATAAAACGAATAAAGAATTCGACTGCCTGGCTGAGTGTCTCTTCTGGAGTGGTGGTCGGAAAACGGGTTTGGGCTACCAATTCATTAGGTCCATTGCCGATCGCGCAAATAAACTTAGTGCCGCCAGCCTCAATTCCACCGAAGAGTGTCATGGATCACCTCGCTATAGAATGGGTTTGGAAAGATGAATTAAGCGGGAAAGATCCCTAATGGCTCTCACTATTGGTTTATAATTGCAGAAAGCTCTTGTCCAGCCAGGGATGAGAGCCTTGAATTTGCCCTTCAGGGCGGGCTTTTTTGATAATCTTATCACGAAACCACAGCGAAAAACGTGAGGGATCCATGGATATTTTTGCCAAATGTCATGATTTCACAATTGCCAAGCAAGCCATCGAGCAAGGGATTTATCCTTATTTTATCCCTATGGCAGAAAACGAGGGTACCGAGGTTGTTTTTGAAGGTAAGCGGCTTATCATGTGCGGGTCAAATAACTACCTGGGCCTTACCACTGATCCGCGCGTAAAAAAGGCTGCCTGTGAAGCCATTGAGCGTTACGGTACCAGTTGCACAGGCTCCCGTTTCCTCAATGGTACACTGGCACTGCATGAACAGCTCGAGCATGAATTAGCCGAGTGGGTCGGGAAAGAGGCAGCCTTGGTGTTTTCGACCGGAATGCAAACCAACTTGGGTACGATAAGCGCTCTGGTAGGGCGGAATGATGTCGTCATCCTGGATAAAGATGACCATGCCAGTATTGTGGATGGGGCGCGCTTGGGGTTTGGAAAAATTGAGCGTTTTCGGCATAACGATGTCGAGCACCTGGAGCGGGTCTTGCGTTCCATTCCAGAGGAGAGCGGTAAACTGATTGTGGTGGATGGCCTTTTTAGTATGGGGGGCGACCTGGCTCCTTTGCCCGATATTGTGGCGGTTGCACGGAAGTACGGCGCACGGGTTATGGTGGATGATGCTCACGGCATGGGTGTGCTTGGAGGAGGACGGGGAACGGCCGCTCATTTTGGGGTTACTGACGAAGTGGATTTGATCATGTCCACTTTTAGCAAATCTTTTGCCTCGCTAGGGGGCTTTGTAGCCGGGGATGAACCGGTTATCCATTATGTGAAGCATCATGCTCGAGCGCTGATTTTCAGTGCCAGCATCCCAGCGTCTAATGCGGTGGCGGCGCTGACGGCTCTGCGCATTATGCGGGAGGAACCGGAGCGGATCGAACGAGTTAACAAGATCGGTGAGTACATGCGCAAAGCATTCCGTGAGATGGGTTTTAACATCGGGAATTCTCAATCCCCCATTGTCCCGATTATCATTGGGGATGATGAAAAAACGTTTCTGACCTGGCGCCTGCTGTTTGAGAATGGGGTTTTTGTCAACCCTGTGATCAGTCCAGCGGTTCCGCCGGGGATGCAGTTACTGCGCACCAGTTATATGGCGACACATACGGATGAGCAGTTGGAGCGGGTTCTGGAAGTCTTCTATAAAGTGGGAAAAATGGTAGGGCTTATCTAAAACCGCTTGCAGAATTGCGGTGCTATTCGCCGAGGCGTAGGGAAACCTACGCCTCGGATTTAGAATGGGCATCAGCAATATAGAGAATTCCAATTGTGTCAGGGCCACAATGGCTTGAAATGGTGGCTCCTGCCTGAGTGACACACACTTCTTCAACTGGGGCCATTGCTTTAATGGACTCGACCAGGTAGGCTGCATCATCATCACATCCGGTGTGAGTGACAAAGACACGATGCTGGTCCAGATGGGGTAGGTGGGAGCGGAAATCCTCTAGCATGGTGTCTAGGGCTTTAACCCGTGTGCCTCGAATTTTGGCTTTGACCCCCAAAGTGCCATCTGGGCGGACCTCGATAATGGGGCGAATCTTTAATACACTTCCCACAATGGCCTGCAAAGCGGTACAACGTCCACCCTTGTAGAGGTATTCCATGGTTTCGATGACGAATGAAGTGTGGACTCGGGGGACGGTGTTTCGAATTTCATGCACAATTTGCTCTGCCGTCCATCCCATGTCACGCAATTCAGCGGCTTTTAGGACCAGCAGCCCAATACCAGTGGAAAGGTTTTTTGAATCAATGATGTGAATCTTTTTGTGGGGTAATTGTTGCGCTGCCAGCAGACCATTGGGGAGTGTGGCAGACAATTTTGCTGAGATTCCGATGTAAATGATCTCATCCGATGGTTCAAAAAATTCAAGGAATTCTTTTATGGAGGGAGCCGATGTCTTTGGCAGCTCACCGGTCTTTGCCACCAGCCTAAAGAGTTCTTGGGGTGATATCGAACCATCAGGGATGGTTCGGTTGTCAATAAAAACCTGCAGGGGTAAGACGCGAACGTTAAACCGATGAATCAATTCTGGACTCAAATCTGCGCAACTGTCGGTTACAATATCCACCATAGGTTAAGAACCCTCCAAAATGAAACAATATCGGGCTAATTATAGTCCAGGATTGATGACGGAAATGAGGAACGCCATGGGTAGTGAAAGTCGTTCAGTCTATTTGTTTGATCTGGATGGAGTGCTGGTTCAACCGGGGGGATACCGGCAGGCACTGAGGGATACCTTAAACGATTGGGCCGCTAGGATGGGATTGAGCCCCGCCTTTGCGCCTAGCGAAGAGGAGATTGCCATCCTCGAAGCCCAAGGCGTGACTAGCGAATGGGATATGATCCCCTTCTCGCTGGCTTTGATTATTGAGGCATGGTGGGATTTGCATTCGGAGGTCGTTCTGTCGACAGATTTGAATCAGACCCTCGCCACTATGCGTCAGGCGACACGTCATTTAGTCGCTCGCCCGGTGTTTGGACAGGCGTATGACGGGTTGGGAAGTAAGCGCATTGAGGGGTATCCATTGGTTGAGGGTTTGCTCTTACAGAAGGATTCGTCCTGGGTGCGGGGACGGTTTCCGCGCTTATCCCATCACCCGCTGTTGGAGACATTGTTTTCTTCAACCCGTGATATCCTGCATCATCTACCCAACCGGGATTTCCAGACGCGGGTGTTGGGTAGTCATTTATTTGAAGAGACTTACCATACGAAGGCTCCCTTTGATTCGGTTCCTTACCTTGCAGTGTGGGATCGGGTTTTGGTAGAAAAAAGGATTCTGAATGAACTGCTTCACGATGGAGACGGGGTGGGGGCGGTGATTACGGCCCGGCCTTCACGCCCACCTCTGAACCCGCCTACAATTCGAGTAGGGTACAGCCCCGAGGCAGAAATTGCTGTTGAGTTACTTGGCATTAAAGATCTACCCATTGTTGGTCATGGGGCCTTGACTTTTATGGCTGAACATATGGGGATTCACGCTGAGCGTTTGCTTAAGCCCTCGCCCTTTCAGGCAATGGCCGCCATCATGGCGGCTCTCACGGGTGATGTGCTGACGGGATTGTTATGGGCTTATCAGGAATATGGCAAATCGGAATGGGGAAAGAGTGCTTATCTGGATCGTTTGATCCGTAAGCAATCCTTGCGCTCTTGCCACCTGCCACCCTACCTAAATCTGCACATCTTTGAGGATTCCCCAATTGGCATTCAAGCCTGTCAGCGTGCTGCAGACGTCTTAAGAGAAAAGGGCTGCCAAGTTAACCTTCATGCCTGGGGAATCTCGCATCAACCGACCAAAATAAAAGCCTTATCTGAACTTGGTGCTGAGAGTTTTACGAACGTTAACCAGGCTTTAGAGGCTGTCCTGGCGCGGCGCAATCACAGGAAGCGCGCCCCTGTGGTTGGACTTGACTCAAGTTGGGAATCTTCGTCCACGTAAACGGGTTCGCGCTGAGGGCTTACCGGTTGCGATGGCGCAGCACGTAAGGGGGCTGGGCTTACAATAGGCGATTCACGTCGCGGGGTTACCATGGGACGACGCTCGAGAGAACGGTGAGTGGGTTGAGGTTGAGAACGTGCAGGCGAAACTGGAACGCTGGCCAACAGGCGCTGACCAGCCAGGGTTAAAGCCCCGATGAGCAGGATACGGGTTACCCAAACCAGGATGGCGATAAACAGTGGCACAACCTGCATCAGCAGTTCTGGATTGATGAAAGCGCTAGCGCGTGGCGTGTGCTCAACCAAAGCCAGTGAGACACCCCACCAGGTTAAAATGGCATTCATGGTAGCGGCCAGGAGCCAGGCGCCAAAAAGAAGCCACACCCCCCGGTTTTGGACAATCTCCTCGTCAGGGAGGAATAATCGAGCGATCCCGGCAAAATCAATGCTGCAGAACGCGATAGCGAGCACCGTTGCCCATTCCAGGGGACCGAATGCAAGGTCGCCCAAAAGGTCGTGGAGGGCAACATAAGTGGTGCTGTAATTGAAGATCTCGAACCCAGCCAGTGCGAGCAACAATAGTACTCCGAAGAAAATTCCACGATGGCGGTGTAAGGCCACCGGAAGGTTTTCAAACCAGGTACCGATTGAGTTGGTCAAGAGGGTCATAGATTTTCACCTCCACCTGAGGCTTTTTACATGAGCTGTTTATATTATAGAATATATGTTCTATTGTGTCAAGCGCTGCAATGTGCTCTTTGCGGTACAATAAATCCATGGGCAATAAGAATTCTGATTTTGACTGGGTTGCCCCCTGGTATGAACGTATTTTCAGAATGCCGCCCAGTGGTGAGATCAAGCACTGGCTGAAATTACCCTTCAAAGGCTGGTTATTGGATGTTGGAGGCGGAACCGGCAGAGTGGCTGCGGGTTTGGTTGGTACTGTTGAGGGAATTGTAGTACTGGATGCTTCGATAGGCATGTTACGCCAGGCACAACGTAAGCCCGGACTGTTTCCAGTATGGGGAATGGCGGAATGCTTGCCATTTCAAACAGGGAAGTTTTCCCGAGTCTTGATGGTGGATGCCTTTCACCACTTACAGGATCAAGAGACCGTGCTGGGTGAGCTGATGCGCGTTTTGGCGCCAGGAGGGGTTTTGGTCATTGAAGAGCCCGATTATCACCACTGGGCGGTCAAAGTGGTGGCCTTGTTTGAGCGTTGCATTGGTATGCGAAGCCGATTCTGGTATCCTGAGGACATCGCGGCGCGTATCAAGGCAATGGGGTATATTCCTGAAATGCACAAACATGGTACTACTTTACGTATCCTGGTTGTAAAATGAAAAATAGAGAGGGATTATGGAGGAGATAACTATTCAGTATGTGATGGAAAACCTATACCGCGCCTTTTCTCCGGAAAACGCGCACGGAGTTCAGGCGGTGATTCAATTACATGTGACTGGCGACGAACCCGGCAATTGGGTAATCCGAATACGTGATGACCAATGCGAAGTGACCGAGGGTGAGGTGGAATATGCTGACCTCACGTTTACGGCTGATGCGCGTGACCTTTTGGAAATGCTGCAGGGTAAGTTAAACCCTTTGAGTGCCTACATGATGGGACGACTTGATTTTAGAGGCAACAGTACCCTGGCAATGAAACTACCCACCCTCTTTGCAAAGGGAATGGATTATTTAAAACAGCAGGGTGGGCAGGATTAATACAACCCCCACCCGAGGTCAATGCCCTCTTCCATCATTGAAAAATCCCACATTTCCATGCCTAGTTCGATGAAGGTGGGAATCCCCAGGGCTTGTTCCGCTTTCTGGCGCGTCATCTCAATGAGTGCTGGCCCGTAAGGACAGAATGGAGTGGTTAGAATCATGCGAATCATTGCCTGATCGGGCTCGATACGCACATTGCGGATTAAGCCCAACTGGATGACATTTAACCCAATTTCGGGATCAATGATTTCACGCAAGGCTTCGCGCAGCCTGTTGCAGGCTTCAGGGTGTGTGGCTTCAGCGTCCCATGCGGGGCGATTCGTTCCGGGTTGGGATGGATTTTCCATGTTCTTTCTCCGTCTTGATAATATAGACGCAACGTTGATCCTTTTGCACAACGCAAGTGACTTTGTCCGCCGGATGAGCCAACAATGCTGAGATGAGAGATTGATCCACTGAGCACACCTCAGGATATTGCTGGCTCAAATAATAATAGGGGCAGTTGATCTCGCGGATGCGGTAAGTGTCTCCCTCTTTTTCCCACTCTACCAAAAAGCCTTCTTCAGCGAGCACTTTGCGCAGAAATTCCAGGCGCTCCTCGGTGCCCATTTTTGCAACAAGGTCGTGGTAGCCCGTAGCAATTTCCTCGCCAATTTGCGCAAAGATCTCACTTATTGCCTTAGGAGATAGGGTGCCCTTAAGTTGATCCAGCAAGCGCGTTGTTAAGCGCACATAACGGGTTGGAAAGCGTTCCAGGCCTGCTTCGGTCAAGTAATAAACCAAGCGTGGACGTCCAACGCCGTGGCGCTCCTCTTCACTTGCGACTAAACCCTCGGCAAGTAATGTATTCAAGTGGTGGCGCACCGAAATGGGACTGATCCCTACCGCTTGGGCCAGTTCATTTATGGTGCAACGAGGGTTATTGAGCAATGTTTGTAAAATGCGGTCACGCGTACTTTTGTTATTCATCACTATCCTGGGTTGGAACCGGTATTCCCCATAGATCTTTTGGTTTTTCTGAGTATAGCAAAAATGCGGTCACGCGTACTTTTGTTATTCATCACTATCCTGGGTTGGAACCGGTATTCCCCATAGATCTTTTGGTTTTTCTGAGTATAGCAAAGATGGGTTGAATTGTCAATATATTAGAAATTTATCATAAATATTGACCAGATAGTGGAAACATGCTATAATGCACGAAACTTGATCGGCAAGAGGCAAATTCTGTAGGAGGTAATGATTTCATGACCGACACTTTAGTGATCCGCAACCTAAGGGTGCGTGTAGAAGGGAAGGAGATCCTTAAGGGGGTTAACCTGACTCTACCCAAGGGTGAGGTGCATGCAATTATGGGGCCAAATGGTACCGGTAAGTCCACGCTGGCCTACACCCTGATGGGACACCCGGGATATGAGGTAGTAGAGGGTGAGGTCTGGTTCAAGGGGCAAAACATCTTAGAGTTAGAGCCCGATGAACGGGCACATTTGGGAATCTTTCTGGCTTTTCAGTACCCGGTGGCTATTCCGGGTGTTACGGTTGCTAATTTCCTGCGTACCGCCCTGAATGCCCAGCGGCGAGCGCGCGATCCTGAAGACAAGGGGATCCCGATTGCCGAATTTCGAAAGCTGCTCAAAGAAAAGATGGCTTTACTCAACATGGACCCCTCTTTTGGGGGGCGCTACTTGAATGATGGTTTTTCGGGCGGCGAAAAGAAACGGGCGGAGATCCTGCAGATGGCTGTATTGCAGCCGGAAATTGCCATTTTAGATGAAACCGATTCTGGGCTGGATATAGACGCTTTACGAATTGTTGCCCAAGGGGTGAATGCGCTTCGTGGCCCTAATCTGGGCGTGCTTGTTATTACCCACTACCAGCGTATTCTGAACTACATCCAACCCGACGTGGTTCACGTGATGATGGACGGGCGCATTGTGGAAACTGGCGGCCCGGATCTGGCACTCCACCTGGAAGAGAAGGGTTATTCCTGGGTGCGTGAAAAACTGGAAAGCGATTCAGTACTGGCGTAATCCTCAATGAGTGGTAGATCCTAATGTGGAGGATGCGATGGTTGCGAAACCTCAGCAAGAAGAATTCCTGGAGCAGTTAGGTGAATATCGGTATGGTTTTGCGGCTCCAGATGTCTCAGTTTTCAAGGCCCGCAAAGGGCTGGACGAAGAGGTTGTTAAGCAAATTTCCTGGATGAAGGGTGAGCCCCAGTGGATGCTGGAATTCCGCTTACGTGCATTGGAGCATTTCCGTAAGCGACCGATGCCAACATGGGGGGCGGATCTTTCGGGACTCAACCTGGATGATATTTACTACTACGTTAAGCCTACCGATAAGGAGGGGCGCTCGTGGGATGATATTCCGGATCCTATCAAGGAAACATTTGAGCGTCTGGGTATTCCAGAAGCGGAGCGTCGTTTCTTGGCCGGGCTGGGTGCGCAGTACGAATCTGAGATGGTCTATCACAGCATCCAAGAACACCTGGCTAAGCAGGGTGTCATCTTTGTAAGTATTGAAGATGGCCTGCGTCACTACCCGGATCTTTTCCGGGAGTACTTTGGTAAGGTTGTCCCCATTGAAGATAACAAGTTCGCAGCCCTCAATAGTGCCGTCTGGTCCGGGGGGTCGTTTGTTTACGTGCCGAAGGGCGTTAAGGTGGATCTGCCTTTACAGGCGTACTTCCGCCTGAATGTGGCCAACATTGGCCAGTTTGAGCGTACCCTGATTATTGCGGACGAGGGCGCTCAAGTGCACTATGTGGAGGGTTGCACAGCCCCGATTTACTCCACGGATTCGTTCCATAGTGGTGTTATCGAGATTATTGTTAAGAAGGGGGCACGGGTGCGGTATACCACCATTCAAAACTGGTCCACCAATGTCTACAACCTGGTGACCCAGCGTGCTATTGTTGAGGAAGGTGGTACCATGGAATGGGTGGACTGCAACCTGGGATCTAAGATTACCATGAAATATCCCTCCTGCTACCTGATGGGTCCTGGGGCGCATGGGGAGATTCTTTCAATGGCGTTTGCGGGTCCTGGTCAGTGGCAGGATGCTGGAGGCAAAGTGATCCACTTTGCACCGCATACCAGCAGCAAAATCACCTCTAAATCCATCAGTAAAGGAGGTGGGCGGGCTTCGTACCGCGGCTTGTTGAAGGTACACAAAGGGGCTTACGATTCCCGCTCCAATGTGGTGTGTGATGCTTTGCTCCTGGACCCCAAATCTCGCTCAGATACATATCCTTACATCGAAATTGACGAGGAAGACGTGACCATTGGCCATGAGGCTTCAGTCTCGAAGGTGGGTGAGGAGCAACTCTTTTACCTGATGAGTCGCGGCTTAAGCGAGGAAGAGGCGACCACAATGGTGGTATCGGGCTTCATTGAACCCTTGGTCAAGGAATTGCCAATGGAGTATGCGGTTGAGATGAATCGGCTCATCCAATTACAAATGGAAGGATCTATCGGGTAAGGACATCGAGGACTTGAATTGAAGAGGATGCAAAGGCTATGACGAAAGAAACTCCCGAGATTGTTGTACGTGGGCGACGGCGCGAGGCTCAAGCACTGGCAAAGGCCTTTGCTTTTCAGCGCGCCATGGTGCGAATGGCGGGTTTAAGCCCGGGTATTCAGGCTTTTCGCGATCAGGCATGGCGCCTTTTTGAAAGTCTGCCTATGCCTGATCCCAAAGACGAGGCCTGGCGACGCACCGA
>FWWL01011111.1_pt1 | contig 10034 bp, 10 predicted proteins | sample 2228331 | NCBI WGS metagenome assembly FWWL01 (sample SAMEA103939775, study PRJEB20133) | metagenome
TTGCGCCTCAGAGGGTGAGCGTGTCCCAGGCCAGCGCGCGCGCCGGCGCGGCGTCGCCATTGGCGATGGCGATTGGGAGGAAAGCGAACGTGTAGCGTTGACCCGGTGTCAGCGCGGCCAGATTGCAGAGATTTTCGGCGATCACGATTCCAGCGCCGAGCAGCGTGACGTGGGCGTCATCATGCCCGCTGACCGAAGAGTCGACACTGAGCGCATCAATGGCAACCAGCGCAATCTGCCGGTTGACCAGCGCCTGCGCAAGCGCGTTACTCAGGTAGGGGTGGTGGAAGTAGCGCTCTTCGCCCCAATAGTCTTCCCAACCCGTTCGGATTACCAGCGCCATCCCCGGCCAGAGGTCATGCCCGGTGAGAATGGTCGGCTCGATCGGGGCATTGGCGGCGTGTCCGCGCGCATCAATCACCAGCCCCGGCCTGATCAATTGCGCGAGCGGGATCGCGTCAATCCCGCTGCCATCGGCAAAGCGGTGACGAGGCGCATCGAGATGGGTGCCGCTGTGACTGCCCAGACGCAATGCGCTGATCTGCCATGGCGGAATGGAGAGGGGCGTAATCTGCACCGGCGGATCGCCTGGATAGACCGGCATGCCATCGTAGATCGGGCGACTGAGATTGTAGATCATTGCTCGTGAGTTGCCGTTGCCAGCGTTGTTGTCTCAGAGTGCCGCTGTCTGCTCTGGTTCGGTTCAGCGACAATGACCACGCTTTCGGGGCGGAAGGCCATCTGCACATCGCGCCCGCTGCCGGTGTCGAGATCGAGATACGCTGCGTAAGGGTGGGCTACTTCCAGCATCACGCCACCGACATCAACCCAGACGTGCCGCATGCGTCGGCCCGGTCGCTGATTGCGGATCCGTCCCGAAATGATATTGTAGCCGGCGAAGCGAGTGCGCGGGCGATCAGGGTAGACAAATCGAATCTCTTCAGCGCGAATGAATGCAGTGACGACGCTTCCGGCTACAACGGGCGATTCCGGGAGAGCGGCTTCAATCTGCCAGCCCTGCCAGTTGAGCATGACGTGGTCGATCATGACTGTCTCGACCTGCGCGCTGATGATGTTGGTCAGGCCAAGGAGATGCAGGAGCTGCGGGTGCGCGGGCGAGCGACAAACCTCGGCAAGCGGCCCGATCTGCTCGATCCGGCCTTCGCGCATGATGGCGATGCGGTGACCAACGGCAAAAGCGTCGTCGAGATTATGGGTGACGTAGATCACACTGAGACCGTGCTCAGTCTGCACCGCGCGCAGTTCGGCATGCAACTGCTGGCGGATCGGTTGATCGAGCGCGGAAAACGATTCGTCACACAACAACACTGTCGGGCGGACTGCCAGCGCGCGCGCGATCGCGACTCGCTGCTGCTGGCCGCCGGATAATTCGCTCGGCATACGCTGGGCAAGATGGGCCAGATGCATCCGTTCGAGCAGTTCGTAGGCGCGTCGCCGGGCTGCGCGCCCGCTGCCCATCGGGAGTGCCACATTCTCAAGCGCGGTCATGTGCGGGAAGAGCGCATACTGTTGAAAGACGTATCCCACCCGGCGCTGCTGCGGCGGCAGATGAATGAACGGTTGTCCGGCGCGGCGGCGAAAGAAGATCGTCTCATTCAACACAATCTCGCCTTCGTCGGGGGTCATTAATCCAGCAATCGCCTGCAACGTCTGGGTTTTGCCGGCTCCAGACGGCCCAAACAGCACCAGAATCTCGGCGCCCACCTCCATCTGCGCGCGCAGCGTGATATGGTCGAGACGACGAACAATGTCAACGGCCAGCATAGACGACATCAACCTCCTCATCGACGGTTGGGGATCGGCGCGCTGGCCGGGGGCGTTCCAGGCGGCGCACCCACCAGAGACCAATAAAAGCGATCCCGGTCATCACCAGCACCATCAAGTTCGCTTCAGCGTAGCGTTGCGCCTGCACTGCATCATAAATCGCCACCGGCAGGGTTTGCGTGCGACCAGGAATGTTGCCGGTCACCATGAGAGTAGCGCCAAACTCGCCCAGCGCGCGCGCGCCGCCCAGCACAAGACCGGCGATGATACCGCGCCGGGCCAGCGGCAGGGTGATCCGCCAGAGAATGCGCCACTCGCTCAGACCCAGCGTGCGCGCTGCCTGTTCCAGTGTCGGATCAACGCTGGCCAGCGCGGCTCGACTGCTCTGAATCATCAGCGGCAGGCCAACGACCGTTGCGGCGACGACTGCTGCCGGCCACGAGAAGAGAATCCGAATCTGAAACCATTCTACCAGTGGGCTACCCCGCCCCAGAGCCAGGAGCAGGTAGTAGCCGACCACGCTTGGCGGGAGGATGAGCGGGAGCATTAATAGCGTCTCCACCGCTTGCTGGCCGGGAAACTGCGCGCGCGCCAGCCAGAGCGCCAGCGGCAGACCGATCAGCAGAACGAAAAAGGTGGCAATGACGCTCACCTGCAACGAGAGCCACAAAGCAGGCCAGTTCATAACCCTCACGGCCTTACGATGTCATTGGGCAGGATGAAACCATACTTCACCATAATGGCATGCCCTTCCGGGCTGTTGACAAACTCCAGAAAGCGCAGCGCTGCCTCTCGCTGCGTCGTGTTCTGCACTACTGCCGCCATCTGAATGAGCGGATGCTCTGGATGCAACTCAGCCGGGATCAAGACCCAGTTGCCATCGCTTTGCACGCTTAACGAAAGCGCTACAATAGCCGCATCGACATTGCCGGTGCTGGCGAGGGTCAGGGTTTGCGCAACATTCTCCCCAAACACCAGCCGATCCTGCACCTGCTCCCAGATGCCGGCCCGGATGAGCGCTTCCCGCGCTGCCTGCCCATACGGGGCGTGCTCAGGGTTAGCGATCGCAATTCGCTGGAAGACTGGGGCTGTGAGATCGGTCAGGCGCTGAGGCTGAAACGATTGATCGGCGCGCGTCCAGATGGTGATGCGACCCTGCGCGTAGATGGTCGCCGTAGTGGCGTCAATGACATCCTGCGCTGCCAGATCGGCAATAAAACGCTGATTGGCGGCAAAAAAGAGATCAACCGGCGCGCCGCGTTCGATCTGCTGCGCGAGCTGGCCGGTGGAGCCAAAGGTGAAGACTACCGGAATGCCAGTGCGCGCGGTAAACAGCGGGCCAATTTCCTGGAAGGCCGGGGTGAGATCAGCAGCGGCGGCGACGGTGAGCGCGGGCGGTGTGGCCTGCGCTGCGCTGCACGCGGCTAGCAGCAGCGCAACGATCGTGATTGTTAGCCCTCTGCGCCACAGCATTCGCCAGGTCTGCCATCGGTTCATCATATCGTCGATTCTTCTGCCATCATCTGCTGCTGGCACTGAGTCAGCCACGCCAGCGTTGCCTGTACCTGGCCCAGTCGATACCCCATCACCAGTCGCTCAAAGCTGCGTTCGGGCGGCAAGGCCGCGATCTGCGCTTCAATCTCGTGTAACCACTGCTGGCAACATGCCTGTTGTCGTTCCAGCAACAGGCGTAGCGTCGCGTCGCCTTCACTGCGGGCAAAATACAGCTTGGCGAGAAACTCCAGTCGCATGTCGCGTCCGTGGTGAACCGGAGTTGTCAGCCATTCGGTGAACACCGCCTCGCCATGCGGGGTCAGCGAGATGATCTTGCGCGGCGGTCGCCGATCCTGGATTTCGAGCTGATGTTTCAGATAGCCATCCGCCTCTAACCGGTCGAGCAGCGCGTAGAGATGGCTCTGTTTCATGCGCCAGAGAAATCCCAGCGCTTCGCCCCGTTGCATCTGCTGAAAGATTTCATACGGATGCAGGGATTGGCGCCGGATCAGCCCCAGCAGAGCGATCTCGATGGTGGGCGGATGTTTTTGCGCTGACATTGCTGCCTACTAACGATGCGAATATTCAGGGTGTGAGTATTCTACCACAATGATGATGCCTCTGCTGAACGTTTTGTAGTCTACCCTCTGCTGGTTGTCATCGTTTTTGCAGCTTGCTGTCTTACACTGCATGCAGATAGAGCATTGTTGTCAGCAGGCGGACTGTCTTATGACGCTTCACACTTCATCACTCGCTCCATCATCTGTGCCGACCGTTGTGAAAGATCGCCGGTTGCTGCTGCGGCGTGAGGCGCCGCTGGCGCTCGATCCGCCACTGGCGTTGCTTGATGATCTGGTCACCCCGATAGAACGAATCTTTGTGCGCAGTCGCCAGACAGCGTCTGCGCCTGAGCCGGACAGTTGGGAATGCGTGATTGATGGCCTGGTGCGCCATCCGTTGCTTATCAGTTACGCTGATCTGGCGCATCAGCCGCTGAGCAGTTTCTTTGCCGCGTTGATCGGACAGATGCAGACAGGTAATGATACCAGCTATGGCCCGCTGGCTAATGCCGAGTGGATTGGCGCGCCTCTTTCGCTCTTTCTCGAAGCGGCGGGCGTAAAGCCCCAGGCGGCTTTTGCTGCCTGCTGGAGCAACGGCCCCAATCCGATCGCGCGCTATCTGCCGCTCGCAAGCCTCTGGCAAGATGGCATGCTGGCGTATGCTATCAATGGTCTCCCCTTGCCGGTTGTGCATGGCGGGCCGGTGCGTCTGGTAGCGCCCGGTTGGGCAGGCACATATTGGGTGAAGTGGATTGAGCGGATCACACTGATTTCTGCTGAAAAAGCGCCGCCAGAAGCGCACCGTGATGGCAGGCTGGCTGTTGATGGGCGCTTGCTCAATCTGCCCGCTGCCGGCTTGCGTTCTGGGGACATTTACCAGATCCGTGGCGTAGCATGGTCGGCAGCCAACGGTGTGGCACAGGTGATGGTGTCATTCAACGGCGCGCCGTGGCATCCCGCTGACCTCGACCTCGATCTTGGCCCGCGCGCCTGGCGGCGGTTCTGCTACGACTGGCCGGTAACCAGCGGCGATCATCTCATTCGTGTCCAGATCACCGACCTGACCGGTCAGACTGCGGTGCGGCAGTGGGCGGTGCGCGTCTCGCCTGATTCCTGACGAAACGATCTGACGATGCTGATGCCTGATTAAGGGCAAGCGCTCTTGCCTGCCGTTTCTCGCGCCTCGTCCAGTCTGTGCGATCTTCCGGTGTGCTGGGCAACTGCGCAACATCGATCACCGGGAATATCGTTCCTTCTGACTATCACTATCAGGAGCAGCGCCAACGTAAGAAGCGCTCTGCTGCCGCGCTTCGCGCCTGTGGTGCGCACTGGCCGATCATGGCGCCAATGGAACCTGTCATCAGACCACGCGAGATGGCATAAGTGACCCGTCGGATCACTCCTGCTGACGGTTGGCGCGAGCGATCTTTCGTGAACGCATGTCACGCTGCGGCGCGTGTTGCGCGCGCTTACCGTATCCGCTATAATGGCTAAAAGAGCAGAGGCCAGCGTCCCTGCCGGACACTGGCCTCTCCTGATGGAACCTGCGCGTGCGCTTTTAGCGCGTCTTCGCCAGCGTTCGCATACAACGAGTGCAGATGCGCACCTGCACAGCATAGCCGTCCTGAGACACCAGCGTTGTCTTCTGAATGTTGGGGCGCCAGATCCGATTGGTGCGGCGCTTCGAGAAGCTCACATTGTGGCCGAAAGAAGGTTGTTTGCCGCAGAGTTCACATTTTGCCATTGTTGTACTCCGGAAGACCAACATATTTTATAATCACACTTTGCGAGACTATACCATATCGCATTCGCTTTGGCAAACCGCGTGCGCGGCCTGGGGCGAACCTTTGGAAGGAGATGACCCTGCGCGACAGGAATAGCAATGGCAACGATGAAAGTAATTACCGATGGCGCCAGTGATCTTCCACCTGACCTGGCGCGCGATCTCGACATTGAAGTTGTGCCGCTGATGGTACGGATCGACGATCGGCTCTATCGGATCGGGCTTGACATCAGCGAAGATCAGGTCTACGACCAGCTTTTCGTCAGCCGTGAGCGGGTTGAAATCGTCACGCCGACAGCGACAACCTTTGAACAGTTGTATCGCAGCCTGCTTGGTCGTTACGACAAAGTGTTCTCGATCCATCTCAGTCAACGGCTGGGGCCGATGTTTCGCGAGGCGCAGGCCGGGCAGGCGCGCCTGCCGGCGTCAACCACCCGGTTTGAGGTGATCGACAGCAAGCTGGCCGGTATGGGCCTGGGATCGATCGTGATCGCGGCGGCGCGCGCGATCCGCGATGGCCTGTCGCCAACCGAAGTGAGTGATCTGATCGGACAGATGATCCGCCATACCCATACGGCCTTTTTCGTTGACACCATGGAGTATCTTGAGCAGAGCGGCCTGCTTACCTTCAGCGGTTCGCTGATTGGCTCGATGCAACGGATCAAGCCGCTCATGATTCTCGATGAGGGCGAGATCGTGCCGTATGAGCGCACGCGCACCCGGGCAAAGGCGATTGAGGGCCTGTTTACCTTTGTCGAGGATTTCCCTCACGTTGAAGAGGTGATCATTCATTACGCCACCACCCCGGAAGATGTCGAGAAGCTGCTTGAGAAGATCGATCCGGTCTTCTCGCGCGATCGAGTGCAGGTCTCGCGGATGGGGCCGGCCATCGCTTCGCGTCTTGGGCCGGGCGCGATGGCGGTTACCGTCTTTGAAGGCTTCGATGAAGCATGACCGAGGCTGAGCGACAGCAGGTGACGGCGCTTGGCCAGATGCTGGCGGCTGAGCGCCGCGATGGGTGTATCGATCGGGTGGCGGATGACGGGTTGTCGGCGTTTCTCCGCCAGTGGTCAGCAACGGCGGGGAGCGCGGCAAATCTGCCGATCGTCCGGCGCGCGCTCGGTCTGCTCGTCGGGTATGAACGCATGACTCTCGCCGAGCGCGATCAGGCGCTGGCCGAGGCGATTGAGCTGCTGCGGTCGTTGTTTCGCTCGGAACACCGCGATCAGGCAGCATCGCCGGCGCAACCTGCTGATCCGCCCGCTATGTCTCAGTCTCACCCCGCGCCGCAACCGGCAGTCGATCCGGCCCCCGCTTCGCCGCCGGCGCGCGCCAAACGGGCGCGGCAGTCTCGTCAGCCAGCCGAGTCTGTGGTCAAACGTCCGCTCGCTGAGCTTGATCTCGAGGCGCGAATCGATCAGATCGCCGGCGTCGATTGGCGACTCGCTGCCAGCTTTCGCCGCCTGGGGGTCATCACCATTCACGACCTGCTCTACCACTTTCCCCGCCGCTACGACGATGTCAGCGCCCGGCGCTCGATCAGCGAGTTGCAACCTGGCGCTGAAGAGACCGTGATCGGCGAAGTGACCGATGTGCGCGCGATCGGCAGCGGTTCAAAGCTGCGGGTGCAGGTTGAGGTCAGCGACGAGACTGGTTCGATCGAGGCGATCTTCTTCAATCAGCGCTGGATTGCGCAGCAGATTCGGATAGGCCAGACCATCGCGCTCAGCGGCAAGGTGAGTCTGTATGGCGGGAAGCTCCAGTTCAGCAGTCCGCGCTGGGAACGGTACACGCCTGATCCTGATGCCCTGTTGCATACAGGCCGGTTGGTGCCTATCCATCCGCTTACGCAGGGTCTCCACGAGAATCAGGCTCGCCGTTTCATCAAGCAGGTCGTTGACGCCGTCACGCCGCGTGTGGTTGATCATTTGCCGCCGGCGCGCCGCGAACAAGCGCGGCTGTTGCCGCTCGCTGAAGCTCTGGCCCAGATCCACTTTCCCGACAGTCACGAACGGTTGGCAGCGGCGCGCCGACGACTGGGCTTCGATGAATTCCTCTTTATTCAGATCGGCGTGTTGCAGCGCAAACGTCTCTGGCAACAAGAGCTGGGCGTGCCGTTCACCATTGACGAGCGCGTTCATGCGAAGTTGCAGCAACGGTTGCCGTTTCAGTTAACTGCTGCCCAGCAACGGGCCATCGGCGAAATCTTTGCCGATCTGCGCCGTCCGGCGCCGATGGCGCGCCTGCTGCAAGGCGATGTGGGAAGCGGCAAGACCGTGGTGGCCGCTGCGGCGCTGCTGCAGGCCGTTGCCAACGGCTTTCAAGGCGCGTTGATGGCTCCAACCGAGATTCTGGCCGAGCAGCATGCAAAGAACTTGCGCCATCTGCTCAGCCAGGTGCGGGTGCCGCGCTCGACGAACGCCATGGCAACGCCGACCTATCAGCAGGCCGACTGGCGCGCGCTGCTCGCTCCAGATGAGGCGGCGAAGCTGGCCGAGATTACCGCTATTTTGGGCATGACGCCAGAAGAGGATATGGACGGGCAAGGGGTGCGGGTCGCGCTCCTCACCGGCAGTCTGGGAGTGCGCGAGCGACGGCGGGTGCTCGAAGGTATTGCCCAGGGCGAGATCGATCTGGTCGTCGGCACGCATGCCCTGATTACCGAGACGGTGCAATTTGCCCGGCTCGGGCTGGTGGTTGTCGATGAACAGCATCGCTTCGGGGTTGAGCAGCGCCTTCGCCTGAAGAACAAAGGCTACAACCCGCACATGCTGGTCATGACGGCAACCCCCATCCCACGCACCCTGACCATGACGATCTATGGCGATCTCGACGTTTCGGTGCTCGATGAGCGGCCACCGGGCCGCCAGGAGATCCGCACGCGCCGAATTGGGCGGGTCGAGCGCGAGAAGGCCTACCGCCATATTCGCAAACAGGTGGCCGAGGGTCGTCAGGTCTACGTGATCTGTCCGTTGGTGGAAGAGAGCGAGAAGATCGATCTGCCATCTGCCGAAGAGATGTACGAACAGCTCCAGCGCGAGGTCTTTCCTGATTTGCGGGTGGCGCTGCTCCACGGTAAAATGCCGGCGCGCGAGAAAGATGAGGTGATGCGCGCGTTTCGCGATCACCGGTACGATATTCTGGTTGCCACAGCGGTGATCGAAGTGGGGATTGATGTGCCGAACGCCACGACGATCGTGATTGAAGGCGCTGATCGATTTGGGCTGGCCCAACTGCATCAGTTCCGCGGGCGTGTCGGGCGCGGCAGTCATCAGAGCTACTGCATTTTGATCAGCGACAGCAACAGTCAGCAATCGCAGGAGCGCCTGGCCGCGCTGGAACAGACTAACGACGGCTTCAGGCTGGCCGAGATTGATCTCGAGTTGCGTGGGCCGGGCGAGTTTTTCGGCACGCGCCAGAGCGGCACGCCCGATTTGAAGATGGCGCGCCAGGGTGACACCCGCTTGCTGACCGAAGCGCGTGCGCTGGCCGACGCGATCCTGGCCGACGATCCTGAGCTGGCGCGGACCGAACACGAATTGTTGCGGCGAAAAGTGGATGCCTTTTGGGCTGCGGCAACGCAGGCCGGTTGAAGTGATGAGGCTTGCCTGTGCAGACGCAAACCATCAATTGGCCTGCCCGGCTGGGCGCGGCTACGGTACTGGAATGGTTGGTCACGACCGGCGATCAGGTTGCGCCAACCACCCCGGTGGCGCGAGTGCTGACGGCGGAGGCGGAATGGGTTGTTCCCGCCCAGTGCGAAGGGGTTGTAGCAGAACTGCTGGTTCCGGCTGGCGGTCAGATCAATCCTGGAGCGCCGCTGGCCCGTTGCGCACTGCCGCCGCGTGCGCGGGCGACTCCGCTGGCGCGGCGTATCGCTGCCGCGCTGGGTATTGATCTGAGTGTCGTGCGCGGGCGAGGGCCGGGCGGTCGAATCGAGCGCGCCGATGTTCTCAGGGCAGCGGATCTCAATGGCAGCGTGGCCAAGCAGCGCGCGCCAGCGCATGTGACAGGCGGCGATACCGACGCCGCGCCGTCGGTGCGCGCAGCGGTGAGCGATGCTGGGTCGATGCAATCCGTATCTGCGCCGACGCCGTCTGCCCAGCGCCAGCTCATCACCAGCCCAGCGCCGGCTGCCGATGCCCTGATCCCACTGGCCAGCGCGACAATTGCGGTCAATCTCCAGCCGATCTTGCAGCGCTGCGCGGTGCAGTCTGCGGTCTTCGCTGCGCGCGGCCTGCAATCTACGCCGTTGAGCGCCGTAATTGCTGCCGCTGCGGCGCTGTTTCCTGCCCATCCGTTAATCAATGCGGCCTGGAGCGATACGGTCATCGTCGTGCGGCATCGTTACCACGTCGCTGCCGGCATGGCCGACGGTCAGTGGGCCTTGATCACGGATGCGGGCGATCTGA
>FWWL01011113.1_pt1 | contig 10030 bp, 7 predicted proteins | sample 2228331 | NCBI WGS metagenome assembly FWWL01 (sample SAMEA103939775, study PRJEB20133) | metagenome
TTAAGTTTTTCCACCTATATATTTTATTTTTTTTTATTTTATATTTCAATGAATAAAGAAACATTATTGGACAAAAGAGGAAAAGTAATAATATAATAATTTTAAATAAAAAACACTTATTACTGGTTCAAGTCCGGGTAATTTTTGAATTTAAAAGAGAGGTTCATATGAGAATAATTATATTAACTTTGATGATAAGAGGGGTGCTTTTTTCTACTTCAAGATGGGAACTTCTTCATTATGAACCAACAGATAACGGGTTTATAGATATATCAGCGGTTGATTCAATGAATGTGTGGGTTGTAGGAGTGAGAGATAATGTTGGAGGAATAATATTTAAGACACAGGACGGTGGTAGCACCTGGGATGAAATTTGGCCATGGTCAATTGAAGAGGCATTTTTTGTTTTTGGAACCTACTTTCTTGATTTAAATACTGGTTATGTAACTTCTATGGGAATTATTTTCAATATTTTTCCTGTTGGTTGTATTCTAAAAACAACTGATGGTGGGAACACATGGAATACTGTTTATGGGGGTAATATAAATTATCTGGGGAAGGTCTGGGAAGATATATTTTTTGTTAATTATAATCATGGGTGGGCTGTTGGGGCTAAAGGTGATATAATTCATACAGCAGATGGAGGCAATACCTGGGTTTCTCAAAATGCTCCTGATACATCTTATACATTAAAAGCTGTATATTTTCTGAACCAGAATGAGGGATGGGTTGTAGGGGGAGAATATGATACACTTACAGGTGATGCGAAAAACGGTGTTATTCTCCATACTACAAATGGAGGAAGCACATGGCAAGTTCAGATTGATAGCGCTCCATATGACCTCTGGAGTGTGTTTTTTATAAACTCTCAAAAAGGATGGGCATGTGGTTATAAGGATACCATTTCACCAGGTGTAATATTAAAAACAGTAGATGGAGGGAATAACTGGACAGTTATAATGGCACCCGAGGTATCACTTGGTCCTTATGGATTATTTGGTATAGAATTTATGGATGAATTTACCGGTTTTGCTGCGGGAGCCGGTGAAATCTGGAATACAGATGGTGCTTATTTTGCAGTATTTTTGAGGACGAATGATGGGGGTAATACTTGGAATATTGATACTGTAATATATGATAATCAACCATGGGGAGCATCACCTATATGCCTTGATATGGTATCAAGAAATTGGGGATTTGCTGGAGGAACAAGACTTTCTATATTTGCTTACAGACCTTTTGTCTCTGTTACTGAAAGAGAAAATATAGACCCAGATTTTTCAAGGGCTATCTTTTCTAAGGATAAGATTTATATCTATTCAAAAGATATTTCAGAATTTAAGATAATAGATGCAAGTGGAAGGGTGTTAGAAAAAAGAAACTCTTTTAAAGGAAAAGGTATTTTTTCTCCAGGGAAGGGAGGAACTTATTATATTCTCTCTAAATCAAAAAATAGAACAGATATCCAGAAGATAATTTTGCTGAAGTAAAGCGGTGCGATTTATCGCACAATTATGAAAAAACCTAAGTGCAGTAGAAAAAAACAGGGAAAATAAAAAAATAGTCGCATAAAAAAGGGCTATTGCAAAGAATTTTAATAAAATAATTTATTGTAGCAGGGACTATTTATTACACAACCAAAAGGTAGTGGAAAAGCTGATTTTTAAAATGCTTAATTTTCAAGCACTTAAAGAACCCAATTGTCAAACATGGGTTAACTCCAAATGTGAAATAACAATCTCTTTTGTTAAATTAGCTTTCTATTATATTTTTCCTTCTTTTCCTTGCCCTTCCCGAATATAAGGTAGCTTTTTGTAGATTAACCTCTAAAAAATCAAGACCTTTTTAATTTTATTTTTTCCCTTCTTTTTAAGTTCTATAAAATAAATGCCGGATTTTGCTTCAGGAAAAACAAGCTTATCTTTTCCTGAAACTGAGAGGATTTTTCTTCCCTGGGCATTATAAAGATTTAAAGTAGCTTCAGGAGAAATTCGTATAGAAAGACCGGGATGAATAATGGTGGGAATAAATTCTACTTTTTTGTCTTTTAATTGAATTTCAGCAATTCCAACTCCCCAAACAAAGAAAGAATCAAGAGGAGAGTTAATCACATATTCCCCGTCACTGAATTTAAAATAAAATTCATGCCATCCAGGATTAAAGGGACCAAGGTTTATAGAAAAAAAGGAGGAATCTTTATAATAGTGGTCGGGTGTTCCAAGGGGTATTGGAGAGTTATCTATATAAAGATTTCTAACTGGTGGAAGGTTGTTTTCATTATCCACATAGCTTACAGTGAAGGTAAAGATGGTTGTTGTATCTCCATTGGGTGGATTTACGCCAGGATTTACTAAATAAGGAGAAGTATTCGCACCAGGGGTAAGGATATGTATTCTTGGATACCATCTTGCAGGCTGGGTGGCGTCTGCAAAGTGAAGCCCATTAAGGTCAGCCCAAGCTGTTATTGCTGCAACTGCCAGTTCACCAGTATAAACTCCAAAATTGGGGTCATTTATAAGGTCAGAAAAATTGCAGCTTACATATAGATAGCCACCACTAACAGCTTCGCTTATGTTTCCTATCTGCACAAACTGTGTCTCACCATTAGCATTCTCATAAACTTTATATAATCCAGGGGTGATACCCATAAGTCCTATATCTGCTCTTACTGCGATATAAACCGTGTCTGAGTCTCTTTTAAATTCAGGAGGGTTTATAATTCCAAAGGCATAAACATAAAATTCTAAAGGAAACCAACCACCTTCATCCCAGGGGTAATCTCCGGTTGCGTTTGCCATTCTAAAATATAGTTTCTGGTCTGAAAAACTTATTTTGAAATCTGTGATTTCAAGCCAGTCTCCCGGAGATCCAGGGTCCATATCATTTCCACTTTCCATTGCAGCAGAGGCAAGTAGATTGGTGGGAGGAGGAAAAAGGTCATTTATATTCTTTGGACTTTCCATTGAGAAATTGGGTCCGCTATCATCTACTGCTATAAAATAAAAATAGGCACTTCCTGAACCTGGATAAATTAGATTCCCTTCCCATGTGTTTTCATAAAAGGTGCTTCCAAGGAGGGAAAGAGCAAGAGAATTCCATGTATTTTGGTTATCACTTGAATAAAAAAGATATACAGAAACTATGGAATCATATCCCACAATATTACCCAAGGTATCTTTAAGTGTGTCAGGTGGAATATCTATATTTGCCCATAAAGTATCACCTGCAAGAGGCGCTGAAAAAGCAGGATTTAGAAGGTAGGGAGCTGTTAAACTGAATTGCTCTAACTGTGCCATAAGAACTGCTGATATAGATAATAAAATTAACCTTTTCATGTTTTTAAACCCTTAATTTTGGGGATTCGACCCCTTTTATTTTTAATTTCATCTTATAAATAAAATCTTCTTGAGAGTTTTATTTTTTCCAGCTTTAAGGGATATAAAATACACTCCCGAGGAATTTGGAGTAATTTTCCATCTATGGATTCCTGCAGAAAGTTTTCCTTTATAAATTTCTTTAATTCTTCTGCCGCTTATATCAAAAATATTTATCTCCACACTTTCAGGTTGAAGGAGGTTCAGGGTAAGGTGAGGGGATTTTGAAAGGGTAGGTATATTAATTTCATTATTTTTTCCCGTCCATAATGTGAGTTTTTCACCCACTTTAGGATAAGGGAAGGGGACGATTGGAACTTTTAAATGAGAAGGCATTGTGGCACTGTGATAAACTACATTTGTGGCAGGTAAAGCATTAAGAGTGTCATTTCTCTGGAAGGGTCCCCCGTGATTTGGATTTCTTTCAAATCTTGGATAGTTTGCAGAAGAAATTATCACTCTTAACCTGTGCCCTGTGTTAAAAACATTTGCAGTGCTCCATACATCTATATAAAAGGTATCAGGGACTCCAGGGATAAGGGAATCTACCCTATCTAAACCGTGTCTATGTCTTGCCATAAGTATGTTATCTGTTAAAAGAATTGATCTCCCATCAGGATAAACATCTGTAACCCTTACCGCGAAATCTGTATCATATCTATCTGAAGAGGCATAGAGAACCATTATTATTTTTCCAATTACAGCTACAGGTTCAGAAAAGGGTGGGGTTGTATAAACAAGGACATCAGGTCTATTTTCAATAGGTCTTTGGTCTCTTGGACCATATCCTCCTAAGCCAGTTATAGAATCATATGGAATACCTATGTATTCCCTTCCTCCAATTGTAGGTGTAGGATTAAGGGGGTTATACATATATGTATCAGCAGGTTCTGTAGTTGTTGGTGGTAGTGTATCTAAGAGCCCTCCTGCTCGTAAGTAAAAGTTTTTATAACTTACCTCTGGAAGAGGCCATGTATATGCGTCAATCCATTTGTTCCAGAAGGAGGTATCTGGTATATCGCAGTCTCCCATAAGATAAAACCTCACGGGTGGTTCATCAAGAATTCCATTGGTGGTATCATCATAAAGAAAGTAATTATACCATCTTATAAGGCGGTCGTAGGCATAAGCTGGATTCAATTCTGCATTAGGGGGGAAGAGAAGGTCTCCTTGTTCTCGACCACCAAAATTGTAATGTCCCCAGGGTCCTACAAATAGTTTTTGTTTTCCGAAGCGGCTCTGTAATTCAGAGAAAGCTTCAAGTTGACCATCTGTATAAAGGTCAAACCACCCGGTTACATGATACATGGGATAGGGGGCGGAATCCCATCTACTTGTTAAATCAACCCATGACCACATAGTCTCATAATTTGGATGATTAACAACTGTATCAATGAGCCAGGGGGTGCCCACACCATTTAACCAGGTTTCAACAAGTGCCTTTCTATAAACACCTCCATTAAATGCCACATGGTGGTAGATAGAAGGACCTGCTACCATAGGAACGAGAACATCCAGACTCGGTGGGTGTGAGCCAGCAGCATAATACTGCGTCATTCCAGGTGCAGACCCTCCAACCATGCCGATTTTTCCGTTACAAATAGGATTACCCAAGGAGTCTTTTAGAGAATCTGCAATCCATTCTATTGTATCAAAACCGTCTCTTAAAGGTCCCCATCCATCACTCATAAAAATTAAAGGTTCCCCTTGGGAGTCATATCTTCCTCTGAGGTTCTGTGAAATGATTACATAACCCATATAATCTACAACAACTTGCAGAAGAAGCGAATCATCTATGTTTCTTTCATAGGGAGTTCTTTGGAGAATAACAGGTCTTGGAAAAGGGAAAGTGTCCGGATAATAGATTGTTGCAGCAAGAAGGATTCCGTCTCGCATGGGGATATAAATGGTATCCACTGTGAAAGAATTAAGACTATTTATAAGAATAAGAGCACTTACTACTATTTTTTTCATATCCCTTCACCTCCCTTATTTTTATTATAAGGAATAAAGGGGTAAGTTGTCAAAAGCTTGTAGAATTCCATTTTAATTGCATTTAGAAAACTACTTTTATTTTTGATAATTTTTAGGCATAGATTAAAATTAATTTTGCTTTGTAACAATTTTTATAATTTTTTCGTCTCAATATTATGAAATGTGAAGAATTTAAAAAATTATGGCTTGAGGGAAAAGAGCTAAGGGAAAAAGAAATTTTACATTTAAAAGAATGCAAGGAATGTAAAAAACTTTACAAAGTAGAAGAAGAGCTTCTTTTTTTATTTGAAAATTTAAACAAACCTGAACCTGATGAAAAAATTTTTATAAAATTAAAAAGAAAAATACTTTTAGATAAAATACTGAATTATGCCTCCTTATATTACCTTTTTTCCTCTATCCTATTTCTAAGTTTATTCCCTTTCCTCATAAAAAATATTAATTTACAGGAAAAACTAATTACATTAATTAATGAAATCTTAAAATTTAGCCTTCTCTTTCCCTTTCTTATAAAATTTGCTTTTATTATAAGCCTTTCTTTTTTTGTGAATTATTCAATATTTTTAATTTTTATAGTATTATTCCTTTATATCAGAGTTTTAAGAAAGGGTTCTATTCCCCTTTTAAATTTGTGAGGTTTTAAAATGCTTTTTTTAATTATATCCCTTATTTTTTCCTCGTTAAATGGTTATATAGAGAAGGATGATAAAATAATTGTAGGAAAATATGATACAATAAAAGGAGATTTGGCTGTCATAGGAAAGGATTTAGAAATTCTTGGTTGTGTAGAAAAGGATGTTGCTATTATCGGTGGAGATTTAAAGATAAGTGGTTCTGTAAAAGGAGATGTTGCTGTTGTGGGCGGAGATTGTATTGTTTTAAATGGGGGAATTATATCCGGCGACCTGGCTATTGTTGGAGGAAAAATAAAAATGGAAAAAGGAGGAAGGGTTCTGGGAGAAAAGGCGGTGTTAAACTTAGGTCCTTTAACTTTCCCTTTGAAATTGCTAAAATTTATTGGTGAAGGAGTTTTTACCGGGGAAGGGGAGGAAAAAGAAGAAATTATAGAAAAAGATACTCTGAAAGTAGAAAAACCCGAGGTGAAAGAAGAAGAAGTAATAGAAAAAAAACAGGGAATTTTTCCTGAAGGTTTAAAAAAAATCCTTTTCCCGTTAATTTCCCTTACTGTTTTTTTCTTTTTTATTTTTATGGTTAATATTATTTTCCCTGATACAGTAAAAAATATGGAGCATGAATTTGTGCTTCATCCCTGGCAAATAATAGGAACAGGCTTCCTGATTCAAATTGTCTATATTCCAGTGATACTTATTTTAATAATTTCAATTCTTGGAATTCCTCTTGCAATTACAATAATACTTGCTACTCCCTTATTTTTGATTTATGGTTCTGCTCCTTTACTTAATTTATTTGGAAAAAAAATACTTAAAAGATTAAAAATAGAATATAAAAGGGAGTATGCACCTTTATTTGCTTCCTTCCTCTACTTTTTCACCCTTATTCTTATAATAGGTATTTTCTCTTACTTTGATATTGATAATTTTTTTTATTACTTTCTCAAGTTTTTCTTTTTTTCTATTTTCTTTTTAAGCTTTTATGTGATTTTTATAATGGCAAGTGGAATTATTTTCTTTTCAAAACTTGGTATTAAAAAATCTGAATAATTGGATAAAGAAAAGAAATTTGAGGAAATTTATAAGAAATATAGCAGAGAAATTTATAGCTATTTACTCCTTCTTTCTTCTTCAAAAGAGGAGGCAGAAGATATTTTACAGGATATATTTTTTAAGCTCTGGAAAATGTTTGATGATTTAATTAAAATTGAAAATTTAAGAGCATATCTTTTTAAAATGGCAAGAAACAGGTTTATTGATATTAAAAGAAAAAGAAAGTTTTTGGAAAATAAAATAGATGAAGAGATTTTTGATTCACACGCAGAGGATATTTCTGAAAAAATAAGAAAAAAAGAATTTGTTAAAAAACTTCTTTCCTTTTTGGATGAAGAGGAAAGGGAGATAATTGTTTTAAGATTTTATGAAAATATGAAATTTAAAGAAATTTCCGAAATAACAGGTTTAAAGGAAAATACATTAAGAGTTAAATACACAAGAATTCTTGAAAAATTAAGAAATTTCCTTTATAATAAAAACTATGAAAGGTAAAAAATTTAAAATTGGAATTGTTACCTTCTTATTTTTCTTTGGAACAGCATATTTGATTTTTACAGGACTTAAAAAGACCTGGGTTTACTATTATACAATTGATGAATTTTTTGAAAAAAAACCCCTTATAAATAGTAAGGTCATAAGATTACAGGGAAAAGTTATTCCGGGAACAGTAAATAAAAAGGGAAACATAGTTGAATTTGAGATGGGAAATCCTGAAAGAAAGATAAAAGTTCTTTACAAGGGGACAGCACCGGATATGCTTTTTCAGCCTGAAGCACAGGTTGTAATTGAGGGCAAATATTACCCCTCAGAAAATCTTTTTAAGGCACACTTTCTTTTAACCCAGTGCCCTTCAAAATATCAGGGAGAGGAAAAGGAGAAATGAGCCTGAATTTGGGGGCTCTGGGGAAGGAGTATGGGTTAGAAATAAGAGTTTAAAATTTTTTGACACCTTTTACAAAATGGGGGAGGGAAAGGGAACATTAAATTTTCAAGGAAATATGAAGAGGAAAAGGGAAGTAACCCAAAAAGGAAAAAGGTTGCTAATGATAATTTTTTAAGAAAAAGGGGGTCTATTTAAATATGAAGGAAGTGTTTTAGGGGATATGATTTACCTTATGTTTGACAGTTTGGTAATAAAATACCTCTTTTGAACAATAGCTTAAATCTAACTAATCCTCTGAAACACTAATAAAATTAATAATTTGTAGCGGTGCGATTTATCGCACAATAATGGGTTAATTGTAAGTGAATAAATAATACTCGCCTTTAATTAAGCTTTTAAAATAAAATAATTTAATGAAATTTTTCAGATTAAGTTTTTTTATATTTCTTTTCTCCATAATTTTAATTTTTTGTTCCTTTATTTTAAAGATAAAAGAAAATTCAGAAACCAGGGAAACATTAAGGGAGCTTATAACAATTTTTGAACCCTCCTTTGAAGCAATAATAAATGCCCTTTATTTTATTGATGAACTTTATTATGAAAATATACATAAAATATCTGAAATTGTAAATCCTCAGATTAAAAGGGATTCTCTTTTAAAAATTGCTGTTTTTAATGATTTTTTTGAAATAACATTAATTGATAAGGAGGGAAAAGTTATAGTGTCAACAGGTAGAAACAAGGGAACAAAAATTGAAGATTTTTTAATAAAGAAGGGCAAGGAGGAAAAAATAGAAGGGGATTCCCTTTTTTATTTTTCTGATAAAAAAAATTACAGCATTTTGTTTATTAAGGACATAAGAGACTTAAAAGAAAAAAAGAAAGAAGCAGGAATAAGAGAAATACTAGAAAAGGTGAGCAAGGAGAAAAGAATTGAATATATTACCCTTGAATCTGAAGGAGAAATGATATTTTCCTCTAAAAAAATTGAACCCCTTAGAGAAAAAGAATTAATTGAAAGGATAATTGATAAAAATGAAATACTTGTAAGAGAAAGAAGGGTTTTAGATGAGGAGATTCTTGAAGTAATAAAGGGATTTTTTTTCAAGAAAAATCCTGTTGGTATACTTCGCCTTGGTGTATCTCTTGATAGAGTAAAAGGCAAAATTTTTATTATAAATTTAACTTTAATTTCAGGAATTCTAACATTAATTCTTTCAATTTTTTTAATTTTTGCAGGGTTAAAGGAAAGATTTTTTATTTTGCCTTCTTATATTTTAAAACAATACTCCATATATCAAATTGAAAAAGAAGAAATTAAAAAAATTTATGGAGAAGAGCTTTCACCTGACCTTGAACTTTTCAAAAATGGAAAGCAGTTTCTATACAGAAAAAAGGAAAATTATTATCTTGCTCATAAAGAAGAAAAATTTATTATTTTTATAAATATTAACGAACTTATGAACATATTTAAAGAAAGGGAAAAAAGAAAGGAAGAGGAAAGTATACTGAGGGTTTTATCCTCCTTTGCCCATGAAATTAAAAATCCTTTAAATTCTTTAAAACTTATAGCTTACAGGTTAAAGGAGAAAATAGGGGAAAACTATGAGGAGCTTGAAAGAAGTTTAAACTCTTTAACATATTCAATTGAAGAATTTATGAATCTTTTAAGACCCTTTTATCTTAAGAAAGAAAAAGTGAAGATAAGGGAATTCATTGAGGGTGTATGTGGAAAGTTAAGCTTCCAATTAAAGGAAAATGATATAAAGGTAAACATAGAGGGAATTGAAGGGGAAGTTTTAATGGATAAGGAGCAGATGGAAAAGGTTTTTGTGAATTTGATAAAAAATGCCATTGAGGCGCAAACAGAGGGAGGAAGAATTGATATAAAAATTTTTGAGGAAAAGGGAAGAATATGTGTAAGTATAAGGGATTATGGGGTTGGAATAAAAAGGGAAAATCTTGATAAGATTTTTGAGCCTTATTTTACAACAAAGAAAAAGGGCACAGGTCTTGGGCTTTTCACTGTAAAAAGAATAATTGAAAGCCACGGATTTGATATAGAAGTCAAATCTGAGGAGGGCAAGGGA
>FWWL01011117.1_pt1 | contig 10026 bp, 8 predicted proteins | sample 2228331 | NCBI WGS metagenome assembly FWWL01 (sample SAMEA103939775, study PRJEB20133) | metagenome
GACGGGCAAGGGTTTGATTTGAAGATGGGGGTAGGACCTGGTATAATGATACCGACATCTTTCGGACCTGTGAAACTTGACTTTGCATATGGAGTTCAGAGAAAAGCATTTCTGTTCCACTTCTCTGTAGGAAGGATATTCAAGACATCGGAAAATTTAAAGCCATAACTGAAAAAATACGATCGGATCATCATATATATATATTTGCATTTTCACAACACATTTTTACCATATTTTACTGCATCATCATATCATATCTTTGCATTTCATCCCTACGTTCATGACCATATCTATTGCGGACAGATTTGGTATAAATTCTCCCCATAGCTGTTTGTATTGAGGATGATGAAATTCTTGCCATATAATCTCTATCCCTTCTCTTTTGAAGAGCTCTTCGTCAAGGTAATTTTTTGCACCAATACCTGACAGGTATGCTTTTGCTCCAAGCTCCTTGCATATCGCAATGAGTCTCTCGGTCCTCGTCTTTTTTATCTCAAGTTCAGATGAAAAGATAATCTTCGTATTTATTCCGAATATATCAAGAAGGATTTTTATAGACCGCATGTTAACATCTATGAGCTTTTCATATTTTTCTTCCCACAGAGGAAGGAAATTGCCGAACATATAAAATCCTTCTGCTTTTGAATAGTATGTTTTGATCGTGTTTTTATGTTTTCTCTGCCAATGAATATCTTGTCTTATTACTATTTCCCTTATTTGTGACCCGAAGTTGTGTATGACAGGAACGGTGAGCCATATTATACCATCCTTCCCCTTTACCCTGTTTCTGTTCTGCCACTCGTTTTTCTTGAACTGCACGTCATCCAGAACTACAAATACGTCGGAGTACTTTATTTTGTGTATATATCCTAAGTAGGGTAGAAACTGAGGTTGATGAGCAGATATTATAATATCCTTCATTTTTCAAAGTCGATGAATTCAAATTCAAATCCCTCATTGCTCCATGCAGATGGTTTGAACCTTGCTATGATTTTCCTTCTTCCATACATTTCCTCTATTTTGTCCGCCATACTGAAAGCTATGATTTCGGCGAACCCATCTTTTGTCTTTGCGATAAGTTTCAGGTGATTCTCTTCTTTTCCGACAACTTTTGACTCAAATATTTCACATTCTATTGAAAAAACCGGATATGGGTTACCCTCTCCGAATGGTTCTAATAATGCTATCTTTCTTAGCTCATCCAAGCTTATTCTTTCAAGTTCAATTTCATCATCATATTCAATTACTATTTGAGGGAAAGAGTGATTTAATATATTTCTGACTTCATTTTCGAAATCTCTTGCGAATTCCCCGATTTTTTCTGGGAGGAGCGAAATTCCCGCTGCCTGTGCATGTCCACCATACTTCAAAAGTAAGTGTGAGAGCCGTGAGAGCACTCCCATTATATTTATGAATTCTGGTGCACGCAGAGATCCCCTTGCTTCATTTTTTCTTATTGATATAACACATGTTGGTTTCCCGGTTTCCTCAAGTAGCTTTGATGCTACAAGTCCTATAACTCCCTCTGGCCAGTCCTCCCCCCAAAACACCAGAGAAAACCTTGAAGTTTCATCCCAACTCCAAAGATATATATCTTCAAGTATGCTGTTTACCGCGTCCTTACGCTGGCTGTTCAATTTCTCTATCTCATCTGAAATCATCTCGAGCTTCTTTATATCGCTTTCTGTAAGTAGTTCATATGATATTTGTGGTCTGCCAATTCTTCCAGATGAATTTATTCTGGGAACTATTCTCATGCTCAGATCCCATGAGCTTATATTTTCTTTTTTTGTTCTCGTTTTTCTTATGAGCGCTTCAAGACCTATGTTTCCGCCTGTGCCCCTTATCAGGTCAAGTCCATATTTTACGAATATGCGGTTATCACCGAGCAAAGGAACCATATCTCCAACTGTCCCAACAGATACTATGTCAAGGTATTTGCGTGGTCTTGATATATCCTTGCCGGTTTTTCTCAGCTCCTGCGCTGTTGCTGCTACGAGCTCGAAAGCAACTCCTGTTCCTGAAAGAAACTTTGCTGATGTCTCTTCTTTTATCGTTGCGGTATGGAGTATAGCAAACGCGCTTTCGGGTAAAGAGTAATCCGTATGATGATGGTCGCATACAATAATATCTGAACCTGTAAGTTTCGCATATCTTATCTCCTCATGATTTCTCACACCGCAGTCCGCGGTTATTATGAGTTTTCCGCCTGCCCTTCTCACCTCATCTACAAACTCCTTCGTAAGCCCATATCCTTCTTTATCACGAGATGGAACTCTTACGGCTATGTTTTTTCTGGGCAAACCTAAGTCCAAAAGAAAATTTGTGATAACCGCTGCCGCAGAGATACCATCCGCATCTGCGTCTGAGAAAATTCCTATAACTTCATTTTTCATTATGGCGGAGGCTAACCTCTCCGCAGCCTTCTTCATATCCGGAAATATGAACGGAGACTCAGCATCTGTGAGTGATGGATTTAGAAATTTCTCCGCCTTCAGCGGAGTGTCAATACCTCGTGAAACAAGAAGCCTTCCTAAAATCTCCGGAATACCTATATCCTGCGCCAACTTCCGAGCAAGTGATATATCTATCTTCTTCTTCCTCCATATCGCTCTCTTTCTCTTTCTATCTTTTGTATTCTCCTTTCTATCTCCGTGCATCTGTTCACCTTTCGTTTTTACTTTCTCTTTTTTGTTTTCTACTTTTTTATTTTCTTTTTTACTTTCTACTTTTTTATATTTTATTTTCTTTCTTCTACTTTTTGCTCGCTTTTTCTTCTTTCTCCTATCACTCTCCCTTCTTTCTACTATCGCTTTTCCTTCTTTCTGCCATCACTCTCCCTTCTTTCTTCTTTCCTCTAAGCTCAGTCTCACTCGTTCACTCACTCGCTTTCCTTTTCGCCCGACTCTTCCAAAATATCCATATTTTCTCAAAGTTTTCTCATTTCATTCTCAGATCTTTTCCTTTGCCTATTCAACAATATCTATTTTTTGTTATTAGTTTTACTTTTGTTATTTTATTTGTTGTTTTATTGACCTCGCCTGCTAAAAAATAAATTAATAAACTAAATTTTAACTGAATTTACATCAGAGGGCTTTTATTTTTATTCTTATGTTCATGTATCTTCTCTTGACTTTTTGTAATTATAAAATATGCGCTACAAAATTTGATGGCAAGAGCGCCAGAGCAGGTGGATTAGGGTTAGGCATTTTGGGAGTAGCTGGATGGGAGATAGGCGGATGTGAGATAGACAAGGGGAAGATAAGCGAGTGGGGGGATAGAAAATGTTGGAGAGCGAGCATGGGATAGAAAATGTTGGGGAGAAACTTAGGCAAGCGGGGGAGAGCAAGTGGAAGATAATCAAGTTAGGGATAGGCAAGTGAGAATTCCCTATTTGATGATATGATGGCGGGAAGATAAGCGAGTGGGGGATTAGGCAAAGTGATAGGCGGACGAGGGGGGATAGAGAGAAAAATTTATAAGTTCCTTGACTATCTTTATAAAAATGGGTAAAAATTTAGGTAATTGAAAATAAATAATTGAAACTTAACGATTAGTAATAATTTAAGTTTCTCAATACGAAACCTAATTTTGCGGAAAAATCATCAAATAATGTGAAGAAATTCAGTAGTTTTTCTGTTTCACTTATATTATAGTTCTCATCTCTATTTTCACCAACGTTTTCATCTTTATTTCCATTTTTGTTTTCATTTTTTCTTCGATGTTCTTCTCTTTTTTGTTCCCAATTAACTTTAAACCCTGTTTTTTCTTCTATGATATTTCTGAGTTTTTCCGTCTCTGAAATTATGTGTCCTTTCTGCATAATTTTTTCTGTTGTGCGTAAGAATTTAAATACCTTGAATGGTGTGAACCAGAGTAAAAATCTTTTTTCAAAATCTTCTTCATCCCGGCACATTTTCCTTATGTTTTCAAGTTGTTTTGCAAATTTTGGATTCTCTTCTTTAAACCTTGTAAAAACACTGTGATTATAATTTTTCTCCCTATATATTTTGCGAGCTTCTGAAATGACTTTTTGTAGTTCGGCGAAAGCTTCAATTTTCCATACTCTCTCAAGTCTCTCATTTTTCCCCTCAACATAAAGTTTTATTTCTTTCCCAGTGCCAAAAGGTGTTCTCTCAGATGGAGAAGCCTTCGGAAAAACATATGCAGGAATATCCTCAGCGTTACAAGATGAAACAACTTTCTGAAGAAAATAGAAATCTTCTCCGGCTTTTCTGATACTCATACCTCCTGTTCTCACATATAATTGTGGACGGAATACAAAAAGAGACCCTATAGGATAAAACGCAAATGGATATCCAAATATCCTTAGCGCATCACGCCAGTATCTTAGAAAAAGTTCCCAGAGTTCTCCGGCACGTTTCACTAAACTATCGCTCGTGGAGAAACGATGTTTAAATAAGAAGACCCCAAGTTCTCCCCTCATTCTACTTGCTCTCACAAAGTATTCATCCGATACTATGCAATCAGAATCAAGTGAGAAAATTAGTCTTCTGTAAAATGGATTTTCTTTGCCTTCGTAATTTGCCTCACTTTCGTAGTTTTTGTTTTTTCCGTAGTTTTTGTTTTTTCTGACTTCCCTTTTTATGGCACAGATTATCTCATCCATGATAACCCTTCTTGCGAATCCAACACCTGCTATTTTGTCTGGAATTGAGCTGATATATTTTACCTGAAGATCAATATGATTTTCTCCGCCTCTCTTCTCAATTTCTTTCAATTCCGAAAATATGTCTTTATTTTTCTTCTTTATTTTTTCTTCCGCATTCTCTGGGTCGTTCAAAAGTATGCAGATGCAAATTCTCTTTCGAGGATTTTCACATTTTTTCAAAGATGATATCAGCTCGAAAATACCTTCATCTGCAAGGACAGGTATGGAAACAAAAAAGTCATAATCTCCTTGAAAATTCAGACATATGTGCCTTCTTATTATCTCATCAAGGGCTTTTTCAAATCTCTTATCGTTGGGCATAACAATGCGCAAATCAAAAATTTCAGATGCACAAATAAAAAATTTCAGATGCGTAAATCAAAAATTTTCAAATAATTTTCTTATAATTTCAAAATTTTCTTTCATAGTGAAATTTTTTATTTTGAGAATGGAGACACCTTTTTACACTTTTGAGAAAGAAAGAGGAGCATTTTTTACAGATTTTGCCGGATGGAGACTCCCTCTTCATTTTGGTTCTGCAATCCAAGAAGCTTTGGAGGTAAGACGAAATGCCGGTTTTTTCGATATAACACATATGGGTAGGGTAATAATAAGGGGAAAAGATTCTGAGAAACTCATAAGTCTTGTATTCACAAGGGTGAAGGTAGAAAATGGAAGGGGTGCTTATGGATTTTTGGTTGATCAGGAAGGTAGAGTTGTAGATGATGTTGTGATATTCAAACATAGTTCCGAATTTTTCATCGCGATTTTCAATGCTTCAAGAAAGCAAAAAGATATAGAATTAATTCTTTACGAAAGGGAAAAAAATTCTTTTGATGTTGAAATAAATGATATATCTGATAAAACAATTTTTATAGCTTTGCAGGGCCCTTCTTCTCCGGTTAAGATTCAATCAATACTCCAAAAACTCAAAATACCCTATGAGGTTTCGGACTTGAAGAGGTTCTCATTTATCTTTGATGGGGATTTTTTCATTTCTCGGACTGGCTACACGGGCGAAGATGGCTTTGAATTCTTCCTCCATTCTGACAATGCTGAGTCTGTGTGGATGGCCTTGTGTGAAAATGTTGGTGTAAGGCCTTGCGGACTTGCCGCAAGAGATATACTGAGACTTGAAGCTGGACTTGTGCTTTATGGTCAAGATATAGATGAATATAATTCGCCCTTGGGTTCACACCTTGAAAAGTTTATATCACCAGAGTTCGGTAGGCTCAGAGAAATGAAACTTGTTTTTGAGAAAAATAAGTCATATCTTTATGGAGTTGTCTTTGATTCACCCCCTATCCCAAAAAGGGGTGATAGGACAAACCCAGATGGAGTAGTAACATCTTCGGTTTTTTCGGTAGTTTTGGGAAAACCTATAGCTTTTGTCAGGTTCAAGGATATAGGGTTCGGTGGAAGTTTGACGTTGGTGGGGAGCGGGGAATCAAGTAAGAGCGAAGGAGAGGGAACAATGGTAGGTGTAGATAAAGGAGGGGTAGGAAGAAGAGGTGAGGTGAGGAGAAGTGAGGGAGTAGGGAGAAGTGAAGAAAGGAAAGAATTTGAGGTATTGGCTTTTACGAGGGGTGAAACAGTGAGAGGGAGGACAAAAAAGCTCCCTTTTTTCAAGTAGTCTTATTTTTAGCTTTATTATTTTTTTAGCTTTATTATTTTCTTTCGTCTTTGCTCTTTATACATCTCTTCTCCTTTATATATTTTTTATGTGAGTTAACATACAAGATTTCCATTTTGTTTAAGGATGGCTTGATATCTGTTTTCTCATTGAAAGAATATGATTTCGGACATATCGATTGTCAACTTACGTAGCTCTTTATATATTTTTTAAGTGGTGTAAGTCCTGCAAACTCAATGTGGTATTTCTCTTCAATGTATATCAATCTATTGTATTTTGCTATTCTTTCTGAGCGTGAGAGCGAGCCTGTTTTTATTTTCTCTTTGCCCAGAACCCGTGGCAATTGCAAGGTCTGCTATAAAAGTATCTTCCGTATCCCCCGACCTGTGAGATATAATAGTTGAGTATCCCCAATTTTTTGCTATGTCCATTACTCTGAATGTTTCTGTGAGCGTACCTATCTGGTTTACCTTTACAAGTATTGAATTTCCTATTCCCTTTTTTATTCCCTCCGAAAATATATTTGGATTTGTAGTGAAAATATCATCTCCAACGAGCTGGATTTTTCCACCGAGTTTTTCCGTGAGTTTTTTCCATCCGTCCCAGTCATTTTCAGCGAGTCCATCCTCAACAGATATTATGGGATATTTTTCACAAAGTTCGCATATGTAGTCTATCATCTCATTGGTTTGCAGTTCCTTCATTTCGCGTCTGATGATGTATTTACCCTTTTGTTCGTTGAAAAAAGCCGAAGCTGCTATATCAAGTGCGAAAAACACATCTTCTCCGGGTTTGTATCCTGCTTTTTCTGTTGCTAATGTGAGTATATTTAGAGCTTCCTGATTGTCTTTGAGGGGGAAAGCAAAACCCCCCTCATCTCCAACTCCCAACGGCCAACCTTTTTGTTTTGCTATCTCCTTTATTTTTTGAAATATTTCAGATGCACATCTTATAGCCTCCCTGAATGTGCTAAAGCCCGCGGGTACTATCATATACTCCTGGAAGTCAACATTCCATCCTGCGTGTTCTCCTCCATTTATGACATTGCAAAGCGGTACAGGAGTTTTCCGTAATGATATTCCGCCTAAGTATTCAAATAGTTCAATGCCAAGAGTATTTGATGCTGCCTTTGCGCATGCTAAAGATACCCCAAGTATAGCGTTCGCCCCTAAAGCAGATTTATTTTCTGTTCCATCAATTTCAAGCATAATTTTATCTATCTCGCTCTGTTGGTTTGCGGGTATTCCTATGATTTTCGGTCTTATCTTGTTCATTATGTTTTCTATTGCTCTTCTCACGCCTTTGCCACCATATCTTTGTTCTCCATCTCTTATCTCTAATGCTTCCCTTTTTCCCTTTGATGCACCAGCAGGAACAATAGCAAGTCCCTTACCTCCACCTTCTGTCTCAACCTCAACCGCTACAGTCGGATTTCCGCGCGAGTCTAAAAATTCAAAAGCTCTTACCTCCTTTATCCTCAGTTCCCAGCTTGATACAGCCATACCATTCTCTTTATAATTTTCTTTTTGGGTTTTATGTTTTTTAGTTTTATGTTTTTCAGTTTTATATTAGTTTTATATTCCTCCTATCTTTCTGTTTTCACATTTTAACTTCTCTTTCGGTATTCCGCTTCTTTTCCGCAACTTATTTTCGGTATTTAACTTTTCTCGCATTCAATTTTTTTCACCTCTTCTCAATTTCGGTTTCTTCCCGTTGTTCAGTTTATTCTCAGTATTCATCTAACTCTCATTACACTCTCCACCAAAGATACATCAATTTCGCTTTTTATTTTCTCGCTCCATCTTCTGGCTTCTTCTCTCATTGCATTGGTGGTGTCCTGGGTTTCAGGTATTTCCTTTTTCTTTTCCTTTTTTTTCAATGAGCTCCAAAAATACATAGCTCTTCTGAATTTACTGTCCCAAAATATGTTGTGAAGGAATGTTCCGAAAACATTTTCTTTTCCATATATTCTTTGTTCCGCTTCACCGTACCTTATATTGAAACCTCTTATAGAACCTGAAAACCAATCTAAGTTTACATTTAGGGTCTCCCAATAAACTTTTTTCTCTTTCTCAAATTTCACCTTACCTTTTATCATGCCAAGTCCTTGAATTTTCCGCACAGAATCCGGAAATTCAACTCCATATTGGTCCAAAATTTCATCAAAGAGCATCTCATATCCTCCACATATCCCTACTACGCTCACACCTTCTTTATATGCTTCAATAATCTTCTTAGCAAAGCCCGTTTCCCTGAGAAATTTTATGTCATAAAATACATTACGCGATCCCGGAAGGATTATTATGTCAGCTTTCTCAAGTTCGGCCGGGTCAAAAGCGTATGAAAAATCTACATCATCAAGAGCAAAAGGATAGAAATCAGAGAAATTTGAAATGTATGGTGTTAAAGTGACCCTTACACGAAGCTTTTTGTCTAATTCATTTGTTTGGTTCCTTTTTGTTCTGATCCTCCTGAAAGCCATAGAATCCTCTTCAGGAAGCACAAACGAATCAGAATATGATATGACACCTATTACTTTCTTTCCTGTTTTCTTTTCAATGAAATTTATTCCGTCTTCAAGAAGTTCTTTTTCTCCATACATCTTGTTTATTATGAACCCGCAGAGCAGTTCCTTTTCTTTTCTGTCAAGTAATTGATATGTTCCTATTATTTTGGCAAATACTCCGCCCCTCTCTATATCCGCAACAACAAAAAAAGGTATTTCAAATTTCTTGCAAAGTCCAAGATTTGTAAAATCTCCATCTTTCATATTTATTTCTGCACAGCTTCCTGCTCCCTCAACAATAATGGGTGATTTTGGGTGTTCCGTCATCATTCTTGCAAATAACTCAAAAACCCCCTCCCGAAGCTCTTTTTTTATATTTCTCCAGTAATCATAAGATGTTTTTATCCCTAAACTCCTACCCATGAATATCACCTCTGTTTTACCTTGTCCCACGGGTTTGAGTAGAACTGGATTCATAATAGAATTAGGGGCTCTCCCTGAACAAAAACTTTGATATGATTGTGCAAATGCCATCTCTCCGTTATCCTCACCAACATATGCGTTCAAAGACATGTTTTGTCCTTTAAATGGTATTGGTTTTTTATCTGATAAGATTGTGCATATTGCTGCGGCGATGTGTGTTTTGCCCGCGTCAGATTCCGTGCCAAGAAAAGCAATTTTCATGTCTTCAAATTTTATGTTTTTTTATACTTTTTACCTCGAAAATAATTTTTTGACAAATGAGCTTATAAATGCACAAACTATTCTTTTGCCTGATGCCCATTTCAAACGCAAGTATCCTTGTTTTCTTCATAGGCGAAAAAAGCGAATATACTGAATTTGTAGGAAGGGAAAGGAAATGGGTTGAAGATTCAATTTTATCCTTTGGGTTTGATGTTGAATTTTTGGGAGTTCTGCAAGTCCCCTCTGAATCGTATAACCCGAAAAGACAGCAGTACAATGCGGGCATTTTTCTCAGAGAGGTTTCACGAAAGCAGGAGATGTATATCAGAGGGAGTTTTGAAACAGAAGTGAGGAGATTTAAAATTCAAGGAAGTGGTATCAGAAGCGGAAACATAAAATTTGCCGGACTTGGTATTACAAAAAAGGATATATATTTTTCAAATCTGAATTTTGTTTTTGGTCTCGCTTCACCTACAGCTTACTGTGCTGTTGTATCACTCCGTCGGCTTGACCCTGAATTCTATGGATATC
>FWWL01011119.1_pt1 | contig 10022 bp, 9 predicted proteins | sample 2228331 | NCBI WGS metagenome assembly FWWL01 (sample SAMEA103939775, study PRJEB20133) | metagenome
CACAATTGAAAAGTTTTTTCTCAGCATTGTCGCTTTAAAATTATACTCTTTTCTGCTCTGACCCTCTGCCTTTTATTATATTTTAATACTAAAAATAGATGTGTCAATTGATTTCTTATAATTAAAATTTTTTAGAATATAAACCTGTAGCCGATGAGGAAACTGCTTCCACCAACTTCACCAACGACAGAGTCGGTGGCATTCAGTTTTGATGAGAGAAAGCGGTATTCTCCGATAACCTCGCCCGGCGGGATATCATAGGTCATCCCGGTTCTTACGGTAAACCCGAAACCCGTGTCGTTTAATTTACCCGAGCCATGTGGGGGATCGTCATAACTGTAACTGAGACGGGAAAGATATACTCCCACCCCACCTCCCAGATAGGGCTTTAATGGAAACCGGAGTGGCACGCTGTATATAATATTGAATGTAATCGGCACAACCTTCAGATTAAAATTCAGGTTAAGGTCTCCCAGTATATCAGATCTCCTTGTTTCCTGTGATTGAGCTGAATAAAATCCTCCTTCAATGGATAACATCAGCGGCTGGATATGAAAGGGAACAAAAAATCCCATCTCAATATAATATATTGGATCCTGAAGATAGCCGCGGCTCCCTATATATCCTATACTCCCGCTTATTCCCATATGTTTTTCCCCCTCTTTATGTCTCACCACTCTTTTTGCAGGTTTTACGGGCTTTTTCTCCTTTACCTGCTGTGGTTTCTTTATTAATATCTCCTTTAGTGAAAAATTGAGTGCTCCTCCGCCCGTGCCCTCACCTGAGAGTACAAAGGAATAGATATGGTCACCCTCTGGAACAAAGAGTTCAAAGTAATTTGGTTCAGAGGGCATAATAGCCGATGTTTCAAGGTATATATCAGTGAGGGAGTCCTGAGGGATTATCTTCATTGTTTTGTACACCTCTCCCCCCCTGTAAATGGTGAGAGTAATTGTTCTTCTGGATTTAGGATTATTCGGCTGGATATTCTTCCTGAAGTCAACCCTGATTACCGCCGGTCCTCTGATTTTGACTTTTAGTTGAGAATTATCCATAATGATATAGTATTTTTTCTTTATTTCTCCCGAGAGGAGGAAGACTGTTTTTACAGGGCCCATAATATAGATACTGCCCGGCTTTGATTCAAGTTCAGATGAGTTAGTGGGAGATGTAAGGAAAATTAAAATAATTATAATTATCAATGATATATTTTTAAGCAAGAAAGGATTCATCTTTTATAATTATCCTGTCCTCGTATAATTCTATTGTACCGCTTTTTCTCATGATTACCAGAGATGGGATTACCACTGAATTGCTCAGGAGGGCAGCTGTGCTTAAAATGTTAATTATGTCTTGCGATTGGATAACTATGCCCGTTGATTTTTTTACTCCGAAATGTTTTGCAAGGAGGCGTAATACATTTAGAGTTCTCTCCGTTATAGATTGATAGAACATGGATGTGAGGTCGGGTATTATCTCAAGGGCTCTTCCGTTCATGTAGATATTAATTTTGATTGATTCAGGGGGAATTTTTTTTAGCGCTGATGAAATAATTTCCTTCGGGAAGATATAACAGAGTGTGCCGGTATTAGAATAAAGCAATTTCAGGATACGTTCGCTTCCATGAGGATAAAAGCCGAACAATTCACCCTGTTCTAATCTGACGAGGACAATCTCTTTTCCCACATCTATCTTCTTGATAAGCCGTAGTGAGCCAGATTTAATTAACCAGATTTTCTCCCTTGTTTCTGCTTTTGGTCTGAGATATTTATCCCGCTCAATTGTTATTGTGATGGCATTTCTTGAGATGTTATCAAGTTCCTCTACCGGAATCTTTTCAAACAGATTTATTCCCTTTATATACCACATCTTAAAATTAAAGTATCATACTTCAGTTTATTTTTCAATTGACATGGTATAATAATAATGTATTTTTAAAAAAAATGGTAAGGTTAACATATAAGTCTGCAGGGGTTGATATTGAGAAAGGCGATGAATTTGTGGAGGAGATCAAATCACTGGCGAGGGAGACATTCAGAAGAGGAGTAATTTCAGAAATAGGAAGTTTCGGGGGCTTCTTCTCCCTTGATATCTCAAATATCAAAGAGCCAGTTCTTGTTTCCTCCACAGATGGAGTGGGGACAAAATTAAAAATTGCATTCATGATGGGGAAACATGATACCATCGGGATAGACCTGGTTGCAATGAATGTCAATGACATTATTACCCATGGGGCAGAACCCTTATTTTTTCTTGATTACCTTGCTACATCAAAACTGGACATAAAAATCGGAAAAGAAATTCTGAAGGGCATTGCAGAGGGATGTAAACAGGCAGGTTGTGCTCTTATAGGCGGGGAGACCGCGGAGATGCCCTCTTTTTATAAGAGGGGCGAATACGACCTTGCGGGCTTTGTCGTTGGTGTTGTGGATAGGTCAAAACTGATAGATGGTTCCACTATTTCAGTGGGGGATAAGATCATCGGACTATATTCCAGCGGACTCCACAGCAATGGGTTTTCGCTGGTGAGAAAATTGTTTTTTAATATATTAAAAATGAAACCGGATACATACCTTGAGGAGGTGGGAAAAGCACTTGGAGAGGAGCTCCTGACTCCAACAAGGATTTACGCCAAGGCAGTGGCAGGTGCTGTGAAAAATTTTGACATAAAGGGCATTGTTCATATCACCGGTGGCGGATTCATCGGAAATATCCCAAGAATTCTGCCGGCAAGATGCAGGGCAGTTATATATAAGAGTTCATGGAATATTCCCCCAATTTTCAGAATAATAAAAGAAAAGGGAAAAATCCCTGATTCAGAAATGTTCAGGACATTCAATAATGGAATAGGACTTATACTTATTGTAAAATCAGAAGATGTGGACCCATTAAGGCAACTTCTGGAGAACTTTGGAGAGAACTCCGCACTAATTGGTGAGATTGAAGAGAGAAAAGATGAAGGGGAACAGGTTCTATTTGCAGAGTAAAAGTTAGATGGGTGGTGGATTGATATGAAAGAAAGGATCCGGCTTGGAGTTCTTGTCTCAGGGAGTGGAACTAACTTACAGTCAATACTTGATGCAAGCAGGGCTGGCAAGATAGATGCTGAGGTGGTGGTTGTTATAAGCAACAGGCCTGATGCCTATGCCCTTGAAAGGGCTAAGAGAGCGGGGGTTGAAACAGTTGTAATTGAATCAAAGGGGTTTGCTACGCGCGAGGACTATGATAGAGAACTCGTTAAGGTCCTTAAGAAACATAATGTTCAACTCGTTGTTCTTGCCGGTTTTATGAGGATAGTTACCTCTGTGTTGATACAGGAATTCCCCATGAGGATAATGAATATTCACCCTGCCTTATTGCCATCCTTTCCGGGCTTACATGCCCAGAGGAAGGCACTTGAATATGGTGTTAAATTTTCAGGATGTACAGTCCATTTTGTTACAGAAGATGTGGACGCAGGGCCAATTATTATTCAAGCAGTTGTCCCTGTGTACGAAAATGATACAGAGGAGACGCTGAGAGAGAGAATTCTGGAGCAGGAGCACAGAATCTACCCGCAGGCAATCCAGTTGTTTTCTGAAGGGAGGTTAAAAGTAGAGGGTCGGCGTGTGAGAATTATCAATTGTGATGAGCCGGATAATTTTAAGATTGAGAATCCTGTTGTGAAGGTGGTGTAAGATCATGGAAACAAGTAAGTTAAAGGAACCAGTAATCGTGAGCGCCTGTCTCCTTGGGATTGATTGCAGATATGATGGCGGTAACTCCCATGACAAAGATTTGATGGAAGCCCTTACCGATAAAATTCCTATTCCCTTCTGTCCTGAAATTTTCGGTGGCCTTGGGTTGCCGAGGGAGATGTGTGAGATTACATCGGGAGATGGAGAAGATGTTCTTGATAATAAATCACGAATAGTTACATCTTCAGGGAAGGATGTGACTCAGAATTTCATTAAAGGCAGTTTAGCAGGATTAAAGATTTGTATTATAGCAGGAATCAGGAAGGCGATTCTCAAGGAAAGAAGTCCTTCCTGTGGTGTGAAGACGATTATCAGTGGCAGGAAGCCAAGAAATGGAAGCGGTGTGTTTGCAGCCCTTCTCAGAAGAAATAATATTGAAATTATTTCCTCAGAGGAAATATAATTATGTGTATATACATTGAAGGAGGAAGAGAATGTTAAAGATAAATTATCAAGGGCATTCCTGTTTTATACTTGATGATGGGAAGAATAAGATTGTTATAGACCCCTTTTTTAATGGCAATCCCTTTGCTACCATGAAGCCAGAGGAGGTGGAGGTTGATGCTGTCCTTGTGACCCACTGCCATTATGACCACCTTGGCGATGCGGTTCAGATTTCACAGAAGAATAATGCTGTAATTATCGGGACCTTTGAATTGACCCGGTACTGTGAAAGTAAAGGGGCAACAAATGTTCATCCAATGCACATTGGCGGGGCAAGAAGATTTGACTTCGGAGAGGTGAAGCTTACCCCTGCCCTCCACGGCTCAGGGTCAGGAGAGGATGGCGCTGTGGGAGTTGCCTGTGGATTTCTCGTAAAGATGGGTGGTAAACTTATCTATCATGCAGGAGACACAGGTTTATTCGGGGATATGCATCTCATAGGTGATTTGAATGAGATAGACGTTGCAATGGTGCCAATTGGAGATAATTTTACAATGGGCATCAGAGATGCTGTAAAGGCAGTCCAGTTTTTAAGACCCAGGATAGTAATCCCGATGCACTACAACACCTTTGATGTCATTAAGGCGGACCCCCAGGAGTTTCTCAGACTTGTTCAGAGCACAAAGAGCCAGGGTGTAGTGCTCAATTATGGTGAGATTTACGAAGTTCCTGTGAAATGATAACCTATCATTATGATGTCTGCATCATTGCAGGCGCTCCCTCAACATATATAGTTGCAGAAATCCTATCAAGAAGCGGCTTTAAGGTCCTGTTATGCGAAGATAATTCAATGGAAAGTCCGCAATTTAAACCATATTATCCATTCTTCTTTTCTATAAATGGGCCCATGATGGAGATAATCAGGGCCCTCGGAATGGAAAAATTATTTATTAACATGATAAGGCCAGTCTCATTACAGATAGTTCTGCCCTCCGGAAGGTGTGAACTTTATCAAAATGCAGAAAGAAGAACAGAAGAATTAAGATGGCTATTTGGTAATTATTTTGAACTTGAAATGAATAAACTGGAAAAATTAAGGTTACTCTCCGATGAGATTAGAAGGACAATATACATGGATACAGACAAAGACCGCAGGATGAAGGATAGAATTTTATTCTGGCTTTTAAAGAAGAAACTATCCTATAAAAGCAGATTAATTAACCCTGGAGAGGAACATTTTTTCCCGGAGATTTTAAAAAATTATCTTGCCTTTCCATTATTAAAGAGAAATAACCTCTCTCTCTCCCCCTTTTATTCTTCTATAATGGATGGTGATGCTTTCACTATAGGGGATTATCCGCGTTCATTTGTTGATTTCATGAAGAAAAATCTTTCACCGAATATAGAGATAATCCCTCTTTCTGATGTTAAGATTGATAAGAATTTATTGTCCCTCAAAAAGGGAAGGGAAGCAGTTACTTTTAAATCCATTATAATTGATACTATCTCTATAAAAAATTTATTTCCTGTAGATAAAATATTCAGAAATTTGAACCCCGTGATTTTCTGGTTCCCCGTCCAGATCAGGATAAAGAAAGAGGGATTTCCGATAGGCATGGGCAGAAATGTTGTATTTATTAAGTCAAACATATATCATGAGAATGCTAACCTCCTTTATATAGAGGCGGAAAGAGATACTGATGAAGTTATGCTCAACACATATTCCCTGTGGAAGATTGAGGCCCTGGATGAGAAAAAATGGATTGAGAATCTTGTGGGTAGTGTTATGGATCGCCTCAGGGAGTTTATGCCATTCATGCATAAACACATCCTTCATTTAATTTATCCGGAAAAGATTGATGATCTACCCAGAAGTTTTTTTAATTATGTGTATCAGTTAAAGACAGGAGCAGGGCTATTCTCTCCTGTTATAAGGAGCAAACTAAAAGGAGGGGTATTTATTTCGGGACCGGAGTTGTTCCCCCACTGGGGAATTGATGCAGATGCAATGTCTGCCTACTATATAGCAGAAAGGATTAGAGGAGCCCTGAAGGTATAGCAATTTTTTACATTGCTTTTTTTTAAAATTGTAGTAAACTATTTAGTTTGAGGTATATATGCTGTGTTATAAATGCCTTCGTCAGGTTCCAGATGATACGGAAGTGTGCCCATTCTGCGGGCAAAAACTGAAGATTAAGGCCAAAAGGGATGCTACCCCTCCCCCGTCAAAGCCAGAAGAAGATACCTCATTTCAGGGCGATGTTACAATGGTGCTTAGACCCTCTGAGCGCGCACCTCTGCCGGTGGCAAAAGAATTTCAAATAGGTGATATAATTATTGAAAGGTTTGAAGTGAGGGAGATCCTTGCAGAGGAGGGGCTTTTCTATTCATATAAGGTCAGGGATAAAAAGGAGAAGAAAACAAAGGTTCTGAAACTACTTAGCGCCTCCTTTATAGATGAGAAGGTGATTCAAAGATTTAACACACTATTTCAGAAAATCAAAAATCTATCCCACAAATCACTTCCTGAAATTTATGAAATCATGGACATTGATGGGTTGCCATTTTTCACCATGGAATATCTGGAGGGACTGAATCTCAGAAAATTGCTTTCTGTCCGGACAGAGGGTCAGCAGTTTTTCACACTTTCCGAAGCAGATCCAATTATAACGCCATTACTGGATGTTGTGGAATATATTCATTCGCAGAATATGATTCATGGTGATCTGAAGCCAGAGAATATATTAATTCTTCCGGATACAATCAAGATTACTGATACGGGAATCTATAAATTACTTGATCCACAGGAATTTATCTCCCTTCAACTTGCCCTCGGTGATGCATATTATTATCTTTCCCCGGAGTTTATCACACAGCATAAGGATGTTACACCTGCTGCAGATATATATTCAATTGGGGTCCTTCTCTATGAAATGTTTACAGGCGCCCTTCCAAAGGGTGAATGGAAATCGCTCAAGGAATACAATAAGGATGCACCTGATTCCCTGGATAAGTTGATTCGTTCTTTACTTGAGGAAAGACCAGAGGCTCGCATTCAAAACCTCAATGCATTAAAAAGGCAGTGGTACCCACTTGTTGGTAAAGAACCACCGGAGGAGATTGTCATTAAGGCTGAGGAAATTCCTGCTGAGCTCCATGGTGAGATAATAAAGGAAGGTGTGCCAGCAGAGGAAAAAGTAAAAGAACCCGCACTTGAGGAGGAAAAGGTCCCCACTAAGGAGCCAGTTGTCACGCCCGTTGACAGAGAAGCAAAACCTCCTGTTGAAACAAAAGAAGAAAAGATAACACCGAAGATTCTTAAGGAAGAGGAATTATTTGTAGGGAGCGGGGAGGTGCATATTGGAGAGACATCAGAAAGAAAAGTCAAAAAGGAAAAGGTCTTTGAATTACAGGAAGAGGCAGCCCCAATTGAACTGGATGAGACAAAGATTGTCCGGAAACAGAAATTACCTCCGGGGGAACCGACAAAGGTTATCCCGTTCCCGGTGAAGCCAGCCCCGGAGATAAAAAAGGGTTCACTATTTCCATTTATCATTGCAGGCGTTATATTGGGAATTGCGGCAACAGGTGGAGTGGTCATTTTCAAATTTACACAGAATAAAGATGAGGTTGTTCCTGAGATTGTAACAAAGCAGGATATAAAGGTAGAAAAACCGCCGATCCCAAGGCCCAGATCAATTGAAAAACCGGTTGATGAAAATGTTAAAAGCGTTGTAAAAGAGGATGTCCAGCCCGAGAAAAAAATAATAGAGGAAAAGCCTCTGTTGGATGTGAAGAAAAAGGCAGAGGAAAAGCCCCTTAAAAAGGAAGAGCCCAAAAAGGTTGCTGCTGCAAAACCACCGCCTCCTCCAGAAGAAAGGCCAAAATGTCCTGAGGGTATGGTGTATATTCCAGCCGGGAATTTCATCAGGGGCAGTTCCGGGGATGATCCATTGAAAGATCCCCTTGACCTTGAATTAGGTAGAGTATATGTTGAAGAATTCTGTATTGACATTTATGAATATCCCAACAAAAAGGGTTCCATTCCTCTTTTTAATGTAACCTTTATAGAAGCAAGTGAGATGTGCAGGAAACAGAACAAGAGATTATGCAGGGAGGATGAATGGGAAAAAGCCTGCAAGGGGCCAGACTTTTATAAATTCCCCTACGGTAATGACTGGAATGCGGATGCCTGTAATACTGAAGATAAAGATGGAAAGGACAGGGTGCTATCTTCTTCAGGTCAATGGCCGAGATGCAGAAGTAAATACGGAGTTATGGATATGAGCGGGAATCTAAGAGAATGGACTGATACAAGATTTTCAGCAACAGTTAAAGACATAGTGGTCAAAGGGGGGTCCTTTACCAAACCCGATTGGGCAACAAGATGCGCTGTCAGATATAATATGGGAGAGAATACAAAGGATAACGAGACAGGCTTCCGTTGTTGCAGTGAGCCGCTTTACTGAATCAGAAAGGGTTGCAACCGATTAAAATTTGACATATTTTTTCTTTCATATAAAATAATATTAACATGGTTAAACTGTTTTTAACAAGGGGTTGACATTTTGGAAGAGGCTGTTATAAAATGAATCCATTAATGCGAAAATATCTCCTTACAGGAATATTCTTATTGCTTATTCCTTATAAAGTCTTTTCTGCCTCTATTGCAATAATCAAGACGAAGAATCTTGAGCTCTATAATGAAGTTATAACTGCTTTCAAAACAAACTGTGTAGCAAGATTTACAGAATACGACATGGAAGACAAGGAAAGCAGGGGTGAACTTATTGCGAATAAAATAAACAATGATAAACCAGATGTTGTTTTCGTTGTAGGCACAAAGGCAGCGGTCATTGCCAAAAAGTTAATAACGGATATACCGATAATATTCACAATGGTAATGAATCCGGAGAACTACGATGTTGCGGGAAAGAATGTTACAGGGATATCCATGGTAATTCCTGTTTATACTCAGTTATATACCTTAAAGTCAATTGTACCAAAAGTATCAAAAGTCGGTGTAATTTATAATCCCAAACAGAGTGGCAAGATGATTGAGGAAGCAATAGGTGTGAGCAAGCAGCTTGGTTTTAATCTTGTGGCTGCGAAGGTAGATTCTAAGGAGGATGTCACAAGGGCATTAAGGGCCTTTGCGGAAGGGATCGATGCCTTCTGGATGATTCCAGATCCGACGGTCTGGTCCAGGGAGAGTTTTGATACAGTCTTGAAGTTTACCCTTGAGAAGAGGGTTCCATTTCTTGCGTTCTCAAAATCAATGGTGCAGGCAGGCGCTCTTGTTTCTCTTGCAATTAATTATTCAGAACTTGGCAAACAGGCATGCGGTATTGCAACAAAGTTGATGCAAGGTGGTTCCCCGAATGAATACCAGTTGTTGCCACCAAAGGGATTGGAATTAACATTCAATATGAATACAGCGAAACTCCTGGGCTTTCAGGATATTGCAACAAATGCAGTGGGATTCGCTGCATCCGAAGGATACAAAATTAGCGTAGAACAATGAACAGGGGTTACAATAAAAGATATGCTTTTATATGTGTGGGGGTAAGTGTTGTAATTTTGAATGGCTGTGCAAATACGAAGTTGCTTAATCAGAGAATTAGCCGGCTTGAAGAGGAAAATGCAGTGCTTCGGAAGGAGACGACAGATATTCATATTAAACTTGAGGAAACAAATAATATATTATATGTGATGCAGGATAAGATAACAGAGCAGGGAAAGGCAATTGAAGAACTGAAAAAGAGCATCCAGACGAAAACAATGAGGGAAAATCCTTCTGTTGAACCCAGAGTTCAGCCTCCTGATTCAGCAGAGGAATATTATCGGAAGGCTCTCAGTTTACTCCAGTCAGGTAAGGTTGATGCGGCGGAACAGGGATTC
>FWWL01011120.1_pt1 | contig 10021 bp, 12 predicted proteins | sample 2228331 | NCBI WGS metagenome assembly FWWL01 (sample SAMEA103939775, study PRJEB20133) | metagenome
CGGCCGGCGCTGCTTGAGCCGCCGCAGCTCCCCCAGCCGACCGTAGGCCCGCTCGTCCGCGCTCTCCCGGACCGTGCAGGTGTTCACCAGAATCACGTCCGCATCTTCGGGGCGCTCGGTGGGGACGTAGCCCATCTGCTCCAGCAGCCCCGCCATCGTCTCGGAGTCCCGCACGTTCATCTGGCAGCCGTACGTGATGATGTGGTAGCGCTTGGTCACAGTCTCCTGGTCCCTCCCCAAAAGACATCTTACCCTGTTCCTCACCGCGGTGGGCTCTTACAGGGCGGGTAGATCGAGCGACCCCCCACCTTCCGGCTCCTCATGCGCACGAGCAGGGGCCGGTGTCGGTACAGCCCCAGGGCCGCGGTCAGCACGCCGAAGGCCACGTGCTCCCACGGCGCCCGGAAGGCCAGTAGGAGGAGCGGGATCGAGAGGAGGCTACACACGGAGGCCACGGAGGCAAGCCGCGTGAGGGCCGCCACAAGCGCCCAAACCGCACCGGCGCCGAGGGCCGCCCACGGCGAGAGGGCCACCAGCACCCCGAAGCTCGTCACCGTGCCCCGGCCACCGCTAAACCCCAGGAACACGGACCAGTTGTGGCCCGCGATCACCGCCACTCCCGCGGCTACGGCCCAGCCAGGCCCGAGGCCCAGACGCTGGGCCGCCAGCACAGGAAGCGCACCCTTCAGAAGGTCTGCGGTAAACACCACGGCGCCCACGTACGGACCGGCCACCCAGTAGACGTTCGCAGGGCCGATGCTCCCGCTCCCGTACTGGCGGACATCAACCCCCACAAGCCCGCGCACCAACAGGAGGCCTGTAGGCACGGCTCCGAGGACGTAGCTCAGAAGGACGAGAACGAGGCCCATCGTGGGTGAGCTTTCGCCATCCGGCTCCGCCTCACCTCCGGGGCCGCAGGAGGAGGCGGATGGGGGTGCCCTCCAGGGCGAAGGCCTCCCGCAACCGGCCTTCCAGGTACCGGAGGTAGGCGGTGGTAGCGATCTCGGGGTCGTTGACGAACAGGAGGAAGGTGGGCGGACGGGTCTCCACCTGGGTGGCGTAGTAGATCTTGAGGGGTCGACCGGCTGAATCGGCAGGGGGCTGTACGCCCCGCACCGCCTGTTCGATGGCCCGGTTGAGAGGGCCGGTCGGGACGCGGAGGGCGTGGGCGGTGTCCGCCCGCACCACGAGCTCCAGGATCTTGCGCACGTTCCGGCCGGTCTTGGCGGAGGTGAACACCACGGGCGCGAACCGCACGTGCCACATGGCCTCATAGACCCGCCGGGCGCACTCCGTAGCGTTCTCCTTCCGCACCAGGTCCCACTTGTTCACCGCCACCACCAGGGCCCGACCGGCATTCATCACCTCCTGGGCGATCCGCTGGTCCTGATCCGTGGGGCCCTCCGCGGCGTCCAGGACCAACACCGCCACGTGGGCCCGCTCGATGGCGCGGCGGGTACGGGTAGTCCCGTAGAACTCCAAGGCATCCCGGATGCGGGAACGGCGGCGCAGGCCCGCGGTGTCCACGAGCACGAAGGTATGGCCGCCCGCGCGCAGCACCACATCCACCGCATCCCGGGTGGTCCCCGGGGCCTCATCCACCAGCACCCGCTCCATGCCCACCAGGGCATTCACCAGGGAAGACTTCCCCACATTAGGCCGACCCACGATGGCCACGGGGATCCCCTCTTCCTGCTCGGCCACCTCGGTCGGACCTTCGGGCAGGCGGGCCACCACCGCATCCAGAAGCTCCCCGATCCCGTATCCGTGCAGGGCGGAGATGCCGAACACCTCGGGGATGCCCAGAATATGGAACTCCGCCGCCAGGGTCTCAGCCTGCTCAGGCCGATCCACCTTGTTCACCACGAGGAGCACGGGGCGACGTGTGTGGCGGAGGAGCTGCGCGATCTCCGCGTCCTCCGGGACGAGCCCAGTCTGCGCATCCACCACCAGCAACACCACGTCCGCCTCCGCCACTGCCAGCTCCACCGCCCGGCGCACCTGCTCCGTGAGACGGTCCTCCGGAGCGCTCACCCACCCGCCCGTGTCCACCACCTGGAACGGGCGGCCCCGCCACGTCACCGTAGCCACCAGCCGGTCCCGGGTGACCCCGGGGATGTCCTCCACGATGGCGACGCGCTTTCCGACCAGGCGGTTAAAGAGGGCGGACTTCCCCACGTTGGGCCGGCCCACGATGGCCACCACGGGAAGGCGGTCCATGGTTGGAACGGCTCAGGCGCCGAGGGCGGTGCGGATCTCGTCCAGGCGGTGGAGAACCTGTTGGATGATCCACTCAGGGGTACTGGCGCCCGACATCACGCCCACGGTGCAGCCTGGCCAGAACCAGCTGGGATCGATCTCTTGTGCGGTCTCCACGTGGTAGGTGGGGCGTCCGTGCCGGCGCCCGATCTCCGCGAGGCGGGTGGTGTTGGCGCTGTGGTGCCCACCCACCACGAGGAGGACGTCCACCTCCTCCACGAGGCGCTCCGCCTCCTCCTGCCGCACTGTGATCGCAGGACACAGGGTGTTGATCACCTTCGTCTCCCGCACCCGGAGGATGATGTCGCCCACGATGCGCCGGAAGTTCTCCATGGACTGGGTGGTCTGAGAGACCACGGCCACCTTGCCCCGCAGCCGCAGCCGGGTGGCCTCTTCCAGTGTGTGCACCACCGCCACCCGATCGCCGAGTTTCTCTTTTAGCGTGACCATCTCGGGATGGCCGTGATCGCCGACGGCCACCACGAAGTAGCCTTCCTCCGCGAGCTGCTCCGCGATCCGGTGGGCCCGGATGACCACGGGGCAGGTGGCGTCCACGATCTCCATGCCCCGCTGCCGCGCCGCTTCCAGCACCCGCTCCTCCACCCCATACGCGGACACCACGAAGGCATCGCCGTCTAAATCCTCCAAGCGCTGGGCCACCCGCACGCCCGCGGCCTCAAGGCGTCCCACCTCCTGCGGGTTGTGGATGAGGGGGCCCCAGGTGTACGTGGCGGTGTGGGTGTGGGCCGCGCGAAGGGCGATCTCTACCGCTCGCCGTACCCCGCCGCAGAATCCCATGTGCTGCGCGACGACGATCCGCATCTGCCTGCCGTAAGGATACCACGCACGGGCCGGTTAGGGCGAACAAGAGGCGGAGACCTCCCGGGTGCGGGGTGGAGGCGGAACGCCCAGCAGGTCCGCGATCGCTCGCATGATCCGGTCGCCCGCGACCTCCAGGGCCTCGCGGTCGTCGCCCAGATCGCTCAACAGAAACGGCGGTCCGATCCGCACCTGGACCCGGCGGGGGCGCGGGATCCACGCGCCCTTGGGCATGGCCTCTAGGGTCCCGAGGATGCCCACGGGGAGGATGGGAACCCTGGCCCGGAGGGCGAGGAAGGCGGCTCCGGGCTCTGCGGGAAGCAGATATCCACGGGGATTCCGCGTGCCTTCAGGGAAGACCACCACCACCTCCCCCCGACCTAAGAGCTCCAGAGCCGTCCGGATGGCGGCCCGATCCGGTTTCCCGCGGCGGACGGGGAACGCTCCTACCCACCGGATCCACGTGCGCGCGAGAGGAATCCGGAACAGCTCCTCCTTCGCCATGAAGTGCACGGGCCTTCGGAGGGCGCAGCCCAGTACGGGTGGGTCCAGCGCACTCCAGTGGTTGGCGACCACCAGGACCGGGCCGTGTAAGGGCTCGTGCTCCCGTCCGCTCACCTCCATCCGGAACAGGAGCCGCAGCAGGGCCCGGAACACCACCTTGCTCACGCGGTACACGGATCTCTTCATCGGGCCGCCTCCAGGGCCCGGACCATGGCCACGATCTCCTCCGCCACCGCCTCCGGCGCCCGGCCCGTGGTGTCCAGCACCCGGGCATCCGGGGCCCGACGCAGGGGGGCCGTGGAGCGGGTCTTGGCCATCTCATCGTCCCGGCGCACGATCTCCAACACCTGCTCGTAGGGGATCTCGATCCCCGCCGCTTGGAACTCCGCCCACCGCCGCCGCGCCCGCTCCTCCGGGGAGGCATCGAGGTAGATCTTTACTTCTGCTTCCGGAACCACCACGGTGCCGATGTCCCGCCCCTCCATCACCACTGCGCCCTCTTCCGCGAGGGCCCTCTGCTTGGCGGTGAGCACCTCCCGCACCTGGGGATTGGCGGCCACCCGGGCCACTACGGCGTTCACCTCCACGGACCGGATGGCCTCCGTTACCTCCTCTTCCCCGCACCAGATCCGGAAGTCGTCCGGAGAGGGATGGATCCGCAGGTCCAGGGAGCGGGCGAGCTCCGCGATCCGCTCGGTGTCCTCGGGCGAAATCCTCTCTCGGAGAACCCGCCACGCCACCGCCCGGTACATGGCCCCCGTATCCACATACCGGAACCCGAGCTTCCGCGCGACCAGGCGCGCCACGGTTCCCTTTCCTGCCCCCATGGGGCCGTCGATGGCGATCACCGGACGCCGGCGCATCTTCCCCTCCCGAGATCCGGCGGCAGGACCACTGGCGTGTGGGTCTGCGGATGAGGGACCATCACGACCTCTACCCCGTACACCGCGCGGAGGGTGGAAGGGGTGATCACCTCGTGCGGAGCCCCTTGCGCGTGGATCCGGCCGTCGGCGAGCAGCACCACCCGGTCGCACGCGAGGGCGGCCAAGTTTAGATCATGCAGGGCACAGATCACCGCGGCACCGGTACTCCGGAGGTCTACGAGGAGCCTCAGGGTCTCCAGTTGGCTTGCGAGGTCCAGGTGGGCGGTGGGTTCGTCCAAAATGAAGACCTGCGCCTGCTGGGCGATGGCCCGGGCCAGCAGCACCCGCTGCCGCTCTCCTCCGCTCGTGGCGCCGAAGGGACGCTCCCACAGGTGAAGGGTGTTCGTCCGCTCCATGGCCCACCGGACCGCCCGGAGATCCCCGGGCCGGTCCGCGTGGGCGTAGCGGCCCATGCGCACCACTTCCCCGCAGGGGAACTGTGGGGGACAGACGGGATGTTGGGGAAGGTAGGCGATGACGCGGGCCCGTTCCCGGGGTGGGATTTCCCATACGGATCGGCCCGAAAGCGAGACCTCACCTGCAGAAGGCCGCACCAACCCCACGAGGCACCGCAGCAAGGTAGTCTTTCCCGCGCCGTTCGGCCCGCAGACCGCCACCACCTCTCCGCCCTGCACCTCCATCGTCACGCCCCGCAGGACCGACCTCGTCCCGTATCCCGCGGAGAGATCCCGCACAGAGATCCGCACCCCCTTCACCGCTCCTCCCACGGGACTTCCGGATGGAGAGCCCGGGCGATTTGCCCGAGTCCCAGCACCAGCCGCGGTCCCGGCCGCGCCACCCACGAGGGATTCAGGACGTGAACCCGGCCGGCCCGGACTGCCGTGACCCTCCGCCAGGCAGGCCGTTCGAGAACCCGAGTACGTCCGGGATGCAGCAGGAGGATCGCCTCCGGATCTCGGCGCAGGATCTCCTCCTCAGAAACCTGGGGCCACCCCGCGAGGTCTGCGAAGATGTTGCGGCCGCCTGCGGCGCGGATGAGGTCGTGGAGGAACGTTCCCCTCCCGGCCGTGAGGAAGGGCTGATCCCACACCTCCACAAAGGTCCTGGGCCGATACGCGGAACGCCTTGCCCGCGCTACGATCCGCTCCGCCCGATTCCGCATCCACCGGACCACTTGCTCCGCTCCTTCTCCTCTCCCGGTGACCCGACCCAGGAGCAGGATGGCCTCGTAGGTGTCCTCGAGGGACCTGGGATCCAGGGCCAGGACCCGGTACCCGAGGGCCCGGAGACGTTCGAGGCTCATGTGTTGCAGGCTCCGCACACCGATTACGAGGTCTGGCCGCAGCTGCGCGATCCGCTCAAAGTCCAGTTGGACCCCACCCACCCGAGGTTTGCTTCGGACCTCCGGAGGGTAGTCGTCCGCGGAGGAAACCCCCACCACCCGGTCCTGAGCGCCGATGGCGTAGAGGATCTCCGTGATACTGGGCGCGATGGAGACGATGCGGCGGGGAGGTTGGGTGAAGACCAGCCGCTGTCCCAGGGCATCCGTCACCGCCACGGGAGCGGCCTGAAGAGGCAGGATCGCAAGCCCCACCAGGAGGGCCACCACGATCAGGAGGACGCCACGCGATCCCATGGTGCAGACCGAAGGCAGTATACGGCAAGGGGTTATCGCCGGAACAGCCGACGCAGGAGGTGTGGGGGCCGCCCCTCGGGGTGGGCGATCTGCCCAGCCACGAGGGGTGTTGTGGCGATGGGCTGGCCGGCCACCACCACCTCCGCACCGCCCACCACCTCCCCTTGGCTCACCGGTCTCCTGAGATCCGAACGGGACCAGATCCGGAGGGTCGCCCGGGTCCCACGGGGCACGGAGGCGACGAGGTCTGTGGCGACCAGGGCCACCACGGTTCTCCCGTCGGAGAGCCGGAAGGTCCCCGCGCGCTCACCCCGCCGCAGGAACGTCCGGAGCTCGAAGGCCGTAAACCCATAGTCCAGGAGCCGTGCCGCATCGGGGAACACCGAAGGCGCGTTGAGGAGCACGGCCACGAGGCGGCGGCCGTTCCGGGTGGCGGAGGCCACGAGGCACCGGCCGGACTCCACCGTCCACCCGGTTTTCACGCCGTCTGCTCCCGGATACCGGCCCAGGAGTTTATTGCCGTTCACCAACCGGAGAAGGCCCTGCGCGCTTGCGTACGCGTACACCGGGGTCTGCACGATCTCGTTGAAGGTGGGGTTGCGGAGGGCCGCGAGGGTGATGCGGGCGAGGTCGTAGGCGGTGGTGAGGTGGGCGGGATGATGGAGGCCATGCGGGTTTGCGAAGTGGGTGTTCCTGGCTCCGAGCTCCCTCGCCCTCCGGTTCATCCGGGCCACGAACCGCTCCACCGTCCCGTCCACCGCCTCCGCCAGGGCCACGGCCGCGTCGTTCGCGGACTTCAGGAGAAGGGCATAGAGGAGCTCCCGCACCGTCCGCCGCTCTCCCACCTCAAGCCCGATGGCGGATCCCTCCCGCTGCGCCGCAGCCCTGGCAGAGATCTCCACCACACGGTCCAGGGGGAGATGTTCAAGCGCAAGGAGGGCCGTGAGGATCTTCGTGGTGCTGGCAGGAGGCCGCGGGAGGTGAGGGTTGCGGGCCAGCAGCACCTGACCCGTGCGGGCCTCTACCAGCACGAAGCTCGTGGCCTCCACCTCCGGCGGCGCGGGCCGACTCGAGGAGGAGAGGACAGACGAAGCGAGGAGAAGGGCAAGGAGGGTCTTCACGGCTCAGCGAGCTCCTTCTGCCGGCAAGTGTCCTGCACCGGGGTCTCAAGGTCCAGAGGCGGGAGCTCCGAGCGGTCGCGCAGCCCGAACCGGCGCAGGAAGCGCTCCGTGATCCCGTACAGAACCGGCTGCCCAGGCCCCGGCTTCCGTCCCACCTCCCGGATCAGTCCCCGTTCCAGCAGGCGCCGTAGGTGGTGGTCGCTACGGGCACCCCGAATAGCCTCGATCTCCGCCCGGGTAACGGGCTCGCGATAGGCCACGATGGCGAGGGTCTCCAGGGCTGCCGGAGAAAGGGGTTCGGGCTGAACCTCCAGGAACCGGCGCACGTAGTCCCCATATTCCGGCCGCGTGCACAGCTGGTATCCGCCCGCCACCTCCTGGATCATGAGCCCATGCCCCTCGTACGCCTCCTGCAGTTCTTGCACCAGAGCCCGGGTCTCCTCGACCGAGCACCCGATCCCCTCGGCCAGGCGCTCCAAAGGCACGGGCCCTGCGGCCACCAGCAGCAGGCACTCCACCGCACCCCGCAGCGCCTTACGGTCCACCGTTACCTCACCCCATTACCCTGAAGACTCAACCCGGTACACCCGGATGGGCGCGAACGGCCGGGCCTGATCGATGCGCACCCGCCGCTGCCGCACAAGTTCCAGCAACGCCAGAAAGGTCACGATCACCACGAGCCTTGAGTCCTCCGGACCGAACAACGCCTCAAACGCCACCCCCTCCGGTGCCCTCGCCAGCACTTCGAGGATCACCCTCATGCGGTCCTCCACCCGCACACCTTCGGGCGGAATTTCCCGCACCTCCGGGCGGCTTCGCTCCAGGACGCGCCGGAAGGCCGCCTGGAGGTCCTCGAGGGAGACCCCCACAAGCGGGACCTCTACGGGGTCCAGGTCCGGGGCGGGACGGGTGAACACCTGACTCTGCAGGGCCTCTAAGGCGGCCAGGGCCGAGGCCACCTCCCGGAAGGCCTGATACACCTCAAGGTCTGGGGCTGGGAGCTCCGCCTCCTCGGGCGCTTCCGGAACAACCTCCTCCGACTGCGGCCGGACCGGAAGGAGTTGGCGGCTCTTCAGGGCCACGAGGAGGGATGCCTGCTGCAGAAAGACGGTCCTCGCCTCGAGATCCTCCTCAGGCAGGGAGTGCAGGCCTGCCCGCACCACTTCCGCCAAGGAGATCTCCCGCAAATCCAGCCCTCCCGCCTGGGCCCGACGCGCCAGCTCTTCCAGGGACCCTTCCCACGCCTTTTCCGGCATCCAGAGCCTCCCTATCGCCGTCGGTGAGCTCGGATGGACGGCCACGGTGAGGGCTTTTCGTCCCCCTCCTCGCGGCCCGCAGACGGTCCTCCTCGTCGTTGCGGGCTGGATGGCGGCCGCGGGTGCCGTGGCGACGGCTCAACCCTCGTTACGGCGTAGGCGCCCGGACCTGGGACTGAAAGCCGATGCGGGCGTGGGTGCCGTCGCAGAAGGGCTTGTTGCTGCTGCCGCCGCACCGGCACAGGGCGATTACCTCGCGGTCGAGGTGCCACTCCCGGCCCTCTGCATCCACCAGCCGGACCGGTCCCCGGACCAGGTACAGCCCGTTGTCCCGGGGAGTGATCACGGCATCGGCCATCCCTGCACCTCCGGCATAGTCGATCAGGTGTGTAATATACCAGAACCAGATACCGGGTGTAGGGAGGTCAGGCGGAGCAGGGCCACCTCATGCAACGGCGGCCATTCGGATGGACGGGCGTTCCTGTCCCCATCATCGGACAGGGGACCTGGCTTGTGGAGCGGGATCCCGCGGCGGCGGTCCGAGCCCTGCGGCGCGGTCTCGATCTGGGCATGACCCACATCGACACCGCGGAGATGTACGGTGGCGGGCGCGTGGAGGAGATCGTGGGTGAGGCGATCGCGGGGCGCCGCGAGGAGGTGTTCCTGGTCTCGAAGATCCTCCCCGAGCACGCGACCCGCAAGGGCGTCATCGCGGCGTGCGAGGCAAGCCTGCGGCGGCTGCGGACCGACGTCCTGGACTGCTACCTCCTCCACTGGCCCAGCCGCCATCCCTTGGAGGAGACCATCGCGGGGTTTGAGGATCTGCGGCAACAGGGCAAGATCCGGTACTGGGGCGTGTCGAACTTCGACGAGGAACTGCTGGAGCGGGCGGTGCGGATCGCGGGGCCGCACCGCATAGCCTGCAACCAGGTCCTCTACCACCTGGGGGAGCGGTCCATCGAGCACCACGTCCTTCCCGCCTGCGAGCGGCACGGGATCGCGGTGGTGGGCTACAGTCCCTTCGGACAGGGGCGCTTCCGGTCCCATCCCGTGCTGGAGGAGATCGCCCGGCGGCGCGGCGCCACCCCTCGGCAGGTGGCCCTGGCATTCCTCGTGCGGCGCCCCCTCCTCTTCACCATTCCCAAGGCCATCCGGCTGGAGCACGTGGAGGAGAACGCCAAGGCCGGGGATCTCCAGCTCACGGAGGAGGAAATCCAGAGGATCGACGAGACCTTTCCCCTTCCCCCACCCCGCCGGGGCTACGTCCCCGAGCTCTAAGTCCCTGTGCTGCGATAAAACCTTTTGCCCAGGAGGAAGGCCTCGGCCAGGACGGTGAGCGTTGGCTTTTCGGGCGCTTCTTCGGAGGGTCCTGTGGGCTGAAATCCAGGCAGGACAAGGCCTGGCGCGCCCGGCAGGATTCGAACCTGCGACCTTTGGCTCCGGAGGCCAACGCTCTGTCCTCTGAGCTACGGGCGCGTCTACCCCTAATGATACGCGGGAGGTCCCCCGCCTGCAACAGGCCCTACGCCTCCAGGGCGAACT
>FWWL01011121.1_pt1 | contig 10018 bp, 12 predicted proteins | sample 2228331 | NCBI WGS metagenome assembly FWWL01 (sample SAMEA103939775, study PRJEB20133) | metagenome
CCCCTCGCCCTCCAACGACAATCCGCCCCGAGGATCCGGCCCGGCGGTCGGCAGCCTGGCAGGGCGCGGGCCGGGCGTGGTCGAGGCGGGGAGAGCCTGGTCCGGGCCGCCGGCGGCCACCGACCCTGAGACCGCCACCGGGTCGGACGGCCCCAGCCCCGCCACGCCCGATGGGAGCCCCGTGGCCGGGCGCGAACCGCGGCGCATCGCCGGCGAGGCGGAAGCCGCCCGCCGCGACTTCCACCGCGCCGCGGGAGCGACAGATGCGCCCGCGAACCAGCGTCAGAGGCGCAGCGCGGCGCTGCAGACCTTCTTCCTCGCGAATTCCGGCCGCGGGCTGCTGCCGGCCGGCGAGACCAGCGGCGCGATCTCCCCGCAGCTGAAGTCTGAGGAGCCCTGAGATGCACCCGTTCTTCCGCCCGAAGCGCGCCTTGAGCGCGCCGCCGGAAGCCACCCCCTACCAGCGCGCCGGCCAGGTCTGGGACGAGCGGATGGGCCTGTCGCTCGCCCATGCCCGCAACTGGCGGCGCATCGCCTTCGCCAACCTCGCGCTCGCGAGCTTCCTGGGCGCAGGCTGGTGGATGCAGAGCCAACAGGCGGTCGTGAAGCCCTTCGTCGTCGAGGTGTCCGACTGGGGTGAGACCCAGCGCATCACCGCGATCAACGGCCGCTACGAGCCGACAGAAGCCCAGATCGGGCACGCGCTCGCCGAGTGGATCCGCGATGTCCGCGCCAAGCCCACGGACCCGATCGTCATCCGCCAGAATTGGCTCTCCGCCTACGACCTGGTCACCCCGCGGGCCGCTTCGTTCCTCAATGCCTGGGCCCAGGCCCACGACCCGTTCGCCGAGGCCGGGCGCGAGGCCGTGGGCGTCGAGATCCTCAACGTGGTCCGGCGGACGGAACGCACCTTCGACCTGCAGTGGCGCGAGACCCGCTACGTGAACGGTCAGCAGGCCGGCCAGGCGCGCTGGCGCGCCCTCATCACCATCAAGCTGCAGCCGCCCAAGACCGAGGCGGAGCTGATGAAGAACCCGCTCGGAATCCGCATCGAGGACGTGTCATGGACTCCAGACGCTTCGTGACCTGGCGCATGGTGGTCGTGGCGTCGGCCGCGCTGGCGCTGTCGGCCTGCGCCAGCCTGCGCGACCTCACCGGCCTGACGCCGAAGTCCGCGCAACTCGTGGCGGCGACGGCGACCCTAACGACGCCCTCGGCGCAGACTGCGGCGGTCGCGCCGACGCCGCCCCGCGCGTTTGCGACCATGGCGCCGATTCCCAATCCACCCGGCCGTGCGCGCCGAAATCCGGCGACCGTCCCGATGCGGGTCGCGCCCGCGTCCGCCGACCGCTCGCCGCCGGAGCTCGTGGCTGTGGTCGCCGCGCGGCCTTCGCCCGCACCGCCGGCCGTGACGGGGCGCGCGGCCATCGCCGCCGCCAATGTCGCGGCGCGCGAGACCTCGCGATCCGAGGGCTTCGTGGGCGGGGTGCAGGTGTTCAGCTACGACCCGGGCCAGGTCTACGAGGTGTGGACCGCGCCCCTGCGGGTCACCACCCTGACGCTGGCCCCCGGGGAGGTCATCATCTCCAAGGCGGCCGGCGACACCGTGCGCTGGCAGATCGGGGAGACGAACTCCGGCCAGGGCCAGGCCCAGCGCGCCCATGTGATGATCAAGCCCCTGGAGCGCGGGCTGGAGACCAACCTGGTTCTGGCCACGAGCCAGCGGGTCTATCTGATCCAGCTGCGCAGCGGCGGGCCCGAGGCCTTCAATGCGGCCGTCAGCTGGGACGTGGCGGCCGTCGCGTCGCCATCGCCCGGCGACATCGCCGACCCGGCTGCGGCCGAGCCGCCCGGGCTGGTCGCCCCCGTCGGTCCTCTCGACGCCCGCTATCGAATCGTTCCGCGCGGGTCGCGGCCGGCCTGGACGCCCACCGCGGTGATGACCGACGGAGTGCGCACCTTCGTGACCTTCCCGCCCGCCCTCGGGGCGAGCGAGGCGCCGGCCCTGTTCGTCATCGGCCCGGGCGGTGACGCGCAACTGGTCAACTACCGCCAGCAGGACGGGGTCTGGGTCGTCGACCGTGTCGTCGACCAGGCCGAGCTTCGGGTCGGCGACAAGCACCGTCAGACCGTGCGGATCACGCGGGAAGGCGGGCGGTCATGAGCGCGCTTCCCCATTCCGAACCGGAGCGTGCGCCGCCGAAGACGGTGATGCCGCCCCTCGACGCCCGCGCGCCGCGTCCGCCGGTCGTGCGCCTGCGCCGCAGCGTGGTCACCGTGGCCGTGATGGGCGCGGTGGGCCTGCTCGCCGGATCGCTGGCCTGGGCCTTCGTCGTCCAGCCCGAGCTGCGCGCCGACGCCCGGACGCAAAAACTCGAACGCCAGAGCGAGGTTCGCGGCGCGGTGCGCGCCAGCGAGGTGATCACCGACCAGCCGGCCACATACGGGCAGCTTCCGGCGCCTCGCACGCTGGGCGCGGGGGCGGACGACGCGGGCGCTGACCCCAAGACAGCCGACGGCAAGGGCGCCGACCGGGCCGAGACCGCGGGCGCATCAGCCCCGCCGCGGACGGCGTCGCGGGGACCCGTCCGCAGTCCGACGTCCGAAGCCCGGCAGTCGGGGCTGTTCTTCGCAACCTCCGGGACGGGCCCGGCGCGGCCCGGGCCGGGTGACGACCCGGGAACCCGGGACTATGCGGCCGTCTACAACACCCACGCGCTGCTGGCGCCCTTGAGCCCGTTCGAGATCAAGGCGGGCGCGGTCCTCCCCGCGCTCCTGCTCACCGGCGTCGACACTGCCCGCGCGGGTCCCGTTGTCGCCACCGTCACCGGCAACATCTACGACACGGTCAGCGGCCGTCACCTGCTCATCCCGCAGGGGTCACGCCTCATCGGCCGGCATGAGGGCGAAAGCCGCCCCGGCGACAAGCGCGCCTACCTCGCCTGGGACCGCCTGATCTTGCCCAACGGCCGCAGCCTCATCCTCACCAAGGAGCCAGGCGTCGATGCGCAGGGCATCATCGGCGCCGAAGGCCGGGTCGACCGTCGCCTCCTGCCGCTGGCGGTCGCCACCCTCTTCGCGGGCGCGATCACGACGCTGGGCCAGGTCGCACGCGATCGCGACGACGACTCCGGGGGCCTGCTGGGCGACGCCGGCGACGCCGCCTCGATCGAAGCCGCCCAGGTCGGCGGCAAGCTGATCGACCGCGAACTGGAGGTCAGGCCGTCCATCCGGCTACGCCCCGGCGCGCGCGTCCAGGTGCTCATCACCCGCGACCTCATCCTGGAGCCCTATGCCTCATGAGGCGCGCCTCGAAAGCCCTGCGTCACGCCATCCTGGGCCTCGTCGCCGTCGCAGCCCCCGCCGGCGCGACGCGGCTCGCAGCCCGAGAGACCCCGGCGCCCCTCCTGCTCATCAACGAGACCCGGAGCGCGCCCCGCGGACTCTATCTGCGCAGCGCCGATCCGCAGCCCCGTGCGGGGCGGCGGGTGACGATCGCCCAACCGCCCAGCGTGCGGCCCTACCTCGCGAGCCTCCATGTGCCGGGCGAGATGCGGTTGCTGAAGCGGGTCGCGGCGGTCGCCGGCGAGCGCGTGTGTGCCGAGGGCGGCGTCCTGCGCACCCCGCGCGAGGCGGTGCGGATCCTGGCGCGGGATCGCCGGGGCGTCCCCATACCCGCCTGGCGGGGCTGCCGGCGGCTGGCCGCCGACGAGGTTTTCCTGCTCGGCGACAGTCCAGAGAGCTTCGACAGCCGCTACTTCGGGCCCGTGCGCCGCGATCGGATTGAAGCCGCCTATGGGGAGGTGCTGCGATGGTAAGCTCCGGCTGGATCGCGCTGGGCCTGGCGCTCGTCGCCGCCCCGGCTGCGGCCGAACCCGACTGGCGGGGCGCGGGCGGGCCACTGTTCGTGGAGGTCGGACACCACCCGCCGTCCGCCTCCGAGCCTCGCCTTGATGAGGCCCGCCTCGCGCCGCTCAGCCAGCCGTTCGGGCAGCCGGTCGCGGCCGCCGCCGAACGGCACGGCCTCGATCCGAAGCTGCTGCATGCGTTGGTGACGGTCGAGAGCGCGTATCGTGCCGACGCGGTCTCGCGGGCCGGCGCGGCGGGACTCACGCAGCTGATGCCGGCCACCGCGGCCGACCTCGGGGTGAGCGACCGCTTCGATCCACAGGCCAATCTCTCGGGCGGCGCGGATTATCTCGCCCGCCAGTTGCTTCGGTTCGGCGACCTGCGCCTAGCCCTCGCGGCCTACAACGCCGGGCCGGCGCGGGTCGCCGCGCTCGGCCGCGTCCCGTCGATCCCCGAAACCCGGGCCTACGTCCAGGCCGTGGTGGAGTGCTATCTCGCGCTCAGCGCCGGGCGCGGGGTCCGGCGCGCCAGCGAATGCCGCGCGGCGGTGTCGCCGTGATCGCGGAACCGGGGCTGTCGGTCGCGCCGGCCGACGAGGACGAGGCCGACCTGCTGACGCGGGCCCAGGCCTCGGAGTATCTGCGTCGTTTCCATATCCAGATGAAGGTCGCCACGCTGGCCCGGCTCTGGTCGGTCGGCGGCGACGGCCCGCCCTGCCGACACATAAGAGGCAAGCCCTGGTACCCACGGGGGGAACTGCGGGCATGGGCGCTGTCGCAACAGACCCGGCTTCGTCGGTCGCGACGGGAGACGCGGTGATGATGGGCATGGCCGTCAGGCCGTCGCGGGAGGAGCGGGCGTAACATGACCGAGTGGACCAACTTCCTCGATCCGGAAGGGCCTGATGGCGCCTATCTGCCCTGGAAGCGAGTCGAGGCGCGGGTCGGGATCAGCCGCACGACGGCGTGGCGGCTGCAACGAGCGGGCGATTTCCCCAAGCCCTACGTCGTCTCCCCCGGCCGCGTCGCCTACAAGGAAAGCGAGGTGGAGGCCTGGAAGGCGTCGCGCGGCCATCGTGACGACCAAATGGCCAGGAGCGGGCGGAGCTCTGCGGGATCGCGCGCCCCGCCCGAGACCGCCAGCGTGGGTGAATCGGCCTGCACCCTCGGGGCGGGCCCGGCCCCAACCGCCGCGGTTCCGGCGCCTGGGTCGCAGACCTCACCGCATGGCAACCGAAAACGCCGGGATAGTCGCCAGATCACGTTCGACTTCTGAACGCGCGAAGGACGCCGCTTCTCCGTCATGGCCCCGTCCTTCGGGGCGGCCCGTCAGCGGCCCGCTTCGGCGAGCGGCCCCAACGCCGTCCGCGCTGGACCCAAACTTCTAGTGGCGACACGCGCAAGGTCCTGCAGCGGGCGGAACGATCATGTCGGTGCTGCCAACAACCGGCTCTACGCGCCAAGACCATCAACCGGCTCGCCCAGGCTGGATCGACCCGCCGGACATCACAGGTCCGCAGACCTGGGCGCTTGCTCGTTGCTCGAACCGGTCTCAACTCGGCGGCACGTGGGGCGATCACCTCGAGCGCAGCCAAGCATCGCACTTGGTGGGGGGAGTCCTGTCCGTTGGCAACCATGCGGGAAGGCGACGGCACGCCGGCCCGAGGGCTTCGAGTCCGCGCTCGCCGTCGGGTGCGGCGGCCTCGTCTCCACCGTTCGCGAGCAGCAGGCTTACCACGGGTCCCAGGGCCGTGCGGTGATCGCCGACCGGCGCGGCTGAGCGGACGATGACGCGGCACGCGGTATTTAGTAACGCATTCCCCCGCATCCGGACGCGGCCTATAGACAGGCTATGGCCAAAACGGCGAACCGACGTCAGGCGTGGGGGTGCGGCAGCGCGCGCCAGCCGGCGATGGCTGGCCGCCCCGGTCCGTCTGGACGCGTTCTCTCCTGGGCCTTGGTCCTCACCTTGCTCGTCAGCGCCCTGTCCGCCACGGGCGCCGCGGCTCACCAGACCTTGGACGGGGTTGCGCCGGCCGTCGCCGGCGCACCGTCGCACCCCGCCGCTGGGGATGCCGTCGATCCGTCGGATCGGGACGCCACCGGCGTCCGCGTTCACCTGACCTGTACGGGTCATTGCGCGACCCATGCCGTCTGCCTGCCGCAACGCGGGGACGTCGGCGTTTGGGTGACGGAGGCCGGCGCCACTTGGCCCGTCGCCGACTGGCTCGCTGCCCCCGCCTGCCCGCCGGCTCGCCTGGACCGACCGCCCCGCGCCTGACCGTCCGACCTCGAACGCGCCCTCCGGGGCCCTTCTCGTCCGACCCAGGAACGTCCTTCATGATCGACGACACCGCTCGACAGCCGCCGATGGCCGCCCCGACCGCCTGCCCAAAACCTCGAGGCGGGAGGCCCGCCCGATGGCGCGCCGCCTTACCCGCCCTTCTCCCGCTCGGCCTGGCGGCCTGCGCGGCCTACGCGGGCCGGCCGTTGCAGGCTGTCCCTTCCGACATCCGGCCACCCCATGGCATCGAGATCAGCGCCCCGGACGCCATCGTCGAGCCGATCGGTCTGCGGTTCCACGGATGGATCTGCCGCCGAGCAACGACGGCCGCGGCCCCGTATGCGCTGCGCCTTGAGCGAATCGACGCCGCCGGTCAGATCGCCGACTCCGTGCATGCGCGCGTGCGCGTGGATGCGGGTCGTCGGGACTGTGCGCCCTACGACATCCCGACGGATTGGAGCCTGTCGCCTGGCGAGACGGTGCGGATCTGCGCCTCCAGCGACAGTCAGGCCTGTCCGCGGAGGGAGCCGTAAGCCATGCATCGCTTCGCGGCGGAGATCCCGATTGAGGCGTCGCTTCGGCGGGTCTGGGCACTGTTGACGGACTTCGAAGCCTATCCGACCTGGACCAACGCCTTGGTCCTCTCGGGCGAAATTAGCCCCGACGCTCCGCTCGACTATTCGCTCAAGTTGGAACGGCCGATTGGGCTGCTCCGCCGCTTAGACTTCCAGGCGTTCGTCACCGCCGTCCAGGTCGATCACGCGCTGCGCTGGAGGTTCGGCGCGCCGGGCCTGATCGTCTTTGAGTTCGGCTTCGAGCTGGAGCCCGACGGGCTGGGCTGCCGCCTGCGCCACGCTGTGGAGACCCGCCGATTGCTCGGGCGCGCCGTCGGGATCCGGCTCGAGCGGCAGCTCATGCCGACCTTTGAGGCCTTCCTCGGCGACGTCCAGCGCAAAGTCCAACCCGCCGCGCCTTCGCCGAAGCCGCCCCCGCCCAAGCCCCTCGCCAAGTCCCGCCCGAAATCGGGCATACCCCCGACACTCCCGCCGCACAGAAGACGCCGGTGGCGATAGCCCCGCGCCTCGCAGGCATGGCGTTCGGACGTCGGCGCCGACTTGGCGTGCGACCGCCGCGCAGGTTAGCTAGCTGCATGGCGGCCCTGACCCTATGGCGAAGAGTGTTGGCGATCGCGATGAGTGCAGCGCTGCTTCTGGCCGCCTCGCCTGCGCTGTCCGGCCCGGCGGCTTCCGTCCAGGTCCGCGCCTCGGCGACAAGCCCCGGCGTCGCCGCCGCGGCGGCCGAGGCTGGCGCGCCGGAGGCCCGGGGGGTGGCGCGTGACGCTGAAGACCCCGACTCTGCGGCGGCCCCGGCGGGTCCGCCGGGGTGTCCGGGGGACAACTGCCCGCATTTCGACCTGCTGCAGGCCGCGCGCGGTCCAGAGCCTGCCGCGATTTGCGCGCGCGTCCGGCGCGGACCCGCCGAGGATCGGGGTGCCGCGAGCGCGCGCGCCACCGGAGTGGAACGACCTCCTCGCCCCTGACCGAGCCCGCGCCGTCCGGCGGCGCCGTGTCCGATCGTCAAGCATCGAGGTGTCCCATGTTCACGACGCGCCGGCCGGGCCCAATGGCGCCGGCCCCCCACTACGCCGCCCCACCCCATTGCGGGGGTCGGTCCCATGTCTGATCATTTCACCCCGCGCGAAGTTGCCGATCTTGCGGGCGTCCCCAGACGTACCGTCGACCAGATCCTGCAGGAGCGCCTGTTCGTCTGCGTGGCCGATCCCCGGCCCCGGGCGCGACGCCGGACCCTCCCGTCCGCAGCGGTCGCCTTCGCCCTGATCGTCGGCCGTCTGCGCCACCGCCTGGAAGCTCCGGCGCGGCGGCGCCTTGCCCTGGCCCTCACGCGCGCGCTGCCTGAGCGGCCGGATCCCTGGCGTTTCGAACTCGAGCCCGGTCTGGAACTCGACCTCAGCCGCCTCGTCGGCGACGGTCTTGAGCGCGCCCATGCTTACGCCGAGGCCCGCGACCGCTTCATCCACGAGTTGCCGCGCGGCCGGGCGCTGATCCGCGACACTCACATCACGGTGGACGCGATCCAGCAGCGTCTCGCCGCCGGCGAGTCGATCGAGGCGGTGGCGGCGCGATACCCGGTCCTCACGCCGAGCGTCGTGGCGGCCGCCGCAATCTACGCGCGCAGCCATCCCGCCCTGGGTCGACCGCCCGCGGCCATGTCCCGGACCCGTGAGACGTGGGGTGGTGCGGCGACGGCGCGCCCTATGTAGGCCACGCCGATGTTGGCGTGGGCGTCAAGGCGGACGCGGCTAGCACTTTGTAAGCCGGCCTGATCGCGGGCGGGATTGCGGCTGCGCCGACGTTCACGAGCCTGACCGTTCGCGGGCGGGGCGTCGTTGGCGATTGCGATGCACGACGCGGGTTTCGAGCTTGGCCGCGACGATGGCGGCGGTGAAGCCGCCGTCCCCCACCGCGGCATCTATCGGAGCGCTTTCGCCCGAGGAAGACGATGGCGCTGGCCAGCGACCCCTGCCAGCACGTCGCCTCGGTCGGTGGGTCGGCGCCCCGTCCCGGCGCCCAGCGGGCGCTTCCCTGCCCGGCCCCTTCGCGGCCGATGATCGCCAGGTTTGACTGAAGGGCCCCGGCGGCCGACGAACAGTCGTGCAGGCCACGCTCGGGACAAGGATCTCGGCTCCGTCGTGAATGGCGCGTGGCGCAACGTCCCCGTGGTGCGTGACGGGGCGGCAGCGCGTGGCGGCGCCGGCAAAGGCGCCATCGCGCCGGGATGGCGCTTTCCGAAGAACGGAAATGCAGGCACTATCCCCAGCATGTTCGCTGCTTCGGTCATGACGCGAGGGGCTCCGCCGACGCGGACGCGCCGGTTGTCGCGCCCGATGGCGAACGGGTGGCTACGGCTGCTGCTGACGCCGGTCTTTGCGCTCTGTCTGCTGGGCACCTGCCTCTCCTGCGGTCCGCTGGCGCATGCCGGCCCGGCAGCCGGCGGCGTCGAGCAGGCGCAGGCCGCGGACGTGCAGACCTCGGTCAAGGCTCCGCTTGTCGGCGGCCAGGACGATGTCGGGGCGCCCATCACGGCGCCCGCGCGAACTTGCGGCGGCTGCGCGGGCCACGTGGCCCCGATGCCGGCCAATGTCCAGCTCGCGGGAACCGTCGCGCGCCAGCCTCTCCGCTGGCGTTCGGAATCCGCAGTGCCGCCGCCGCCCGCCGACCCTCACCGCCTGGACCGTCCCCCTCGCGCCTGAGCCAAGCCTGATCGCCCCCTTCGGGCGTCGTCTTGGTCTTGTTTCGCAAAGGGATGTCACCGCCATGCCCCGCCCGTCGCCGCAGGCCGCGTCACGCGGTCTCGCCCCTCGCCGTAACCCCTGGCGCACGGCGCTTCGTCCGCGTCGCGGCCGCGTCGTGTATGCCTGTATTCTCCGCCACCGAACTTCAGCGGCCGGCGGAGCGCAGTCCGGCCAGATTCTTTCCTACCCGATGGATCTGACTGGGCGCGCCGGCGTGACACCTCCAACGTCACGCCGGCGCCACCCCTTTGCCCATGCGTCTTCGTTCGGGAGTCCCACTCCGGACGCAGGCTCCGGTCGCCGCCCCCCACCCATCACGGAGGCGACCGGACGCGCCGGCATGGCGGCAGACGCCGTCGATGCCGGCGCACAGCTTCCGGCCTTCTTCCGCATAGGGCGATACGGCCCCGCGGAGGGGGCGTTAGCCGCGAGAAGCCCGCCGCAAGCCGTGGCCCCGGCTGACGGCGCCGGCGCGGCCGGGGTCGCGCCGGCGCATCCCCAGCCGGCATGCGGGTCGCTCGGCGCGGGCCAGCAAAGTCGACGTCGTCATGTCGCGTGACCTCGGATCCATCC
>FWWL01011128.1_pt1 | contig 10012 bp, 13 predicted proteins | sample 2228331 | NCBI WGS metagenome assembly FWWL01 (sample SAMEA103939775, study PRJEB20133) | metagenome
GAGCGTCTGCATAATGCGCATCTGCCGGAGGGGGTTGTTGCCCTGTTCAACCCAGGCTGCGCCGCCTGCGCTCTGCATCAACGCCTGGATATCGACCGTTGCGGCTGCGGGCGTCAACCCATGTTGGTGAATCCAGGCAGCAAAATGTGAACTTGCCAACACGCGCACGGCATGGCCGCGAGCTTGTAAGGCTTTACCCAGCGCCAACATCGGCTGAACATCCCCGCGCGTGCCAGAGGCGACAATGGTGATTTTCATGCTGAACACACCTTGACAACTTCCCCTACGGCCAGGTCGATGAGTTAAGCAGTTTCATGCTGCCATCCACGCACGGCTTTGAAGAAAAGCGCCGTGCCGCCCAGGCTCAAGGCAAAGGCCAGACCGATCGCCAACGGTGAGAGCAGGCCACGCGTCAGATAAAAATAGACGACATAACTCAGCCCCGGAGCATAGAGTAAGAGCGAAGTGATGAAGCCAGGAAAGTACTTGCCCGTTTTGACTGTCTCGCTGATGTGGAAATAGGCGTTCCACCAGAGCAAACCCACAAAGAAAAAGATGAGCGGCAAAAAGTAGTTTCCTGCCAGCACTAAAATCGGCGGAATGAAAATACCCGTCACGGCGTCGGTTTGAAAGGCGCGCTGCGGCGAGAGGGGTGAATTGGGATCACGGCTGCCAAAGGCGTTTTGATTGAACCAGGCGACGAAGTTGCCAGGAAAGATGTACTCTTCCACGGTGTGTAACGTCGCCATCATCCACACCAACCAGTAGACCCATTGTGGATCGGCGCGTCGTTCGGGGCTGAACAAAATCCAGAGCCCCAATGCAGTTGCAAGGATGGCAATGCTGCCGTTGAGCCATTGCGTATAATGGGTGTAGCGCAGGTGGGTGTCAAGTGTGAGCTTTGCCGTTGTCATTTTCGTTTCTCCGCGTTTGTTGATTCAACGTAATAAAACTGTGATGTTGGCGGCTGCCACGTCACGCAGCCGCCTGTCGCCCCATCAAAAAATGTTGCACATAGTTCTCTGCCTGAAATGCGCCAGGCTCCACCGGTTGTAGATGACCGAGTAAGTTGATGAAGACAATCGGACCAATCAGCGCGGCGAAGGTGAGCAAGGGCGGCTCGGTGCGCAGTTGCGCCTCCGTTTGATAGCGCTGCAGGATCTGCACCACCTGTCCGATCACTTCCACCGAGGCCTGGGCGGCTTCGCGCAGTTCCGGGTTGCGGGGAATCTCCGCAATCAACAGGGGTAAGATGGATTGGCGGCGACCGGCGGCTTGCCAAAGCGTCTGTACAATCCGCACCAGATCGGCCTTCAGGTCACCGGTGTACTGCACGGCCTCCGTCTGCACAAAGCTGGCCTCGCGCTGAAAGGCAGCCTTGAGCAACGCACTCTTGTTGCCAAAACGGCGAAAGATCGTCACTTCGTTGACCTTAGCCTCCGCCGCAATGCGCCGTGTGGTCAGCCCGCCAAAGCCATATTTCACAACGCAGGCCAATACGGCATCCAATATTGCCACTTGGGTGGCGTCTGTCTCATTTGCTGGATCCATCGTGTTCCTTTCACCAAAAATGCAAGCAAGCACTTACTTGCATAATGTATAACGGAAGGCCATGGCTGTCAAGCGCCAATAGCAAAGTTCGGCATCTCGTGGCTTTGCGTTGGTTTGGTTAGCTTAATCACGCATCTGCTTTTGTGGCGATGCGCTGTCGCCACGCCTCCGCCGCTGGGAAGTCGAGGTCAGCGTCTGGGCAGAGCGACTGGAAAACGGGCGTGCCGGCAAAGGCGACCAGCCGCTGAAAGCGTCCCATCGGCTGCGTGTCGAAGGGCGACGTCAGCCGGTTGCCGACGTCGAAGAAGCGCCCGCGCTGACGCAGCGCCTGCTGCGCCAGCGCCTGGTGGTTGATTTCGCCCCATAGCGCGCCGCCGACGGCAATTTTGCCCAACGCACTGTAGGCGGCGGCCAGGCTACCGCTGGCGACCAGCCCGGCGCGATCTGCCGAGTAGATGGCGAGGTTGCTCCAACTGGAGAAAAGCACGCGCACGAAGCCGCCCACGAAGGGGATGCGCCCCAGGCTGCCGCTGACGGCGTCGATCATCGTCAAGACGCGCACGTGTCCCAGTTGGACATGACCGTACTCGACGCCGAGCAGGAAGCGCAGTTCCGCCAGCGTTATCTCTTGCACCAGCGTGGCGTCGATCACGATCGCATAGGGTTTGGTCACGCCGAGCACAGAGATCGGCGCAATGCCGCGTGGGAGCCAGCGCCCTTCGACCAGATAGAGATCGACCGGCTTTGTCACGCCTAGCGCCGATCGCACGGCCTGCGCCTCGGCATCGATGGCGGGGAATTGAGCTGGGCCGACGCGCACTGCCCCGCGCCGCAGTTGGTTCAGCCGCCGCCGCGCCGACCACAACGTCATGAAGGTGACGCCGACGATGCCGGCCACAATGAACAGCGCAAAGAGCGCCGTCAGGATGATGGCAATGATGGTGCGCTCGTTCTCGTCGGATGCTTCCGCCACTATCTGAATCGACGTGTTCAGCCCACCCAGGATGAACGGCAGACCGAGCAGAAGCGCAAAGGTGAAGAACAACACCGGCACTTCCAGCCAGTGGCGATAGATCGATAGGCGTGCCTTCTGGTTCGATGATGGTGTCATGACGAAAAGTATAGCATGACGCAGCCTTCTGGTATTCCGTTGAAGTCAGCAGTTCGCGCTTTTGCTGGGGGGGGCTTCAAGTTGGGGGGACGTTTTCTGCAGCGAAATCGCCTGGACTGGTCGAGTCAGCAAGGTTCACGCCCGGAGGAAGCAGCATGGATGCCAAAATTGTGACAAGGGTCGCCACAGCCGAGGATGCGCCGATGCTGGCGCACTTGAACTTCGCCTGCAACGGCGTGCGCGTGGCGCCGGACATCCTGGCCCGCAGATTGGCTGACCCGCAGCGCGTCGAGCAGGCGCTGGTCGCCGAAATCGACGGGCGCATAGCCGTAGGCGGCGAAGATGACGGCAGCAGCGGCCTGGTGGAGCTTGGCGGCGTACTGCCGATTGGACAGCGGCGCTTACCAGAGTGTCGCTGTGTAGAAACCGCGTATTGCCAGGTCAGAGGTCACCAGAGGACAGCCCAGGAGGCTGGCTGTTGCTACGATTACCCGATCTGCCGGATCCTTGTGCTCCCACTTCAGTCCCACGCTGGCTAGCCAGATCGCCGCAGTGACTGGCTCAATGCGGACACGGTCAGTGGTCTCCAATTTGGCAGCAAAGGCAGCGGGGCTCAGCGGCAGTTCCAACTTGCCCCGCTTGACTTTCAACGCAACTTCCCAAAGTGAGATCGAGTTGACGAGCACCACTTCCGCAGCGGCAATTGCTGCGGACGCCCGCTCTGTCAACGAGGAGGGAACAAACGTCCAATAGATCAGTGCGGAGGTATCGAGCAGAATCATCTACACTTCGCCCCACTCGTCTGTGGTGGGCGTATCCAATGGCTCGTGGATCACAACGCGGTCGCGGTACGGCGCAAACACTTCGTCTACGTCTGCCTTGCGTGCAATCGGCTGAATGCGCAAAACGGGTCGGTCATTGTCGGTTACGATCACTTCTTCACCGCTTTGTTCAATCTGGCGGAAGATTTGCAGCATGTCCGCAATGAGTTTGTTCTTTGAGATGGTCAACATCCGCCGTGTCCTTCACATTTCTTGCGCCGATCATCGACAAGTTCGACTCGATCATAATTCAGCGATGGCGGGACGTCAAGCGGTGAGCAACGCGCTCCATCCGTCCATTTTTCCAATTCGTGTTCTACCCTGCCCGCGCCAAGTTCAACGCCAGCAGCCGCGCCAGCAGCTCCTCGACGCTGAGGTCGGCGGGCCAGGCGTAGGCGAGCGCTGTAGAGATTGGCAGGCGTGCGCTTTGTTTTCGCTGGATTTGACGTTGTGTGCTATACTCATCAGCAGCGTGCTGGGCAGCCTGCCCCGTGCAACACAGGAGAAATCCGGTGGCACGAGCAGGCAACATAGGGGCAAGCGCCGCATGGCTGAAAGCTCCTACCCCAGCCCTATCTTTTTTACCTCAAAGCAACGCCACGATCTCTGCCAGCGTGATTTCACCATCTGGTTTCTGCAGCCCTCGGTAGGCTTTTCGTGCCAGTCGATCGGCTTGGCTTCCAGCGACATTGCTGATCCTCACTGCGGAGGACTTCAGTTTTGGCCGATCTCGCCTGAGCAGCGCCAGCAGCCGCCGAGCAATGATACGTTCTGCCACATCGCCGCTGTAATCTCGATCCAGCGTAACGCTGCTGAGTAGTTCAATTTCCCGTCTCACCGCCAGATAGGCAATCACAGCCATCAATGCATACTGCGCTGGCTCTTCGCTACTTGCCAGCAGTCGGGCTGCTGCCTGCTTGGTGGCCGGCGTCACCAGCAACACACGCGTGTGGTCGTTGGACACGGCGACCAGGCTCGGCTTGTCCCATGCCTCGATTTTGGCGCTGATGTCTACAAACACTGCGTACCGATCAGCCGCCATGACGTTGCGCCCGCGCCAAATTCAACGCCAGCAGCCGCGCCAGCACCTCCTCGTCGCTGAGGTTGGCGGGCCAGCCGTAGGCATCGAACACCGCGGCGTCGAGACGCTGAGGCGCGGCGGCGAGCCAGGCGGGGCGGGCGTTGTAGAGGTTGGTGAGCGTGCGCTTTTGCAGTTCCTTGTCGGGCAGGCCGTCAGGCGGGTTGAGCCAGGCGTCGCGCCGCGGTTTTGCATTCATACAGTGGAACGCCTACTCCTGCGCAAGGCCGAGAGCATGTTCATATACCTGTGCGCTCAGGAAGAAACCTGCCTGATGGCGCAGCATGTCGAGCAAAGGTCTGACCTGGGGAATGTAGCCGCGTTGTTTGGCACGCACCAAGATACCGACAACGCCCATAACGTCAAGGCCGAGATAATGGGCGGCAGCACGCCCAGCCTGTTCGTCAAGAAGCACCAGCGTTGCGCCCGTTTGCAGCGCCAGCACGATGGCGGCAGCTTCACCATGATCCAACTCAAGGCGCAACGCATCGACAAGATGTCGTTCCTGCACATCTCCGGTGCGAATCCAGTCAGCTTGCGCCGACTCGACGCTACCGGGCCAGGCTATGCCGCCGGCGTTCAACTCTTGCACAACCGCGCCCGGCACGACAACCTGGCCAAATAGCTGCCGCAGCAGCTCAAGCTGCCCGATGGCAGCAAGGTTTGTAATCGGTGACGTATTGCTGACGACAATCATTCCGCGTCTAGCCTGGCCCAGGTTGCCATGTCTTCGTCGAGATCGCTGACGTCGTAATGGGGGGCGATGCCGCGGCTGGCAAGCAACTGGCGGAACTGCCACAGGCTCATGCCTGCCAACTCGCGGGCGTGACCAACGGCAAGTCGCCGCTGTTCATACAACTGCACGGCAAGTTCGACGCGCAGTTCCGCTGGTGTGACGCGGGCTGCGTGCAGCAAACGCTGTGGGATTTCGATCGTTACGGTCGGCTCCATCGGTCGCTCCTCTCCATGACAACTGCCTGCATTCTACCACACCTGTCACATCCCTGCCCGCGCCAAATTCAACGCCAGCAGCCGCGCCAGCAGCTCCTCGTCGGTGAGGTCGTGCGGCCAGCCGTAGGCATCGAAGACGGCGGCGTCGAGACGCTGATGCGCGGCGGCGAGCCAGGCGGGGCGTTCGTTGTAGAGGTTGGTGAGCGTGCGCTTTGTGAGTTCGGCTTCGGGCAGGTCGGGCGGGTTGAGCCAGGCGTCGCGCTGCGCAACCAGGTCGGCGGCGGCAGCGGCGATGGCTTGTACGCGCGGGTCGTCGACCGGTTCAGTGCCGGGCGGCCAGGGGAAGGGGAAGGTCTCGAAGCAACTCGTGGCGTTATATGTAGGATCGTTGCCTACGCCGTGCCGAGATGCTTGGTGCAGAGACCAGGTCTCATGCACTTTTGAATGCAAGACCCCAAGCATGAATTCACTGTCACTGGCGAAGACAACTGTACGCGTATCTGGCACTGTCCAGCTATCAACGAACACGAATATGCGATGCTTTGCTACGCGTGGCGTTGCAATGTATCGTCGTAGCCCGGCTAGTGCTGTCCACATTGCTGGTCGTGGTTTCTCGAAAATCCACCACTGTTCGCGAAGCTTTTGCTGACGTGATTGCGCTCTGAATGGTTTAGCAAACGACTTCAGATAATCAAAAGGCGCGCTGTAGCCGGCTGCGACATCTGCCGGCATGTCTTCACCAAAGAAGATAATCCACATATTTCTCGGCCGCCCGGTGATGTCGCTACCATTGAGCCAAGGCCGAATGACATCGCTGTTTGCTCGCTCGTTTTGATTTCCCTTTGCCTTGAGCATGATAGCCGCTTGCTCTTGGGTTAGCTCGAATGGCCCTGTCTTCTGCGTACCGATAAATGCAATTGCGGCGTTTTCAGTCAAAGGCTTGGCATTAGTTATGTCGATCCCACTCGAAAGATCGCTATTGATGGTGTTAACCACAACGCCGTCCACTGCACGTTCGGTTTCCGCACCGTCGTCAAATCCTACAATTGACACCCTGACGGAAGCGCCTTCCAACACCCACGGACGATCCTGCCATGCCAGAAATACATCACCCGTCGACTTGATTCGTTCCAGAACAACCCGATTCGCTCCCATCCTAATTGTCTGAGTCGCCAGCAGTCCGGCACGCTTCACCTGACCGTGTTCAATTTTCTGGCGAGTACGCTCGAACCAATACGTCACAAGGTCAGCGCCAGCTGGGACTCGTCCTGCGTATAACTGGCGCAAACTCAGAACGTAGTCGTCACCTAACTCCCCACGCATCCGCTTATCGCCCAAAAACGGCGGGTTCCCCACAATCACCTCCGCCACGGGCCACGCCGGCTCGACCGGTTTGCCCGCCGCGTCATACGCCAGGATCGCATCCATCAGCTTGATGTTGTCGAGCGGTTTGAGGATCGGCTCGGAGAGGAAGCCGTAGCCGTTGTCGTGCAGCCACTGGAAGTAGCCGATCCAGACGGTGGCTTGCGCCAGTTCGTGCGCATAGTCGTTGATCTCGATGCCGTACAACTGTTCCGGCGAAGGCGCCAGCCCGGGCAGCGGCGCCAGGATCGACAAGCCCGCCTGCGCCGAGAAGATCGCCACCTCCTTCCACAAGTCGAGCAGCAGACGCAGCGCGACGTAGAGAAAGTTGCCGCTGCCGCACGCCGGGTCGAGCACACGAATCGTCGCCAGCCGCTCGGCAAAGCGCAGCAGCAGCGTGCGCAGCTCGTTGTCGGCGCGGGTCGCCGCCCCGCGGGTCGCCGCCGTGTCGCGCTTCTCCACCAGCGTCTGCGCCTGTGTCTTGACCGTCTCCCACTCACGGCGCAGCGGCGCCATCAGCACCGGCTCCACGATCAGCAGGATATCCTCCTTGCTCGTGTACTGCGCGCCCAATTTGGCACGCTGCGCCGGGTCGAGGCTGCGCGTAAAGAGCGTGCCGAAGATTGCCGGCTCGATCGCCGACCAGTCCAACTGCGCAATGCCGTGCAGGATCGTCACGCCGTCGCTGTCCATGTCGAGCACACTGTCGTCGTCGAAGAGGCCGCCGTCAAAGTAGCGCACCTGATGCTCGCCAAAAACGTCGCCCTCAGCCATCGCCTGGAAGAGCTGGCGCACCTGGCGGTTGAAGAGCGCCGGATTGCGCCGCCCGTTCTCGACCAGGCGCGTAAATAGCTCGCGCGGCAGCAGGTCAATGTCCTCGGCAAAGAGACAGAAAAGCAGGCGAATCAGATAATGGGCGATGGCGTGCGGTGCGTGCCCCCACTTGCGCAGATGATCAGCCAGGCGCGCAAAGCGTGCGGCAGCCTCCTCCGTCACCTGCGCCGCGGTCTGCTGCGGGCGAAAGGCGTCGGGGTTGAAGAAGAGGTTGCGGATGTGCAACACCCCCGTCGGCGTGAGCAGGTCGTCGAGCGTGACGCGGATCACCTGCTTGACGCTGTTGGTGAAGTTGGTGTGGATGACGAGCTCCTGCGTATTGCAGGTGACGAGCAGCGGCGGGTTCTCCAGCGATTCACGGTATTGCAGAAGTTGCTCGTAGGCGCGGTCGAGGCTCTTGTGCGGCCCCTTGTACTCGATGGCGAAGCGTCCCTTGTACCAGACATCGGCATAGCCGTTGCCGCCGCCCTGCTTTGCCGCACCCGCCTCGAAGGTGAAGAACTTGTTCTCCGGGTCGAGCGCAGCCGGCGGCGGATGGTCGATCAGCGCACACAGATCGAGAAAATGCTGCTGGTACGCTTGGCGCTCGGTCGATGTGTTGCCGCGCCACTTGGCGACGAATTCTTGTGGAAGCATGGCAAATCGTGGATCAGCATCACTTCGACGCGCCGGCCGACGCGCACACGTAAACGCTCTCCTGCAAAGGCGTTCCTGCAAACAGACCGATTCACGACGATGCGCTGCGTGCTTTGACCATCTCGGCGAAGCGCGCAAAGAGCAGGTCGGCGTCGTGCGGGCCCGGGCTGGCTTCCGGGTGATATTGCACACAGAAGACCGGCTGGTCGCGCAGCCGCAGCCCTTCGACGGTGCCGTCGTTGAGGTTGCGGTGCGTCACTTCGACGTTGGCGGGCAGCGTCTCCTCATCGACCGCGTAGTTGTGATTCTGCGCCGTGATCTGCACGTTGCTGACATCGACATCGCTGACCGGCTGGTTGCCGCCGTGGTGGCCGAATTTGAGCTTGTAGGTGCGTGCGCCCAGCGCCAGCCCGATGATCTGATGGCCAAGACAGATGCCAAAGGTCGGGATGCCGGTCTGCAACAGGTCGTGGACGGCGGCGGCAGCGTAGGGCACAGCGGCCGGGTCGCCCGGACCATTGCTGAGGAAGATGCCGTCCGGCTGCATTGCCAATACCTCGCTGGCGGGCGTGGCCGCAGGCACGACCGTCACGCGCAGGCCGTGGCTGGTGAGACGGCGTAGGATATTCTGCTTGACGCCAAAGTCATACGCCACCACCAGCGGCTGACCTTCCTGCGCCTGCGTGGCCGTCACCGGCGCGCCGCGCCCGGCGGGCACCGGCGTCCACTCGACGCGCGTGCCATCGACCCAGTTGTACGGTTCGGCGCAGGTGACTTCCTGCACCAGGTCGCGGCCATCCAGCCCTTGCCAGCCACGCGCCAGCGCCAGCAACTCGTCGACCGTGTGCGAGCCATCCGTGCAGAGCGCGCCGTGCAGCACGCCCTTCTCGCGCAGCCGCCGCGTCAGTGCGCGCGTATCGATCTCGCTGATGCCGGGGATGCCGTGGCGCGCCAGGTAATCGTGCAGGGTCGCGTTGGCGCGCCAGTTCGACACCACCGGGCTCACCTCGCGCACGATGAAGGCAGTGATCTGCGGCTGGTCGCTCTCGACATCCTCGGCGTTGACGCCGGTGTTGCCGACATGCGCCAGCGTCATGCACACCATCTGCCCGCGATAGGACGGGTCGGTGATGATCTCTTGATAGCCGGTCAGGCTGGTGTTGAAGACAACCTCGCCGACGACGGTTGTGGCTGCGCCGAACGCTTCGCCTTCATACACTGCGCCATCCTGCAAAACTAATAATGCGTTCACTTTCTCTCCGTCTTCGGTTGCACCTGCGAAACTTACATCGCTTGATCGAATCGCTATTATACTTGAGCGGTGAATGTAACTTGAAAATCGGGGCGAGGGGCGAGTTGCGAGGGGCGAGTTGCGAGGGGCGAGTTGCGAGGGGCGAGTTGCGAGGGGCGAGGGGCGAGGGGCGAAACGCCGCTGCCCGTATTCATTGTTGATTGTGCCTGTCAGGGCTGTACCAACTCCTCTCTACGAACCTCTGCGCCGCTGCGTCTCTGCGTCAGCGTTGCTCCACTTCCAACGATCTCCTGGCTGGCGTGAGCCGACGTGAACTCTTACTGATCTCTAGGATAGCATTTCACATCTGGAGCGTGCGGCGTGCTGCGTGTTTCGTCACGAATTCAGTCACGCAACACTCAATACGCTACACGGTC
>FWWL01011130.1_pt1 | contig 10011 bp, 7 predicted proteins | sample 2228331 | NCBI WGS metagenome assembly FWWL01 (sample SAMEA103939775, study PRJEB20133) | metagenome
AGGTCCTCGGCCTTTTTCTGGAGCTTGGCGATTTCGGAGGCGGGGCGGTCGACGGTCTTGATGAGGATATGGCGGGCGCGGACGCGCTCGGGGGTGCGGAAGCGGTCCTGCTGCCGGGCGTACATCTGGCGGAGCAGCTCCTCGGGGACCTGGAGGGTGGCGCCGATTTGCTGCTCATCGAAGACGAAGAGGAGGAAGGAGCGCTTTTCCGGGATGCGGTAGGAGGCCTTGTTTTGCTCATAGAAGGCGGCGAGCTCGGCGTCGGTGACGGTGACGCGGCTGCGGACGGTGTCCGGGTTGACGCCGACGATCTGGAGCTTGACGGCCTCGTTGCGGCGGCGGAACTCCTGTTCGACCTCCTGGGGCGTCACGATGGTGCCTTCGAGGGCGAGCACATCGAGGCGCGCCTGCAGCATCTGGGTGCGGAGGGCTTCCTCGAATTCCGGGATGGTGAGGTTCTGGGAGGCGAGGAACTGCGCATAGGCGTCCTTGCCGGCGAAGACGCCGCCGGGCCAGAGCTGGGGATAGAGTTCGCGGACCGTCCTGGCGAGTTCCTCGTCGGTGACGCGGAAGCCCATGAGCTGGGCCTGGAGGGCGGTGGCACGAAGGGCGACGAGCTGCTGGACGACGGAGGGGATGTAGACGGAGGCCATACCCTCGGGGATGTTGCCCCTGACTTCGCGCTGAATGACCTTGCGGACGTCCTGGACGGTGATGCGGTGATCGCCGACTTCCGCAAGGACGGTGGGATCGGCCGGGCCGGCCCAACCGGTGCCGTAGCCCGGGACGAGGGTGATGACCATGGAGGCGGCGACCAGCAGGAGGAGGGCGCCGAGCAGATAGCGCACACTGCGCTCCCGGCTGCGGAAGAGGTCAAACATAGGGGAACTCCTGAATTTTAGGCGAAACCCATATTATAGCGCCGGGCAGGGATCAGCGGCCCAGATTGCATTCTTCGTGGACGGCGCGGACGGCCTTTTCGAGGCCGTCCTTGCGGACGACGATGGCGATGGTGAGTTCGCTGGAGCCCTGGGCGATGGCGATGATGTTGACCATCTGGCGGGAGATGGCGGTGAAGATGCGGCCGGCGAGGCCGGGGTGGCCGCGCATGCCCTCGCCGACGATGGCGAGGAGGCCGACGTCGAGATCGACGTCGATGGGGTGGAGGTAGCCGTGGGCGAGTTCGAGGGAGAAGGTTTCCTCGAGCTTTTCGATGACGTGGGGGAGTTCGGAGGAGCGGATGAGGAAGCAGAAATTCTGGCGGTAGGAGGAAGAAGTGAGGGCGAGGACCTCGGCGTTGGCGGCGGCGAGGGCCTCGAGGCTGCGGGCCATGATCTTGGTGCCGCTGAGGACGGCGCTGGCGGGGTCGACGCTGACGAGGGCGACGTTGGTCATGGAGGTGACGGCACGGGGGCCGACGGGGCCGTTTCTGGTTTCGGGGACGATGCGGGTGCCGGGGAAGGAGGGGTTGAAGCTGTTGCGGCTCCAGACGGGGATGCCCTTCTCCATGAGGGGGGCGAGGGTGCGGGGGTGGAGCACCTTGGCGCCGTTGTAGGCGAGTTCGGCGGCTTCGCGGTAGGTGATTTCGTCGAGGACGCGAGCGTTGGGGACGAGGCGGGGATCGGCGGACATGATGCCATCGACGTCGCTCCAGATCCAGAGTTCGGAGGCATCGAGGACGGAGGCGAGGACGGAAGCGGAGAAGTCGCTGCCGCCGCGGCCGAGGGTGGTGGGGCGGCCATCGAGGGTGGCGCCGTTGAAGCCGGTGACGACGGGGAGGCGGCGCTGCTCGAGGGCGGGGAGGAGGACGGCGGAGGCTTTTTCGCGGGTTTGGGGCAGCAGGGGGCTGGCGTTGCCGAAGACGGCGTCAGTGACGATGACGTTCCAGGCGTTGACGGCGAGGGCGTCGACGCCGCGGGTTTGCAGGTACGCCGCCATGAGGGTGGCGCTGAGGCGCTCGCCGGCGGCGATGGCCTCATCGACGGAGCGCGGGGGGCGTTCTCCGAGCATGAGGACGCCGCGGGCGATGCGGGAGAAGGCTTCCAGGAGGGAGTCGAGGGCGGACTGGGTGCGGAGGCGGGCCTCGCCGTCGAGCAGTTCGGAGCAGCACTGGCGGTGTTTTTCGTCGAGCTGGGCGAGGACGCGGTGGAGGCCGGCTTCGTCGCCGCCTTCGGCATGGCGCAGGGCCTCGAGCAGCATGTCGGTGACCTTGGCCATGGCGGAGACGACGACGACGACGGGGCGTTCGCGCCAGGACTGTTCGCAGAGGGCGGCGGCGGAGCGGATGCGTTCGGCGGAGCCCATGCTGGTGCCGCCGAATTTCATCACGAGCAGGTCCTTCAACTGGTGACTTCCTTTCCGTTGCTGGTGCGTTCGCGCACGATTTTGAGAAGAGCCTGTTCGACCTCGTCCTCGTTCATGCCGGTGGAGTCGAGGTAAATGGCGTCGGGCGCCTGGCAGAGGGGGGAGTCGGCGCGGGTGGAGTCGCGCTGATCGCGGCGCTGGATTTCGGCGAGCACCTGGTCGAAGACGGCGGGGATGCCGCGGGCGGCGAGGTCTTTCATGCGGCGGCGGGTGCGTTCTTCGGGGGTGGCGTCGAGATAGACCTTGACCTGGGCGTTGGGGAAGACGACGGTGCCGATGTCGCGGCCTTCCATGACGACGCTCGAGTCGCGTCCCATCTGCTGCTGCTTTTCGACGAGGGCGCGGCGGACGCCGGGGATGGCGGAGACGCGGGAGGCGCCTTCGGAGATGTCGGGATCGCGGATGTCGGCAGAGACGTCCTCGCCGTTGAGGAGGACCTTGCCGTCGGGGGTGAGTTCGATGCGGGATTCGCGGGCGAGCTGTTCGAGGCGGTGGGCGTCGTCCCAGGAGATGCCGAGGCGGCGGGCCCAGAGGGCGACGGCGCGGTACATGGCGCCGGTGTCGATGTAAAGGAAGCCGAGGCGCGAGGCGAGGCGTCGGGCGAGCGTGCTCTTGCCCGCGCCGGCAGGGCCGTCGATGGCGATGGTAATGGTCTTGGCCAACGCTGGTGTTTCTCCCAGTCTAGCGCGGTTGCGCGGGGGGATCGCCTCCGGAGAGGGGATCGCGGCAGAGGACGAATTCCTCGACGGGCTTGCCGCCGATGAGGTGCTCGTCGACGATGCGGGCGAGGACTTCGGCGGTGGCGCCGCGGTACCAGACGCCTTCGGGGTAGACGACGGCGATGGGGCCCTGATCGCACAAGCGGAGGCAGTTGGCCTTGGTGCGGTAGATGCCGGGCTCGGAGCGGAGGCGCTGTTTGAGGAACTCCCAGGCGCGGAGGCCTTCTTCGCGGGAGCAGCACTTGGGCTCGGACTGATCGGCGCACAGGAAGATGTGACGGCGCAGGGCGCCGATGCCGAGGGCGCGCGCTTTGGCGGCGAGCTTTGCGTCGTCCATCAAATCCAAGTTAACTGAAACTGGGAGGGCCGCAGGTGTCGCCGAAGGAATTCGACCGGCTGGTGGAAGAGTGCATGGATGTGATCCCGCCGCGGTTCCGCCGGCTGCTCGACAACGTGGTCTTCGTGGTGGAGCCGGAGCCGAAGCGGCCGGGGCTGCTGGGGCTGTACGAGGGGCGGCCGCTGACGGAGCGGAGCGTGTCGGAGCCGGTGCGGATGCCGGACCGGATCGTGATCTATCAGGGGCCGCACGAGAGGCTGGCGCGGAACGTGGAAGATCTGCGGAGGCTGGTGCGCGAGACGATCTGGCACGAGGTGGCGCACTATTTCGGGATGGACGAGCGGCAGGTGCGGCGGGCGGAGTTGCGGAGGAGGCGGCTTTTGGGGCGGAGGCGGAGGTAGGCTGCCGCGGCAGGTCGAGCCAAGGCTGAGGGGACATCCGGGGAGACGCGGACATCAAAGCGGGGAGGTCCAGAGGGGAGGCTGCGCGGGGTCCTTGCGCGCGAATCGCAGGCACTCGTCGCGCGGTTGGGAGAGCTTGAGGGAATTTATCGTAAGGCGGGAAATGGAGCGGGAGACGGGATTCGAACCCGCGACATCAACCTTGGCAAGGTTGCACTCTACCAGCTGAGTTACTCCCGCCCGGGAGTTCAATTTCATTGTGCCGCAGGAAGGGCGGGCTGTCAAATGGGGCAGCGCGGGGGGGCGGAAGAGGGCGCAGATAGCGCTTTGCGAGTCAGAAATTTGCGGCAGATCCAGAACAAAACGGGGCGTAAATGAAAGCCCCGTGAGATGCATTCTGTTTTGTAGTAACTAATTCCCTTTCAATGTGTTACAAATCTGTTTCGGTGTCCGGGAAGCTGTGGATGAACTGTGCTATTCTGAACATCGCCGGTGCGCGGCTGCGAGGCCCCGGGAAGGTCACTTCCTGTCGGGCAGCCTCGCCTCGTGAGGAGCCTCGGCCGGATCACCCACAGGCGAGATTCCACCGGATTCCCCTCTGTGGAAATCTTGTGGGCGAATTGTGGAGATCGAGCAGTGTTGACTGGAAGAGAGAATCCGTGGGAACACATCAAGCAGCATCTTTCGCGGACGCTGCCCGAGGAAGCGTTTCAGAACTGGGTGGCTCGTACGGAGCTTCTGGAGGGGACCAGCGAATGCCTGCGAGTGGCGGTGCCTGACGACTACTCGCGGATGTGGCTGGAGAAGCAGCTGGCGCCGGCAGTGGAACAGGCGCGGAAGGCAGCCGGGCTGGGCAACATCGAGATCCGGTACGTTCCGGCGGCGCGGGACGGGCAGCCGCAGGCAACAGCCGCGGCGCCGGCAGAGGCGCGCGAGACGGCGTTTCCGGACACGGCGAGCCAGCTGAACCCGCGGTTCACGTTCGACACGTTTGTCGTTGGCTCATGCAACCAGTTTGCGCATGCGGCGGCGTGGGCGGTGGCGCGGGAGCCTGCGGGGCGCTACAACCCGCTGTTCATCTACGGCAGCAGCGGCATGGGGAAGACGCACCTGATCCACGCCATCGGGCGGGCGATGCTGGAGCGCCATCCGCGGATGCGCGTGGTGTACACGACGGGCGAACAATTCATGAATGAAATGATTCAGTGCCTGCGCTCAGGCAGGATGTCGGCTTTCCAGCAGCACTACCGCAGCGCGGACGCCCTGCTGATCGACGACGTGCACGTGCTGGGAGGCAAGGAGCGCACGCAGGAGGAGTTCTTCCACACGTTCAACTCGCTTTACGACCACCAGAAGCAGATCGTGATCTCGAGCGACCAGATCCCGAAGAACATTCCAGGGCTGGTGGAGCGCCTGAGGACGCGTTTCGAGTGGGGTCTGATGGTCGACGTGCAGCCGCCGGACCTGGAGACGAAGATGGCGATCCTGGACAAGAAGGCGGAAGCGGAGGGCGTGGAGCTGCCGGAGGAGGTGAGAATCCTGCTGGCGACGCGGATCCGCTCGAGCGTGCGGGAGCTGGAAGGGGCGCTGACGAAGCTGGTGGCGTACTCCTCTGTGACGGGCGCGCCGATCACGGTGCCGATGGCGCAACAGGCGCTGCGGCATCTACTGCACACGAGCGAGAAGCGGGTGACCGTGGATGCGGTGGTTCGCGCGGTGGCCGAGCGTTTCGGACTGCAACCGGCGCAGCTGAAGCAGAAGACGAACGCGCACGAGATCAGCCGGCCGCGGCAAATCGCGATGGCGCTGTGCAAGGAGCTGACCGGGGCCTCGCTGCCGGAGATCGGGCGGCACTTCGGAGGGAAGCATCACACGACGGTTCTGCATGCCATCCGGCGGGTGGAGGCGATGCGCAAGGAAGATCCGGAGATCAACAGGCTGATTCACAGCCTGATCGATTCATTTCACTAGAGTTCCGACGATTTCCACAAAGGCCCGTTTGGAAAGGCAGCGCATGGGTGTGGACGAGCCGGTCCGGGCAGGCGAAGCGGAGGGGAGGACACCCCGGGAGTCACAGGAACATGAAGCAGGAAGGCATCGAGTTTTGTATAATTTAGGTTGGATACTGACATTTTCACAGCCTCTACGAATCCGGTAGAGAGGCATAATCAAGTACACTCAGAGAGATCCGCAGCCACCGGTTCAGGCGCTGAAGCGAGAAGAAGGACGTCACGTTATGGAGTTCACCGTCAGCAAGGCCGATCTCGTTCGAGAGCTGGCCCTTTCCCAAGGCGTGGTGGAGAAGAAGGCGACGCTGCCAGTGCTTTCGAACGTGTTGCTGGAGGCGGCTGACGACGCGGTCACAATTTCGGCAACGGACCTGGAGCTGAACATCCGGTGCCTGGCGCCGGCGCATGTGAGCGCACCGGGCGGAGGGACGCTGCCGGCGAAGAAGCTGCTGGACTATGTGCGCCTGCTTCCGGACGAAGAAATCCGGGTGAAGTTCAGCGATACGCACTGGGCGACGCTGACGTGCGGTCGCTCGAAGACGCGGATCGCCGGGATGCCGCGGGACAGCTATCCGGAGATGCCGGAGATGCCGGAGCCTCTGGCGCAACTGCCTGTGGGGCTGCTGGTGTCGATGATCAAGAAGACGATTTTCTCGATCGCGGCGGAGGAGTCGCGCTTCACGCTGAACGGCGCTCTGCTGCTGCTGAAGCCGTCGACGCTGACGATGGTGTCGACGGACGGTCACCGGCTGGCGCTCGTGGAGTATCCGAATCCGGTGGAGGTGACGGGGGAGCACCGGGCGCTGATCCCGCGGAAGGCGATGCAGGAGCTGGAGCGGCTGGCTGCCGATGCGGCGGAAGAGGGAGCGGCGCTGGACTTCGCGATGGACGACAACCACCTGTACTTCCGGCTGGGCAGGCGGCTGCTTTCCGGGCGGAAGCTGGCGGGGAACTTTCCGGACTATGAGCGCGTGCTTCCGAAGACGCATGCGCATACGGTGACGCTGGAGCGCGAGGAGTTCCGCGCGGCGATCGAGCGCGTGTCGCAGTTTTCCGACGAACGCTCGCGGGCGGTGAAGATCCGGTTCGGCGACAACGAGGCGACGATCCACTCGTCGCTCTCGGAGAGCGGGGAAAGCGAAGAGAGCCTGCCGGTGGACTACGCCGGGCCGACGACGGAGATCGGCTTCAACGCGACGTACCTGCTGGACTTCCTGAAAGCCACCTCCGAGCGGCAGGTGCAGTTCCATTTCAAGGATCCGCAGAGCGCGGGCGAGCTGACGCCCGCAGGCGAGGATACCGGCTACCGGTACCGGTATGTGGTGATGCCGATGAGGATCTGAAGCATCGCGAGCGGATGAACCCACCTGAAGAGGACGGCAAGGATTTGAATCAAGCGGAGACTTACAACGGCGCGAGCATCAAGGTGCTCGAGGGGCTGGAGGCAGTGCGTCTGCGTCCGGCGATGTACATCGGCTCGACGGGGGAAGCGGGCCTGCACCACCTGGTCTACGAGGTGGTGGACAACTCGGTGGACGAGGCGATGGCCGGCTACTGCACGGACATCAAGGTCGTCATCCACATCGACGACATGCACCCGACGGAGGGAGTGTCGGCGGCGGAAGTGGTGATGACGAAGCTCCACGCCGGGGGCAAGTTCGACTCGAACACGTACAAGGTGTCGGGCGGGCTGCACGGGGTGGGGGTGAGCTGCGTGAACGCGCTGTCGGAGTGGCTGCACCTGGAGATCTGGCGGAACGGATACACGTGGGAGCAGGACTACGAGCGCGGCGTGCCGAAGGCGCCGCTGGCGCAGACGGGGAAGGCGGGGCGGAAGACGGGCACGAAGATCACCTTCAAGCCCGATCCGACGATCATGGAGGTGACGCAGTTCAACTTCGACACGCTGGCGACGCGGCTGCGCGAGCTGGCGTTTCTGAACAAGGGGCTGCGCATCACGCTGACCGACGAGCGGGTGGATCCGCCGAAAACGCACGAGTTTTACTATTCGGGCGGGATTGCCGAATTCATCAAGCATCTGAACCGGGGCAAGAACGTTCTGCACGAGAAGCCGATCGTGATCGAAGGCGAGAGGGAGCTGCCCTCGGGGGGGAAGCTGTCGATCGAGATCGCGCTGCAGTGGAACGACAGCTACAGCGACCAGATTTTCAGCTTTGCGAACAACATCAACACGAGGGACGGCGGCACGCATCTGACGGGGTTCCGGACGGCGCTGACGAGGACGCTGAACGCCTATGCGCGCTCGTCGGGACTCCTGAAGGACGTCAAGGACAGCAACCTCTCCGGCGACGACGTGATCGAGGGGCTGACGGCGGTGGTGAGCGTGAAGCTGCCGCAGCCGCAATTCGAGGGGCAGACGAAGGGGAAGCTGAACTCGGACATCGGCGGGTATGTGACGCAGGTGGTGAATGAAAAGCTGGCCGAGTTCTTCGACAAGAACCCGGCGGTGATGAAGCGGATCATCGGGAAGGCGGTGGAAGCGGCGCGGGCGCGCGAGGCGGCGCGGAAGGCGCGGGAGCTGACGCGGCGCAAGGGGGCGCTGGATTCGGGCGGGCTGCCGGGGAAGCTGGCGGACTGCCAGGAGAAGGACCCGGCGCTGTGCGAGCTGTTCCTGGTGGAAGGCGAGAGCGCGGGAGGCACGGCAAAGAGCGGACGCGACCGGCGGTATCAGGCGATCCTGCCGCTGAAGGGCAAGATCCTGAACGTGGAGAAGGCGCGCTACGACAAGATGCTCAGCCATGACGAGATCCGCGCCATGATCACGGCGATCGGCACGGGGATCGGCAAGGAAGACTTCGACATCTCGAAGCTGCGCTATCACAAGATCATCCTGATGACGGACGCGGACGTGGACGGCAGCCACATCCGCACCCTGCTGCTGACGTTCTTCTTCCGGCACATGCAGGAGCTGATCACGCGCGGGCACGTGTTTGTGGCGCAACCGCCGCTGTACCGGATCAAGAAGGGGCGCAGCGAGAAGTACATCAAGAACGAGCAGGAGTTCGTGAAGGAGATCCTGCGGCGGGCGACGGAGAACGTGCAGGTGCTGGTGGGGGAGAACGGGGAACACGGCACTCTGGAAGGGGGCGAGCTGCGGAGCTTCCTGATGTCGCTCGACGAACTGCAGCAGATCTTCTCGCGGCTGGAGAAGCGGCTGCGCGAGCCGCGCGTGGTGGAAGTGCTGGCAGATCCGGGCTTCGCGCTGGACACGAAGGCGGACTTCGCGAACAAGGCGGAGGTGGAGAGGGCGGCGCGGGCGATGAGCGAGGGCGGGCGCATTCAGACGCGGGTGGAGCCGGACGAGGAGCACTCGGCGTGGTGCATCGTGTATCACGACGAGGCGCATGGAGACCGGACGATCGGCGTGGAGCTGGCGCAGCAGCCGGAGTACAAGCGGCTGCGGGCGCTGGCGAAGAGCACGCAGAAGTACAACAAGCCGCCGTTCACGGTGGTCGCGGCGGGAGAGGATCGAAAGCTGGCGGGAGCTGATCCAGTATCTGAAGGCGGAGGGGACGCGCGACTGCACGGTGCAGCGCTACAAGGGGCTCGGCGAAATGAACCCGGAGCAGCTGTGGGAGACGACGATGAACGCCGAGACGCGGACGCTGCTGGAGGTGCGTCTGGAAGACGCCGTGGAGTGCGAGGAGATCTTCACGACGCTGATGGGCGAGGACGTGGAGGCGCGGCGGAAGTTCATCGAAGAGAACGCGCTCGACGTACGGAACCTGGACGTGTAGGCGGGCGGGTTACGAATAGACGCGGGCGACGCGGTTGCCGATTCCGCAGAGGATGACATAGGGGATGACGCCGGCTTCGCGCGCGAAGTCCGCGGCATCGTGGGAGGCGCCGTTTTCCTGCCCGATGAGAGTGACGGCATCGCCGGGCGCGAGCGGGGGGCCATCGGTGACGTCGACGGTGATGACGTCCATGGAGACAGCACCGACAATGGGGGCGGGGCGTCCGGCGGCGAGGACGCGGCCGCGGCCCGCGAGGGTGTGAGGAACGCCATCGGCGTAGCCGGCGGCGACGACGGCGATGCGGGAATCGCGCGGGGCGCGCCACCGGGCGTTGTAGCCAACGGGGGCGCCGGCGGGGATCTGCTTGAGTTCGACGATGCGGGCGCGCCACGAGAGCGCGGGGCGCACGGCGGCCTGAAGGGG
>FWWL01011131.1_pt1 | contig 10011 bp, 9 predicted proteins | sample 2228331 | NCBI WGS metagenome assembly FWWL01 (sample SAMEA103939775, study PRJEB20133) | metagenome
CCCGGGCACCCCCAAGCCAGCAGGGATGGCCAGGAGATAGGCCGGCCCCAGGCGCACCACCCACGTCCCGAAGGCCATGATGAGCATCACCGCCCGCGTATCCCCAGCTCCCCGCAGGCCGCCGCTGAAAGCCAGGTTAGCCCCCAGCACGGGCATAGCGAAGCCAAAGATGATCAAAAGGCGCCGCCCCACGTCCACCACCTGCGATGCCCCCTCCCCGGCCACGAACATGGAGATGATGGACTCCCCGAAGACCATGAGGACCAGCCCCACGGCGCCCATGATGGCCGCCGCGTAGCGGGCGGCAGCATACACGGCCCGCTCCGAGAGGTCGGGGCGCCCCGCCCCTAGCCCTTGCCCGCTGAGGGCGGCCGTGGCTACGCTTATCCCGAACCCGGCATTGAAGGCCAGGCTTTGCACCGCCAGCACCACACCGTGGGCCGCTACTGCCGTAGTGCCCAGAGAGGCCACGATGCGGGTATAGAGCATGAAGGCCAGATTAAACTGGACCTGCTCCAAGGCCGTGGGTGCCCCTACCCGCACCATGCGCCGGGCCTCGGTGCCATCGAAGGGCGGCCAGGCCCATGGAAACCAACTCAAGACGAGGCGGCCCGAGGCCAGGAGCCAGAGGGCGAGCAAGGCCCCCACAGCGGCGGCGCTGGTGAACCCGGCCCCCGCCCCCACCACCCCCCCCCACGGGAAGGGGCCGGCCCCATTGATGAGGGCATAGGCCATGACCATGTTTACCACGTTGACCAAGACCCCCACCACCATGGGGGTGCGAGTATCCCCCGCCCCCTGGAGCACGGAGTTACAAGCATAGAGCACCGACCAGAAAGGCATGCCAAAGGCCGCCGCCTGCAGGTATTGGCCCCCCAGGCGGCGAGCCTCCGGCTCCGCCCCCAGCATGCTCAGGGACCAGCTGCCCAGGGCCCACATCCCCGCCCCCACCAGGAGCCCCCACGCCACGGCCAGGCCCAAGGCGCTCCCCACCGCCCGCCGCGCCCGGGCCCAATCCTGCGCCCCCACGCTGCGGGCCACCACGGCGATGGCCCCCACCCCCACGGCAGCCATGCCCACAGAGGCGAACCAGAAGATCTGGGCCCCAAGGCGCAGACCGGCCAAGGCGTCTTCCCCCAGATGGCCTACCAGCAAGGTGTCCACTATCTGGACCATGGAGTAGCTGACCTGCTGGACCACCACTGGCCAGGCCAGGTGGAAGACAGAGCGCCCCAGACGAGCCTCGTCCAAGACGGGGACGACGTGGGCCTCCTGGGCCCTCGACCCCTCACTCATGCCCGTCACCAGTAGGATATGATGATGAGGAGCCCTATGGCCAACGGAGGACCCTGTGCAAGGGCACCGCTGGTTTGCCGCCCTCTATGACGTCATCATGGCCCGAGCGGAGCGCACCTTCATGCGGCCCATCCGGGAGGATGTGATGGGCCGGGCCCGGGGGCGTGTCCTGGAGGTGGGGTGCGGCACCGGCGCCAGCTTCCCCTACTTCCGTGACCCAGCCTCCGTAGTGGCCATCGAGCCCGACCCCTATATGCTGGCCAGGGCCAAGCGGCGGGCCCGGGCCCTAGGCCTCCCCCTCACCCTCATGCGGGCTTCGGCCGAAGCCCTCCCCTTCCCTGCCGCCTCCTTCGACACGGTGGTGGCCACCCTCGTCCTCTGTAGCGTGGCCGATCCCCGGCGGGCCCTAAGGGAGGTGCGGCGCGTGCTTCGGCCAGGAGGCGAGTTCCGGTTCTACGAACACATCCGGTACGACCACCGCCTGGGGGCCCTGGCCCAGGACGCCATCACCCCCTTGTGGCGATGGATGGGGGCTGGTTGTCACCCCAACCGCGATACCCCACGCCTGCTGGAGGAGGCCGGCTTCCGCCTGGTGCGCCTGGAGATCTACAAGCCGGTCCCTCCACTGCCGCCTATGTTATTTGTAAGGCCGCACGCCTTGGGGGTGGCCAGGCCCAGCTAGGGGCCATGAAGAGCCTGGTCCTCGTCCTGGGAGCGGGGGGCATAAGGGGGTGGGCGCACGTAGGCGTCCTTAAGGCCCTACACGAGGCGGGGGCCCCCATAGGGGCCATCGTGGGGGCCAGCGCCGGCGCCCTCATGGGGCCTCTCTATGCCGCCCGCCGCCACGTGCCGGAGATGCTACAAGTGGCCCTCTCAGCCAACGTGGCCTCCCTCACCGCCTGGTTCTTGGGGGGGCTGCGCATCGGGCCCAAGGCTTGCGGCTTCGGCCAGGCCCTATGGCGGGCCTACGGCCATCTGCACTTCCAAGAGTTGGCCTTACCCTTTGCCGCCGCTGCCCTGGACGTGGCCTCGGGGGAGCGGGTGCTGTTGCGGGAGGGCAACGTGGGGCGGGCGGTGGAGGCCAGCATCCGCCCACCGGGGCTCTTGCCCCCCGTGCGCATAGGGGGACGCTGGCTGGTGGACGGCGGCCTGCAGGACACGGTGCCCGTAGGACTGGCCAAGACCGCCTTCCCTGGGGCCCCCATCGTGGCTGTGCCCGTGGGGGAGTTCCTGGTGCTGCCGATACCCCTGCGCCCGGCCTCCCGCCGGCTGGGACGCCTCTTGTGGGGGCTGGAGGCCACACCCTCCTCCCGCTTGGGGGGCGTGGCCTTTATGGCCCAGCTCCTGGGGGAGGGCCGCCCCCGCCGCCCGCCGGCAGAAGCCACGGTGAGGCCCCACCTGCGGGGGATCATGGCCGCCCTGCCCCTGCGGATGGAAGAGGCCATCAGGCAAGGGGAGAGGGCGGCCCGCCGCGCCCTCCCCCATTTGCGCCGGCTGGTGGAAGACTAGCCCTGCCGGCAAGGGAGGACTACCCAGGCCCGCCCAGGGGTGGTGACCCCCTCTCGCTCGTTCTCCGCCCAGACCTCGCACTCTACTATGTGATGGCCGTCCTGGATGTATTTGGCCACCACCCGGCCCTTGCACACCATGGTGTCGCCGGGACGCTGCTGGCGCCGCATCTCGAAATAGAGCTTCTTGAGGAACCCCTCGTCCCCCATCCAATCGGTGATCACCCGCACCAAGGCCGCCTGCAAGAAGCCGGTGTTCATAAAAAGGTCGGGATGCCCAGCCCGACGGGCGAAGTGGGTATCAAAGTGCAGGGGGTACCAGTCCTGGGTGCCGCTTATCTGCAAGAAGACGCGGCGGGTGTTGATCTCCAGAGAGAAGCCCGGCAGCTCCTCCCCCACTTGCACGTCTTCCCAATAGCGCTGCTGTCGCTTCATTCCCTCCCTCCTTCCCCCTGCCGCTCAGCGGCCACCTCCTCCGGGGAGCGGTGGAAGAGCAGGGTGTTGCGCACCACACACACCACCTTGCCATGTTGGTTCTTGATGATAAGCTCGCTCACCACCCACACCGCCTGGGGGTCGATGCTGATGGGGCGCTGGAAGACATCGGCGATGCGCCGCTTGATGGACAAGTGGTCGCCCACGCGGATGACATCGAACCATTCCACTTCCTGGGACATATTGATGATGCGCTTGCCGGGGGCCGGCACCACAGGCACCAAGGGCTCGAACACTGGCGGCCAGGGCCCCAGGCTGGCGAAATAGATGGCCAGCCAGCCAGAAGGGGGGCAGATGACGCCCCCGTACTTAGTGTTCTTGGCATACTCCGGGTCCAGGAAGAGGGGATTGGTGTCGTCCACCATGTGACAGTGGCGGCGGATGGGGTCGTGCTCCACGGGATAGCGCCCCCGCGTCTCTGCCGTCTCCATGCCTACGTAACGTCTGCGCACCTCTTCCACGTCATACTCTTGGGTCATGGCTTTTCCCCTCCCTCACTCTGCCCAGATTATGGGCCTTGCCCCCGGGGGGAGCAAGTGGGACAATTGGTGGTGGGGGATGGGCGCAGGAGGTGAGGAATGAGCGAAGAAAGGTCGGCCACCGCCCCAGAGAGCGTCCGCAGGCTCGCTATCACCACCGCCCGCGTCGTCCGACGCAAGGACCACACGCCTGATCTGATGACCCTATGGTTAGAGCCCACCGTCCCTTTCAGCTTTAAGCCCGGCCAATACTGCACCATCGGCCTGGGGGGCGTGGAGCGTCCCTATTCCATCGTCTCCGCCCCCCACGAGCCGTTTCTGGAGCTGTTTATTGAGCTGGTGCCCACTGGTCAGCTCACCCCCAGGCTGTGGCGGCTAAAGGAAGGGGACGAGGTGAGCCTGCGCCCGCGGGCCAAGGGCCTCTTCACCATGGACATGGCGTTCCGCCATCACCTTATGGTGGCCACGGTCACGGGCATCGCCCCCTTCATGAGCATGGTGCGCCATTACCTGCACCGGGGGCTGGAGGGCCACCACTTCTACATCCTGCACGGGGCCAGCTACCAAGACGAGCTGGTCTATGACGGCGAGCTTACCGCCCTGGCCCAAAAGTACCCCCACGTCCTGTGCTACGTGCCTACCATCAGCCGGCCCCAGGAAGAGCGCAACCGAGGCTGGAGAGGCCAGACCGGCCGGGTCAACACCATCGTGGAGGAATACATCGAGCGCTTTGAGCTGAGCCCCCATGACACCCTGGTCTACCTCTGTGGCCACTCGGGCATGATCGCCGACGTAAAAGAGCGCCTACAGCCTAAGGGCTGGCGCATCAAAGAGGAGCACTATTATTGGCCCCCTAAGCCCTGGAAGCCAGCTCGGCCGAGTGCGCCCCATCCACCTCCTGCAGAAATCCTAGGAGGAGGCGGTTGAACTCCTGCGGCCGCTCGATCTGAGGGGTGTGGCCGCAGTGGGGGATTATCTCCAAGCGGCTCCCAGGGATGGCCTGGTGCATGCGGTAGGACGGCTCCACGAACGGCTCGTCCCTCTCCCCGCACACGATGAGCACCGGGAGGCGCAGGCCGCCCAGGTCCTGCAAGAGGGGACGCCGGTTGGCGATGTGGTGAGAGCAATAGATGTAGGCCTCCCGAGAAGTCATCAGGAACTGCTCCTTCCAGGTCTGGAGGAACTGGGGCTGGGCCCGCAGCTCCTCGGCCTGGGGGTTGAGGGCCAGCTGGGCTTCCCAGACGGCCTCCATGCCCTGCTCCATAGCGATCCTGACCAGACGGGCCCTCGCCTCTGTGCGCAGGGCTCCCGGGGGCTCCGCCGAAGTGTCCACCAGCACCAAGGACCGTAGGAGCTGGGGGGCCTCCAGGGCTACCAACTGGGCGATCATACCCCCCATGGAGTGCCCCACCAAATGACACCCCGCCAGGCCCAGATGGCCCAGGAGGGCGATGACGTCCTGGGCCATGACCTCCAGGGAATAGTCCTCGGGGTGGGTGGGCTTGGCCGAGAGGCCATGGCCCCGCAGATCGGGGGAGACCACCCGGTATTGGGAACGCAGGACGGGCACTGTCAGGGCCCAGTTGCGGGAGTTGCCAGTGAAGCCATGGACCAGGACTACCGGCCTCCCCTGCCCCGTCTCCCGGTAGTGAATATCGATGCCGTTGACGGTGACCACCGGCATGGGCCCCTCCTCCGCGGGGGGAAAGTATAGCACCCTCCTAGGGCCCGCTGCCAGAGGCCTCCTCCAGGGTCACCAGGCCCTGCGTCCCGTCCACGGTGACCACCTGGCCGCTACGGATGACCCGGGTGGCCCCTTCCACATTGACCACAGCGGGGATGCCCAACTCTCGGGCCAAGATGGCCCCATGGGAGAGGACGCCTCCCAGCTCCGTCACCAGGGCCCGGGCCAGGGGGAAGAGGACGGTCCACGCGGGATCGGTGGCGGGGGCCACCAGGATATCGCCGGGGCGCATCTCGTGGGCTTGATGGAGGCCGTAAAGGATGCGGGCTGGGCCGGTGGCCACCCCGGCGCTGGCGGGGCGGCCCCTCAGAACCCGCCCCTCGGAAGGGACAGCGACCACTAGGGGCTCCCCGTCCGGCCCCAACACCGGGGGCGGGGCCTGCCGCCGCCACCTCTCCATCTCCTCCCCTCGGCGGGCGACGACGGCCCGGGCATCCAGCTGCAGGCGGCCCAACAGGAGGCCCTCCACCTCTGGCAGGGTCAGCATGAACACGTCCCCCTCCCTCTCTACGGTTCCCTGCTGGACCAGGCGCCGCCCGATGGCCAGGGCCAGCCGGCGCACGGCCATGGACAGGCGCAGCATCTCAAACTTGGGGTTCTCCCGCAGGGGCATAAGGGCGCGGGTGCGGCGGGCCACAGCCAAGATGGTCAGGCGCTTGGGCCAGGGCAGACCCCGCAAGCGGGCCAGGGCCTGGCGACGCCTCTCGGCCAGGCTCACTGGGCCAGCGTGGGAACCAGCCTGCACATAGCCCTGGAATATGGCCCACAGGGGGCCGGGGTCCTCGGCCCAACGGGGGGCGCTGATGTCCAGCTCCTGTGGCCCCCGGTGGCCATAGCGGGCCAGGTAGTCGCGCAGGAGGGAGGCCAGCAAACGGCCCCTCTTCCCTTCCTCTTCCACAGCCTCCAGCAGACGGGTGGCAGAGGCGGAGACGATGCGCTGGGCCAGGGCCGGGCTTTGGGCCGCCCAGCGGGCCAAGCGCCACAGCTCCAGGTTGGCCTCCGTGGTGCGAATGCCTTCCCCTCCGGCCACCAGGTCGCCCGCCAGGGCCGCATCGCCAGCCCAACGTTCACACAGATACGCCAAGAGGCCGAACTGGCCAAAGGCCAGGGCATTGGCCAGCAGAAACGGAGGCCCCGACCGCCTCGCCAGGTCTCGGGCCCGGGCCAGCCAGGCCAGGAGCTCCCCCTCCTCCCAGGACTCCAGGGGTGAGACAGCAAGGGCGGCCACCACCTCGTGCACCTCCTCCAGCAAGCGGGCCGCGCGGGCGGGCGCTACCAGATGACGGTGGGCGAGGGCCAGCAGGGTGGGGAGGCGGCGCACCACCATCCCAAGCCGCAGGGGGAGCTCCGGCAACCCCAGGGCCGGCCCGCCCAGGGTGGCCAAGAAAGGCCCCGAGGGCAAGCCCAGCTCCCGGCAGGCGAAGTGATAGATGGCCCCCACATTCAGATAGGCCCGCCCGAAGTAAAGGCGCACAAAGTCCGTGCGCCTCACTTGGGCCCGCAAGGGCCCGGCATCGAATATGGCCCGCCAGGGCTCCTGATGCCAAGACATCGTCCACGCAAAAGGCGGGACCACGTCGGGCAAGATCTCGCCCAGGTTGGCCCTAGTCCAGCGGTCATAGGGATTGCGGTGCACAGAGGCCCTTGCCCACTCAGGCCCGTGCATGGAAGACCCTCACCCCCACCTCCCCTCAGCATAGCCCGACATAGGCACGGGGACAATCGCGAGGCCCGCCCCTTCCGGTGGGGGCCTTTGCACAGAATGGGAATATTGACATGGACAAAGCCAGGGCATATATGTTGGGGGTGCACCACTCCACGAGCGGGGGAATGGCATGAAGATGATCGTCTCGCACCCTGAGAAGTGCGTCGCTTGCCACTTGTGCGAGGGGGCCTGCTCCTTCCGCCACGAGGGGGCCTTCGCCCCCCTAAAGAGCCGCATCTGGGTCTTCGACTTTGTGGACGAGCAGGTGTATGGGGCCTACACCTGCTTTCACTGCGCCGATGCCCCCTGCATGGCCCACTGCCCCACCTACGCCATCTCCCGTCACCCCGATACGGGCCAGGTGTGGATCAACCAGGAGAAATGCATCGGGTGCAAGATGTGCATGGTGGCCTGCCCCTTCGGGGTCATGGGCTTCCACCCGGACAGAGAGGTGGCCCAGAACTGCGACCTGTGCCAGGGCGACCCCCAGTGCGTCAAGATCTGCGTCTACGGGGCCCTGGAGTATGCGGAGGCGGAGCCCCTGCCCTGGGCCGCCCGCCTAGCCAGCGTAGAGAGAGGGGCATAGACTCGGTAAGGAGGGAGGCCATGGCATACGGATGGGTCGGTCAGATCCTGCGCATAAACCTGAGCGAGGGGAAGGCCACCAGGGAGCCCCTGAACATGACATGGGCCCGCCAGTTCATCGGGGGCCGGGGCCTGGGCACCAAGTACCTGTATGAGGAGATAGACCCCCGCTGCGACCCCCTAGGCCCGGAAAACAAGGTCATCTTCGCCACCGGGCCCCTTACCGGGACCTATGCCCCCACCGGGGGCCGGTATATGGTGCTGTGCAAGAGCCCCCTTACCGACGCCATCGCCTGCTCCAATTCCGGCGGCTACTGGGGCCCGGAGCTGAAGTTCGCTGGCTATGACATGGTCATCCTGGAGGGGAAGGCCCCCAAGCCCGTATACATCTGGGTGTACAACGACCGGGTGGAGATCAGGGACGCCTCTCACGTCTGGGGCAAGACCACGGCGGAGACGGAGGACATCTTGCGGGGGGAGACCGACCCTCAGGCACGGGTGGCGGGCATCGGCCCCGCCGGGGAGAACCTCTGCCGCAACGCCTGTGTCATCAACGACAAGTCGCGGGCTGCTGGCCGCTCGGGGGTGGGGGCGGCCATGGGGGCCAAGAACGTCAAGGCCATTGTCGTCCGGGGCACGGGGGCCGTGCAGGTGGCTGACCCCCTGCGCTTCTCGCAGCTGGTGATGGAGTCCCTGCAGATCATCAACCAGTCCCCGGTGACTGCCCATGCCCTGCGGGGCCTGGGGACGGCCTCCACCGTGGGCTTTACCAACTCTGTAGGCATCCTGCCCACCCGCAACTTCCAGCAGGGGCAGTTTGAGGGGGCCAACGCCATCTCCGGCCAGGCCATCGCCCAGTCGGTGCTGGTGCGCAACAAGGGGTGTTATTCCTGCCCCATCGGATGCGCCCGAGTGACGGAGATCAAGGGCCCCTCCAAGTGGCAAGGCAAAGGGGAGGGACCGGAGTACGAGACCATCTTCGGCCTGGGCTCTGACTGCGGCGTGGGCGACCTTAACGCCGTGCTCTACGCCAACTACCTGTGCAACCTCTACGCCCTGGACACCATCTCCGCCGGGGGCACCATCGCCACGGCCATGGAGCTGGCGGAAAAGGGCTACATACCCAAGGAAGACCTGGCCGAGCTCCCCTTCGAGCTCAAGTTTGGGAACCCGGAGGCGGTCATCGGCTGCCTAGAGCTGATGGCCTTTCGCCGGGGCAAGTTCGGCCACCTCCTGGCCGAGGGGGGATACCGCCTGGCCGAGCATTATGGGCACCCGGAGCTGTTCATGGGGGTCAAGAAGCAGGACTTCGCCGCCTACGACCCGCGGGGGGCCAAGGGCATGGGCCTGGGCTATGCCACCTCTAACCGCGGCGCCTGCCACCTGCGAGGCTACTCCATGGCCGTAGAGTGGTTCGCCCCGCCCAACCAGCGCCTGGACCCCTTCACCGTGCAGGGGAAGGCGGCAGCCCAGAAGACGCTCCAGGACGGGGCGGCCTGCCACGACTCCAGCGGGGTATGCACCTTCGTCACCTTCGCCCTGACGCCCGACAAACTGTGCGCCCTCTACAATGCGGCCACCGGCGAAAACCTCACCCTGGAGGACTGGAACCTCATAGGGGAGCGCATCTGGAACCTGGAGCGCCTGTTCAACATCCGAGCCGGCCTCGGGCGCCAGGACGACACCCTACCCCCCAGGATGCTCCAGGAGCCCCTTTCGGGCGGGGCAGTGCAGGGGCAGGTGGTGGAGCTGGAGCCCATGCTGGAGGAGTACTACCGCATCCGGGGCTGGGACCCTGAAGGGAGGCCCACCCCGGAAACCCTGGCCCGCTTGGGCCTGGCCTAGGAGGTAGCCATGGCTAGGTACGTCATCTTGGGGGCATCGGCGGCCGGACTTTCGGCCATCGAGGCTATCAGGGAGAGAGACGGGGACGGCGAGATCGTCCTCGTCTCCAAGGAGCCGGCGCCCTGCTATTCGCGGGTGGCCCTGCCCTATCTCTTGGCCGGGGAGAAGAACCTGCAACAGATCACCCTCCAGCCCCCGGACTACTTTCGGGCCCGCCAGGTGGAGACCATCTGGGGGGTGGGGGCCGCCTCCCTCGACCCTCAACGACGGGAGGTGCACCTGGAGGATGGGCAGGTCATAGGTTACGATAAGCTTCTCATCGCCACCGGCTCCCGCCCTCGCGTCCCCCCGGTG
>FWWL01011132.1_pt1 | contig 10011 bp, 7 predicted proteins | sample 2228331 | NCBI WGS metagenome assembly FWWL01 (sample SAMEA103939775, study PRJEB20133) | metagenome
GCTGGCGACGGCGGGGGCGTTGCGCGCCCGATAGGACTGCTCGCGCGCCCGTGCCAGCGCCGCGAAGCGGCCATTGGGATAGGCGTCGAGATAGGCGCGGTACTCGGCTGCGTTCTCGCTCGAGCGGATCGATTCCCAGAAGGAGAGTTCGTAGCTGTCGGGCTGGCCCGAGGTCCCCGGCGGATCGACTGGCGAGATCACGGCGCGCGTCGTCTGCGCCACCTGCGGCGGGCGTGGCGGAAGCGTCACGACAAGCCCGGCGGGAGGGGCTGAGGACAGCCAGAAGGGCTGATGCGCCCGGTCCCTGGCAGCGGCGGTACGCGCCCGGGTCAGCGCGGCCGTCATGTCGAGATCGACGGTTGCGATCGCTTTCAGCCATTCCGCGACGGCGCCCGTCTCGGGTCTGGCGTTGCCGCGTATGGTGGCGCCCGGCGGCGCGGTCGCCGCGACGGCGATCGTCTGCATCTTCTCGATCGCGGCGAGCCCCTTGAGCTTGTCGTCGATCGCCTCCTGCCACGGGCTCTCGCGGCTCGCGTCGAGCAGGACGAGCGCGCTGCGCGGGCGCGAGACGATCAGCGCGTCGATCAGCACGTCGAGATCGAAAGCGCGGTCGCGCACCTCCTGCGCAGAGCGGGCGGGCGTATCGACTGGCACGAGCAGGTTGCGGCCGCGCGCCTGCACCGCCTGACCGGCGTAGAACACAACCGCGAGCCCGTCCCGCTTCAGCCGCGTCGAGAACTCGGCGATGGCGAGCGCCAGCTCGGTGCGCGTGGTGTCCTCGGCGAAGACGACATCGAAGCCGCCCGCGCGCAGAATCTCGGCGGCGGCGCGCGCCTGGTCGGCCACGGGCAGCGGCGCGGCGGTTCCGTAGCGCGCATTGCCGATGACGAGCGCGACGCGGGCCGGCTCGCCGGCGGCTGGCTGCGCCATGGCCGGCGTGGGCAGAGCGACCCAGCAGAGCGCGAGAGCTGCGAGCGTCGAGGCCAGCATCGCCCGCATCAGGCGAGACAGCGGGTGGGAACGGGCCTCCGGCGCGGGGTATCGTGGTCTAGCGGACATTGATCCTGATCTTCTGGGACATCACCGGCGGGTCATGCGGCACATGGGCGTGGTCGCCCAGCAGCAATTGCAGCGTATGGCGACCCTTGGGCAAGGTGACGACGACCTCCGTCTGGCCGTTGCCGAGATGGATATGGTTATAGTCGGCCGGGATCGGCTGGTCGGGCACGATGCTGTCGACATCGATCAGCAGATGGTGATGCCCGGTCGCCGGCGTGGTGACGCCGGCGGGCGCGACGCCCATTTCCTTCAGGCCGATGCGGACGGTGAAGCGCTCGGACACGCTGATGCCGTCGAGCGGGTAATGGAAATAGACCTGCGCGCCGCGCGGCGCGGGCTGGCGCTTGGCGGTCTGCGCGGGCTGCCCATGGTTCTGGTGGCCTGCGTGCTGCGCGGCCGGCTGCGCTGCCGGCCACGCGGCGGCAAGCAGGCCGAGCCCGGCAATCATGGTGATCTGTCGCAGGATCGTTCTGGTCATCGCCTGCGCGCCGTCTTGCGGGGATTGCCAACGAAGACCCTGATCCGCTCCGACATGACGGGCGGATCATGCGGCACATGCTGGTCGTCGGCGAGGATGAGCTGGAGCGTGTGCCAGCCCGGCTTGAGCGTGACCACTTTCTCGACCTGGCCGCCGCCGAAGTGCAGATGGTTGAGATCGGCCGGGATCGCGACGTCGAGAGGCGGCGTCGGCGCGTCGATGATCAGGTGGTGATGGCCGGTGTCGGGTTTGTCGACGCCTGCCGGCGCGACGCCCATGTTCCGCAGGCCGAAGCGGATGGTCGAACGGGGGTAGATCGTCTCGCCGTCGCGCGGATAGATGAAATAGACCACAGCGTCCGGCGGAGAGGGCTTGCGGCCGGATGTCGGCGCGGCCACTGAGACTGCGGCCGGCGCCGGCGCGCCCTCGACGACCCTGACCCGGATGCGCTGCGACATCACCGGCGGATCATGCGGGACATGGTCGTGGTCGCCCATCAGCAATTGCAGCGTATGTTCGCCGGGCGGCAGGTTGAGTTCGTATTCGGTCTGGCCCCGGCCGAAATGGACATGGTTGAAATCACTGGGGATTTCGCGGTCGAGCGCCGGAGTTTCCGTATCGATCAGGAGATGATGGTGGCCGCCGCTGGCATGCGGCGTCCCCGCCGGCGAGATCGCGATGTTCTCGACGCCGAAGCGGATCGTCGCGCGGGGCGGGATCGTCGCGCCATCGACGAGATCGCGGAAGAACACGCGCGCGCCGGGCGCAGCGGCCGTGCGCGGCTTTTCCTCCACCCCGGCCACGACCTCGATCTCGATCGCCTCCGACATCACCGGCGGATTATGCGGGACGTGATCATGGTCGGCGAAGAGGAGTTGCAGCCGGTGCCGGCCCGGAGGCAGCGAAATCTCGGTCTCGGTCTGGCCGCCGCCGAAATGCAGATGGTTGAAATCGGCCGGGATCGGCCGGTCGAGCGCCGGCAGCGGCGTGTCGATCAGCAGGTGGTGATGGCCGGCATGGCGTCGCGCGGTGCCGGCCGGAACGACCTCCATGCCGCTGATCTCGAAGCGGACCGTGAGCTTGGGACCGACGACGCGCGCGCCGTTCTGCAGGCCCAAGAACTTCAGCGTCACGCCGGACGGGGCCGGGCTGCGCTGCTGCGCCCGCGCAGCCGGCGCGAACATCAACGCCAGCGCCGTCAGGAACGCCGCGACGCAGAGGAACCGGCCAGGCCGGACGAAGCACATCCGCGTCTCTCCATTCTCGCCAGGACGCGAATGCTAACAGCCTGCCGGCGTCAGGGCAAGAAATCGGCAACCTCTTGAAGGCAGAGACTTTGCGGGCGATCCGGATCAGTCGGATTCGACTGGATTCCGACGCCTGCGTCCGGTAGCTTCCCTACAGGAATCCGATGATGTCCCCGATGCTAAGACTGTCGCCGATGCAAAGGCTTGCCCTGCTGCTGGCCCTGGTGCTCCAGATCCTCGCGCTGCCGGCTTTGGCCGAGGAGCGGCGAGTCGCGCTCGTCATCGGCAATTCGAGCTATCGCAACGCGCAGCCGCTGCCCAACACGCTGAACGACGCGCGCGACATGACCGGCGCGCTGCGCAAGGTCGGCTTCGAAGTGGTGGACGGGCTCGACCTCGACAAACGCGGCATGGACCAGGCGGTGACGCGCTTCGCCCGGCTGGCGCGCGATGCCGACGCGGTGCTGTTCTACTATGCCGGTCACGGGCTGCAGTTCAATGGCGAGAACTATTTGGTGCCGGTCGAGGCCCGCGTCGAGGACGAGGTCAGCGTCCAGTACGAGACGACCCGGCTCAACGACGTCATCACCGCGCTCGGCTTCGCCAGGGGCGTCAAGATCATGGTGCTGGACGCCTGCCGCAACAACCCGTTCGTGCGCCAGCTCGCGAGCAAGCAGGCGACACGGAGTTTCGCGGTCGGCAACGGCCTGGCTCCGATCGCGCGGGCGCAGGGCATGGTCGTGGCCTATGCCACGCAGGCCAACGACGTCGCCGCCGACGGCGCTGGCCGCAACAGCCCGTTCACGGCCGCGCTCGTTCAGGAGATCCAGACGCCGGGCCTCGAGATCGCCAGCATGTTCCGCCGCGTCCAGAAGGTCGTCCACGACGCGACCGGCGGGCGGCAGACGCCGGAGCTGTCGCTGTCGCTGCTGGGCGATTTCTACCTCAACCGCGAGGAGACCGACGCCGATGTCTGGCGCGCCATCCGCGCCAGCGACGATCCTTCCGTGCTGAACGGCTTCATCAAGCGGTTCCCGACCAGCTTCTTCGCGATCGACGCCCGCACCAAGCTCGACCTGATCGAGCGGCGCGCGGCCGAGGAGCGCGACCGCGACAGGCTCGCGCGCGAGTTCAGCGAGCGCGAGCGAGCGCTGCTGGAGCGGCTGAAGCAGGCCGAGCGCGAGCGCCAGCAGGCGGCCGAGACGCTGGCGCGCCGCGCCATGGAGGGCGTCGCCACGGCTCCGACGATCGCCCCCGCGCCCGTTCAGCCCGCCCGGCCGGACCGGGCCGCCGCCGAACGGGTCGAAAAAGAGCGTCTCGCCTCGGAACTCGCCCGCAAGGACGCCGAACTGGCCTCGCTCGAAACCGAGCGTCGCCGCCTCGATGAGGAGCGCCTCATGCAGGAGCAGGCCATGGCCGCCCGGCTGGGAACGTTGACGCTGGGACCTGCCGAGCCGCCGGTGCAACTCTCCACCCCGCCACGCCCGGCGCCGGTCGATCGCCGCCTCGGCGAGACGGTGGCTGCCACGCCGGTCGCGCGCCCGACACAAGCCGCCTGCGCCAGCGCGCTGGCGCGCGCGCAGCTCGGCGAGTTTTCGGACCAGATCCGGGATGTGCTGAGACAATGCCGCTGAGGCTGCAGTCGCGCCGGCCGATCACGGTCGCGCCGTCTTGCGCTTTCGTCGCTAGAACAGGAGCGTCGCCGTCATGCTGTTGATCGCCCGCGCCGCCCGCCACGCTCCCGGCCTTGCCCTGTTGCTCGGCCTGACGTTGCCCGTGCTGGCGCAGCCCGCTCCGCCGACGCCGATCCCCTATCCAGACGCGGTGCGCCGCGCCGCCGACGATCTGTTCGGGAAGGCGAACCTGCCGCCCGGTCCGGTCGAACTGGTGATCGACCCGCTGATCGACGGGGTCTCGGGGGCGCAGTCGACGGCGACGCGGGCGATGCAGGCGACGCTTGCCGAACTCGTCCGGACGGCGCATCCGCGTTTTACGCTGCTGCCCTTCAATTCGGAGTCGCTGGCGCGCAAGCCCGTGGTGCTGGTTGGCACCTTCACCGCGATCAACAATCTCGGCGACGTCCAGGGGCCGCGCGACGCCTTCCGCATCTGCTTCACCATGGCTGATCTCGCCTCGCGGACGGTGGTCTCGAAGGGCGTCGCGCGCGCCCGGCCCGAGGGCGTGGACGTTACGCCGACCGCCTATTATCGCGACGCGCCGGTCTGGGGGCAGGATCCGGCGACCGACGCCTACATCAAGACCTGCCAGGGCACGAAGCTCGGCGACGCGCTCGACCCCGCTTATGTCGAGCGGCTCACGGCCGGCGCGCTGATCAATGACGGCATCCTCGAATATGAGGCCCAGCGCTATCGCGAGGCGCTCGCTTACTACCGTTCGGCGGGCCGGTTGCCGGGCGGCGACCAGCACCGGGTGCGGATCGGCACCTATCTCGCCAGCGAGAAACTCGGCCGGCGCGAGGAGGCTGTCGATGCCTTCGCCGCGCTCGTCGATGCGGGGCTGGAGTCGCGCAAACTCCTCGTCAAGCTTCTCTTCAGGCCGGGTTCGACGCAGTTCGTCGACGATGCCAAGACCACCGAGCCCTATCCGATGTGGCTCAGCCAGATCGCGACGCGGACACGCCAGAAAAAGGCCTGCCTCGAAATCGTCGGGCATACCTCGCGCACCGGGCCGGCCACGCTCAACGAGCGGCTGTCGGTGCTGCGCGCCAATTTCGTCATGGAGCTGCTGAAGACAGGCGCTCCGACGGGCGGGGCCAGCCTGATCGCGACCGGCATGGGCTTTCGCGAGAACCTGATCGGGACCGGCAAGGACGACGCCAGCGACGCGCTGGACCGGCGCGTGGAGTTCAAGGTGCTCGACTGCTGATGACCAACACAGCCCCGGTTTCGGACAGCGCCGGCCAGCGCGTCAATCCCTATGATGCGATGGCCTATAGCGGCCATGCCTTCCCGCAGACGCAGCCCGCCCGGCTCGCCACCATTGCGCATGCGCATGGGCTGCAGCCGGCCTCCTGTGCACAGGCGCGCGTGCTCGAGCTCGGCTGCGGCTCCGGCGGCAATCTGCTGCCGCTCGCCTTCGCCAGTCCGGAGGGCCGGTTCGTCGGGGTCGATCTGTCAGGCAGCGCTATCGCCGCGGCGAAACGGCGTGCGACCGAGCTTGGACTCGCCAATATCGATTTCGTCCATGCCGACATCATGGCGGTGGCGGCGGAACTGGGCAGGTTCGACTACATCATCGCGCATGGCGTCTATTCCTGGGTGCCGGACCCGGTGCGGGACCATATCCTTTCGATCTTCGGGACGATGCTCGCGCCCCATGGCGTCGCCTATGTCAGCTACAACGCGCTGCCGGGTTGCCGGATGCGCGACATGGCGCGCGACGTCATGCTTTTCGCCATCCGCAACATTGCGGAGCCCGCGGCGCAGATCCGGCAGGCGCGCGTCGCGCTGAAGACGATCGCCGAAGCGACCGATCCGAAGTCCTTCTATGGCGCGGCGCTCAGGGCGCGGTCCGAACAGATCGACGCGTTGTCGGACGACGTCCTCTACCATGACGACCTCAACCCGATCTCGCGCGCCTTCAGCCTGACCGAGGTGGTGACGGCGGCGGAGCGCCACGGCCTGCAATATCTCGCCGACGAGTCCTTCCCGAACCGGTTCGAGGCTGTGCGCGGGCCGGCGCGCGACATCATGGCGAATATCTCGCCGGACCCGCCGGTGTTGCGCCAGCAGGCGCTCGACCTGATCGTCGGCCGCTTCTTCCGCCAGACGCTGTTCTGCCGCGCCGGGCTGACGCTGCACCGGGCCGAGGACGACCTGTCGCTGGCGGCGTACCATCTTGCCGCCGATGTCAGCGAGGTTCCCGACGAGGCGTCCGCATCCCGTCCCGGCGCGGCCGGCTTCGCCTTCGCCGGCGGCGTCAAGCTGGTGATCGACCTGCCGGTCGCGAAGGCGGCGCTGCGGCGGCTCGCGGCGTGCTGGCCGGCCGCGATCGCCTATGGCGACCTCGTCGCGCTTTCGCTGGCCGAGGCAGGGGTCGCGTCGGGGCCTGACGCCGCGCGCGAGACGGCCCGTCTCGACGAGGCCCTGATGGCGATGTTCCGGGCCGCCCTGCTGGAGATCCATCTCGATCCGCCGGCGCTCGGCGTCACTGCGGGCGAACGCCCGGTTGCCAGCGCCTATGCCCGCTGGCAGGCGAAGAGCGGGCGCGAGGTGACCGATCTGCGGCACCGCACGGTGGCGCTGGACGACGATCTCGTGCGCCATTTCCTCAGCCTGCTCGACGGCACGCGCGACGCCAAGGCGCTGCTGGCTGCAATGAACGCCTATCTCGAAACGGCGCCCAGACCGGCCGGCGACGCGCCGCCCCTGCCGAAAGCTGTGAAGCCCGAGGATATCGCGATGCATCTGGGCAGCCTCGGACGTCTTGGCCTGCTGCACGCCTGATGATTGTTACCAGGCCGGTTCCGGAGTAGCCTTCCCCAACGGGAGCAGAGACCACGATGGCAACCCGGCCGTGATACGGCGGTTAGCAGCATGAGCCAACGCTTCAAGAGCTTTCAGGCCGCTTTTCCGGAGGAGCGTTGCCTGTCGGTGCTGATGGCGGCGCGCCATGGCGCGACGACGCTGCCTTGCGCCGCCTGCGGCCGCATCGGCGTGTTCGCGCCCCGGCCGCGTCTGCGGGCGCTTGCCTGCGAGGCCTGCAACTACCTCGTCTACCCGGCGGTCGGGACGCCGCTGGAGAACCGGCGCGCCAGCCTCTCGGGCTGGTTCTACGCGATCGCATTGGGGACCGAAGGCAAGCAGGCCGCGACGATCGCGACGCTACAGCGCGAAACCGGCGTGACGCAGCCGCTGGCGCAGCGCATGGCGCAGGATGTGGCGGCGCTCTCGGGGGAGGCGCAGGCCGGGCGCGCCGGCTGGTTCGCCAAGCTTCGCGACGTGGTGGCCGCCCCTGCTCCCGCTCCGGTTCCCGCGAGCATGCCAGACGATGCGCCCTTGCCCGCCATTAGCGCCGGCGCTGCAGCCGCGCCACCGCCCGCCACGTCCGCCGCGCGAGGCTTCCTGCGTCCGGTCATGGCCGTCGCGGCCGCGATCCTGTCGGCCGTGGCGCTGGCCGGCTTCGCCATCGCCTCGCGCCAGCCGCAGCCCGAGACGCTTCAACTGGCCGAACCCGATCTGCCTGACCTCAGAAGCGGGCCGGCCAAACCTTCGCTCGTGCTCTCCTCGGTGGAAAGCGACCTCGAAGCGGCGCGGCAAGCGACTCAGTTCGCGCTGACGGCAAACCCGGCTCTGGCGGCGATCCGGCCTCAGGGACCCGATGCCACAGCCGCCTCTTCACCGCAGGCTCTGCCGCCGCCACCGAGCAACATCCTACTCGTGCCGCCGCGCCTGCCGGCGCAAACGGGTCAGCGTCCGCAGGCTCCGGTCGTCGCCGGGAACGGCGACCCCGAGCAGATCCTGACCTTCGGGCCGATCCGCATTCGCCGCCATCTGGTCGATACGATCGTACGCGCCGGCCGCATCGTCGGTGCGGACCCGACGCTGCTGATGGCGGTCGCAGACAAGGAATCGTCCTTCGCCACCGCCGTTCAGGCCAAGACCTCCTCGGCGACCGGCCTGTTCCAGTTCATCGAGCAGACCTGGCTCGGCGTCGTCGACGAGTTCGGCGCGCGCCATGGGCTGGCCGCCGAAGCGCAGACCATTACCCGGGCCGGCCGCCAGTTCGTGGTCGCCGATGCCACCGAGCGCCAGCGCATCCTCGATCTCAGGCGCGAGCCCTATCTCTCGGCGCTGCTGGCGGCCGAGATGCTGAAGCGCGACACACTGAGGCTGGAAAAGCAGATGGGCCGCCATCTCACCGGCGGCGAGGTCTATCTGATCCATTTCCTCGGGCCCGACGCCGCCCAGTCCTTCATGGCGACGATGGAACAGACGCCAACCGCGAAGGCGGCCGAACTGCTGCCGCGCCCGGCCGAGGCCAACCGGCCGATTTTCTATGCCGAGGCCGGCGGCGAGACGAAGACGCTGACCGTCGCCGAAGTCCACGCCAAGTTCGACGCCATGATCAAGCTGCGGCTGGACCGCTATGGCAGCGTCCGCCGGCTCGCCGGGCAGAACGCGACGAAGAAGTAGACGGATCAGACAGGTTGCGCCGGTGCGGGCCGTGGGGCCCGGCGGGTGATGACGAAGGAGCGAAGAATGGCCGCAAACCGGTTCGAACAGGTCGACGAGGCCCCCGACGACGCCATCACGCTCAGCCTCGCCCAGGGCGAAGCCGGGCCGACCGGCACGATTTCCTGCCCGGCGGCTTTGGCGGGCGGGCATCTGGTCAATGATTTCGAGAGCGACCCGATGGCTCCGGTCGATGCGTTCCGGCAGGCGATCCGCCTCGCCAACGAGATCCAGGCGCCGGTCGTGGTGGTCGATGCCGGGGGCCTCTGGCAGGCCGAGTGGGGCGCGCTCTACCGCGAGGAGGACGCCTGACGACAACCGTCTGCTTCGCCCGCGTCAGTAGATCCTGAAATACCGGATGCCGAGCCCGACCCTGCCGCCCGCGGCCGCGATGTCGCGGGCGAGGTTGGGAAAGAATTCGGTCGCGGGCGCGGGGTTGGGGCCGGACAGCACCGGCAGCGGGGTCTGGCTCGCCAGCGCAAGCACGGTCTGCGGGCGCATCGCCGGGCCGGTCGATTCGAGCTTGAGGGCAAAACGCGCGCGCGAGCCCTCCCGCCGCGTGAAGCTCGACAGATTGTGGACGAGGCCGTCATCGCCGACGAGAAGCAGGGCGACCTCTTTCGCCGGGCTCTCGATCGAACCGTTCAGCGCGTCGCCGCTTTTCAGGTTGAAGGTGTTGATCTGCAGGCCCGTCATGCGGTCGAGTCCGGCGCTGCTCTGGCGCAGGAACTCGACCATCGGGCATTGCTGCGCGGTGACGGGCCGGAGGTTGATCTGCGCCTCGAAGCCCTGCGCCGCCTTGAAGGCCGCGTCGAAGGCGACGAACGGCTCGGCCCCGCTGCCGAAACCCTCGAGGTTCGCCTTCTTCTCAGCCAGTTCCAGCGGCCACAGGAAGAAGCAGCGCCCGCCATCGTAATTGACGATGTAGCGTTCGATCCGCTCGGTCGGCGTGCGCGGCTCCGTCGCCGCCGCGACGGCAGGCGGTGCGGGGCGGGCTTCGGGCGGGGGCGGCGCGGAGGGTCGCGCAGGAGGC
>FWWL01011133.1_pt1 | contig 10011 bp, 11 predicted proteins | sample 2228331 | NCBI WGS metagenome assembly FWWL01 (sample SAMEA103939775, study PRJEB20133) | metagenome
TTTTCGGTGAACCACCTGCAAAAGCCACTCGGAAGCGTTCTCTACGGGGAGGTGAACCTCGTATCCGTTCATCTCAAGGAACACCAAAGTGGCGATGAAAACAGTGCGCAAGTTGCCTTGCGCAAAGGGGCGATACCGCAGATAGCCCCACAAAAACCGTGCAGACTGCAACAGCACATCTCGGCTCTGGCGATAACTGTACTGATAGTAGGTCGCCTCCTCAAGGCGGTCGTAGGAGTAAGGTTGCGGACAGCCCACTACCTCCGTATTAATCCAGATGAGGTCTTGGAGTGTCAGGTAGCGCCATTCGAAGGTGGGACCAGGCGCAGGTTGCAGGGTGTTGCGAATGGGTTCGGGCAAGTTCTTGATGGGCACCAGTGCGGAAGCGCGCTGTTCCTGCTCTATCTGCCCCAAGAGAGCGCGCAGGCTCGGCAAGAGTGCTAACGCGAGGTCGGTATAGGTATGCGGACTAAGGGTAGGGGCTTTCTGGGGATAGGTGCGCGCTAAGAGTGTTGGGTCGCTTAGCAGGTTTCGCACCTCTTCGGGAGTTAGGTTCACCTCGGCGCCGTTGGCACTCAGGAATGCCAATGTTATCACGAGCGCAACGCTCGTATTGTAGTCGCGGAAGGGTTGGAGCACAAGCAGAGCGCTCAATAACTGCTGGGCACGCTCTCCAAGTGTGCTTTCAGGGGGGGCGAGGCTCCCCACCAGCAAAGCGCGCTCCAATCGGTCGGGGTCATACTCACTGGGGCGAAGGGCGGTACGCTCATAGGTGAAGGCGACCTCGCGCTCGGTAGGATAGCGAAACGGTTTGGCGCGTGCACTCGCCCGTGCAATCGGCTTCTGGTAAGCGCTGAGCGTTTCCAGCAGAGTTTCCCCGCTTACTTGAGGAAGCAGTTCCTCGATTGCCGAGCGAGTGGAGGTGTCCAGCTGGTTCCAACCGTCGCTTAGGTCGCGCACCAGCACCCCTGCTTGGCGCAGGGTATCGGTCAACTCCGACGCGCTCACTATCCGCTCCCGAAGATTCTCAATCAGGGCGACGATGGGTGCCATGCAGGCTTGATTGTACCCTATGGAAGGCTTTAGCAGGATTTGTACCCCTCTTGCGTGAACCGTTGTGTATGTTTGCGTTCGAGGTGATAAGCATAAGCGAAATGAGTAAGGCTCTTACTCTGGCAGAGCGAGGCAAGGCGCGTATGCCCATCCTCATACAGGAAGGAGCTATCCCCTCAGAGCAGTACGCCGTGGAAGAGCTGGCGAAGCACTTGGAACTGCTCACTGGAGCAAAGTTTGAAGTGCGCCTTGCCACCCCAACTGACCTACCCAAGAGAGGAATTGTGGTGGGGCAGGGAGCGGTCGCCGAGAGCCTATTCCCCGAGGTGTCCTTTGAGCAACTTGACCCCGAAGAGGTGGTGATGCGCACGAAAGGCGACTATCTGTTGCTGGCAGGTGGGCGTCCGCGAGGCACTCTCTATGCGGTCTACCGCTTCTTGCATACCTATGGAGGTGTCCGATGGTGGGCTCCTTGGGCGACCCATATCCCCAAGAAGCGCACCTTTCGTATCCCTCCTCTGCAGGTGAACGAAAAGCCCGCCTTCGAGTATCGGGAGTCGTTTTGGTACCCCATGTTTGATGGGGATACCGCCGCGCGCAGCTACTCGAACGGTCATACCCCTCGCCTTACCGAAAAGCATGGAGGCAAGATTCGCTATGTGGGCTTTGTACACACCTTTTATTGGCTCGTGCCTCCCGAACAGTATTTCGAGGCACATCCAGAATGGTACAGCCTCATCGAGGGCAAGCGTCAGTGGGAGCGAGCGCAACTTTGTTGCACCAATCCGGAACTGCGTCGGTTTTTGGTGGAGCGCGTGCGCCAAATCTTACGGGAAAACCCCGATGCGAACATCATCTCCATCTCACAAAACGATTGGACAGGTGCGTGCCAGTGTGATTCGTGTAAAGCCATCGACGAGCGGGAAGGCACTCATGCAGGTTCCGTGCTGGATATGGTTAACTTCATCGCTGAGCAGTTAGAGGCAGAGTTTCCGAATGTGGCGTTCGATACGCTTGCCTACTGGTACACCCGCAAGCATACGCGCACACTGCGCCCACGCCGAAATGTGATTGTGCGCCTCTGCTCAATCGAGTGCAGTTTCTCACGCCCGCTAAGCGACCCTGTGAATAAGGCGTTCGCGGAAGATATCCGCGCTTGGAGCCAGTTGAGCGAACGGCTCTATGTGTGGGACTATACGACCAACTTCGTCCACTACATTCTCCCCCATCCGAACTGGTTCGTGTTGGGCGAGAATGTGCGGTTCTTCCATCGCCACAATGTGCGTGGGCTGTTTGAGCAGGGTGCGTACCAATCGCACGGCGCCGAGATGGCGGAACTGCGCGGGTGGCTCCTTGCCCAGCTCATGTGGAACCCCTATCAGGATGACCGCAAACTCATCGACGAGTTCCTGAAGGGCTACTATGGCAAAGCCGCTCCCTATATCAAACGCTACATGACGCTGATGGCAGAGAGGGCGAAAGATTTCTACATGGGCTGTTTTGCGAATCCTCATGAAGCGCCCTACCTGAGGTACGAGGTGCTGTCGCAAGCCGAAGCGCTATGGGAGCAAGCGGAGCGTGCCGTCCAGCATGACCCCGACCTGCACTGGCGGGTTCAGATTGCACGGTTGCCGATTTGGTACGCATGGCTCATTCGATGGGAGGCACTCCAAGAGGAGGCAAAGCAGTCGGGTAAGCCGTGGAGCATGCGCCTGAGCAAACAGGAACTGGCAGAAAAGTGGCTCCAGATTGCGACTGCGCCCGGACCGCCGGGCTGGTCGCCCATCACCCATGTGAACGAGGGTGGGCTAACCCCTCAGCAGTTCGTCGACCGCGTGCTGGGTCGGTAGGGGCGCATATTCGCCAGTTCACAGCGTGTGGTTCTATCGTAGGGAGCATTACCAGACCGAAAGATTGGCTGTGGGTAGAGGTGGAACCTACCTGCACCCAAACTGTCCGCGATGAGAGTCACAGGAGAGGTTCTGGCGGAGGGTAGAGTCCCTTCCGAATTGCCTGCTTGCGCCTGTTGCACTGCTTAGTCTCATTCATTCCCAGTGCATTCACAGTGGCACGCCCGATAGGTGTCTTGCCTTCTATCCTCTTGCCTCCATCTTTGAATTCAAAATGGTCGCTCCAACGGTCTTTTCGTGGGTTGAAGAGGGGAACCGTATTTCCAGCTTGAGTACATCAGAAATCTTACTCATCCACTTCCTTATTTCTGATAGGATGGGGAACTCGCGCTTTTTGGAGAATGTAGTCAATCAATGTATCTACAACCATTTCCAACAGAGCGAGTTCCCGCGCCTCACCTTCCGTAAGAGGCTCGTTCCATTCACGCTTCTCTTGCAAAAGTTCGAGTCTCTGACCAAGTTCATCGGGCAAATCGAGGATAGGTAAGCGAGCCAATCGCTTCTGTTGTTCCTCTTGCTCTACCTGCGAGGGCGTTCGCGCAAGCCAAGCGACCTCAAATTCATGATGCCAAGCGCATGGGATAGTAGGGGTGAAGGTTATCCATCTGGCTCCTGTTAGGAGTTCACTGTACTTATTGAGCAGATTTTCTACAGTGGTGTAGAACTCCTCTATCTGTGTATCCTGAGGAGCCTTCACCTCAAAGTATTGTGGGTCTATGTGAGCAATCACCTTGTTGACAAATGCCTCGATTGCTTTATACTTTGCTTCTAAATGCGCCATATCCGCCTCTACAATACTTGGGTCTAAGTGGGTTTTACACTATCCCGCCCAAGTCTGCTCAAACTCTTGCTCTATCTCCTGACGCATAGCCTCTTTCATTTGCTCTTTGATAGTGCGTATAGCCTTCTCCTTGAGTTCCTCTTTGCCTTCCCAGAGTTTGTCGAACTCGGGACCGCTCATAATCTCCATCTCATCAATAGCCTTTAGTCTCTTCTCGGCGCGCTGGAGATACCACTCCTTCGTGATGAGCGAGGCGTGGTTTCTGATCTCCCCCAGTAGTTGATAGGGCGATTCGGATTTGCGATGCTTATCAGCCAGCCGTCGTGCGCCTATCAGTATCGTGTGAACATAAGTATAGGGCATCCACCAACCGCGAAACAGATTGGGACGACCTTGCAAGTCGGGGTTTTGGCTTGCCATCTCCTGAACAGCTCGATAGAGGTAGCGCACCTTCGAGAGGACTACCATCTGACGGATAAGATTGTCCAATTTCTCTTTCCAAGCCTCGATCTGTTCCACTGGCTGAGGTTTTTCTGTGTGCATCATCACTCCACTAACGGTGGGATTATACCTCAGTACCTATCCTGTGCTCCTGAGAGGTTTTACATGGTATAATCCCCCACAAGTGAGGTGATAAAGCGATGGTAGCCACAACACCAGTACGACGGCTCTCTTTGGATGATTTGCCCCACTTGAACACGGGCAAACGCACCCGACTGTACCGCATGATGTATCAGTTCGGGCTACGCAACGGCACGCTGATGGTTCTGCCCTACGACCAAGGGCTGGAGCATGGACCGCGCGACTTCTTCCCCTATCCCCCCTCAGGCGACCCCGACTACATCTGCCAGTTGGCAATTGAAGGGGGCTTCAACGCCGTGGCGTTCCAGTATGGCATAGCCGAGAAATATATCGCCAAGTATGCCGGCAAAATCCCGCTGATTCTGAAGCTCAACGGCAAGACCGAAATCCCCTCCGATGCGCAAGCGTTGTCGCCTCTGAACTCGCGGGTAGAAGATGCAGTTCGGCTCGGTGCCGACGCCGTGGGCTACACACTCTATGTTGGCTCTCCGCGCCAAGATGACGACTTCCGCCAGTTTATGGAAGTGCGGGAGGCAGCAGAGAAGTACGGCATGCCCTTAATTGTGTGGTCGTACCCGCGTGGCGAGGCGGTGGAGGCGAAGGGCGGACGCGACAGCCTCTGGGCAGTGGATTACGCAGCGCGCGTCGCAGCGGAGTTGGGTGCAGACATCGTGAAGATAAACTTCCCGAAGCTTGCCCCACCTGAAAAACGCGAAAAGCACCCCAAACCCTACAACGAACTGGAAGAGAGCGACGAGGAACGCATCCGCCGTGTGATCGGCTCTGCGGTCAACACCTTCGTGCTCCTTTCGGGCGGAGAGAAGGGCAACGATGCCGATGTGCTTCAAAAGGTGCGCCTCTCGATGACGGCGGGGGCGGTCGGCATGATTTTCGGGCGCAATGTGTGGCAACGCCCCTATGACGAAGCCCTCCAACTGGTGGAGCAGATTCGGGAGATACTTAGCCAACATGGGCGCTAATGCCTGACCAGGTCTTCATCGAAGGCATCGAGTTCTATGCCTATCACGGGGTGCCCGACGCAGAACAACAGGTCGGGCACCGCTACCGTGTCGACCTCACCTTAGAGGTAGACCTCCGCCAAGCAGGGCAAACCGACCAAATCGGCGCTACGGTCGACTATGGTGCAGTCGCGCGACTGGTTCAGCAAATTGGCACGGGCACTCAAGTACGCCTGATGGAAACGCTTGCCGAACGCATCTGCGCTGAAATCCTGCACCGTTTCCCGAATGTCCAGCGGGTGCATTTAGAACTCAGCAAACGCCTGCCCCCCACCGGCACGATTGTGGAGCTGGCAGGAGTGCGTATCACGCGCACACGGAACGATTGACCATGCAGACCCATCGCCTCATTCTCACAGGCGACCCTGCCCATGACGATGCCCTCATCCGCCAAGCGTCCGCTATTATTCGAGCGGGCGGGTTAGTCGCCTTCCCTACTGAGACCGTCTACGGATTGGGGGCGGACGCCTTCAATCCCTCCGCAGTACGCCGTATCTTCGAAGCGAAGCGTCGCCCCGCCTGGGACCCGCTAATTGTGCATGTCATCAGCCGAGAGCAACTGCTCCTACTAATTGATGAACTGCCTCCCCAAGCCGATGCGCTCCTACAGCGTTTTATGCCGGGTCCGCTGACGCTGGTTCTGAAGCGCTCTGAGCGTGTGTCCGACCTGATTACTGCAGGGCGCGATACGGTGGCAGTGCGAATGCCTGCCCATCCCGTTGCCCAAGCGCTCATTCGCATGAGCGAGACCCCTATCGCTGCGCCCAGCGCTAATCGGTTTGGGCGCCCCAGCCCCATTAGAGCCGACCATGTGCTTCACGACTTGGGAGGCGAGATTGAGGCGGTGCTTGATGCGGGCGAGACCCCTGTGGGCGTGGAGTCGACGATAGTGGATTTGACCACCACTCCCCCTACGCTCCTGCGTCCGGGTGGAGTCTCACTGGAGGCGCTGGAAGAGGTCATCGGCACGGTGCGCGTCTTTGCGGAGGTAGTGCAAGAGGGTCAGCCGTTGCCCTCGCCAGGCACCAGCCCACGCCACTATGCGCCCCAAGTGCCCGTGCTGTTATGCGCCCCTGAGCCATCTGTGCTGTATGGTGCGGTGCGCGACGCGCTCAGCCAGCACGAGTGGGTAGGCGTCATGCGCCCTGAGGGGTGGCGAATCCCCTCTCATAGGCGGGTGATAGCGTTTGAGTGGGGCAGATGGGGCGATTGGGAAGGGTTGGCGAGGCGGTTGTTCGAAGGGCTACGGTGGCTGGAGGCGCAACAGGTGCATGCGATTGTATGCCCGCTCCCACCTGCCGAAGGATTGGGACGCGCGCTGCGCGACCGCTTAGAGCGTGCCTCCGCTCAAGAGCGGTGAGCCACGACAAGCCGAGCGATTCGTTCGGCAATCGCCTCCAGCAGAGCCTCGTCCGTCGTGTCGAACGCCCCGACCTGCGTGCCATCCACATCGATCTGCCCCAGTATCTTGCCCGTTTCGGGGTGGCGTATCAGCACCACAATCTCGGAGAGGGTTTCCAAGTTGCACGCAAGGTAGTTCGTGCGTGTGCGCACATCTCGCACAATCTGGTTCGCTCCCTCTGCCACGGCGGTTCCACACACACCCCGCCCAACAGGAATGCGCACATGCTCGGTGGGCGGTCCGACATAGGGTCCTAACACCAGATCGTCGCCACGAAGCCAGTAGATACCGACCCAGTGGTAGTGAGGGAGCGTCTCGTGCAGATAGCGCATAAGCGACTGGAGACGCTCCTCTACAGGGCGGTCTGCCTCCAGAATCGCCTCGCTTTGGGCAAGCACCTCCGCTGCGACCACATCTTCTATCATGGGGACTTACTCTCCGATTTCGGTTTGGGCTTCCAGGTCGGGATGAGTTCCGCTTTGACAATCGTGTCGCCCTTCACGATGCGGTCGACCACCTCCATGCCCTCCACAACGCGCCCGAATATCACATAGTTGCCGTCCAGTTGGGGTAGGTCTTTGAGACAGATGTAGAACTGGCTTCCTGCGCTATCGGGGTCGGGAGTGCGTGCCATTCCGATGGCTCCGCGCTTGTGCTTAAGGGAATTCGGTTCGAACTTAATCGTGTAGCCTGGTCCGCCTGTGCCGAGTCGCGGGTCATCGATGGGGAGGGTTTTGGACTGAGGGTCGCCTGCTTGTGCCACAAAATCGGGCACCACACGGTGGAATCGTATGCCGTCATAGAAGCCGTCTTTGACCAGCTTGATGAAGTTCTCGCTGGTCTTGGGTGCCTCCTTGAGGTTCAGTTCGATAATGATGTCGCCCTTGTCCTTGATAGTCATCTTCACATAGGCAAACTCTGCATTGGAAGTGGGGGGCTGTTCGCTTTTCTGACCCTCTTGTTGGGGAGTAGTCTCTTGGGGGGTGCTTTGTTGTTCCATCGCTCCTCCTGTCTCGGCAGTTGAGTTCGCTTGGCACGCAGATAGCCCTCCCATCATCAGCACTGCCACGATGAGCCAACCGATACTCTGTAGCATCCTCTTTGAGCCTCTCATAGCCTTGTAGTGTACCTTAATCCTATTCCGCCCTGTTCAAGCGGAACTGGGTGGGGAATAGCTCGGCAAGTGGGGCGCGTCGGACAAGGTGGTCGGGGGTCGCCAACCATACAATGCACTGATGGGGGTCTTCCACAAACTCGGATAGGACTTGCAAGCAGGCTCCGCAAGGCGGTGCGCCATCTTGGGTGATGACCGCAACCGCAACGACTGTGCGTGCCCCCTCCGAAACGGCTTTGAATAATGCCACGCGCTCTGCACAGACCGATAGCCCATAACTCGCATTCTCTACATTGCATCCTGTGAAGATGCGCCCCTCCACAGTGCGGATTGCCGACCCCACCGCATAGCTCGAATAGGGTGCATAGGCGCGCATACGTGCCTCTCGCGCCTGACGAAGCAGTTCCTGTTCCTCTGGAGTAAGGTTCATACGCTCTCCTCCTCGCTCTCTGCCGATGCCATCTCCTCTTCGAACATCGCTTCCATCTCGTAAGGGTCTTCATCCATGGCGGAGCTCATCTCGCGCATAAAGCGACGCAGGGTGCTGGGGTCATCTGGGTCGCCTGAGAACTCCATCTGGTCGGCAAGGTCGTCCAGCATCTGGTCTTCAGTGCGCAGGCGTGCCACACGCGAAATTAGTCGACGCGCCGTCTCCCCCCCACAGTGGGGGCAGACCTGTGGGTTATCCCGTTCGGCTATTGCCAGCAGCTTAGCGAACCGTTTCCGACAGTGCTCACAGCGATATTCGTAGATAGGCATCGTCGGCACCTCCTTGCTATAAGTGTAGCATGCATAGCGATTGCACCTCTCCAGAACGCTTGAAGGAGTAGAGGAGGGAATCTCGAATCGTGGGGATGATGGTGGAGAGTCGGGAGACCTATCACAACTTAGAGACTCTGATCGACACTTTTGGGGCGCGCCCTGCGACCAGTGAGTGGGAGGCGCGCCTGCGCGACTATCTGGCACGACGCCTCAAAGAGCAGGGGATAGCCGTTCATATCCAACCCTTCCGCTCCGTGCCCTCCTTCACCCTACCGTGGATAACCGTTTCGGTCCTTTTCTTGTTGGCAGGAGTATTGGGATGGGCCAGGGGCTGGATTTGGGCAGTGCTTGCGGGAGGCTTTGGCTTGGCACTCTATTGGGGGCTGGTGAGTGGGAAATGGGATGTGATGCGCCTGTTTCCCCAGCGCGAAAGTGCGAATCTGATAGCGCGCATTCCGCCCAAAGGCGAACGGCGTCGGCTGGTGGTGCTGATAGCGCATATCGACAGCACGCGCGCCACACTCTTGTGGCATCCAAAAACCGTGCGCAACTTCGGTATTAGTTTCCGCATCCAGACCTTCCTGCTGGCGCTGCTATTCGTGGGAGCAGGGATTGGGCTAATGGGCTACGGGGAGGTAGGACGGTGGCTGATGGTGCCCGAAATGCTCATCTCGCTATGGGGAGTGCTGGTGCTATTGCATCGGGAGATGGTGCTGGACTGGGTGCAGGGAGCCAATGATAACGGCTCTGGCACAGCGGTTGTGCTAACCCTATTGGAACGGCTCGCCCAAAATCCACCTGAGCACACCGAGGTGTGGGGCGTGTTCACGGGCTGTGAGGAAGTGGGCAGACCTGCTGGCGCCTTCGCTTTCGAACACGAGTTCGGCTGGGAACTGCAAGACGCGGAGTTCCTGATTATCGACCATGTGGGGCTGGGTAAACCGCGCTATCTGGTGGCAGAGGGGATGCTGCCACGCCAATATGCGCACCCCGAAATGGTGCATAAACTTCAACAGCTGGGGCAACGCCATCCCGAATGGGAGTTGGATGCCAGTGCCGTTCCCTATGGGGCATACACCGATGCACTCCCCTTCCTGATGAAAAACTACAAGGCGGTTGCGATTTGGTGCGAAATCGAGCCAGGCATTCCCCCCAACTGGCACTGGGCAACCGATGTGCTGGAAAATATCAGCCCAGAAGACTTAGAGCGCGTGCGGACACTAATAGAGTCGTTCATTCGAGAAGCGTGAGCGAAAAGGGCGAAATTTTACAGGCTTTTAACAGGGCTTAACATCCTCTTAAACACGCCTCGTTTATACTATAGGTGTCATCATCGAGAGGTTTTCGTCCTCTCCCCTAATGCCTGCGCGAGGGTATGCGCCGTGCGG
>FWWL01011134.1_pt1 | contig 10010 bp, 9 predicted proteins | sample 2228331 | NCBI WGS metagenome assembly FWWL01 (sample SAMEA103939775, study PRJEB20133) | metagenome
CCGGTAGGCCGCCCACCCGTCGCGCACCAGGGTTCCCGAGAATTCATTGCCCAGGACCTCGCTTGCCTGCGTGTACCAGTGCCCGTCCCTGATCGCGTAGAGGGCAAGGAGAGGGGTGGCAAGGACCCAGAGCCAGGCAGAGAGGCTTCGACCCCGCAGCCGGTCTAATCGGCGGACTACCACTGGCGACGCCCTGGCCGCGTGCGCCCTCGCGCAATAGGTGGGCTCGGCCGCCCTGCCCACACGGGCAATCGCATGGGAGAGCCCGCTGGGCGTGATCGAAAGCCGCAGGTGGGAAAGTACCATCTCTGCCGCGTGCGCGATCTCCACATCGCGTTCGGTGGAGACCCAGTAGGAACGCCCCTGCTCATTCGGATACGTGCGCACCACTGCCACCATCCGCACCGGTAGCCCGCTGTTAGCTTTTGCCTGCGACCGCACACGGGCGACCGGCCTGACGATATGGAAGACCGGGCAAATCGCCGAGCCGCGACCCACGGTTCCCTCACCCGCACACCCCAGGTTCTCTTCAATAGCGAAGTCCACCTGTTTCGCCTTGCGATCGACCACCAATCGCGGCGCGACCTGGCGCTTTCCTTTGCGGGCGAGCCAGAGTCGACGCAAGAGCGGGATCTCGGCGCCGCATCCGGGGCCCTCACACACGACGGTGCGCGCACACAGATACGCTATCGGTACGGCACCGTCGGGATCGGGCGGATAGAAGGAGCCGCGGTCGGCCTGCACTCCCTCTTTGACCCATGCCCCCGCTTGCGAACTGCCTCCGCAAGGCGTCCGTCGTGCCGGGGAATCTCCTCCAGCACCACCTTGAGCAGCAGTGCCGCGACCGGGTTATAGTCGAATGTCTGCGCTTGGGCGCCTACGGCGCAGCGCCTCAAGAGGAATCGCGCCTCCGCCGGCGAATGGGTGGAGCACAAGTGGCAGGCCATCTGGGTGGGCCGCGCTGACGAGCGACCGACCACATTCGAGGAAAGCAGAATCGCTCGAGGACTCCCACGCAGAAAAGGCGGCAATGAACTTGGGCAAGGCATCTTTGACATCCTCGGGTCCTTTGCCCGCCACCGGGGTTACGCGTCCGAGCGCCCGCCGAGCGGATTCGATGAATCCCTTGGGACAGGCTGGGTCAGAAGGGTCGGGAAGGAGTGCGGCGAGAACGACGGCCCGGCAGGCCGCCAGGGGCCGGCGCGCCCATCAGATGTGAAGGATTGAGATGTGACCGTGGCGGATGGACTTCTCTCTCCGCAAATGGGCTGAGATCTCCTTGATGGGGAGGTCGACCTCGATGAGATGGCGGGGCGAGACTTTGCTCTTCGCCATCTAGAGAGGCTCCTCCTCCCCGGTGACGAGGTTGACCCGAACCATCTTCGTCTCCCCATAGATGGGAGTCACTCTGCTCGCCTCGACCTGCCACTTGACCCCGGGATCGGGGTGCCTCAGGGTGTAGAGGACGCCGCGAGGCGTATACCTGTGGTCTACAACGGTTACCTCTTCTGTTGCCGCCTCCTTCATGAGCATCGCCTTCTGTCCGCGCGCTATGAGAACGGCCCAATCTCCCTCCGAAGTGGGAAGCGCGGTAGCTGCCATCTGGACCGGTCGTTCCTCGAGCCCCTCGGCCAGCCGACGAAGTTGCCTCAGCTGCCGAATGATTGCCTGGTCCGCTCCTTCGGCTCGCCCCATGTCAAGCGCAAGCTCAGCTACCGCAGGAAACCTCGCAGCGAGAGCTTCCGTCAGTCGCAGACTTCCGTAGGTAGCGTCATATACGCACCAGCCCTGGCATTCGCCCACTGCCGCTGGCGCGCTCCGGGTGAAGAATGTCCCGAGTCCTAGATCACGCTCCTGAACTCCACATTCGAGGCAGAAGGCCCTAAGGATCAGCTCGCCCGTTGCCTCCGCGAGGCGCACATCTTCACCGAACCACCAGGCCACGCCGGTGGTTTCGAAGAAGCGGTTCAGTGGCCGTTGCGCGTAGGGAGAGGTCGGCCCATACTCGTGCTTCTCGCGGACGTTCCCTCGAATTTCGATGAAGCCGACTACCCTCTCGCTCACCTGCATCTCCGCTTCCGCCACGAAGCCCCGCTCTGCAACCCAGAGCCTGAGCAACCCACCCTCGAATCGCGGGAACGTCATACGTTGAAGGATCGGATTCGTGAAGTACCGCTTCGCGCGTCGAGCCTGGATCTCGCCTCTGGCGAAGTGGAAGTGGTGGACCCGGTACGGGCGCGCCATATAGTAGTAGATCGCGCCCGGGTAGGCTTCCCGAAGGGCCTGCGAAAAGGTGACCGAGCCGAGCGGCGCCTGACCCCAGCCAAAGATGCGAAACTCTCGCTCGATCCCGGTGCGTAGAGGAAACTCAAGATGCGGCGCCGCCTGCCCACGCTGCTTCAGGGGATACAGATCCGGCGGTACCGCCTCTCGCGGGTCGATCTCATTCGCAAGGAAGCGGCGGAATTGCTCAGGGAGGGACTCGAACAGGCGGGTGGCGACATCTGCATTCACATTTCGTTGGGATAGTTCAGCCGCCGCGCAGAGCGCGTTCGCATACTGCAAGTATTTGTTGTCGAGATAAAGCCGGTTCGGCTCCATCTCCCGCTGAAGGTACCGGGCGAGTCCTCCCTTTTGCCTGAGGAAGCCCTCTGAGTCTAGGACGACACAGACGCCGGCCTTTCGCCGACCGCCCCGCCCGAGCCGCTGCCAGAAGGCTTTCACTGAGGGCGGCGGGCTGAGGAGGACGACGAGATCAATCTCGCCGATGTCAAGTCCTAGCTCCAGAGCGCTCGTCGACACGACGCCCCGGAGGGACCCTCGAGTCAGCGCTCGCTGGATGGCCTTTCGATCCTCATCCTCATAGCCACTGCGGTACGGCAGCACCCGCCGTGGTAGCACCCGATCGCCCGCGAGATCAAGCTCGCTTTCTTCCTCGGGCTCCTCGCCCTCCTCTAGCTCGCTCACCTCCTTCGAATCCGCCTTGCGGTGTAGGGCAGCCACGAAGTGCTCGACCATGCGCCGCGAATCGCCGAAGGCGAGAAAACGTCCCTCACCGGTGTCGGAGCAGGCGGCTAGGAACCTGGCGACCATCTCGAAGGTGCTGCTAGGGCCTGTAGTGCCGATCCCCGAGGCTCTTTTTGCTCCTTTTCGCCTGACCTTTCCACGCTCCGCGAGCAGGAGGGTCTTAGGTGGCGTCGGTGAGCCGTCGGCGTCAGGCCCGAGCACCTTAACGGGGAATCCGGTGAGAGTCTCAACGAACTTGTCCGGCGCGCCGATGGTCGCCGTGCTGCAGATGCATTGGCGGAGGCCAGAAATGGCCTTCAGCCGGCGCATGAGGTAAGCCATGTTGGTGCCAAAGACGCCGTCGTACACGTGAGCCTCGTCGAGAATGACGGTACCGAGACACCGTAGGTAGCTTGAGATGCCTGGGGCGGACGCGCCGGCCATCAGCCAAGCCTGGGCAACGTCCGGCGTCATGAGCACAATGCGGTTCTCGCGAAGGATTCGCGAACGCTCGGCGCTGGGGACACCCCCGTCGATGTATCCAAAGGAGATTCCCAAAGGCTGCAGGAGTTCCCGCCACTTCAGGATTTGGTCTTGGATGAGCGCGCGAGCCGGATAGAATGCAACGGTCGCAGTCTCTGGGTCTCGCAACGCCCTATCCGCTGCCGCCGCCATGAAGACCAAGCTCTTCCCAGAGGCAGTCGCGGTCGAAAGACAGAGCGACTGGCCGCGAAGAGCGTCCTCAAGACCCTGGGCCTGGTGCGAGTAGAGGCCGTCTGGATACCAGGCGCACAGAATCTCCCGAACGGCCGGATGAAGGTTCTGGGGCACCGGCAGCTTAGACGCCGGTCGAGGTTCGATGATCTCCTGCTCGACCACGCGGAACCCCGCCTCATTGAGGAGCTCCTCGACAGTGGCGGGGTTGAACTGCACCATGGTGCTCATCTCCGCACGAGCTCCTGATGGCCCATCAGGCGCATGGTCGAGCCACATTGAGCGTGGCGAAACTTCGTAAGTGGGCTCTCCTGCCAGTTTGGAAAATTGATCCTCTGCTCCAGCAGGGGGACGAGATGATGAGCGATCAACCGGAACGGCCAAACCCGATCGCGGGCGGCCTTGAGAACGCCGGCCGGATCACCAACGAGATCGATCACTGATTGGTCCCCAAGGTCGGATCTGCGTTCCGCGCTCGGCGTTCCGAACGCCGGCCCTCGGCGCGGCGCGTCGCTGGCTTCACGCGGAAGGCCGCGGCCCCACCGGCGGCGAACGCGATGGCCTCGTTGACGAACTCGTTGAGCGAGACGTTCTCGCGCTGGGCGGCCTCGGCAGCGAGACGGTGTAGCCACGGCGACGTCCGCACCGTGAAGGTTCCCGAGTACCTCTTGCTCTCGGGGGTCGGGATCTGGTGCCCTTGCTCCAGTTCGGATTGCAGCCAGACCTCGAGCGTCTCCTTGAGGTTCTGCACCGCCTCTATCTCGGTCTCACCTTCGGTCATGCACCCGGGGACCTCGACGATGCGGGCGAAGAAACCGCCTTCCTCGTTGGGTTTGAGCTCGATCGTCCAGGGCAGCGCAGCGAGCCGCTGAACCTCCTGCTCAATCGCCCGCTTCGCCCTCATCCCTCGTCGCCTCCAAGACCTGCTTGATCACATACTCGCAAACGGGGCTCCGTGGAACGGAATGACGAGCGTTCGCCGGCCCTCCTTCACCCGGGCGCGGTCACTTCCCTTGCCGCCGCGCTGCGTCCAGCCGCAAGCGGCGAGGTAAAGCTGCACATCCACGACCCGGGCCTCGCGCGCCCGCAGTCGCGCTCGGAGCATTCTCTGTCGATGCTCGCCGATAGTAGCAGATGTGATACCGTGCCTGAGCTATCTCCCGGCCTGCCCGAGGGATCGGTGCGTGCCGGCCCAGCCGTCCAACGCGTAGGGCCTGAAATAGCCGTCCGGGAATGTCTCGACTCCCTCTCGGGTGCCAACCACAATAGCGGCGAGTGAGGATGCCAACCTCGGGCTAGCCTTCTGCGGCATCTGCGATTGCCTGCGGATAAGCCAGGTAGTACTCGATACGGACGATGGACCTCCAGCCGATGCGCGCCGGATCCTACACGGCAAACAGCGCCAGGTTGGACGCACACTCGAACACCGCATAGAGCCACAAGTCGGTGCCCAGCCGCTGGGCAGTGCGGAACTCATTGGCGGTGAGGGCGACCGCCGCGGTGCCGGCCCTACCCTTGACTTCGATGAATCTGACCGCTACGCTCCGAGGATCCCGAGACAGGACGTCAAAGCCACGGTTCTCGTGTGAGGCGTCGACGGTGTATCGGTCCCAGTTCCTTAAACAAATTTCCTATCTTATTTCTCACGTCGCAGCCCCACCCCTCGCAGCCGCGTAGGCCTCCCTGGGCGTGCAGTGGCGGTGTCGCCCGATCAACCAGGAGCTGTTGTATCTCTTTACGAACGCGTCGACTGCACCGCGTAGGTCTTCGACGTTCTGGTAGACCCTGGCCTGAAGCCACTACTCTTTTAGGGTCCTTATGAACCTCTCCGCACACCCGTTGCAGGGGGGGTTCGCCCAAGGAAGGTGGGCGAGTCCTGGATGAAAAGCTATCCGATGGCGGCCTGGAACTGTCCGGATCTGTTCTGGGGCCCCCAGTCGTGACCGAGTAAGATCCCTCTTGCCACATCGGGGCCGACCTGGCCGAACCGCTCTTATATCGCCTTCTAGATAGGCTCTAAAACTGTAATGAGGTCGCCTCGTTTTTGAGACCGACACCCTGGCCTCGGCTGTGGGCTGGTCTAAGACTGTGAATACCCAGACCCAGCCGTCTTCTGCCTGCCAGGCCATCTAAGCGTCTCCTATATGCCTTGTTGGTGGCATCAGAGATTCCAGTCCCCTCATGGGCTCGGGGCTTGCGCCGCCCCCTTGCTCGCTTAGGTGGCACATGCCTGCCTGTGCCATAAGGCTAAGCACTCGCTTGCGTCCCCCATGGATGCCGTGTTCTCTGCTCAGGCGAGCGGCCACCTTCGCCTGCCGCTCGCTCGTGGCAGGCGAGGAAACGGTCACCTCTCTTATGGCTTTCGCCAAGTCAGGATCTTTGATGGAGGTCCTTTATCCCCGCTTGGCCTTGGGCCGACCTGGGTTTCCCACAGCGCCCCTTCGGTGATAGATGCTGGATAGCGGCGCTTCTAGAACCTTGCAGACCTTGAAGAGAGGCGCCCCCACCTCGGCGGCGCTTGATCGGCCGCTTCTGAGGCGGGATCTGAAGCCCCGCATTCGGGCTGCTGCCTCAAGGACCTCATTCTCTGCGGTCAGCTCCCCGACCTTGACCACCGCCTCTTCGAGGCGGCGGTCCTCGGGTGACCTGGGCCTAGCCTTTAGGTTCTCGATCCCTCAGGTGATGGGTTCGTCACGTAAGGACTGCAGCCTGTGAGCCTCCACGCGCAGTTCCCTGGAGAGCTCCTCTGGACTCTCGCCCCTCGAAGCCAGATCACCGCATCGGCCTTCTTCTTCGCAGACCACGATGAGGCCCTTTCTCTGCCCTGGGGCTTCTCTTCTTTGACCCTCATCCTCCTCCCTGCTTCAATGTACTACCCCTCGTACTATCTTGTGTCCAAGGAAACCGGGAGCCGTATAGGTACAAAATGGCAACTAGCGTAGGAGAAACGATGCAGACGTGCCCGGAATGTGGAAGCGCTATGCGCCTGCGGACGGCGCGACGCGGCCGGAATGCCGGCCGCCGGTTCTGGGGATGTAGTCGCTATCCGGCCTGCAAGGCAACGGTGGACTTCCCTCCTATCGCGGCCGACAGCGATCGCCCTATGCGGGCGAGCCCCGTACCTCCGGATAGATCGCGGGCCTTTCCGGTCCAGGTGGCTGCTGCACCGCGGGAACGGCAAGGGCAAAGTGCCTTTTTCCAGACATGCGCACTACCTGCAATGTTTGTCGAGCATCTGCACACAGCCGCCCCCGATCGAGCGCACGTACGCGCCGTTGCTCAGTGGAGGCTCGACTTCCCACGTAGGTCTCGCGATGACGCGCCACCCGAGCATCGCAGTTTGATCGCGGTCGCCGAATCGTTGCTCACCCGCGGCACGACTCCGCTCTGCTCGCCCTCTTTGGAGCGGATCCTAGGGTCGGCGGCGGTGTCTCCCGACGAGCCCGACCGGGTCGTCGAGGCCATACGTTGCGTCTCCCTCACCCCAGCTTGTCGCTACTTGCCAGTGCGGTTCGACAGCCCTGAGGAGCGCAACCTTTTCGAGTGGGGTGCGACGCTCATTGAGCGTAAGAAACTTCCTTGGTTAGTCATTCCGCAAATAAGCCTGGACTCGTTTACTTCGCCAGATCGGCCGACCGGTCGGCGCGGGGATTTCCTCTTCGCCCACCCTGAGCGTAATCCGGTTCTCGTAGAAGTCGACGGGGCACAGCATGACGCTCATAGGGACAGTGACAAGGAACGTGATCGTGCGTTGGCCGAGGCCGGTGTGCGAGTCGTTCGCATTCCCGCCAGTGAATCCCGCGAAGGTCGTGGGCCTAATCTCGACCTTCTGAGGCAGATCCTGCTAGAGGGTCAATGCGATGTACCATCGGAGACCGAACTCGGTCGGACAGTCCGTTGGTGTAAGTATCTCCATCAAATACAGCTGTCTCTGCTTGAGGCACTCCGTGGTGGTTGGATTCACTTTGATGCTCGCTGGGCAATCGGCGTTGTCCTACCCAAAATTCTTGGTGGGGATCCGAGAGCCGCCGCGCTTACTTCACTGGCGGTAGCTGATCTTCTGGAGCTTCTCCAGCGCCTGGGCCGACTGCATGGCACGATTCTTCCCGCGCTCGAGCCAGACGTTGTTCTTGTCAGCGATGCCGGTGTCGACCAGGAGCTCGACGTCTTGATCGGGCCCGCCGACGGAATGGTTGACAACTTGTCTGTGACTGCGGGGGCGCGTTTCTTGGTTTCCGACATATGCTTTCCGATGGAAATCCGGGCCCCCCTCACCGCGTCACCGCCCGCCCGACTCTCGTCCCCACGGAGAGAGGACGCACGCTGGTTCCTCCAGTACCTGTTTCGCAAGGAAGACTTCTGGGAGGGGCAGTGGGACATCATCGAGCGCACTCTGCGCGGACTGGACTCGGTGGTTCTCCTCCCTACAGGTGCTGGTAAGTCGATCGCCTTTCAGTTGGCTGCGTTGCTTTTGCCCGGACGCTGCATTGTAGTAGAGCCAATCATTTCTTTGATTGACGACCAAATTTACAACCTAGCTGCGGTAGGCATCGACCGCTGCATCGGGATTACAAGCCAACTGACGACGGGGGAGCGTGAACTTGCCCTAGATGCCTTCAAGTCTGGGCACTATTTATTCTGCTACGTTGCTCCGGAGCGGTTACAAACCGTTCCTTTTCGCGAGGCACTGCGAGCACTAACCACGAACACACCGATCTCTCTCATCGCAATTGACGAAGCGCACTGCGTGTCCGAGTGGGGGCATGACTTTAGAACCGCCTATCTTAACCTTGGGCGTATTGCGCGCGAGCATTGCGCTTCGCATGGTGTCATTCCGCCCCTCGTCGCCCTCACGGGAACGGCCAGTAAGATCGTTCTGAAAGATGTCCAGCGTGAGCTCGGTATTACAGCCTTCGAGGCCATCATCAGCCCGAAAACTTTTGATCGCCCAGAGCTTCGCTACTCCATCCTGACTTGCCGATCGGATAAAAAGGTGGATGCGGTGCTGGGATTTTTGGAGCGGCTGCCCTCCGAGTTCGGCATTGATCCCAGGCAGTTCTTTCGGCCGATTGGAAGGAGGACTCATGCGGGCTTAGTATTTTGCCCGCATGTGAACGGTGAGTACGGTGTCGTGGAACAGGCGGATTATCTATCGAAGAAATTTGGGACGCGCGTCGGTATTTATAGTGGGGAAGCGCCCAGGGGTGTTGATCCCGAGAAGTGGGATCGCGATAAGCATGAGGTAGCCCTCGCACTGAAACGTAACCAGATTGCGCTTTTGGCCTGCACGAAGGCATTCGGTATGGGCATTGATAAGCCCAACATTCGTTACACAGTCCATATCAGCCTGCCACCCTCAATTGAGGCGTTCTACCAGGAGGCGGGTCGGGCGGGACGCGACCAGCAGCGCGCGGAATGTGCAATAGTCCTCTCTAATGATGACCCGCGCCGTTCTCAGCGCCTTTTGAGTCCCGAGACGTCGCTTGACGAGGTGGCACGGATTGTCAGACAGACGAGGCGAAACGATGCGGACGATATCGTGCGAGCTCTCTGGTTTCACGTGCGTTCGTTTCGTGGTGTAGAGGCGGAGGTTGACGATGTTGCTATGATGCTCGATCAGTTAGGCGATGTTCAGACGCGTCGTCGCGTAAACATTACTTGGGAAGACAGGCGATGGTCCGAAGACAGCTCTAAGTATGATTCCGCGCGTGAGCGAGCAGAAAAGGCACTACATCGGCTAGTTGTCATAGGTGTCGTAGAGGATTACACAGTCGACTTTTCGGCAAGAGAATTCGGGGTTAGGGTCGCGGGTAGCACGCAGGAGGACATCGCAGCGGCATTTGGCAGGTACGTGGCTGCTTACCAGCAACGGCTCGGTGAGGAAGCGGAGCGTGAGGCGCTCTCCCTGCGTCGGGAACCTCACCGCGAGTACGTGTTGGCAGTCGCCAAGCGCTTGGTTACTTTCATTTACCAACACATCGAGCTGGCGCGCCGGCGCGCGCTCAATGAGATGCTGCAGGCTGCGAGTAGCGCACGCACGGGCGACGACCTTAGGCGCCGCGTCCTGGATTATCTGGAGCAGTCAGAGTGGGACGATCGCCTGGAGGCTGTACGCAGCTCAGCCCGGGGAGGTGTGGATTGCTTGGCCCCCGTGCTGGATGATCTCGTTTCCCCCAATGATGCCGTAGGGCTTCGCGCCGCGGCTGGTCGTGCACTGGAATCGTACCCCGATGTGCCAGGACTCTTGATGCTTCGGGGTGTTTCTGAGGCTCTCAGCCCGGATGCAGACC
>FWWL01006647.1_pt1 | contig 10009 bp, 15 predicted proteins | sample 2228331 | NCBI WGS metagenome assembly FWWL01 (sample SAMEA103939775, study PRJEB20133) | metagenome
TGTTTTAATCATGTTTTTGAGGATGAAATTATGAAACACATTTTCAAAATTCCCATCCCTGCCCCCAATGAATTCGGCGACCACGTAATAGTGGCCTGTAAAAGCCATCCAATAAAATCTTGTATTGAGTTTTGGGTTGAGTTTGAAGACGGTTCATGTGAGAAAAAATCCCAGCACGAAATTGCGAGAGAAACTAATAGTTACGTTGACTATAAGTATACTTTTGAAATCCTTTCTCATTATGAACATAAAAATAAAAAGCCTAAATACTTAGTAATCAAGGAAGACATAGAGCTTCCGCATGAACTCGAAAATGTATACATCTTCAAAATCGAAGGTGGTGTATATTGAAGAAAGGGGGCGATCCGCCCCCTAATTTTTTCAAGAAAAAAAGAAATAGATAAGCAAAAACCGCACTACTACTTGAAAATTTAAACTACTGATTGGATAAATCATCCAATCAATCGAAAATCACAAGATAAGAAACATAAAACTTGCTTTTATTGGAAAGAATTTTAACGATAATTATTATAAAAAGTTTATAAAAAAGCAATTAAATTACAAAAAACAAATAATCATTTGAAATTTTTTTAACTACACTTTAAAATTTTCAAACTATGATAAATCTAAAGCAGGTGATGTGGGATGAAATCCCAGGAAACATGAAAAGAGAGCTCATGAAATCTATGAAAGAAGAGAGAGAAGATGAGCGTTTGAGTTCAGAAATATGGCCTGAACCACTTGGGATGGTTTTTTCATATCTACGTTATTTTCCTATCGAGGACCTTGAGGAGCATTTTGCATGCGTTCTTGAATATGAACACGCACTTGGGATCAAGGTTAAGGTTAATATAAATATTAATCCTTTTATGCGCATTATTCATGGATACACAAACCACATAATGGCTTTCATGAAACTTTCGAAAGATGCAGTGAAAGGATTTGTTGGGTATGATGAACATTTTGAGAAACAGAAAAAATATTACGGAAAATCCAGTGTTTTTGAAACTGAGTTTTGTATAGTGAATATGGAACAATGCCAATATGCGTTTGTATGGCGTCGCATCACAGAAGAGATGCTTTATGAAATCGAAAGAAAAAAAGAGCCTTTTGTTCTTGTTCTTCCATGTATTATCGATGGAAAAGAGACTATGAATATCATAAATGATGGAGGAGCGCATGTATATCATATCATTGAGTATCTTTTACCACATCGAGCACCATTTATGATTGAACCTGAATTATTTTTGCAATTCCAACTTTCCAAGGCACCACCTGAAATAGAACACATCCTTGAAGAATTTGAAAAAAAATTAGGGTTTTCCGAAGAAGAAATAGAGAAAAGGCAAATCATTGATTATCACAATTGTGTTCAAGTCAATGATTACGCTAATGATAGAAATTACGGGACAAGGTGTTTATTTCGGATCCCTGTTCCTACTCCACCGAAAGGAAGCATTATGCTTATTATTTATAAAGGAGACCTTCTTTGTGAACATAATTTTGAGTTTTCCAATGGATATGAAACAAGATTGGAGGGATACGAAGAAGGTTTTTGTTTTCGCAGTTACCAATATACTTTTATTTCACACCATGAAATTCCACAAGGAACGACCATAAAACATTTCATAATACATGCGCCTCTTAATTGCTTTTATGAGGTAAGGAATATATACGATGTATACATTATCCTTATAAAAGAAAGAGTGAAAAAAAAAATTAAGAGAAATTTTTAAAAGTATGCTTTAAAATTTTCGGACTATGAGAAGTAAAAAGCAAATAACCAGGAAAGAGCTTGTGCAAGCTGTTGCGGTAGATACTGGATTTTCTGAGAAAGATGTAGAAAAAATCATAGTAGCCACCTTTCAAAACATAATCAAAAGCCTCCAAAATGACTATGATGTTATCCTGAGAAATATAGGTAGGTTCAAAGTATACACTACAAAAACAAAGAAAGCGCGCAATCTTAGAACTGGACGAGAAATTATAGTTCCACCGAGAAAAAAAATAAAGTTCATACCTGCTGTGAAATTCAGAAAAGATATAGGCAAGTGAAGGAGAAAAAGTCATGACTATGGTAGAATTTGAAGAAAAAGAAAAAACGAGGTTGGAGGTTCAAAAAGACATCATCCTTAATCTAAGAAAAAATAATGAATTATGGTTATATGTTCTTTTTCCTCTTCGAGTGCAAAATCTACACCAAGCCAAAGGTTTTGCTTTTGAAATCATAAGATTTTTAGCACAAGAAATGACTTATTATCTTGGAAGCGATGCAAAAAATAAATTCAAAGTCAGTTTTTATATCTATCTTGAGAAAGGTTTATTCACTGTTGCGACGATTTTCACTTTCAAATTCAAGAATAGTATTTTCGATATGAAAAATAAAGAATATGAGAAAATGAGTCTTCTCATAAAGAAGTTAAAATCAAAAATTTCAAATAAATTCTCAAGTGTTCTTCCAAATACAAATATAAAAATTTGTTATAAATTCTTAAGAAAGATAAAAAATGAAGAAGTAGAAAAAATCATCATTGTCACGAAAAAACGGCTTCTCTATTTTTTCAATAAAATGCTTCATTATTTTTGGCTGCCCTTTGTATCTTTCATTTGGCTTTTGAACAAAATAACAAACCGAGTTCAGAAAAGTCAAGAGCAAAAAAACCAAAAACTCACGTCTACATCTACTATGTCTAGTATAAACGATATTTTAAAAAGAATTAATTTATGTCTAAATACATCATGAACCTTCAAGAGCAAATACTTGAACTTATTGAAGAAGTAAGAAAATTTATTGTGCTCAAAGAAAATAAAGATGTTTTAGAGAGATTGATAAAATACCTTTCGAAAAAACCGCATCTTTTGAACATCTTTGAGGCATTCATAACACTTTCAATGGAGGAGGAAAACAAAGATGAATGATGAAATACTTGATAATGAAGAAAAAAACATAGAAGAAAGGATAAATGAAATAGAAAATCAAGAAAAAGAAGATATTGAAAGTGAAGTTGAAAATGAAGTTGAAAGTGAAAAAACCATTACTCCTGAGGAATTTTTTGAAATTATTAAAAAATATAAGGTTGGAGAGCCTGAACTAAAAGAAATAAGAGAAGAAGAAGAAGAAGAACCAAGAAAAGCAAAAAAAGCAACAGAAATATACGCAAAATTCCTATGGAACCATTGGAAGAAAGTTTTGCAAACAATTGTAACTCCGCTAACTTTGAAAATTGTAATGAACATTCCATACTCAAAAGCAATCGATATATGTAGTGATTTTGAGCTTTCTGATGATGCAGACGAAGAGATTATTAAACTTTTATCGGAACTAATACAAACAAAGTATGAAAAAATAAATATTGAAATGAAATTTTTGGTTGCATTTACCGCAACTAATTTGTTCTACATTACTTACGTGATTTCAAAAGCCGAAGAGAAAATGAAAGAGATAGGAAAACCTGGAAGACCAAAAAAATACTATGTCTAGGAGAAATTTAGATTATGATTTGAATTTGGTTGTTGGCAGAAGAGGCAGTGGTAAAACAACTTTTTTGAAAGGCGTTGTTAAGTTTGAACTTGAAACGCTCATACCAGTTATTGTTTTTGATCCTACTGGGCATGCTTGGAGCGAGTTTGAAGAGTGCATAAAAATAAAAGATGTCAAAAGAAATATAAAAGAGAAAAAACCTTTCAGAATTTCAACCTTGCTTTTCATGAGAGAAGAAGAAATAGTGAAAAAAATAATGTATGCAAGGAATGTAGTAACTATTTTTGACGATGCTGACGTTTGGATTTTCAAGCAAAATAAGAAAATATATAATGTGTTTTTCTACGCAAATAGACACATAAAGCAACATGTATATGTAGTATGCCATAGTTTCAATAATGTTCCAAGAGCTGTTATAGAAGGTGCTGATTATTTCATTGTTTTTTCGCATACATCATATGATGACGAATTTTTCGCATTTTCAGATGTAAAAGGTGAGCTATACGAACCACTGATATATCCAGGTGAAGTATTCAGAAGAATTTATGCAAAAAAGTAAAATTAAATTCGCTATTAGAGTAAGACCTGAAATATACAATAAAATTAAAACTATCGCAAAAAAAGAAGGTTTTACAATGAAGGGATTGGTAGAACGTTTATTACGAGAATTGTTACTGAGTATGAAAAATGAAAAAGCTTAAAATTGAGCTTGAAGATGAGTTATATTTTTTGCTGATAAGACTTTGTGAAAAAAAACATTGGAAAATAAACGGAATAATAAACTATCTTCTTTCATCAATTATAAATTTTTCGAACGATACAGAAGAAAACATATTTTTTTTGAATGAAAAAATAAAAAAACATTTCCAAAAAATAAAAGATTGGTTTGAAAGTTGAAAAAAACCTTTTCAGCCCAAACCATTTCGCCGCATTTGCCATTTTCAAACCCCCCCTCCGTGTATGATACGCACCCCCCTTTGAAAATTGCCCAAGAAAAGCTATTTTTTAGGTTGTTTTTGGTTAAGCTTTTTACACTCGCATTTTCAAATTTCTAAATAAACTGTCAAATTAACTTCTACTATTAGTATGTAACAGTTACAGTTAGTAGAAATATACTAATAGTTAATATTATCTAAGTTATTGAAATTTAAAGATTTATTTTAAGTGATTGAAAATCAAATGCACAAAATAAGTAATTAAAAATCAGCTATTTAGAAATAAGAAAAATAAAAAAAGAAAGAAAAGCAAGCGAAAAGTGCATCAACACTTGGAGTTCCAAGCAACTGATTGGATGAAAAATCCAATGATAAGAATTATTCAAAACCTAAATCTTTGATTGTCAACACTAAACCCAATGCATCGCAAATATGTTCATTTTCTATATTTGTTTTAAAAAAATTGTTTACTTTTTCTTTTATTTCTTCTTTTTCTGCTTTTCCATTGCCTGTGAGTGTTTTTTTCATGTATGATGGGTGGATTTCATATACTTTTATGTTCATTATTTCACACACAAGCTCAATGATTGCTATTATTTTTGAAAGATTTTTTGTTATTTGGAAGTTTCTGTGAATTATACCTTCATAAACACAAGTTTTTATTTTGTATTTTTTGCAAAGTATGATAAAATAATAGTAAAAATCAGAAAGACTTTTAATATCTAAATTATTCATATAGAAAATCTTATAATTATCAGGATTTACGATCACAATACCAAGATTTCTTGTTCCTATATCAATTCCTACTACCATCTCAAAACTATGCCTATTCCAATTACTTGTCTTGAAATAAGGAAAGAAAACTTGTTGTATTCAACATTTAGTATGGGAAATATACTTTTGTTTTGAAAATTATAAGCAATTATTGGGCTTATTGTAAAGTTTATGTTCGTTTTTACGTTTGGCCACAACATATGTGCCATTTGGAAGTTATACTCATATTTTCTATTTATATGTATTTTATCGAGCTTCTCAAAATCAATATTAGTATTGAATATCAGGCTATCGCATTTCCAAGCTTTTATTGAACTTGCATAGGAAAAATACACCGTATCATGAATTGTGATAGTATCGTGAATATAAATTGTATCTTTCACTACTATTTTTGTTATTGGAGTTTCAGTTTTAGATGTGCAAGAGCGAAAAAGAAAACCTACAATCAATCCCAATACAAAAATTGAAATAAATTTTATTATTTCTTTCATTTACACAAAATTTTATTATCTTGTCTACTTTTTGTTCCATTAAGGGTCAAAAATTTATGATAATGTAAAATTTCAGTATGAATGAAAAAAGGAGGTGCGACATGATAGAACCATACGATCTTGAATTCGATTTTTCAAGAGCATCAGATATAAAAAGCTATATCAATCCATCATCATTGGTAGTTCTTGCAGGTTTTCCGATAGGATTTTACATTTTCACAAATGTTGATTTTCTGAAAAAACTAACTGGTGCTAGAAAATGGGTAGCAATAATTCTGTATTCTATTTTAATCTTAGGTTTATCAGTGTCACTTTCAAGAAGGAGTGACTTATCAGAGAAACCAAAGAGTGAAAAACAAAGTTTTGAGTATGCGAAAATAAGAGATTTAGAAGAAGAATAAAAAAGGAGGTGGAAAAACATGGCAAGAATGATAAAACAAACAAATGAACTTGAAGAGATGGTGAAAAATCAGGAACTTGAAACTGTCGATAAGTGGAGCTTTGATTTTGACAATGACATCTTCTACGCAGATTTAGTAAGGAATTACTTACAATTGGTAAGTGATATAAAGACTATTTCAAGAGACCTTGCATTGCCCTATCAATCAACATTCACAATTTCAATCACAAATTCAGGCACTGCTGATTCATTAGTGGAAGGTATCTTTTCTCCAAGGATATCAGTGCAAAATGAAGCTTCCATAACAATAAAGGTGAATGGTTATGATTATGGCCAAACCGCTATGCAAGCTTTGACAAGGTTGTATGAGGAGACATCAAAACTTGCTTTCAGAATAAGTGGTTTTAAGATTGCTGTTTTAAATTCTTCTTCATTTTCAAAACTTGGTATAAAGTATACAATTGATCATTTCCTTTTAGACAAAAACGAAATTCCAATTCAAATAGGTGCATTCATGGATCCAACATATGCGCAAAGCACTGTTCTTACTGTTGAAATGAAGTCTATTTTTGATGGTATAGCTGGTATCTCAATTAATGTTCCAGCTGGTGAAACTGTGACACTTGTTTTTTATGTTGTTGAAATAGTTTCTAAGGCATTTCCAATTCTCTTGAAAGAAGCCATTGAAAAAAAAGAAATTAAACCGATAATAAAACCAAAAATAGCTTTGGGTGGTAGCTACGAGGAGGAAAAACATGAATCCAGTTAATTTAGAAAGAATAAATGACATAACAAAATATATACAATGGGGTTCACAAGAAAAACTTAAATTCAGAAAGGTTCTTGAATTAGCCATTGAAAATAATTACTTTGTTACAACTGCTTCAGGCAATGAATATAGACCAATCAAAATAGTTAGACTTTTTACTGAAAGTTTTGGAATATTTGATGGAATAACTGGTGATCCTGTGACAAGCGGTGTAAAATTCTATGTGAATGGAACACTTTATACAAATCCTGTGAAAGCAAATTATATTATCTACGAGGATATCACAAGAACTCCGATAAGGGTAAATTCGATAATGGTAAGAGGCCAAGATCCAAACACAAATGAAGACATAACAAATCTCAATATGAAATTAACGTTTCAACACTTTCTATTAAGAAATTTTGAAAAAAGCATAAGTGCTGAAAACTTTGTAGAGCCTACTTACATAACAAAGAATATAGTTAGAATTCCAATAAAGGTAATTTTTGATGGAATGTTAGGTTTGGATTTCAAAGTCTTAGCACAAAGAACGCTTGTTTTAATTTTTTATGTTATTGCTATGACTTCTCTTGGGGAACCGCTTTTGAATATTTTGAGTAAAGAAAAGAAAATAAAGACAATATAAAAAATAAAGAGCTTTAGATGGCACGCCCTAAGAGAAAAATTAGGATGAATATAGAAGAAAATACAAAAGAAAACGAAATAAGAAAAGATGAAATTGATAATATTCATTCCTCCTTCACTTCTTTAATTCCTCCCTGTTCCTGTTTTTCTCAGGAACAGGGAAAAACTAATTATAGAAAGGTTATAATAACGATTTTAAGTTTCATTGCACTTATCGCCTTAATATACTATTTTGTTATAAGGAGTAAGAAGTATGAGTAAGATTGATAGGGATAAGATTGAGAAAAGTTTTTATCGTTATTATCTTGGTCATTATTCTGTTGTTGATGATTACAGGGGAGTGTTGGCATTTCAAGCTCCTACTGGCAGTTCTTTTGCTTTCGATGTTATTTTTAGTTCAGATGAAAAGGAACAAATAGATAATTTGAAAATACGAATAAAAAATGAGTTCGATAAACAAATTGATAGAAAATTAAAAATGATCGATAAAAACGCTGGTGTTACATCGTCAAAAATAACAGTGTTTGGTAATAAAATTATTTATGACTATAATTTCAATGGACCAAAAAAATTTGAGAATTTTGAATTTGCGGTCGGTGCGTTGGTCAGCGCCATTGTAAAAGCAATCATCACAGCAATAAAATTTGTTGTTAGCATAATTTTTAAAGTTCTTAAATTATTAGTTCAAACAATTATAAAAATCCTAAAAAGTGTTATAACGTATTTATCTTTGTTTATCGGTAGTATCACTAAAAATCTTTCTGGCAGCATAAAGGAAGATGCTGGAAAGTATATTATCTCTAAGATGCTTGATCAAGAAACAGGAGAAAGTCATGGTGAAGATACAATAACATCTGGTGAAGGCGAAGTAAACGATATCGGCATTAAATCTAAATTTAATCCTATTCTTCTTGGTTCTCTTGGACTTGTAGGTGTTGGAATGATTTTTGCTCTAAGAACTTTGAAAAAGCAAAATGTATGACATAACAACCAGAATTCATACAAGAAGTGCTAATGTGTTGGTAGACAATGATTTCACAGCAGCTATAATGGCAATAAGCGAAGCAATAGCAAAACTTGATATTACACAATTGGAAAAAGTGCCTTACGATATGGACATTGGAGGAAGAAGATTAAGGGATGAAATGTATAAATTTTTTAGAATGTTTGAAAATACAAAATATAGTGAAGATTTCAAAAAAACATATATAGATAACATAAAATTTAGTTTTACTTATGATAAAGAAAAATCAAGATGGACAAATCATTATTATTGGCAAGTGAGTTATAAAAGCAAATTTATTCATCCACTTATATTTTGGAAACAGGCCTTATTATCGGTAGATTTGAAAAATCCAGGAAATTTTGAACAATTCCCGCTTATACCATTAACCATACTTCTTAAACATGAAGATAGATCAAAATATAATAGAAATGTAAGCACTAAGATAATTTATTCCTATGATAAACAAATTTTCAAGCACAAAGTTTATTTTCTTTCAGATAAAGAAATAATAAAAAAGGAGGCAATTTATGTGTTCACTAATTTAAAATCAGTCCACCCGCCATACAGTCGCATTCAAGATGTGAATTATAAAATACACAATATTAAAGAAGGTTACGATAGTATGAAAAATAGATATCATGAAGTTGAATTTGAAGTAGAAAATATTGTTTTTGATGTTAACGTAGGTTATATATGGAATGATGAAATTGAAAGCTTCTTTAAACAAAATATCCATAATAGTATAACAGAAGATGACATAAGAGATGAAATCATAAGCACACTGAAATTTACATACATACCACCATTTTGGAAAAAAGCAGATGATGTAGATCAACTAATTATACACGACTCACCAACAACACCTAAAAAAATAATGACAGAAATTGAAGAAAAGGAAGAAAAAACAAGAAAAATATTCTTTGATATGATTAGTAGAAGAATAGATTTTTCAAAGAAAGTTAATAATCCAAATTTAAAAGATGAGGATTTATACAATGATTTAGATTTTCACAAATTATTCTATCTTGTTCTGAAACGCCCATCAGTAGTGAAATTAGAAAAACACAAAAGAATATTAGAAAATATGAAAAAGTATAATCTATCACCAGTAGCACGATTGATGGTAAGGGATGGATTATGCCCTGACGAAAAAACTTGTCTTCAAAAAATTCTATCAAAAATAGAATGGAAAGATTTTGAATTTATTATGACAAAAGGTAAATTACCACAACTTACAAAAGAGAAAGAGTTATATTATTTAAACAAATCAAGCTACCATTTAGAATTAGAAAAAGTAATGACTTACATAATGCTTACACAAAGTGAAAAAGTTTTTAAGAATGCTATTCTTGCAAAGGATGTTTATTTCAATGCTTTCACAATTTTGTTTGATTTAGCAATTCCAAAATTATACCAAGAATTAACCCAAAAAGAAACACTCCCAGAGAATGTATACGATATTGTGAATGATAAAATCGATGAATTCATAACCAAAAAACAAGAAGAAATAGAAAGAAAAGAAGAACAAA
>FWWL01007656.1_pt1 | contig 10004 bp, 7 predicted proteins | sample 2228331 | NCBI WGS metagenome assembly FWWL01 (sample SAMEA103939775, study PRJEB20133) | metagenome
GGCGACGTTGTCATGGCGATCCTGGCGCGACGTCGTCAGCCGCCGGTGCCCCAGAGCATCACCACGCCCGACGCTCTCAAGCTCAAGACCGAGCCAGTCGCCGACTGCGCCCGATACGACAACCTGCGCAGGAGAAGGGAAGCTGCCTGATGGAACGTCACCAACTGATCGAGGCGATGACCAGTCTCAAGCTCTATGGCATGCGCGCCAGCTTCGACGAGATCGCCGGCAAGGGCCTGAGCCGGCGCGAGGAGATCTATCCGCTGCTGGCGAGCCTGGTCCGCGCGGAGCTGACCCATCGCCAGTCCCGCTCGATCAACTATCGCATCAGCGGCGCCAGATTCCCGGTGCTGAAGGACATCGACGCCTTCGTCTTCGAGAACACGCCCGTCGATGAAGGCCAGATCCGCGAACTCGCCACCGGCGACTTCATCGATGCCAAGCGCAATCTGATCCTGATCGGCGGCACCGGCACCGGAAAGACCCATCTTGCCATCGCGATCGCGGCCGCCGTGATCCGGGCGCGGGCCCGCGGCCGCTTCTTCAACCTCGTCGATCTGGTCAATCAGCTCGAACAGGAGAAGGCCGCCGGCAAGAGCGGGCGCATCGTCGAGACCTTGCTGCGCCACGATCTCATCGTCATCGACGAACTGGGCTACCTGCCGTTCAGCCAGGTCGGCGCCCAGTTGCTCTTCCACCTGATCAGCAAACTCTATGAGAACACCTCGGTCGTCATCACAACCAATCTCGCCTTTGCCGATTGGCCCCAGGTGTTCACCGACGCCAAGATGACGACCGCGATGCTCGATCGGCTCACGCATCATTGCGATATCATCGAGACCGGCAACGAGAGCTGGCGCTTCAAAAACCGCGCCTGACCACGTCATCCTCCGTCGCGCACTGAACGCCGAAATCGCCCCGGCCGAGCAACCCCGACCAGCTCAGCCGGGGCGACCTCGGCACGTCGGCGCAGGTCCCAAGGGGGCTGAACTTCAACGCGATAAGGGGGCTGACCTTCAACGCGATTTGACAGCGGGATCGCGACGCTGGGTTGAATCGCCCGGTATCACGCATGGGGGGGGGCAGGATCCGTTTCTCGATCGTGCAAAATGACTGTGGCGTTTTGTCTCATCAATCCGTCTTGTAGCTCGAGTGGCTAGAGGAACTACGCTCCCAACCGTTGAGCATCGCATTGAAGCCCAACTCATCGGAGTCTGCCATGGCCGATATCGCGTCTTCCAAGAATGAAGGCTTGCTTTGCCCGACCTGTCGTATCGATCTCGTCATGAGCGAACGACAGGGTATCGAAATCGATTATTGTCCAAAATGCCGCGGCGTTTGGCTCGATCGAGGCGAACTCGACAAGATCATCGAGCGCAGCGTCAATGAGCAGGATGCGCCCTTTGGCGTGGACCGGGCCGCAAGCGGGCAGGTTGCAGGCTCCGCTCAACCGCCCGGGGCGTCCGCTCCGTGGGGCAGGTCGCCGCCGCAGCCCTATCCTACCCAGAACGTACCACAGAGTTGGGATTCACGCGGTGGTCACGGCGATAATGGTCACGGCGGCGGTGGCCATGGCGGAGGCGGGCATGGTGGTCGGCGCGGATTTCTGGGGCGCATCTTCGATTGAACTTGCCGCTTCCATGGCGCCGACAGTCTCAAACGAGCCAGCAAGCGTGCGGTGTGAAAAGCTGATGTCACCCAAGACGAGCTCCGAAAGCTGTGACGCACTCACGTTTTTGAGCGGGCGCTTGGGAAATCACGACCCTCACAGGATGATGACCGCCCCCCCACACACAACGGGGCGCACGCTCGCCCAGGGTCTTATCGGTACGCGTCACTCTTTACCGGGAGGCGTGACTTGGGCGACATTGTCAGGGAGCTCTGTTTTGAATGGTGCCAAATACCGCAAAGTCACATAGGTCACGGCACTCAGGATGGCAGCAATGTCATAGAGACCATAGCCGACGGCTGCTCCCAGGGCTCCGGTCGCCCAGAGACTTGCAGCCGTCGCCGTACCCAACGCCTGGGTGCCGTGCTTCAAAATTGCGCCGCCGCCGATGAAGCCGACACCGGTCATCAGCCCCTCGAGAATGCGGGCCTGGCCAGGAGAATTGGCGCCCAGCACGGCGATGGCGACGAGCACAAACCCGCACGCCGCCATCGCGACAAGCGGGAACGTTCGGATGCCGGCACTGCGCTCCTCCTGTTCGCGATTCCAGCCGATGGGCAGCGCAAGCGCATACGCCACGGCGAGACTGACGAGATGGGACAGCATTTCAGCGGTGGTCACGGATCCAATCATAGTTGCCTTATAGGCCAGCAGCCTTTCGCTGGCACACGATTTCGCAGATTGCGGGTCTTGATCACCCAAACCAACCGAGTTGCTCGTATTTTTTTGAGCTGCTCAGTACGGATCGACACATCTCCTGCCGCAAAACCAACACCTGGCGAGTGCTAGAAGCTCGTCATCGTCGTTCGCTTCGGCATGGGACGAGAACCTGGTAAGCGTAGGCCCGTTTGTGGTTTTTACTGCGTTTCAATGCGAGCTGTCGCAGCCGGCCCGAAACTTGACGTTAGAGGATATGGAATGACCCGCCGGGCTTATCTTTTCGCGCTCGTTGCCATAGTCGGCATCGTCGTTGGCGCTTTCGTGCCTTACCTGGGCCAAGCCATCCGCAGTGTCGTCGGTTTCAAGCCGACGCCGGGTGTCGAGCAGGCTCGGGCCCAGGATGGATCGAAAGCTCGCTCCACAGGCGGCGGCAAGACTTCAAAAGCCGGGAGCAGCACGCCTGGGCAGCCTGAGAATGGCGACGACAAGGCATCGACAGAAGGCTTGATCAAATTGACGCAAGACCAGATCAGTGCGCAGGAGATCGAAATTGCCCCCGTCGCGGGAGGCGCCCTTTCCAGGCACATCATTGTGCCTGGCACGATCACGCCGGACGTCAACCGGATTGCACGCGTGCCGGCACGCGTGGTCGGCACAGTCGCGGAAATGCGCAAGCAGCTCGGCGAGATGGTCGAGAAGGGGGAAGTGGTCGCGGTGCTCGACAGCCGCGAGGTTGCAGACGCCAAGAGCGAATACCTGACGGCATCGGTGAATTTCGACCTGCAGAAAACGAATTTCGATCGCGCGCAGGGCCTGTGGGACAAGCGTATTTCGGCCGAGCAGCAGTATCTGCAGGTGCGTGCAAGTTTTTCGGAGGCGCAACTGCGCATCGATCTGGCTCGTCAGAAACTGTCCGCTCTTGGCGTGGATGCGGCAGAAGTCGCGAATGCGGCCAGGCAGGACACTGCGGGGTCAGGCCAATCGAGCCTACGGCAGTACGAACTCCGCTCTCCGATGTCGGGACGGATCGTCGATCGCAAGGTGGATGTCGGCACAGCAGTCGGTAAAGAAGGCGATCCCGCCGATCTCTACACCGTGGCCGACCTCTCCACTGTCTGGATCGATCTCACGGTGACGCCAGGCGATCTCGGCAAAGTTCGCGAGGGCGCAAAAGTCTCGATCGCGACAAGTGGAGACGATGAAAGGCGCGCCGAAGCCAAGATCATGTTCGTAAGCCCGATCTTGAACCCGGAAACCCGTTCGGCGCGCGTCGTCGCTTCGCTTTCCAACAAAGACCTGTTCTGGCGCCCAGGCTCTTTCGTCACCGCCGAGATCGAGATTGCCAGAGAGGAAGCGAAAGTCCTCGTTCCGCGCGCTGCATTGCAAACGATCGGCGGCGAACGGGTTGTATTCGTGCGCAAACCCGAGGGTTTCCAGCGCAGGGACGTCAAGGTGGGCCAGGCCGACGATACCGTGGTCGAAATTCTATCAGGGCTCTCCTCAGCCGACGAGATCGCGGTCAAGAACACTTTTCTGCTCAAGGCCGAACTCGGCAAGACCGAAGCCAAGCACGACGACTGAAAACGGAATCGAACCCTCATGATCGCCCGCATTCTCGCTTTCTCGGTGCATCAGCGCTGGCTCGTGCTCCTTCTGTCGCTTCTGGCGGCGGGCTTCGGCGGCTACTCGTTGACGAAGCTGCCGATCGATGCCGTGCCTGACATCACCAACAATCAGGTCCAGATCAACACGACCGCGGCGTCGCTGTCGCCGTTCGATATCGAAAAGCAGGTGACCTATCCGGTCGAGACCGCCTTGGCTGGCATCCCGGGCCTGGAATACACCCGGTCGCTGTCGCGCAACGGCTTCTCCCAGGTCACTGCCGTCTTCAACGAAAAGACCGATCTCTACTTTGCCCGGCAGCAGGTCAACGAACGACTTGCCGAAGCCAAGTCAAGCCTGCCGCCTGGAGCCGAGCCGCGCATGGGCCCAATTTCGACCGGGCTGGGCGAGATCTATATGTGGGCCGTCCAGTACAAGAAGCCGTCGGACGGAGCCCCGGGTCACGATGGTCGCCCTGGTTGGCAAAAAGATGGGAGTTTCTTGACGCCAGAGGGTCAAGCGCTCACCACTGAATTTGAGCGTGCAGCCTATCTGCGAACGGTTCAGGATTGGATCATTCGTCCACAGGTCAAAACCGTCCCCGGCGTCGCGGGCGTCGATGGCATCGGCGGCTACGAGAAACAATACCATGTCCAACCGGACCCGGCGAAGTTGGTTGGTCTGAATCTGTCCTTCAGCGACATTGCTGCGGCGCTCGATACAAATAACGCCAACCGGGGCGCAGGCTATCTCGAGGAAAACGGTGAAGGCTACGTCGTCCGTTCGGCGGGACGCCTCGAAAGCATGGATGAGATCGGCAACGTCGTGGTGGCGACCCGCGGCGGCGTGCCGATCAGGGTCAAGGATATTGCCGAAGTCCGGATCGGACGCGACTTGCGGACGGGCTCCGCATCAGAGAACGGCCAGGAGGTGGTGGTCGGCACGGCGCTAATGCTGATCGGTGGAAACAGCCGGACAGTCGCCGCGGCAGTCGATGCCAAGATGAAGGAGATCGTTCGTTCGCTGCCTCCCGGCGTCGAAGCCAAGACAGTGCTCAATCGTACCTTGCTCGTCGATGCCACCGTCAAGACGGTTGCCAAGAACCTCGCCGAGGGAGCGGCGCTCGTCGTCGTCGTCCTGTTTCTGCTCCTCGGCAACATCCGGGCTGCCATCATCACCGCGATGGTGATCCCCGTCGCCATGCTTATGACGATGACCGGCATGGTCCAAGGCCGGATCAGCGCCAACCTGATGAGCCTTGGCGCGCTGGATTTTGGGCTGATCGTCGATGGCGCCGTCATCATCGCCGAAAACAGCCTTCGACACCTTGCCGAACGTCAACATGAACTTGGACGCAAGCTCTCGAAAGGCGAGCGTCTCAGCACAGTCATCGAGTCGGCCGAGGAGATGATAAAGCCATCGCTTTATGGGCAAGCCATTATCATTCTCGTCTACGTCCCGCTCCTCACCTTCACCGGCGTCGAGGGCAAAATGTTCGAGCCGATGGCACTGACGGTCATCATCGCGCTCGTCTCAGCCTTCATCCTCTCGCTGACGTTCGTTCCCGCTCTCATCGCGATTGCGATCACCGGGCGCGTGCAGGAGAAGGACAACATTTTCATTCGTGGTATGAAGGCGGCCTACCGCCCCATGTTGGCAGGCGCAGTGCGGCGGCCCATGGCCTTCATCCTCGGATCGGTTGGCCTGTTCCTGCTGTCAGGCCTTGTATTCACAGGGCTCGGACAGGAGTTTATTCCGACGCTCGACGAGAAGAACATTGCGATGAACGCGTTGCGGATTCCCTCGACGTCCTTGTCTCAGTCGCAGGCCATGCAGATCAAGGTCGAACGGGCTGTCAGCCAGTTCCCGCAGGTCGCCTATGTGTTCTCCAAAACAGGAACGGCGGAGGTGGCGGCCGACCCGATGCCACCGAATTCGTCCGACACCTTCATCATATTGAAGCCCCAGGCTGAGTGGCCCGATCCGACGCTGCCGAAAGCTGAACTGCAGGAGCAGATGGAGAAGTCGCTCTCGCAGCTTACAGGAAACAATTACGAGTTCTCGCAGCCAATCCAGCTTCGCTTCAACGAGCTCCTGGCAGGTACACGCGGCGACCTTGCGGTAAAGGTGTTCGGCGAGGAGTTCGGGCCGATGCTGCAAGCCGCAAACCAGATCGCGACGGTCCTGCGCGACACTCAAGGGGCTGAAGACGTTAAAGTCGAGCAGACCACCGGCCTGCCATTCCTTGAAATCAAGGTCGACAAGACAGAGATCGCGCGTCTAGGCCTCAGCCTTTTCACCGTGCAGGAGGTCATCGGCGCCGCCATCGGGGGACGCGAGGCCGGCTATGTATTCGAGGGAGATCGGCGCTTTCCGATTGTGGTCCGGCTCAACGACAAGCGGCGTGAAAATCTGGAGGCCTTGCAGAACATACCGGTCCCACTGCCGCCAACGGCGACCGGACGCGGGTCATCGGTCCCATTGAAGCAGGTTGCCTCCTTTGCGGTGGCGGAAGGGCCCAACCAGATCTCTCGCGAGAACGGCAAGCGGCGCATCGTCGTGACCGCAAACGTCCGGGATCGGGACATCGGTTCGCTCGTCGCAGAAGCTCAAAGCAAGGTCGGCGAACAGGTCCAACTGCCGGCAGGATATTACGTGAGCTGGGGCGGGCAATTCGAAAACCTCGCCTCCGCGCGCCAGCGCCTCATGATAGTCGTGCCAGGCTGCTTTTTCTTGATCTTCCTGCTGCTCTACCAAGCGCTTGGGTCGGCGCGAGACGCTATTTTGGTGTTCAGCGCCGTGCCCCTGGCACTGACAGGTGGAATCGCGGCCCTGTGGCTGCGCGGCATGCCCTTTTCCGTTCCAGCAGCTGTCGGCTTCATCGCGCTGTCGGGCGTAGCGGTCTTGAACGGCCTGGTTATGCTGACGTTCATCAAGCAGCTCATGGACGAAGGTATGCCAAAGCGTGAAGCCATTCTGGAAGGTGCGATGGTGCGACTGCGGCCGGTTGCCATGACCGCGCTCGTTGCATCCCTGGGCTTCGTTCCGATGGCGCTCGCCACTGGAACGGGGGCAGAGGTGCAAAGGCCGCTCGCCACGGTGGTCATCGGCGGGCTTATCAGCGCGACCCTTCTGACGCTCGTGGTGCTTCCGGCACTCTATGCGCGTTTCTCCGGCCAGCCGCACCGGCGCAAGGACGAGCATGAAGACGCCGCGGATGATCTTCCACGGCCGATCGTTTTACATCCCGCAGGCGAATAATCATGCGAGTTTCAAACACGCCACAAACGAAATTGCTGACCAGTCTCTCATGGAAAAGATCCAGCGCGGCGAGCCCGGGTCTCCTCAACTCGTCACAGAGGCACACGCCCGGCGGCGTTGGACGAGTGAGATTTAGCCGGCCGGTTCCGCCTGAAGCCGTGCTCGATAATGAGCTGAAAAAGATAGCTTTGGTGATGCCGTGAAATCAGACAGATTTGCCAAGCCGGATGCTCATGCCGGTCATGACCATTCGCCAGGCAAGCACAGTGATGGCGAAAGAGAGGGCGGCCACGACCACGACGCCGGCATTTTTGGGGCGAACACCGAACTGGTATTTTCGCTGCTCTGCGGGGGATTGCTGATCGTCGGTTATGTCGTAGAGAAAGCTCTCGTTGTCCCGACCTGGTTGCCTCTCTCGTTTTATTTAGGGGCTTATTTTTTCGGTGGTTTCTTTACGGTTCGCGAGGCAATTGAGAATCTCCGGCTGAAGAAATTCGAGATTGATACCTTGATGCTGGTGGCCGCGGCCGGGGCTGCCGCGCTGGGGGCATGGGCGGAGGGGGCGCTGCTGCTCTTTCTGTTCAGCCTCGGCCATTCTCTCGAACATTATGCCATGGGACGCGCCAAGCGCGCGATCGAGGCTCTTGGGGAACTGGCGCCAAGGACCGCGCTACGGCGACGTGGAAACGATCTCGAAGATGTGCCGGTCGAGACCTTGGAAATCGGCGACATCATCGTCGTAAAGCCAGATTCGAGGCTTCCGGCCGATGGCTTTTTGATCAAGGGCAACGGCAGCATCAACCAGGCGCCGGTCACGGGCGAAAGCATCCCCGTGGACAAGCGTCCCGTCGACGATGTGGCGGTTGCGCGCGCCAATCCCGACAGTGTCGCCGCGGCTCATCGCGTCTTTGCCGGAACGATCAATGGTAGCGGCGTCATCGAAATCGAAGTCACCCGCAAGTCCTCGGACACGACGCTCGCCAAAGTCGTGAAAATGGTCAGCGAGGCCGAAACCCAGAAATCGCCGACACAGCGCTTCACCGATCAATTCGAGCGGATCTTCGTGCCCTCAGTGTTGGTGCTTGCTGTCGCTCTCCTGTTTGCTGGCCTAGTCATTGATGAACCGTTCCGCGATACCTTCTATCGGGCAATGGCGGTTCTCGTTGCAGCCAGTCCATGCGCCCTTGCCATCGCTACTCCAAGCGCGGTCCTGTCGGGGGTCGCGCGCGCCGCGCGCGGCGGCGTTCTTATAAAGGGCGGCGCCCCGTTGGAGAACTTGGGATCGCTGACGGCGATCGCCTTCGACAAGACGGGCACGTTGACGTCCGGCAACCCGCGTATCACCGATATCCTGCCAGCTCCCGGCGTGACAGAGGATGACCTGCGGACCGTTGCGGTTGCTGTCGAGGGCCTGAGCGACCACCCGCTAGCCCGCGCGATCGCGCGGGATGGACGCGAGCGGCTCGGCGACAAGCCGCTGCCGGAAGCAACCGATCTCGACAGCCTGACCGGACGCGGCGTCTCAGCGCGTCTGAATGGCGAGACGGTGCTGATCGGCAAGGCGGAGATGTTTGGGGTGGAGGGAGTACCCCCCCTCTCCGAACCGATGCAACAGGCGATCGCGTCGCTTCGCGAGGGCGGCCGAACAACGATGGTGGTTCGGCGCGGCGATAGCGATATGGGTGCGATCGGACTGATGGACACGCCGCGGGAGGCTGCAAAAGCCACGCTTTCACGCCTGCACGACTTAGGCATCACGAGGCTGATCATGATCTCTGGCGACCATCAAAAAGTCGCAGAGGCAGTCGCAGCCCAAGTCGGCATCGACGAGGCTTGGGGCGATCTGATGCCCGAGGACAAGGTCGAGGCGATCAAGAAGCTTCGGTCGCAGGGAAAGGTCGCCATGGTCGGCGATGGCGTGAACGATGCGCCTGCAATGGCGACCGCGACCGTCGGGATCGCCATGGGCGCCGCTGGCTCTGATGTTGCCTTGGAAACGGCCGATGTCGCCTTGATGGCGGATGATCTCTCTCATCTTCCGTTTGCGGTTGGACTGAGCCGAACGACGCGATCGGTCATCCGACAAAACGTCTTCGTCAGCCTCGGAGTCGTCGCAATCTTGGTGCCGTCCACGATCATGGGCCTTAGCATCGGAATCGCTGTGGCCTTTCACGAGGGATCGACGCTTTTGGTCGTGTTCAACGCGCTCCGGCTGCTGGCTTATCGAAAAGATGCGGCGGATGGGCCGTGAACCAGGTAGCGCTTCCGATGATCAGATCGGAAGCACTTTTCATAGGAGAAAATCGCTTTAGGGATCGGTCTCTCGGATGACATCCTCAGTCGGCTCATCTAATTGCGCAGCCATTGCAGCAGTTCCGGTCCAAGCAACTGTGCATTCAGCTCCTCGTCCGAAAGCTCGACGAAGCCATCGAGGTCGCGCACGATCACAACGCCCGTGTTCTTGAACCGCGCTGCGATCGTCCGGAGGAAGCCGAAATCCACCGCATGCTCGCAGGCGCCCATGAACAGAAAATAGACCTGGTCGCCGCGGCGCTCGGACGCCTCGAGTACCTGAATGGTCCGGTCAAGGTCGCTGGCGTCGTTTTCGCCATCGGTAACGAAGACGACGACCGAGCGCTTCTTCACAGCGGCCGGCTCGTCCCGGGAGACACCAAAGAACCGGCTCAGGAAGCCGCCGCTCTGTTCGCGCGGCAGCCAGCCGAAGTGCTGAAGATTGGTACCCCTACGAGGGCGGCCGTCTTGAGGATTGATGCTTGGGGGTGAGACTGTGTCTGTATGGACGTCTATACAG
>FWWL01011137.1_pt1 | contig 10003 bp, 9 predicted proteins | sample 2228331 | NCBI WGS metagenome assembly FWWL01 (sample SAMEA103939775, study PRJEB20133) | metagenome
GAAGAGTTCTTAACTAAACAAATCTCGAGGCTAAAAAGAGGAATTGATGAAAACTTAAGTTTGGTGTTTCTCGACATTAATAAATTTAAGCGGGTAAACGATACTTACGGGCATGTCTATGGAGATAAAGTTTTGAAAAAAGTTGTTGAAGTTATAAAACAAACTGTTAGAACTATGGACGTACTTGCACGTTGGGGTGGAGATGAATTTATTATTGTCTTCCCTAACACGAAGTTTGAAGATGTCGAAATTGTGATGAAAAGAATTTCTGAGAATTTAGCGAAAGAAAAACTCTCAATATCTTATGGTACTATCGATGTCAAAGGCTTTGAAGATGTAGAATCTTTGTACAAGGAAGTTGATAGAAAGATGTACGAGATAAAAAATTTTTCAAGGTGAAGATAAAAAGCAAATGGGGGGTGCCCCCATTTGTTATTAAAAATCAAAACCCAGTCCAATCGATATTCCGTAATCTCCTAAAATGAATAATTCACTAAAAACGGATGTACCAATCGACGAAAAAATCTCTCTCTTATTGGTTGATAATCTTATTCCCCCTGAAAAGTAAGGAATATAATCATCAGGAAAGTTTATATCATTGTAAAATCCTACCTTTATAATAGGAGAGAAGAGAACAATTTCTGAAAGTGCGATTTTTAAAGGTAAAGCTACAAAAAAGAAAGAGTTTCTCTCTTCTCCTGTCCCAAATCCTATACCGAACGATGAAGTACCGACATAATTCAAATTAAATGGACTATAGTTTATGATAAACTCAAACGAATTTGAAGATATTGAAAAATCGATACCGACTCCAGTTTTAAATGGATGGCTAAAAGATTCCACGATGTACAATCCTTCCTTCAGTCTTTCACCTGGAAGTATGTAAAAAGCTTTTGCTTGAGAAATATTTTCGGAAACTTTTTGGATATTCAGAAAAGCTACTGTAAATCCATTTTCCATAGCTTTGAATTTCATTCCTGTCTTTATCCCCAAAACCTGACCATCAGCAAATTTCACGGTTGAAACGTCAGTAACGTCTGTAATGTAACTTGAAATCAAGAATATTGAACTTATACCGCTCGCAATCTCTGTGGAAATTCTGTCGAAAAGTCTTGATTTAAGATAAATCTTAGGATTGTATTGTGTGGACCCGAATCTATCTACAGTTTCGTAAATTTGTGATTCAACGGAACGGCCAATATTCTCTCCAGATATTAGTTTTGAAGTCGATGTCTCAATAATAATTACGTTTATAGAAGAGTAAAGTTCCAAATATTTACTGTTTTCTGAGAAAATATCACTAAAACTTGGTACCGAGGTTCCCACGTATAAATACTCTTCTTTTTCCCAAGGCTTTTTAACAACTTTAACATAAGTACCCTTTTCTTTATCAACCTTATAAGTCTTTGTTTGAGAGTCATACGTATAATAGTTTCCAAATTCAACTTTTTTATCGTTGTAGTATTGCCCATCGACTTTATTAGTAAAAAATTTAACAATTCTTCTTTCAGTAATTTTCTCAGAATAAGGATTCAAACCGGAAATTTTGACAACGTATTTTGGTGGCAGGAATTTAAACTCCACTATTTCTCCACCGAATAGATCTTTAATGTACTGCAATTTAACAATCTCATTCAAGTAAGTCCTATCGGTGATTATATACCTACCGTCTGAGTAAAATTTTTCAGATATACCTGCTGAAAGTTCTAAAGGTATATTCTCGTAGTAAAGGGCAACAGAGGGTTTTTTATTGTACAGTTTTTCGTATACTTCAAATGAATATGTTTTCGGTAAAACGGATAAATACTTCTTTTTCAGTCTTTCAAGTGATTGACTTAGAGAAGTACCAGTAAGATATTGGAATTGGGAGTAGAGAACTGTCATTTTTTGAGCATCGATTAAGGTTAAATAAACTCCAAGAGAGTAATATGTGACATCTTCTATCTTTTCATTCTTTCTGTAAAAGTTAAAAACTCTGATATATTTGTCGTTTTCTTTTCTTGCCCAGCGATAAGTTGGAAGATAAATGTATGTTCCATATTGCGGGTCTCTGTAAAAATTGTCGTTCTTTGAATCGTAGCTGTAAAGTGTTTTATCGGTAACTTCATAATAAGTGCCTTCAAAATACACATAATTTCCACTTTTTTCCTGCAGAAATTCAACCGTTCTTTGCTTAGCCACTTCTTTTTCAAAACTAACAACGTGAACTAAAAAGAGTAAATTATCCGGTAATTTTTCGACAAAATAGTTTTGAAAATAATCTTTGATGTTAACTCCATCAGCAAAAGTTGGAACGTTTTTTTCAAGGATAATTCGCACATTTGGAAAGACAAACGAAGCGATTAAAAAAGTTAAAATTATTATTGATGTCTTTTTTACCATACCAAACCACCTGCGATATTAAATTTGAAATTTGAAAGAGAATTGTCAAATTCAAATCCACCAAATACTTTAAAAAATGAAATATTTCCCATAAGTCCAAGTGAATATGTAACAGTATCTTGAGTAAAATTAATTGAAGTGTTCAGAAAGATAGGACCGAGTAGTCTAAAACTTGTGGATAATTTGTAAAGATCACTCAAAAATCCAATTGAAAAGATAAGATAACTCACAGGTTCACCATAGATATTTTTTTGTTTTAGTCCAATCCCAACAAGAAGGCTGTATGCAATATCTGTAAACTCAGAATTAGTAGTAACTAAGAATTCTGTTTCCAATGAGATAGGCAAGTCGAAATAGAACACATTTTCAGCTATTTGCCCCGGTTCTACAATAAAGTTTCTATCTATTCTGATTATTTCTCCTTCGGAATACTCAACGGAGACGTTTACAATTTTAAAATAAGCTTTTTTATCAATAGAATAAACAGAGCCTTCCCGGATTCCTTTATCTTTCCCAGAGTCCAATATAACTTTAAAATTTCTATAACCATCAACAAGAACGATATTATCTTTTCTTGTAAATAAAGCATCAGAAATCTTTGAACCGAAATAGGAGAGAATCTCTGAAGTTATGAATGAAGGGGAGATTTCTACCTTTGAAGGTGAATCAATTCTTTCATCCCATACGTAGTAGAGTGTTTTAAATGTTCTGTTGTATCTCAATGAGTTAGAAACCGAAGAATTTGAAAGTCTGTAACTGAGTGTTGAAGAGAGTTCCCAAGATTCAGTTGTATGATTAAAATAAGAATAAAACGTGTAGGGTCGGTAATAATATTTGTTATTTTTTCCTTTTACGTAATTTCCATCTTTGTCGGGGAGGTACTGTTTATTTTCATAATTGTACGAAAAGAGTTGTCCGAGATAAATTTCGATAAAATCATCCCCGTCTTTTATGTAATTTCCAGAGTAACTGTTCTCTATAAAATATTCCTGACTTATATTCTTTCTAAGTTGTATTGAATCAACAGATATTTGAAGCACGATTTCAGGTAGGTTCACTTGCGAAAAGACGATGTTTTTAGTTGTGAGAAAATCTTGTAAGCGTAATTCCTCAAAGAGACTCTTATCATTAATTACAACGGTAAAATAATCGCTTAATTTACTTAAAACGTCTAAAACTACACCTTTTGAGATCTCATATGTGATACTTGAATCTGTGAAATTACTTTTATTTAGTTTGACATCAACTAAAATCTTGGTTCCATAGTCTAAGCCATAGAGCTGGGAAAATAATATAAAGATGAGAAAAAATATAAAGAACTTTTTCAAAGTCAGTCCCCCCAAATGCAAAGTTATTGACTGAAGTTATCAGTAGAAAATCTGTATCCAAAGAACCCTTACTTTTTTTTCAGATTCATTTGAAAGATAATGAACACAATTGGCTGGATAATAAAAACAATCTCCTTCTTTCGCACTGTATTTTTTTTCATCCAAGTGAAGTTTTACGCTACCTTGAAGTACATACCCAAATTCATCGCCTTCATGTGCTTCTTCAGGTTCCGTTTGTTTTCCCGGTTCAAGTTCGACAATCTTAGCATCGATCTCTTTGTCTTCGATTTCACCCATCAAGATTTGCATCTTGACACCTTCGGGTAAATCATAAACCGGTACTCTTTCCGATTTTTTAAAGAGAATTTTTCTTGGTTCATCTGAAAAAAAGTTCTTAAGATTCGTTCCGAGAACTTTCAAAATTCTATCGAGTGTCTCGACTGATGGTGATACACTATCACTTTCAAGTTGTGATATGAAACTTCTCGAAAGATCGCATCTTTCAGCAAGTTCTTCCTGTGTGTAACCTTTTGCAAGTCGTAATTTTCTAACTTTACTACCTATGTTCAAGATTTCACCTTCCTTTTTTCAATTTTTCAAATTTTTGTGCTAAAATATTATAGCACATTTTAAAGATGAGAAGGTGAGTTTGTGATAAAAATAGGTTATCTTAGAACAGAAATCATTAATCTCAAGGTAGTTTTTTACGACGAATACTTATTGAGTATTGAATTTGTAAATTATACCGGTGAAGAAGAAAATTTTGATGAAACAGTTGAGAGCTTTTTAAGACATTTAGAAGAATATTTCAATGGAAAACGGAAAGAATTTGATGTTCCAGTAATTTTAGATGGCACAGATTTTCAGGAAAAAGTTTGGGTTGAAACGATGAAAATTCCCTATGGTGAAACTATTAGCTATGCTGAACTTGCAAAACGAGTAGGAAGTCCAAAGGCATTTAGAGCAGTTGGGCGTGCTTTGGGTAAAAACAAAATTCCTATAGTCATACCTTGCCACAGAGTTTTAAGATCAGATGGACAAATTGGTGAATTTACAGGTGGAGTAGAAATCAAAAAGTATCTATTGGAGCTTGAAAAGAGAATTAGGTGATATTTATGCTTGTTGGAGTTGTACAATTTAAACCGGAGCTTTTTAAGATAAGAGAAAATGTTGAAAGAGCTTACGAACTTATTAAAAATGAAAGTGCAGATATATTTGTCTTTCCAGAGCTCGCTTTTACAGGCTACACGTTTAAAAAAATTGAGGAAATTAAAAGTATTTCTGAAGACGTGAACGGCTATTCAGTTCAGTTTTTCAGAAGATTTTGTGTTGAAAAGAAAACAAATGTTGTCTTTGGTTTCGTTGAAAAAGATGGGGAAAAAGTTTACAATTCAGCTATTTTGATTAAACCTGACGGAAGTTATAGAATCTACAGGAAAACTCACTTGTTCTTTGAAGAGAAGCTTTTCTTCACTCCGGGAGATACCGGGTTTTGGGTAGAAGATGTAAATGGAGTGAAGGTGGGAGTTGCGATTTGTTTTGATTGGTTTTTTCCAGAATCTTTTAGAACCTTAGCACTTAAAGGTGCTCAACTTATTGCTCATCCATCAAACCTCGTTATGCCGTATTGCCAAGAAGCCAACAAGATAAGGTCTCTTGAAAATAGATTATTCATAGCGACGGCAAACAGATGGGGAGAGGAGATAAATGGTGAAAAGAAATATAAATTCACTGGGATGAGTCAGCTAACAGATCCGAAAGGTAATGTTGTCTTTAGGTTAGAACCGGAGGGAGATTATGTAAAAATTATTGAGATAGATGAAAATTTTGCATATAATAAACAAATCAACAATTTTAATGATATAATCAAAGATAGAAGACCAGAATTTTACGGATAGGGGTAGATTTCTGTGGAAGATTTCTTAGAGGTTTCTAAGTTGATCTTTTCTTCTAAAAGCTCAAAGATGTTCAGAGTTTATTTTAAAAGCCTTCTCTACGACATTTTAAAGAAAGCACTTACTGAAAAGTGGGATGAAAGACAGACACTTAAAGAGCTTTTTAACTATTGTTCCAAAATAATGGGAGCTGACGAATGGTCATTTATGGTAACACCACCTAACGATAAGTGGTTTTTCTACGTTTGGGCTGATTATTACGATAATGTAAACTTGGTAGATTTAGCTAAAAAGATTCAAAATACTCCAGGTAATAACGTTGAAGAAGTAATGACAAAATATAAGTGCGGTTATATGGTCAACGTAACAAGCAACAAAAAATGGGCTAACAAATCGATTCCAACCAAAGTGTGGGTTGGTATAAGGATTTCGTACGAAAAAGAGATATACGGTGTTTTGAATCTTGATTATTTTGAAATCATACGAGTTACTAAAAAAATGATTGCCACAGGGGAAATTATTTCAGAAGAACTGAGCGAGTTTATTGCTAAATTTACAAAAATCACTGAGATGATAAGAACTGGGGAAATGGATATTCTTACAGGTTTACCGAATAGATTAAAACTCGAAAGAGATAAAGAAAAGTTGTTGAAACTAAAAAAGAAAGTTCTATTTATTGATTTAGACGATTTTAAGAAAGTTAATGATCAATACGGTCATGAAGCTGGCGATGAAGCTTTGAAAATAATCGCCCAAAGACTTTCGAGAATAGTACGAAAAGATAGAGATTATGTTTACCGATACGGTGGAGATGAATTTTTAGTCTTTGTTCCAAACGAAAGCGATGCAAAAGTAGTGGCAGATAGAATAAAGAAAGTTTTATCATCTCCAGTCAGGTTAAAAGACGGAACTATAGTCAAAGTGGGAGTAACGATTGGTATTGCGGATATGTGCGAAAGTATAGATGGAAGCATAAAAATGGCTGATACAGAAATGTACAAAAGAAAACGGAGAAAGAAAGGCTAAGGGACTTAGCCTTTCTTACTTAGAAGATTTTCTAATCTTTTGATAATTTCATCTATCTCAGAATACCTGACGTTCAAAGGTAGTAAAAATCTCAGTGTTGTCTTTCCTACAACGTTCAATAGCAGATTTTCTTGTAAACCTTCCTCTTTGCTAATTTCTCTTCCAACATTAAGTCCGACCATCAAGCCAAGACCTTTCACAGGTCCTAAATGTGAAATTCTTTTTCTGAAATATTCTCCTTTTTTCCTTACGCTTTCGAGAAGTTTATCATCAATTTGTTCAAGAACCGCTCTACCACCTGCAAGTGCAACAGGGTTCGGTGCAAATGTTGTTCCGTGTTCTCCTTTTTTAAATACATCTTTGTATTTTCCAATAAGTACACAAGCACCAAGTGGTAATCCACCACCTGAACCTTTTGCAACAGTTACAATGTCTGGTTCGAGACTTATCTGCTTGTATGCGTAAAAGGTTCCCGTTCTTCCAAGTCCAGCTTGAACTTCATCAGCAACGACTATATATCCATACCTTTCTTTGTACTCGTTTATAACCTTTGCCATATCTTTACTTACAACATTCAGCCCACCGCTACCTTGAACCGTTTCAACAAAGACAGCTGAGATTTTTTCTTTCTTCAAAATCTTTTCGAATGAATTTGCATCGTTGAAATCTAAAAATATCGTCTCACTTTTGAAAAACTGCTCTCTTATCTCTGGAAAACCTGTTATCGAAAGGCTCTTTACAGTTCTTCCGTGAAAATTTCTTTCGAAAGATATAATCTTTCCTTCTTTTCTTACTTTCATAATCGCTTTTAAAGCAGTCTCAGTACTCTCAGCACCAGAGTTTGTGAAGAAAACTTTTCCTTCTTTTCCTGTTTCTTTCACTAGCCTTTGAGCAATAAACTCCGCATCTTCGTCAAGAAAATAATTAGATAAATGTGTGTATCTTTGGAGCTTCTTTTTCATTGCAGAAATCACTTTACTGTTGTTGTGACCGAGTATACAAACTCCGATGCCTAAAAAAGTGTCAATATACTCATTATCTTTCTCATCGTAAATATAGATACCTTTTGCTCTCTTGACCTTGATTTGAAAAGGAGAATAAACATCAACTAAATAGCTCACTGAAAGACCTCCCTTTAGAGTTCAAATTCTTCACAGAGTTTTCTAACAAGTTCTTCAGCACACTTTTCAGAGACAAGACAAGAAATCTTTATCTCAGAAGTTGTTACCAATTCTGGTTCAACATTCATTTCATCGAGAATTTTGAAAAACCTTGCAGCAACCCCATAATGCGATTTCATACCAACACCTACAACTGAAACTTTTGAGAATTTTCCGTAAACCTTTATGTTGTCTTCAAATTCTCCAAGCGCTTCGTGGATAGTTTTTCTGACTTCGTTCAAACCGCTTTCAACTATTGAAAACGAAAGATGAATTCCTGTACCATTTTTAACAAGTGAGATCATATCAACGTTCAAACCTTTGTCAGCTAATTTTGAGAATATTTCTGTAATAACTTTGCTTTCATTTGGAAGATTGAAGACACTGACTTTGACTTGATTTTTCTCAAGTGCTGCACCTGTAACGACAGGTTCTTCCAACCACTCAGGTAATTTTTCGACCACCCACGTTCCCTCCTCTTCGCTAAATGACGAACCACAGTAGATGGGTACTTTGTACTTCTTCGCTATTTCCACAGACCTTGAATGGAGCACCTTTGCTCCCAAACCTGCGAGTTCCAACATATCGTCGTAGGTTATGTATTTCAACTTTTTAGCGTTTGGATATATCTTTGGATCCGTTGTGTAAACTCCAGATACATCACTATAAATCTCACAAGGACATCTTAGTTTTGCAGCTATTGCTACCGCTGATGTATCTGAACCACCTCTTCCAAGTGTTGTAAAATCTCCAAATTCGTTTATACCTTGAAAACCGGTTACTAACAAAACATCGTATTTTTCAAGATAATTGAGTAACTTTTTTGAATCTATATCGACAATCTTTGCGGTTGTGTGGTGCTTTGTGGTCTTTATAGCCGCTTGAAATGCGTTTAAAGATAGAGCTGAGGTTCCCAAATCGTTTAACGCCATCGAAACCAAAGCTACCGAAATTTGTTCACCGGTTGCAAGGAGCATATCGAGTTCTCTTGGATGTGGATTTTTAGAAACATCGTGTGCAAGCTTTATTAACGAATCTGTCGTTTTTCCCATCGCTGAAATGACGACAACTAATTTCTTTCCTTCATCAACGCGGCTTTTTATTCTGTTAGCAACATTTATGATTCTTTCAGGTGTGGCAACCGAAGAACCACCGTATTTTTGAACGATTATTTCACTCAACTTTATCACCTCTGATTTAGATTTCTTAGCCCATCAACTATCTGAGTTTTTGAAAGAGTCTTTTCGTCAACTTTTTTAATTACTCTCCCAGGTACTCCAGCAACAACACTGAAAGGTGGTACGTCTTCTATAACCACACAACCCGCTGCGATTACGCTGTTTTGTCCAACTCGAACGCCTTCCAAAACAACTGCGTTAGCCCCGATAACTACGTTGTCTTCGATAACGACAGGTTGAGCACTCGGTGGTTCTATGACACCTGCGATAACACTTCCAGCTCCTATATGGCAATTCTTACCTATGATAGCTCTTGCACCGATGACTGTGTTCATATCGATCATCGTCTTTTCACCGATAACAGCTCCAATGTTTATCACAGCTCCCATCATTATTACCGCACCATCACCTATCTCTACCATATCCCTTATTATTGCACCAGGTTCTATACGTGCGTTGTACTTTGTGATATCTGCAAGCGGAAGTGCTGAATTTCTGGCTATTACTTCGACTTTACTGTTGTAAACGAACGGAGATTCTAAAACCTTTAGAATGTCCTGGTATTCACCAAAAATTACACAAAAATCACTACCACCTATTATTTCAAGACCTTCTGGTGCTATCTTTCTGATCTCTTTTACATCACCTGATATGTACCCTCTGGCTATAGTTTTCTTTTTAGAATTTGCAATCAAGTCGATAATTTCTTGTGTGTCCATAGAATTTTCCCCCTTACCTTGAGTTTTCTAAAACTTCCCTGAAAGAATAAAAGCCTGGTTTTGCATTGCAAACAAACTGTGCGGCTGTTAAAGCTCCGAGAGCGAAAACTTTTCTTGAAATAGCTCTGTGAGTAATTTCTATTACTTCACCTTCATTTGCTAATATGACTGTATGGTCGCCAAATATTCCACCAAGTCTTAGAGAATGGATTTCTATAGTTCCTCCCAAAACTTGCGAAAGAGAAATAGCGGTTCCAGAAGGTGCGTCTTTCTTTTGGTTGTGATGTTTTTCAACGATAGAAACTTCCCAGCTTG
>FWWL01011140.1_pt1 | contig 10001 bp, 7 predicted proteins | sample 2228331 | NCBI WGS metagenome assembly FWWL01 (sample SAMEA103939775, study PRJEB20133) | metagenome
GCCCCAATAGGCATAGTGAATGTGCCTCACTTTATCACCAATTTTTAAATATGTGCGAGGTCTCATTTTTTAATTATACCATTTGCATACCAAAGGATAATAAGCTTAAAATACAATCATGAATGTATTGATTCGTGGTGTGAATTGGCTTGGAGATGCTGTGATGAGCCTACCAGCTGTCAGAGCTATCAGAAAATTGCATCCTGATGCAAAAATTTCAATTATGGTTAGAAAAGGTATCCACGAACTTTTCTTAAATGAAAATGCAATTGATGATGTTATCATTTATGAAAGGGGATTAAAAGGAAAACTTAAGGCAATAAGAGAAATCAGGGAAAGAAGCTTTCAAAGGGCGTATCTGCTTCAAAATGCATTGGATGCTGCTTTGTTAACTTTTCTTGCAGGTATTCCAGAAAGAGTTGGCTGGGGCAGAGACCTAAGAGGTCCTTTTCTTACTCATCCAGTTCCTTATCATGGAGAAGACCGAAAGATGCATCATATAGATTATTTTTTTGAAATTCCCAAAAGATTTAATCCATCCTTAAATCCAGAATATCCGTGGATTAATGTTTCAGTTGAAAAAAGAGTTTCTGCAAGAAAGGAGTTAAGGCAACTTAGCAGACCTATTCTTGCATTAGCACCTGGTGCAAAATATGGTAACACGAAAAAATGGGATAAAGATAAATTCCTTGAAATCATTAGAAGATATATTAAAAATTTTGGTTCTGTTGTAATATTCGGACAATCAGGAGATGGGTTTTTGTTTAGTAAAAACGAGGAAAGAGAGTTTGATGGTAAAGTTTTTGATTTTACAGGAAAAACTTCTCTTACTGAGTTGATGGCTCTGCTTAGTGAGTGTGATTTATTGCTTTGCAATGACTCTGGAATTATGCATCTTGGATATGCTGTTGGCGTACCTCTTGTTGCAATTTTTGGCTCAACCTCTCCAGAGCTTACAGGTCCTCCCCGTTTTGCTGGCAATATTGTAAAAGCAAAAATAGATTGCTCTCCGTGCTTCAAAAGAAAATGCTCCCACATAAATTGCATGAAATCAATAGATGTGGAAGAGGTATGGGTGGCTCTCTCACAAATCATCCCAAATAAAAAAGCTGTATTTTTTGATAGAGACGGAACTTTATGCAAAGATGCGCATTATCTTAGCAGGTGGGAAGACTTTGAAATCTTTCCTGACATTGAAAGTCTGAGAGAGCTCAAAGATTTAGGCTTTCTTCTTATCGGCATTACAAATCAGTCAGGCATTGCAAGGGGATTGATAAAAGAGGAATTTGTCAAAGATGTTAATAATTTGTTCATTGAAAAGTACGGCTTTGATGATTTTTTCTACTGCCCTCATCATCCTCAAGAAAAATGCTTTTGCAGAAAACCACAACCCGTAATGGCTCTCATTGCAAGATATAAGTACAGGATTGATTTTAAAAGTTCCTATGTTGTAGGAGACAAACAAATAGACACAGGACTTGCAGAAATGATAGGAGCAAAAAGCATTTTAATTGGAAGGGATGCAAAAAATTTGAGAGAAGTTGTAGAGATAATTAAGAATGCTGAAAGGTAACGAGAAAATTTTGATCGTTAAGCCAAGTTCCCTCGGAGATATTATTCACTCGCTCGCTTTTTTGAATGCTTTGAAAGAAAATTTTCCAGATAGTAAAATTCACTGGATTGTAGCAAAAGAGTTTGAAGACCTACTCACAGAGCATCCTTTGATTGATAAAGTAATCTCAATTGACAAAAACAAATGGAAGAAAATAATAAATTCGTTGAATACAATAAATGCATTTTATAATTTAAAGGCAGTGTTAGAAAAAGAAAAATATCAAATAACTGTTGACCTTCAAGGACTTCTCAGAAGTGGAATAATTACATGGCTAAGCAATGCTCCAATAAGAGTTGGATTTAGAGAAGCAAGAGAATTAAGCTCTTTTTTTTACAACAAAAAAATCTCTGCCCCAGTAGAAATGCATGCAGTGTTGAGATATCTTGAAATTGCAAAGGCAATTGGATGCAAGATTAATTCAATCAATTTTCCTTTGCCACCTTACAAAACTCCGATATGGCTCAAAGATTACGAAAAATACATTGTTTTAATTCCATCTGCACGATGGCAATCAAAGAATTGGCCCCTTCCATACTATGTGAAGCTTGTAAAAATGTTTGACAATCCATTCCTTATAGTTGGCTCAAGCTCTGATAAAGAATTTTCCAAGAGAATTGAGGAATACTCACAAGGAAAAGCAAAGTCAGTGGCTGGACAAACAACTTTGAGAGAGCTAATTGCAGTTTTTAAAAAGGCTCTTTTCGTTATAACTCCAGACACAGGCACAATGCATCTTGCTGTTGCCTGTAGCAAAAAGGTTGTTGCCCTTTTTGGACCCACATCTGCAAGCCGAACAGGACCATTTGGTGAAGGACACCTCATCATAAAATCTGACAAACAATGTAGTCCATGCTTTAAAAGATTTTGTCACTCTCAAGATTGCATGAAAGAAATTACTCCAGAAAAAGTATATGATATAATAACTAAAAACTGGGAGGTACTATGCAGTATCAAAAAGGACAAACTGGAAGAGTATTTATAGTTAAATTTGAAGACAAAGAGAATCCTCTGCAGGAGATAACAGAACTTGCAAAAAAGGAAAACATTCGGTCTGCTATCTTTTGGCTTATTGGTGGACTTAAGGGAGGTAGATTTGTTGTTGGACCAAAAACAGATGAATTACCACCTGAGCCAATATGGAGAGAAATATCTGATAACAATGAAATCTTGGGCATTGGAACTATTTTCTGGCATAAGGATGAGCCGAAAATACATATTCATGGCGTTTATACACGGGAAGATAATGTCAAAATGGGATGTCTTAGGGAAAAGGCTGAGGTTTTTTTAATTCTTGAGGCTGTTATTATGGAAATCATTGATGTTAATGTAACAAGAGAACTTGATGAGAGATCAAAAATGGTTTTACTTAAAGTTTAAATGGTTAGAGTAAAAATTTGCGGAATTACAAAAATTGAAGATGCTTTGTGGGCTGTGGAATGTGGAGCAGACGCCATTGGCTTTGTTTTTTACAAGAAAAGCCCAAGATACATATCACCTCAAGATGCTGAGAAAATTATAAAAGCTCTTCCTCCTTTTATAAATACAGTTGGAGTTTTTGTAAATGAAAGTCTTGAGACAATCAAAAAAATTATCTCCATCTCTGGAATTGACACTGTACAACTCCATGGAGATGAACCTGCAGAGTTATGCAACAATTTTCCAAGAGTTATTAAAGCTTTCCGAATTGATGCTGACGGAAAACTGCCAAATGGAAAATCTTTAAAAGAAGTTATGCCAAAGTATTGTGTATCAGCTTTTTTACTTGATAGCTTCTCAAAGGATGAATTTGGTGGAACAGGAAAGACATTTAACTGGGAGATAGCAAGGCAAGCAAAAGAATTCGGCAGGATCATTTTAGCAGGTGGATTAAATATATTCAATGTAGAGGAAGCAATAAAGAGGGTTCAACCCTATGCTGTTGATGTATCAAGCGGAGTAGAGCTTGGAAAAGGCAAAAAAGATCCTGAACTTGTAAAAAAATTTATTGAAAAGGCAAAATTAAGAAGCTTAATTTTATGAAAAATTAGACCAAAGGAGAGGTAAATGATCAAATGGTTGTCTTATAATCAAAAATCTTTTCAAAAAGCTGAAACTGAAAACAAACCTGTCTTGTTGCACATCTATGCTCCCTGGAGTGAGAATTGTAAAAGTATGAGAGAGAATCTTTTGAATGATTCTCAGGTTATTCAGATAATCAATAAAAACTTCATCCCTGTTATTGTCAATCGCGATGAAAGACCAGATATAGATTCTATTTATCAAAAAGCCTCATACATTATTGGACAGGGGAGTGGATGGCCCCTTACTCTATTACTTACTGCTGATGCAAAACCCTTTGCAGGCATAACTTATACTCTGAAGGAAGGTAAAAACTATTTCATAACTATGCTTAATAACTCTCTGGAACTATTTAAAACAAATAAAGAGCAAATATCAAGACGAGCTCAAGTCATAATGGATGCGATAATTCCAATAGAAATTCCTCCATCAGATATTAGACAAGAATTAGTCCATAATCCAGAAGAAGACATTGTTAGAGAGATAGATTTTGAAAATGGAGGACTAAAAAAAACTCCTAAATTCCCTCCTTTTTCCCACATTGATTTACTTCTGTGGAAATACTGGATAAAACCTAAACCTTGGGTATTTGATGCAATAGAGAAAACATTAAAAGGGATGGTTTCTGGAGGAATCTATGACAATATTGAAGGAGGTTTTCACAGATACTGCATAGACAGTGCTTGGAAAATACCAAGTTTTGAAAAAATTGCCATTGATAACGCATGGCATATAATAAATTTTCTTGATGCCTATTGGCTTCTTAAAGACTCATTTTATGAAGAAATCGCTGTTGAAACAATCAACTACCTACAGAAAAACCTTTTAACAGAGCAAGGCTTTTTTGCTGCCAGTCAGATTTCGGACTCAATATTTTATACATGGGAAGAAAAAGATTTATTAGAAATATCTGATATGACGATTACACTTGTTGATGGCAACGCAATGAAAGAAAATAGATTTATTTTACTTGGAAGAGATAGGGAGATTATAAAAAATCTCAGAAATAAATTATTGCAAAAAAGAAAAGAAAAACAAAAACCTTCAGTTGACCAAACTCTTTATGCTTCTGTAAATGGAATATGCTGTGAAGCATTCATTAAGGCTTGGAGAGTTATGAGGAATAGAGAACTATTAAACATAGCTCTTAATGCACTTGAAAAAACTCTGAATTCATTACTGTATGAGAGAAATTTACATAGAACTGCAAATGGAACTCCAGCTTTAATTGATGATTATGCCTATTTAATTTCTGCTCTTATATCAGCCTATGAAGTGACTTCTGAGGGAAAATATGTTAAGTCAGCATTACAATTAATGGATTTAGCATTGGAGAACCTGTGGGATAGCAAAAATGGTGGTTTTTTTGACTCACCAGAGGCAATTTTTTCAGTAAGACAAAAGAATGTCTATGACAGCCCATATCCTTCCTCAAACTCTATCATGATCATCAACCTATTGAAGCTTAATGCCATATTAGAAGACAAAAGATTTTTTGATCTTGCAACAGCTGCTTTGAAGGCATTCTCAAATACCGTATCAGCGTATCTTTCTCCTTATTATGTAAAGGCTCTTCTTAGTTATTTTGATCTCCTTACATTAAATTTTCATACATCCGTTGAATCTGAGGTTGGAAAAGCGGCAATTTTTCAGATAACACCATTTACAGTAATTGCACATCGGAGTTTAAGTGGCGAGCACATAATCCCGAGCTTAGGAGAAAAACAATTTGAACCAATTAGAACTCATGAAGAGCTCGCAAAATTCTTGAGACTTAAATGAAAAGAAGTTACACTGCGAGTTTACTCCAGAAAGGAGTAATTGACTCGCAGTGTAAGTTTATCATTAAATGTTTTCAACCATCTCCCATACTCCGCAGGGACATATACCTGCACAGAATCCACAACCAATACATTTATCATCATTTACTACATATTCGTATCTGCCATCTGGTTTTTCTACTCTACTTATTGCACCCCAATAGCACGCGTATTCACACATATGGCAGTCCCTGCAATAACCACATGAAAGACATCTTTCAGCTTCTTGCTCAAGGGATGAAATGGCTTTACATCTCTCATAGTAGTCAATTTTGATCCTTTCATAAGGTATTCTCTGCCTGAGATCCCTTGTAATTGGCGCATGCATGAGTTCTGCATGTAAATACTCTGCAAGTAGCCTTCCATGCCCTATTGCGTGGGTTACAAGACCAAGTCCTGTGACATCTCCTACTGCAAATACCTTTGGATTAGAGGTCTGGAAAAATTCATTAATAATGACCCATCCTCTTTCTGTATGAATCTGAGGGGGGATAAAATCAAGGTCAGGCATGTCTCCAATAGCCATGATAACAAAATCTGCATCAAGGCTTGTTCCGTCTTTGAAGTAAATTTTCTTCTCCTCTGGGTCATATTTTTCTGTGAATTTGGGCCAAATAATTTCAACACCCCTTTGTTTTGCATAATTTAGTTCAGCACCAAAGGCAGCAGGTTTTTGAATATCAATTGCGGTTACAGATGAGGCACCGCAAAGAAATGCCTCTACACCCGCATCCATGCCAACATTACCAGCACCAATAATCACAACTTTTTTGTCTGTAAGGTCAAACTTCTTACCTTCATTCAATGCACGTAGAAACTCATAGGCAGAGATGGTATGTTCTGAGCCTGGGAAAGGAATTTTTCTTGGCTTATGAGCTCCAACCGCAATTACAACGAATTCATTTTCCCTGTAAATCTGCTCAAACATCTCTTTTGTAACTCTTGTGTTTAACCTTACATCTGGTACAACTTCTTTAAATCTCTCAATTTCTTTGTGGAGAATATTTTTATTGAGTCTGTGTTCAGGTATGCAAAGTTCAATTTTACCACCAATTTTATCTGTGGCTTCATAAATCGTTACACTATGACCTTTTAAACTTAACTGCCAAGCCACAGACATTCCTGCAGGTCCTGCACCAATAACAGCAACTTTATGTCCAGTTGGTTTTGCTTTTTTAGGCGGTGGTAATTCTGCAGTAGCTTTGCCAAGTTCCTTAACTGAAATGGGCATGTCTAATTTTCCACGAGTACATGCTTGCATACAAAGATTAGGACAAATCATACCGCATACAGTTGCAGGAAGAGGGCTGTATTCAAGTGCAAGTTCAAGGGCTTCCTTTATTTTCCCAAGCCTTATAAGGGCTGTTCTTTTATGTGTAGGAATACTTGTAGGACAGCTGTAGGCACATGGAGGCAAATATTTTTCATTAGCCCAGACTGGCCTGTATCTACGATACTCACCTGTAACAATGTATGGAATAACCGTAAGTTCATGGTCAATGTACTCAGCAAATATTCCACCCTGACCAACTTCCTTTTCCCAGTAATTTTTTCTAAAATCCTCTATAGAGATCTTAAACCATCTTCTTTGTCTTCTCTCCTGAGGGGTATAGGGAACAAGCTTGCGCCATTCAGTCGGATTTTTTGTAAGCTCTGGATAATAATCAAGCCTATCTATTGCAGTTAAGAAGGGTTTAAGATTTTCGCATAACCACTGCCAGTCCTGCTCACTAAGCTCCAAAAGCTTTACATCCTTTTCAGAGTAGCCATCTATCTTTCCTCTAAAATAAATAACTCCACCCACCATTCCTACACAAGGTCTGTATCCAAGAACACTCCTTGAATTTCTAGGATTAACTCCACATATGACAGCAATACCGCCAGCTTTAAATTCAGCAAAAGAGTCTCCTACATCTCTGAAATACCACGACTGAGGTGGGTCAAATCTTGGATTATGCTTTGTCATTGTATCACATCTTGCTCCACCACTTCCCTGCACATAAAGAATTCCCTGTGCTGCAGCATTCCACGCACCGTTCGTTGCATCACCAAGCACTGTAATCTTAGCACCACAGTTTAGCCATCCAACATCATCAGAGACTCCACCTTTCACAACTATTTCTGTCCCAAACATACCCATTGACCCGCATCTTTGACCAACAGGTCCTTCAATTGTAATTTTTACAGGTTCACCTTGTGGAAAAATTCTTCCTCCTATACCGTGTTGTCCATCAGCAAAAATATGAAGGTTTCTTGCACCCTGCTTTACTGCTTCCTGAATAAATTCCTCAAGGATTCTTGAAGGTATTCTTTTTCCCTTTACATTTCCATAAATAGTTACACTTTTTTCATCCTTCCATTTTACTACTTCCTCGTAGGGTATAATGGATTCGTGCAAACCAATTTTTGGCATTTCTTTTTTAATAGCTTTCTTAGCAGGCATAGCTTATCTCCAACCTTTCTGCCATTGCTTTGTCATCTATACTTAGCCCGTCGGACATTCCAATTGGAAGTTCTGTGCTTCTTCCCATAGGTGCAAATATTTTCTTAAGCTCAGTATCAGCAGCTTTAAATACCTCAACAACTCTTTCAGCAACTTTATCAGGGTCAAGACGCCTGTAAAGTTTAGGGTCTTGTGTTGCAATGCCTTTAGGGCATTTCCCTGTATTGCATAAGTTGCATCTGTTGTATTCATCACCAAGACAACCAGCTGCTGCTTGCATTATGTATTTTCCAATTGCAACAGCTGATGCACCAAGCATTATTAATGCTGCTGTATTTGCTGCGAGATTTCCCTTTTTACCAATTCCTCCAGCAGCAATCAACGGAAGCTCGTTCTGTTTACCCTGCTTTACGAGGTCAAGATAACATTCTCTTATATTTGATGCAATTGGATGTCCCATTTTATCAAGAGATACATTGTATGCTGCACCAGTACCGCCATCTTCTCCATCTATACATAAGGCAGCAGCATATGGGTTTCTTGCAAGATTATTTAAAACAGCCTTTGCTGTTCTTGTCCCTGAGATCTTCGGATAAACTGGCACTCTAAATCCAAATGCCATTGACATTGACTGTATCATTTTCATAACAGACTCTTCAATGGAGTATTTAGTTTGATGAGTAGGTGGAGATGGTAGATCAACAAATTTTGGAACTCCCCTAATCTCTGCAATCAATTTAATAACCTTTGGAGCCATAAGAAGTCCACCATCACCTGGTTTTGCTCCCTGTCCGTACTTTATTTCTATTGCTGCTGGATCTTCTGTCATGTATGGCAAAGTATGAATTATGCTGTCCCATCCAAAGTATCCTGAGGCAATCTGAAGTATAAAATATTTAACATATCGTGATTTAAGAAGTCTTGGAGGAAATCCTCCTTCACCAGAGCACATTACAACAGGAAGCCCCTCAACTTCATTCAAATAGGCAACACCCATGGCAAGTCCTTCCCACATATATGGCGATAAGGCTCCAATTGACATGCTTCCAATCATAATTGGAAATATTTCTCTTACTGGAGGTATAAATTTACCCGATGATTTATCAACAACGAGCTTTCCATTCTCTACTTTTAAAGGAAGCTCTTCAGGTGGCAGTATTCTACCAATATATGAGCGGATTCTAAATTCGTGTCTACCTGCATCAAGGGCTGGGTCTGTAAGCATTGAGATACGAGTAAATTTCAATCTATCAAGAGTAGATAGACCTGGGTCATTTCTTCTTCCACCTCTTTTATATGCTTCGCCACCAATGTTTTTAAAGAAAAGAAACTTGTTCTGAGGATTGTATTCAGGCTCAATAGCATTATTAGGACAGACAAGAGCACACATGGCACATCCACAGCAGTAATTTTCAATTTTATTCACTTGCTCAATGACATGAATGATTCTTCTTACAGGCCTTGGCTTAGGTGTTTCACCACCTGATTCAATAACTCTTGTATATTTGACAGATGCCTTAATTGCTCCTTGAGGGCATACAGCCAGACACTGTCCACAGCGTTTGCAACGGTCATCTCTCCAGCGAACGATATAAGGAAATTCCTTTAGAGTCAATTTATAATTATAATCAAGCATTAAGCCTGAAGCTGGTTCCATACTTTTACCTCCTTTGCCTCTGGTGAGACAATTACCATGTCATATTTCATTGGATATATATCCTTTGATTTGTCTCTTTCAGGTATAACTTTATCAAGTCCGCATAACTCAGACATCAAAGCATACTTTCCTTTAACTCCTCCAACTACACCTGGTCTTAGTTTTTTAGAGTCCTGAACCATAAAACATGTTCCATCTGGTATAAAACCGATAACCATGTTTGGACCATCAATACATAGCGGCCTTAATGATTGTTTTATAAGCGCCAATGCTTCTCTGTCACTTCTTTGTTCAATCTCCTCCCATTTAAGTGGAGTAATAACATCTTTATAATAGGTAAGCGGAAACTTAAGTTGCCTTACAGTATAATGAAGTATATGTGTGAAAACTTCACTATCTGAATTATAG
>FWWL01004182.1_pt1 | contig 10000 bp, 8 predicted proteins | sample 2228331 | NCBI WGS metagenome assembly FWWL01 (sample SAMEA103939775, study PRJEB20133) | metagenome
TCGGTTTGGCGCTTAACTTCTACCAAAGAGGCATTTGTTTTGTCAATGGTCTACATCACGGTGCCTTTCGCACCAGAAACTAAATGCTCTGGTTTGGGCACTCTTTGCCATCATCGTTGTCATCGGTGCACATCCTTCCTACCCGATTGGCAGCGTTTATTATCTTCCTATGACTCTGATTGCTGCCTTAGGCGCCGCTGTCCTAATGGCGCTTGGTTTTCTGCTTCGAAAGCCCAATCCGCTTGCCTATTGGGTTGGCATTGCTTTTCTTTTTGGCACGATCCTGATGACCTTCTTCGATCAGGTCGGAGTAGCGGATGTTGTCTTTATGCTGATCAACCTTCTGCCGCTGGGATTGCTCATTAGGAGGCGGAGCTGGTGTCTTCAGCGCCCGACAGCGTAGAGCAATCTCCGTGCCGCTAAACCTTTGGCGTAGGAGTGCGTCAAGCTCGGCGCGGCAATCCGAAGGCAATTTGGTATGGATGCTCAGTACAAAACCGCTAAGCCTTGGACTTAGGGGGAGATGGAACAACTCGGCGTGTGCGCTTGCTTTGAGAGGGGGGCCGGGTAGATTGGGCTTGGTTCCCTTCCCAGGGGACGACAAAGCGCACAATGCGGTCGCCAGCTTTGATCTCCTGGATCACTTTGCCACGCCCGGCTCGGCTTTGTAACGGCGCTTCGTCAAAACGGATGCTCTTTGGAGCCAGCTTTGCCAAGAATAGGGTAGCTTGGGCGGTGGCTTTTCCCACCGCCATGCCGGCAAGCTGGGTCGGTGGGGTTAATTTCCAGGCTTGTACTCCCTGCCCATAGCGCCCTTGCAGGGGGAATTGCTCCATTTTCAAGCGCTTTGCTCGTCCGTCCGACGCAACCAGAAGGATTTCGCCAACTTTGGGGAGGATTTCAGCCCCAACCACTCGATCGCCGGCATTTAATTTAATGCCTAGAACGCCAGCCGCAACCAATCCCATCGGGCGCACGCTTTGTTCGGAAAAGCGGATTGCCATTCCCTGCGCGGTGACTAAAAGAATTTCCTGGTCGCCGCGAGTAATCCCTACCCAACCCACCTCATCGCCTGGGTTGACCTTCACCAAGTTAAACAAATGGGCGGCAGGCCCACCGACCTCCTCCAAGTTAGATTTCTTGACATAACCTTGGCAGGGGACGGTTAGGATATAGGCCTGGCTAGGACGTTCCCCTTTGGGTGGCAGCGTAAAGGCTGCAGCCAAAACATGGACGTCTTTCAAGGGGGAAACGTCGCCGAGTGATACACCTTCGCTCGGACGGCTGCAAGATGGCAAGCTGTGCAAGGGGATTGCTGCGCATTCGCCGTTCTGCGCAAGCAGGTAAAGCGTGTCGCGGCTGGAGGCTTTGAGCAACCATGCTGGCGCTTCACTGCCGCTCAAACGAGGTGGTTTACCGTCATCGGTGCGTGAGATCAATCCCTGCGGGGTGATGCAGATCCAGTTTTCGCCCTGAGGGGTCAGATCGGTAACGGTCAGGGCAGCCGGGCGGCCTTTTTGAATGCTGGCCGCAATTTGGGTGCGGCGGCGTTCGGCAAAAGCGTTCTTCACCGCTGCCAACTCTTCTGCTGCCAGTGCGCGCATCTTGGGAGCAGACTTCAGCAGGCTTTCCAACTCTTTGATGCGCGCCAGCAGTTGTTGATATTCAAGCTCGATTTTCTTGCGCTCCAAGGCAGCCAGGCGGCGCAAGGGCATATCCAAAATCGCTTGGGCTTGGATTTCACTCAGTTTGAAGCGGCGCATCAGCCGCCCACGCGCCGTCTCGGCATCCGGCGATTTGCGAATCAGTTCGATGACCTCATCCAAATTCTTGAGCGCCACGCGCAACCCTTCGAGAATGTGGGCGCGCTCGCGAGCGCGGTGCAATTCATATTCACTGCGGCGGCGAATCACGGTGAGACGATGGTCGAGATATACTCGCAAGGCTTGTTTGAGGCTCAATAGGCGCGGTTCCCCATCCACCAGTGCCAGCAAAATGATGCTAAAGGCGGATTGCATGGGCGTATGTCGGTATAACTCGCCTAAAACTTGCTCGGCGTCGGCGTTCTTACCCACTTCGATGACAATTCGCATGCCGCGTTGATCCGATTCATCCCTTAAATCAGAGATGCCGGCGATCTTCTCCTCGCGCACTAACTCGGCAATCCGTTCGATCAAAGCTGCTTTATTGACCGCATAAGGTAATTCTGTGACGATAATGCGGCTGCGGCCGCGTTCCATCTCTTCTAAATGAGCGCGGGCGCGCACAACGACTTGCCCGCGTCCACTGCCGTAGGCACTGGCAAGGGAGTGTTCACCCTCGGCCGGCAAGAGGATGCCGCCGGTGGGGAAATCGGGTCCCTGAATGAACTGCATGAGATCGTCAAGGGTGATGTCATCCATCTTGTCCCAGTTCATCAGCATGTAGCGCAAGGCATCGATCACTTCAGCCAAGTTATGGGGTGGGATGCTGGTGGCCATTCCCACTGCGATGCCGGTGGCGCCGTTGACCAGCAGATTGGGGAAAGCAGCCGGCAATACGGTGGGTTCACGCAGGGTATCATCGAAGTTTGCTACGAAATCCACCGTGTCCTGATCGATATCGGCGAGCATTTGCATTGCAGCCGGCGTAAGACGGGCTTCGGTGTAGCGCATGGCAGCCGGCGGATCGCCATCCACACTGCCGAAATTACCCTGCCCGTCAACGAGAGGAACGCGCATGGTGAAAGGCTGTGCCATGCGCGCCATGGCTTCATAGACCGCCATATCGCCATGAGGATGAAATTTCCCTAAGACCTCTCCAACAATGCGGGCGGATTTCTTATAAGCGCTCTCTGGGCGTAACCCCAGTTCGTACATGGCGTATAAAATACGCCGATGGACGGGTTTCAAACCATCGCGGGCATCTGGCAAAGCGCGGGCGACAATCACGCTCATCGCATAATCCAGATATGCCTGCTGCATTTCGTGATCGATATCAACCTGACGGACTAAGCCAATTTCCATAGGGCAGCCTCCCGACTCTACCGCTTTCATCATAGCATAAAAAAAGCTTTAGCTTGGGGGATGGTTGGGTGAGTTTTCGGTAATCCTGTCTGAAGAGATCACAAGTTTATTGCACAAACGCGCAGGATGGATAGAAAATTCACTGCCCCGATAAAGCCAAAAAGACATCCTCTAAACTAGCTTCAACCGCTTCAAGGCGGGCATCTGGGTAGCCGCTTCGATGCAATTCATCGAGCAGTTGAGCGCCATCGATTTCTTTGGGGAGGATCACCCGTAAATGATCTCCCGTCAGTCCAACGCGCAAGGGTAGAGCCGAGGCTTCGAGAAGAGACAAGGCTTCGGTCAGGGGAGTGGCGAAAACGTCATACGCTAAGCCAGGCAAGACTTGTTCCTTCAAACGATTGGGCGTATCCAGGGCTAACAACTTCCCCTCACGCATGATGCCCACTTTGGTACAGTACTCGGCTTCATCCATGTAATGGGTGGTGACCAGCGCAGTAACCCCTTCGTTGACCAGATCATAGATCAAATCCCAGAAGGCGCGCCGGGCGGTCGGGTCTACACCGCTGGTCGGCTCGTCTAAGAAGAGCAGTTGGGGATGATGAACGATGGCAATAGCTAAGGCAAGGCGTTGTTTCCAGCCGGTTGATAAATCGCTGACCATCGAATGGCGTTGGGCGGTCAATTCGACGCGCTTCAATGCTGCCTGAATTTGGGCATCATCCCCAATCCCATAGACACCGGCATAGAAGCGGATATTTTCTTCTACCGTCAAATCATGATACAAGGAAAATTTTTGGGACATATACCCACATTGGCGGCGTATGTCTTCCGATTGACGGCGAATATCATACCCTAAGACCTGTGCGTTGCCCTCACTGGGCAAGAGCAAGCCCAACAACATGCGAATCGTGGTGGTCTTACCGCTGCCATTAGGACCCAAATACCCCACCACTTCCCCCTGGCTCACGGTGAAACTGACATGATCGACGGCGGTGAAATCGCCAAAGCGTTTGGTTAATCCCTCGACCCGAATAACCTCATCCATGCTCTTCTCCCTCTGAAAGGGTGATAAACACATCTTCTAACTGGGCTTCGATGGGGCGAATGCTGGTGATCTTGCATCCCTCTTGCTGGAGGCACTCCCGCAGGCGAGCAGTGATCTCCTCGCCATGATCGCCTCTGAACCATAGATGCAAGCGATCCCCAAATCGTTGGGCGTTTAACACCCCTTCCTGTTGTAGAGCGAGCTGACGCAAGCGGTGCAAGGGTTCACCGCGCACTTCGAGGATGCTCCCGGTTAAGCTTGCCCTTAAACGATCGGGGGTGCCTTCAATCAGGATTTTTCCCTGACGCATGAAATGTACCCGATGGCAACGCGAGGCTTCGTCCATATACGGGGTAGTGACTAAGACAGCGGTTTGTTGCTGAGCTGCCAAGCGGATGATCAATTGCCAGAAATCCTGACGCGTCAGCGGGTCGACACCCGTCGTCGGTTCATCGAGCAAGAGCACCTGCGGAGCGTGCACCAAAGCTGCTGCCAAACCAAGCTTTTGCTTCATACCGCCCGAAAGCTTCCCGGCAAGGCGATCCTGGAAATCCGCCAAGCCGACAAACTGTAATATGTTCAGGCAGCGGGGCAGCCATTCTTCGCGCGGCACCCCTCGTGTCTCGGCAAAAAAACGGATATTTTCCATCACCGTCAGCTCTTCGTAAAGGGAAAAACGCTGCGGTAGATAGCCGAGCAGAGCACGGGCTTGTTCGGTCTGCTGTTGAATATCATAGCCGCCGACCAGAATCGTTCCGGCGTCTAATTTCAAAGCGCCGCAGATCAGACGCAGGGTGGTCGTCTTTCCGGCTCCATCAGGACCAACCAATCCGATAATCTCACCTCGGTTGACGTGCAGCGAAATGCCTTGAACCGCTACCAGCTTGCCGAAGGTTTTGGTGATCCCAACGGCGTGGATGAATGGCGTTGAGTCGGGGGTGATCATTTCAGGAGAGAAGGAGTCTGCGGACATGGACATCTTATTGACAAGCGATCGAATCGAGTTGGCTGATGAATTCACCAAACAAAACGGACATCGACGGGCATGCCTGGTTTAAGCTTTCCTTGCGGGTTGCTGAGGCGCAGTTGTATGGCAAAGACGGTGGTGCGCCGCCCTTCTTCGGTTTGGACATTGCGAGGCGTAAATTCAGCCTGATCGCCGATTTTCTGCACCACGGCTTCAAACCGTTCGCCTGGGAAGGAATCGGCGGTGACCATAGCCGACATTCCCAGTTGAATCCGCCCATATTGGTCTTCGGGAATATAGACGGTGACGGTCAATTCATCTAAATTGCCCAAGACAACCGCGGTCGCAGCGGCTTGAAGCACTTCACCGACCTCAATGGCGCGACTCAAGACCACTCCATCCATTGGAGCGTGAACGGTGAGCTTGGCGATTTGGGTATCCAGAAGGTCAACTTCAGCCTGGGCTTGGGCAATGGCTGCCTGAGCTTGTTCCAGCTTTGCTTCGGCTTGCGATACCCCGATCTGTGCCTGTTGCACGGCAACTTCAGCCTGTTTGACCACGCTTTCGGCGGCGAGGATTTGCAGCGAGTCGGCTCCACGGTATTGGGCGATCAAGCGATCCTGTGCCGCTTCATAGCGTTCGATGGCAACTGCCCAACGAGCGCGGGCTTTGATGATTTCGTCGGTAAGCTTGGCATCTTTGAGGATCTTAAGGTAAGCTTTTTGGGCTGCCTCGAGTTCTGCTTTGGCTTGATCGTAAGCCTCTTGGGCGGCATCTTCTAGGGAATCTTCCGCTTTTTCAAAGGTCGCTTCGTCCTCGTGCTCTGTGTCGCTGGTTTTCCGTCTGTCATCATCATCGGTGTCATCGTCATCATTGGCAGCCATTGCTCGATCCAGCGTTTGTTTGGCGATTTCAAAAGTAACCCTTGCCAGAGCCAGACGTTCTGCGGCTTGCAGGATTTGGGTGTAGCCGCCCTTTTCGAGTGCCTCGCGGTAGGCAGTGCGGGCGTCTTCCATTGCTTCTTGAGCAGCGCTGACTTCTTTCTCTAAAGCGGATATTTGCTCGCTTTTTTCATAGTACCAGACGGGCAAGTTAAACTGGTAGGGGACAAGCTGTTGCCAAGCTGTCGCTCGGGCGCGTTCGTCGCTCTTGCGCGCCGTTTCCACGGCGATGCGATATTGGGTGCGGGCTAGTTCGAGATTAGCTTGGGCGAGGGAGAGATTGGTTTGGGCAGCTTGCAAGCCACTCTCTGCAACCTTTAGGGCGGCTTGAGCCGATTCCAAAGCCGCCAATGCACGCAGACGTTGGGAAGCCAACAAGGCATCATCTAAACGGAACAGCGCCTCCCCGGCGTGCACCATCTGCCCTTCTTCCACCAAAACCTCGCTGACCTTGCCGGATAGCTCAGCGCCTACCTTGACTTCGACCGTTTCAACCGTACCGGAGGCTTTCAAGTCGCCATTCGGTGCGACAAAAGTTTGCCGCAACAAGGTATAGATGCCAAAAACGGCGAGAAACAAGAACAGCACAAAGGGGATGATCCAACGTTTTTGATGAGACATGCTTTTTTCTCCTTTTTCAGGGACTAATCCAAGCGTTTGCGGAAGCGGCGCGCCGCAGCGCCCATGATCAGCACCCCAAAGATCGTCAAGGCAAGAACTTGTTCCCAAAAGACATTCACGCCTACCCCTTTAAGCAACAAGGTGCGGATGATCACCAGATAATAGCGTAAAGGGAAAAAGTAGGAAATCCATTGCAAGACTTTCGGCATTGCCTCTAAGGGAAAGAAAAAACCGGAAAGGAAGATGCTGGGAAGCAGGGTCATCCAAACGGTTAGCATGGCTTCCTGTTGGGTATTGGCAACGGTTGAACCGAACAAACCAATCCCCAGGCTGGAAAGCAAGAACAGACCAGATAACGCTAAAATCAAAGCGATGTTTCCCCGCACGGGAACGTTAAACCACCAAGCTCCTAAAGCTAACACCTCAATGGCATTGATGATCGCAAGCACGACATAGGGAAACAATTTGCCGATTACCAGCTCAAGGGGACGAATAGGAGTGACAATCAGTTGTTCGATGGTGCCGCGCTCGCGTTCGCGCACAATCGCCGTAGCGGTCAGAATCGAAGTCAAAGCATATAAGATCATCCCGATGACGCCTGGGATCATGAAGTAAGCACTGACCAAGTCGGGGTTATACCAAACTTGGGTGCGCACTTGGATGGGGGACTGGAGATCGATGCCCAGGCCGTGGCGCTGGGTGCGTTCGGTCAAGACCGTCGTGGCATGTGCCTGCCCGATCAATTGGGCAGCCGAAAGAGCTGTCGAAGCCACCGTCGGGTCTGTGCCATCCAATACAAAAGCGACACTGACTTGCTCGCCGCGATGGTATTTCTTCTCGTAACCAGGCGGGATGATCAAGCCCGCCCGCACAACGCCGCGGTCGATCAACTCGCGCAGTTCGTTTTCCGAAGCCACCGTGTGGGTGATTTGGAAGTAATCGGCAGCTCGATAGGCTTCGATCAGACGCCTGGCTGCCGAGCTATGGTCTTGATCGTAGACCGCCAAAGGGACATTGCGCACATCGTTGGTAGCTGCATAGCCCAGCAACAAAAGCTGCATAATGGGAATGACGATAATCAAGATCAGCGTGCGCGGATCACGGCGGATTTGGATAAACTCTTTGCGGATCAAGGCGATTAATCGCGAGTTGATCATGTCGGTTTCTCCGTGGTTAAGATGCCATGTAAGAAAATATCGATAAAATCGTCCAAGACGTGCTGATCGCCGCCCAAAGTTGGGTTGTTGCTGGCGATAAAGCGGGTGATGGTATAGGCAAAGAACATCCCTAAGAAAGCGCGCGCCAAGACAAAGGCAGGAAAAGGACGCAAATTGCTCTTTTTGGCAACGAAGTTTTGGACAAAAGATGTGATCAGCGGCGCATTCTTCTCTAAGATGGAGGGTACATGGCAGGCGCGAAATTCCACTACTTCAATGAAGACGAGGTTGAGGAAATCCTGCCGTTGATCGAGATGATTGACGAGGAAGTGCGCTGCCTGACGGACAAACTCAGGGACATCGGGGGCATCCATTTCCGCCAAGGTTGGCAGGACTTCAAAAATGGGGTGATAGCGTTCTAAGACGGCAATAAAGATTTGCTCTTTGCTTTGGAAGTGATTGTAAATGCTGGCAACGGCAAGGTTGGCATGTTGGGCAATTTGGCGCATGGAGGTGCCATGATAGCCATTCTGGATAAACAATCGATAAGCAGCATCGAGGATTTGTTGTTGGGTGCGCTCGCCGCGGGGGATCAGGTCATCAAAAGACATTCAGCCTCCAGTCTAGCAAAACAAACGAACGTTCGTTCGTTTTGATTATAGAGCCATTATGGTTTTATGTCAAGGGAGAAACGCGGGTGGACTAATCGTGGGTTGGGGGTGCTGTTTCCGCTATAGTGCAGTTGATACAAACCCCGATTGCTGAGAGGAACGCTTCTGTAGATTTGAAACCTGCTCTGTCTGTTTTGTCTTTTATGTGCCTAGGGCGAGTAAGAGGTGAAATTCTCGCGTTTGGTCAGTTCAATTTCAACATCTTCCGTTATAATTAAAGTCGAGAGTCTGCCATGAGCTTTGACATACAAGACTACCGAGCTTTTGTCGAGTTGCTGTATCAGCACCCAGAGTGGCGTGCTGAACTGCGTCAATTGGTGCTGTCGGAGGAATTGCTCACTTTGCCGCAGCTCGTGCGTGAGCTCACCGAAGCGCAGAAGCGCACGGATGAACGTTTAGACAGACTCACCCAACGCGTTGATGAGCTAACCGAAGCGCAAAAGCGTACCGATGAACAATTGCGCGTCCTCACTCAACGCGTCGATGAGCTCACCGAAGCGCAAAAGCGCACCGATGAACAATTGCGCGTCCTCGCCCAACGCGTTGATGAGCTAACCCAACGCGTTGATGAGCTAACCGAAGCGCAAAAGCGCACCGAACAACGTTTGGAGGAGCTCGCCGAAGCGCAGAAGCACATCGAACAACGGGTTTCGGAGCTTGCTCAAACCCAAGAGAATATGAATTGGAAACTCCAGCGACTAACCGACCGGGTGGGGCAAATGTCTGGCGATGTGCTCGAAATGAAGTACCGCGACAAGGCTTGGTCGTATTTTGGTCGCATCTTACGCAAGGCGCGTTCGGTGGAGTTCGCCGAGCTTGAACCGTTGGTCGAAAAACATCTCACTGAGGAACAACTAGATGACTTATTGTTGATTGACATCTTGGTGCGGGGGCAATTGCGGCACCCACCAGATGCGATGGATAGCCAGACCGAAGTTTGGCTGGCGGTAGAAGTTTCATCGGTTGTCGATCGAGAGGATGTGGAGCGCGCTCAGCGACGGGCGGGTTGGCTGCGCCAAGCTGGATTGGCCGTGCTTCCTGTCGCTGCCGGCTACGCTGTCACCGCCAGAGCTCACGAAGCGGCAGAAGCAAGGGGAGTAGTGATCCAATTGGATGGTCGGATAGAGCATCTAGACCAAGCGGTGCAAGGCTTGATGACAGCCAACTGAGGCAACCGATTGGCATAATCCGATAAAGGTCTTCAGAAAGGGGGAGCAATCAAAGGGAACCTTCTTTTCGTAAGAAAGTGGCCTCTCCTTCTGTCGGTTAAATTTGGCATACGTGTTCCTTCGAATTTTTCCAAGGAACAAATTTGATCAGAAATACGTCTAAATGGATTAAAGCTGTCGATTTGTTTTTGCCAACGGTTTCCTGCTTGCACCGAGGCTGCTTTGCTTTGTAGACATCAAGAGAATTTATAAAAGCGAGTACCGTTTAGCTGTTTCAGATAGCTTGCCAGAATGGAGATTTGGTGTTACGGTATAGAGAGAACTGGCATCAAGATTGCAACAAATCGGCTAAGGCTGTTCACCGATTGTACCTTCGGTTTTTTCAGCGTTTTCTTCAGGAGAGTGAGATATGAAACCTCGT
>FWWL01011146.1_pt1 | contig 9998 bp, 6 predicted proteins | sample 2228331 | NCBI WGS metagenome assembly FWWL01 (sample SAMEA103939775, study PRJEB20133) | metagenome
GGTCTGGACGAATCCGGAACCGCGGGCGCTAAGCCCGGAAGAAATGAGGCGCGTGGTGACGAATTACGACGCAATGATTTGCTTGCTGAGCGACCGTGTGGATCGGGCGCTACTTGAGAAAGCAACGCGCCTCAAGGTAGTGGCCAACTACGCTGTTGGGTTCGACAACATCGACGTTGCTGCGGCCACGGAGTTGGGAATCGCGGTGACCAACACGCCGGACGTCCTGACGAATGCGACAGCGGAATTGGCATGGGCCCTCCTGTTTGCCGCAGCGCGACACGTTGTTCCCGGTGATCGCATGGTGCGCGAAAAACGCTTCAAGGGGTGGGATCCGCTCCTCTACCTAGGCCACGAAGTGGCGGGAAAAACGCTCGGCATTGTGGGCGCAGGCCGTATTGGCTCGGTGATGGCCAAGCGTGCCGTTGGATTCGAAATGAGGATCCTTTATACGAAGCGCAGCGGCCCATCCCCCCAAATGGAGGCTCTTGGCGCCAAGCACGTCACCCTCGAGGAGCTTCTCCGCGAAAGCGATTTCATCTCCATCCACACGCCACTCACGCCGGAAACACGCTATCTTATTAATCGCGAGAATCTGAAACTCGTGAAGCCGACCGCCATTCTTATCAATACAGGACGTGGCCCTGTCGTCGAGGAGGCTGCGCTTGCCGAAGCACTTGCCGAGGGGCGCCTTGCCGCAGCGGGACTCGACGTCTATGAGCACGAACCGGAGGTGCACCCGCGCTTGCTCGAACTGCCGAACGTGGTGCTTCTCCCCCACATTGGAAGCGCGACATACGAGGCGCGCTCAGCCATGGCAGAACTCGCGGCCCTCAACATCATTGATTACTTTGAAGGGCGCGTTCCGAGAACTTGCTTGAATCCTGAATACGTAAAGCAAGTGCGATCAAGCTAGGGACAAGCTGAAACGCTTCTGCGCGGAGGATGCTTGAGCCCGTCTGCGAGGGCCAAGAGGGCGGCTGCCACAAGAACGACGGCGCACAACAGCCCCACCCATTCTCCCCATCGCGTGAGGAGGGTTGGCTGGCGGCTGAGCAGGGGCCAACTCACCTTAAGGTATCCCTCATGTCCCCACGGTTTCCACGCACGAATCCGCCCGTCTTCGGAGATAAAGGCGCTAATCCCTGTGTTCGCCGAACGGATGAGCGGGCGACGGATCTCTATGGCCCGCAAGACAGAATGCGCAAAATGCTGAATAGGGCCGTGTTTGAGCAAGCTATCTGGGACAAGGGTCAGAAAGAGCCAGCGCGTTGCCCGGCTCCAGAAGCGGCCAAGTGCGAAACCTTCACTCTCGGCTCCGGGATTTGCGCCCCAAAAATCGATCGGTGTCCGTAGGTGGCGGATATCGTACCACCCATCGTTGGTGATAACGCAGAGAGAGTCGGCTTGGCGGCGCGCATACTCGCCCGCTAAATCCGAGAACACTGACTCAAAGCAAATCATGACCCCGAAAGAAAGCTGTTGGGTCCGGAAAATGGTGTACTCTGTGCCCCGAGCGTAGCTACCAACCATCAGGACCAATTCCTGGAAACCAGGAATCTTATCAAAGATCGGTGCCGTTTCGCCAAACGGGACGAGGCGGATTTTGTCATAGACGGTGGTGGTCAACCCCGAATCCGCCTGGACAAAAAAGGCCGCAACCGTACTGGCCATCGGAGAACGTTCGCAGGGCCACGTCGTCCCGTCCTCCCCCACGCAAACGTCCAACGAGGGAAGCTTGCGCTGGGAAAAACCGCTGAACGCGTGCAAGAGGCGTTGTCTGTATTCGTCGTAGGGTTCTCGGCGATCGGCTCCAAAGAGGATATCGATGCCCGCGGCCCGCGCCTTGTCTTCAAGCTTCTTGTGCAGCGCAGTGTCATAAACGAAATAACTTGAATTGAATGCCGACTCAGGAAGAACGGCAAGAGTCGGTGGGTGGCTCGTTGGGGCACTCGTCGCCCTCTCGAGGAGATTCAAGACCTTATTCGTCATGAACGCATCGAGTTGCCGGGCGGTTTCAAAGTCGGCGGCCGTGTAAAAGCGCATCTTTTCTGTTTGCGCAATGTTGGGCTGAAGAATGATGGCACTCAAAACGCGGTGAGATGCAATGTCGATGGGGAGCAAGCTTTGAAAGCTTTTCGTAAACCACAAAGGATAAGCCACAAATTGCCAACCAAGAAGCAGAATCAGAACTCCCCCCAAGACCCTCCACTGACGCTTGGGGAGAGACAATCGCGCTTTTCCGAAAACGCAGTTGTTAGTGCTGGTCACAGCCAGGCCCAACGTGGCGTTGACAAAAACCATGATCCACGTGAGACCGTATGTTCCCACGTGGTCCACAATCTGGCATCCCCATGTGTTCCCCAGTGCCTGCGAATGTCCAAGGAAATTCCATGGGAAGGCAAACGGCCCGAGAGAGCGGAAGTAGTCCACCCCTACCCATAGGGTGGGGGCAAGAATGGGCCAGGCGCCGGTGGGAATTCTCGCCGCAACCCAACGAAATAGCGCGCTGAAAAGCAGTGTGAAGAGAGACAACGCAAGTGGCAAAAGTACAACTCCTAAGGGAATAAAAGGATTAAAGGGGACTAGCGTGGCGAGCCACACAAGCGAGGTCAAATGCCACAGAAAGGCAAAGAGAAGAGTCCCTTGAAGCCACGTACGCCGCGGAGCCGTAAACAATACGCTCAAAAATGGCACGAGGCAAAACCACCCAAGTAGCCAACTTCCAATAGCAAACGTGGGGATTTCGGGCCCGCTGGCGTCGAGAGCCGACAGGGGCGAATGCCAATCGATTCCCGCTATCCAGTGAGAGAAGACAATGCCTCCGCACAGCCCACTCAGCGCACAGGCAAGAAGGGCATATCGGTGAGTCTTTTTTGGGGCCTCAGCGCGATTGGCGCACGCATTCAGAGCGTCCTCGTCGTTCGCGCATGCCGAGCCCCTATGGGAAAGGGACAAACTCATCCGGCAAGGTTCTTAGCGCACCAAAGGGTATTGTGGAGAAGCATGGCGATTGTCATAGGTCCCACGCCCCCAGGCACTGGCGTGATGGCGCCAGCCACGTGCTTGGCCGCTTCGAAATCCACGTCGCCCACGAGTCGATACCCACGGGGTGAGACCGCATCCTCAACACGGTTGATGCCGACGTCGATGACCGTGGCTCCTGGCTTGATCCAGCCGCCCTTGATGAAGTGGGGACGTCCGACAGCGGCAATCAGGATGTCGGCTTGCCGCACAAGCGCCGGCAGATTTTCGGAGCGTGAGTGACAAACGCAGACGGTGGCATCGCCGCCCGGCCCTTTGCGCATGAGAAGGGATGCGATGGGCTTGCCCACAATGTTGCTGCGCCCAACGATCACGGCCAGCTTGCCACGAGTTTCGATCTGCTCTTCGAGCAACAATCGCTGGATTCCGAGCGGCGTGCATGGGACGGGAGCGGGGAGCCCAAGGACAAGCTTTCCTACATTGAGGGGGTGAAAGCCGTCGACATCCTTCTCCGGACGAATGCGCTGCAAAAGGCCTTGTTCGTCGAGATGATCAGGAAGAGGAAGCTGGAGAAGAATCCCGTGAACCAAGGGATTGGCGTTGAGCTTATCGATGACCTCTTCGACGCGCTCCTGCGGCGTATCCGCCGGAAGATGGACAACATCGGAGTACCACCCAAGATCAAGACACGCTTTGCGCTTACTTCGGACGTACACCAACGACGCTGGATTCTCTCCGACAAGGAGGACAACGAGCCCCGGTTGCACCCGAGTTCGGCGCATGAACTCCTGGGCCTCTGCATGAAGTTGCTCTCGAATCCGAGCAGCAATGGACGTTCCGTCAATGATACGCGCGGTCATTGGATAACCCCTTCTTCGATCTCAGCTTAGACAATGACAAACCTTATCCCCCAAAACGGGGTAGCCACGATACATGCCAAAACGATCATGACATCTGTCAAAGCCCACAACCAGAGGGCGCGATACATGCCACGTTTCGCTGGATAAGTTGCCATGCGGTGCCGCCAATCAAGGGTAAAGACAATCCAAAGGATCATCGGCAAGAGGAGAAACACGAGCCCCAGTGCAGGGTGCGAGTGGGGGCGAAGAATGACAAGACTCGAACCTGCGCCCCCGATAAGGATCTGACCCGGAGATTCTTGTGGGTTGAGAGGGGGAACTGCCGCAAGCCCCCACATAAAGCATCCCAGCGCCACAAGCTCCAACATGACGGCCAGAGTGAGTGACCGACGCGGTCCAAGCGCAATGGCCAACGTGCGGTCCCCGCGTGCTGAGTCCTCGGGAATTTGGTAGATTTGCGTCATCGGGTAGAAGGCGCCGAACAAGAACGCAAATCCCACGGCCAGAAGGAGGAGCCTTGTCGAATATTGGGGCGGAAGCTCCGTCAGGAGCCCTGTCGCAGCGCCGCCCGCCGCAAAAGTCGCCCCCCCGTAGCCGATCATGTTCACGAGAAGATCGAATCCCCCCAAAGCCTTCAACCGGATAGGTGGCACACTGTAAAAGATCGAGAGGACGACGCAAAACGTGAGTAGCCAGCTATACCCCGCCGGCAGAAGAGGCCAAGCAAAAGCAAGGCCCAGCGCAAGCAAGACTAGTGAGAACAAGGCAAGGTGACGAGGCACCGGAGGCGGATTGTCGAGGTAACCGATGTCCCCCTGGTCACGGTCAAAGGCGCTATTGAGTGCGAGAGTGCCGCCATTGAGACACACCGTCCACAATGCCCCCCCGAGGAGGACTCTCCCGAAAACATCCCCCCATGGGGTTTCCCTCACCTTTGGCAAGAAAATGAGCGCCCCGCAGAGATAATGGGCAAAAACAATGGGCCACGACCTCGGACGAAGATGGAGAATGTAGGCTCGAAGACTCATGAATGACCTCCGTCAGGCGCCCATTGGCGTGCTCGATCCATCAGGGAGGCCGCCCCAAGGGTTAAGAGATCCTTTGCAGCTTCAGAGGCAACCTTCGTGGCTTCGTGGGCGCCGCCCACTTTCTCTACCCGTATAAGTCGAGAGCCGTTGGGAAGGCAGACGGCGGCACGCAACCTTATCTTTTCCCCTTCACATTCGCACAAACATCCCATGGGAGTGCGACAGTCCGCGCCGAGCAGCTGCACGACTTGTCTCTCAATCTCGCACGCCACCCGAGCCGGAGGATTCTCAATGGCACGAAAGAGCGGAAGATGCGGCGACGTGGCCAACACTTCAACACCAATAGCGCCTTGAGCGGGAGCAGGCAGCAGGATTTCCGCATCAATCACCTGCATGGTTGATGTGAGGCGCCCCAGCCGCTTCAATCCCGCGCATGCCAGGATGATTGCGTCGGCGTGACCTTCAGCAAGCTTCCGCAGGCGCGTGTCAACGTTGCCCCGCAGATCGACAATCCGAAGGTCGGGCCGATAGGCCAGAAGTTGACCACGGCGTCGCAGACTTGAAGTCGCAACAATGGCCTCAGGAGGAAGAGCATCGAGAGTGCCTGCTTCGAGGCGCGAGATCAGCACATCGCGGGGATCCTCGCGCTCAACAATGGCAGCCAGGGTGAGCGACGGCGCCAACTCAGCAGGGACATCCTTCAAGCTGTGAACGGCTGCGTCGGCCCGCCCTTCGAGAACAGCTTTTTCAACTTCGCGGACGAAAACCGCTTTGTCGCCAAACTCACGCAAGGGTTTTTCAGGGGCGCGATCGGCGGGGGTGCTGACGACGACCAGTTCCACACGGATGTCCGGAAAAACGGCGCGCAAGCGCCCCGCGACGATTTCGGCCTGAGTAACAGCAAGTGCACTGCCACGCGTCGCGAGTCGAATAGTTTGCTGAGTCTGGCTCACGAAGGACCAACGAGATGATCTCGAGGTCAAATTGCGAGAAAAAACAACAGGCTCGCCAACGTCATCGCGTGTGGCGAGCCTGCAGCAAGTGTCACCAATGGGCTAGAGCGACTAGTCGGTTGAGGTCATAACCAGCACGGATTCGCTCACAACGGCATCCTTGACAACTTGGGCATAACCAGCGCCTGATTTGATGGCACGCAAAGCTTTGAGCACACTTTCCGCCTCGGGTGTGCTGGCAATCTGCGGAATGCCCGCCACCACATCCCAAATCGCGTTGAAATTCACATAGGAGAAGCCCACGCCCTTTGGCTCAATGCCCGGCATTTCCTTGATGGCGGCGCTGTCGAGAAGTCCCTTTTCTTTCCCATCCTTCACCGCTAGGAGTTTTTGAACCGTCTCTTTGCTCGTGGCGATGATCAAGTAATTGCCCGCAACGGCATAGCCGGGAGTGAGGGTGGGCAGAGGTGGAAGGTCGAGGTATTTGATGGTCACATCGCCTTCACGAACGGATTTGAAACTCACCTGGGGAGCTGCTGCCGCATCCTTATCGGAAGGGGGTGTCATCGTCTGTTTGAGCTGTTCAGAGACCTGGCGCTCGACAGCAGCAAGCACCTTTTGCATGCGATCCTTATCGCGGATCTCGATGACAAGGGCCGCATCGACGACAGGCAAACCTGCCGAAAGATCCAAGCTATTGAGGAAGAAGCCCATTTCCCGGCCAAAAGCGGGAAGCAGATCATTTTTGACGGAGAAGCCGATCAGTGGTTCCAGCTCTTTGAGCTGGCTGTCGAGATCGGCTGCCTTGCCACTTCCAGCTGCAGCAACGAAATCGCGAATCACGTCGTAAATGAGGAAGGCGTCGAACATATTTGTACCCCACGTCAGAAGGGTACGTTCGGGAGCCACGTTGAGGACAGAGGTGCTCGACGCTGTGGAGGCACGCTCAAAGAGTTTCCGCATGGGCGAATTCTCGCTCCCCGTAGCAAAGGGGGCATAATATGTCGCGCGAATGCTCTTTGAATCCATCACGACAGCGGTCGCTGACATGGCAAAAGGCGTGAGATCTTGCACCAGCTTGGAAAGCTTGCGCATGTCCTCACTCTTGCTCAAGGACGCCAAGGCGGCCTGACTGTTCTGATACACGTAAATGACCGCAGGTTTGTTGGCCATGAAGGCCGACACCTTGTCGTAGTCGGTCGCTTCGGCAAAACTTCCAGCACTCTTTTTGCCGGTGGCGCGCGCGACCATCCCTGTCATAATATCCTTGTCCGAGGCCACCAATAGGTGCGACTGAAGCACGACGTAATAGAAGTCGGTGGCGCCCTTTAGCTCGATTTTTTTGACCACTTCGCCTTCCAGCGTGACAGTCGTAATGATTTCCCGCGTCTGGGTCTCCGAGCTCCCCCCCTCTGATTGCATAGTCTCCGCTGCCGCCTTGGCTGCGGCCTTTTCCCAATAGCCGAGAAAGCGGTTCAGCTTTTCTTTGTCGTCAACTCTGGCCACCATTCCGACGAAAGGAACTTCTTTGTCGGCTGGAGTGCCCATGAAGAGATCGAAGCCGCTGAACATACTCGAAAGCGTTTCGGCGGAAATAGGGAACCCGAGCTCCTTCTCAATCTCCGGTAAGAATTCGGTTGCTTCGCTGAGCTTCTTGGCCACCCCCGCCACAGAAAGAATTTCTTTGGTGACGGCCGAAAGCGGATTTTGTCCCCACTGCTGCTTCAGCTTGCTGGTGGAGGGAACCGCGATGACCTGGCTTGCTGAGACAGGAACGACTTTCGGTGCAGTCACTGAAGCTGACAGGGTCGCCGCTGCAGCAACGATGGCAGCCGCGAAAGCTGTCATTTTCAAACGTGCAAAACTCAAAGTCCGAATCATGTGTGTCTCCTTTTTTGTGAACCTACCTAACCAATCATGAGCAATTCGGTTTCTTCCTTCAAGCGCGAAAGGGGGGCAGCGGCCATCAAAAGTGAAACTCGTGCTGCAACCAGCGGCGGATCCCAGTGGCCATGGGGAGATACCAGACAAAGGCTTGGAGAAGCATAAGAGCGGCAAGAAAAGGCGCTGATGCGCCCGCAGCTGCACGAATCGCGCCAACCCCTCCCACGCGAAGCGCCTCGGCAAAGGCAAGGGTCACGGGGACCTCGAGAGCAAGGGTGGCGCTGACGTAGAAGAGACTCGCGACGATAGTCATCGTGCCCCCAAAGCCATTGGCAATGCGAGCCGGATTGTCCTCACGAAATGAGGGGAACATTGCGCCAAATCCCACCGCAAGGCTCGTAAGCCCCACCGATAATGCAACAACGGTGAGGACGCCAAGCCACTTCATGAAAGGAACGACTTCCAGCATCTCATTCGAGACAACAATAAGGGGAATGGATGAAGCCAGACATCCGGAAAGACAGAGGGCGAATTTCTCCCAGAGAAGCGTCGGTTTTGGGAAGGGAGCCAAACCAATGACCCAGTACTGTTTGCCCTCGAGGCTAAGCATGGGGAAAACGAAACGGGTCGTGAGAATGGATAAGACAAAGGCAGTGGCGCCAAGGTTAAAAAGCGACAAAACGATTTTCCAGTGGCGGAAAAAGACTTCGATGCCACGCAGTTGGTGGGAGACTCCGCGAATGTTTGCCAGATAAAGGACCAGCAGGCCTAGCAAGATAACAAGCTGGGCCCACTGGGCTGGGTCGCGCCAAAAGGTGCGAATGTCCTTCGCAAGAAGGGCCTTGATGGGAGGAGGAAGAAAACTCAGCCCGGCGTCCACCACGACGAAGGGGGAGGTGCGCCGAACGACCTTAACGGGCGAAGCACTCTCGCGCGAGAGGGTCCAACCGCGATAATACAGCGGCGGGACACACCAAAGACAGATCTGGACCGCTAGCATGGCAGTGGAAAGGAGGCACAGGAACCAGAAGACGGCGTCGTCGGGGCGGTTCTCAGAGGCGGCGCGCAACCCTTGCGCGAGCCAAGTGCTTGGAAGCCAGGGCGAAGAGCCGGCGCGCAGGAGCTCCATCATTTGCGCAAAATCGCCCGTTTGCAGAACCATGGAACGCAAGCCCATGAAGCGAACGATCACCGCCGTGATGCCAAGCGAGGCAACCAACAGCGCCACTGTAAAAACGCGAGCTTTTCGCGCAGGCAGGTAAGCGCTGAGGATCATGGTGACGAGAGCACCAAGTGATGCAGGAATGACCAGAAACGGAAGGCCCTGCAAAAGCGCCGCAGGATAAAACCAGAGCGGGGCGCCTTTCACGTAGCCATAAGAGGCAAAAAGAGGGCAGCTCAGGACGACAAATGCCCACGAGCTAAAGAAAATGCTCTCTGTGAGCTTCACCCCAAAGATGGTACGATCGGGGACGGGAAGCCCCCACAGGAACTCCGTCTCGCGCGAGATATAGGTTGTTGTCAGCGTGATAATAAGATTCGAAAATATCAACATCGAGAAGAAGCTCAGGAGCACGATACCCATCAGCCGCTCCATCAGAGGCGGACCAAAGGGCTCCTGCGAGACAAGGAAGCGGAAAAGGAAATGAAAGAACCCCCCACCTATGCCTACGATAAGGAGAACGGTAATGAGACCAGCCGCCACGTGGATCCAAACGTAGCGGCGAATCTGCCTGGCCAAATGACGCGCCATCCACCAACGCGTGCGAAGAATGGCTTGGCCAGCGCTCATTGTCCGTGCTCCTCGGCACTCTTTACAGGAGTGATAACGAAAATATCGTGGGCGGAATGCAGCGCCTCACGCTCGCCGCGCTGCACCTGCCCAAGGAGATCGCGCGCCAAAGCGATGAAGGCCTCGCGCTCTAGCCCGTGGGGCGAGAGAAAATCCATAAAGACCCAATCTGTGGGGCGGAGCTCTTTCGGCGAAAGGAAATGGGCACCTGACCGGTGCGGGGTGATCCCCCACAAGCCGAACTGAATGGCAACAGGTTCGTGGCGTGGAAGACGCGTCGCTGCAATCTCAAAGCGGTAGCGATCCCGCGGAGTGACCTCAAAGGGAAGGCGGCGATAACCATCCGTGCGGGTGGGGAGGAACCATTGCGCGAGGCCGAGACCAAAAATGACCCAAGGGAGCCAAACGAGAACGCGCTGAAGTCGACGAGTCGTCAACCATCCCTCAATCCTTCGATATCCCAAGACAGCTGTGTAGCCAAGAAGAGGCAGAAACG
>FWWL01011149.1_pt1 | contig 9997 bp, 9 predicted proteins | sample 2228331 | NCBI WGS metagenome assembly FWWL01 (sample SAMEA103939775, study PRJEB20133) | metagenome
GCAGGCGCTGCACCCGTTGGGTGACAGCGGAAGCCCGGACCGTTCCTTTCATGGTTGCGGGCAAGGGTCGCAACGAGTTTCCGCTCATTGCGATCTACTGATGTAACCGCTATGGACTGCTAAACGGTAATTGGGCTAAAGGGGTGTAGGTGGGACCTTCTCGCGAGAGGTCGCTGCGGAACAGGGTCAGGTGCGAGACCTTTACGACACCGAACAAGGTTTCCGCGTGCTCGCTCAGGATGGCTCTTACCCGTTCCACGCCCGCCATCGCTTTGACACGACCGAGGGTGATGTGCGGGTGATAGGGTCGGTCTTCTGGGGCAAAACCCAACTGCGCCATGCCCTGCTCCACTTGTCGTTGCAATTGCAACAAATTAGGCGGTGCTTCCACGCCCACCCACAACACCCGAGGGCGCTTGAGGTCAGGGAATCCGCCTGTGCGGCAAACGGTGAAGGAGAAAGGTCGGGTGCTTGCGGCAATGGTGCGCAAAACCTCCACAATCGTCGGAACTTGCTCTTCTGGCACTTCACCCAAAAACTTCAGTGTCAGGTGCAAATTGTGCGGTTCCACCCACTTGACGGCAGCGTTCGTTCGCTGCAACTGGCGGAGCAACTCCGTCAACGCTGCTCGCACTTCTTCGTTCAGTTCCAAAGCAACGAAACTTCGCAACGCCATTCCTTCTTCTCCCCCGTTCACCCACAAGATGTTGCAACTTTGCTCTTTAACGCAAAGGTTGTGGCGCTTCGCCATCCATGCCACTGGGCTTTAAGTTCAACGACCGTCGCCCGCAAGGGGCGACGCTACCAACAACCGTTACGCTTTACGCATCACACCTTTACGCTCGGTAGCGTCGGGGCTTGTCCCCGACGGTTGTTTTCTTCAATTAAGTTTGCTGTCGCAATTCCACCCAGACAACGATGGCGATGGCTGCCATCGTGGCTAACAGCAGAAGCGCCCGCCACAGTGGGTCGAGGGAGAACAAAAACGCAACCCACAAACTCGCTAAGGGGAAGGCGATGAAGAACGCGAGAAGCACCTTTCGCATTGCCGCTTTATCACTGGTGGCAGCCAGCAAGTAAACCCAAACGGGCACCAAACGCTCAAACCCGCAAGAAGGGCACTGAACGGTAAACGCAGATACGGTCGCTTTGCACTGAGGGCAAACCGAGCCTTTCGTTTCGGCTTCTTGTTTCAACTGGCGCGCACGATGAAGTTTTCGCTTTTCGGCAGGGTCCGTTGGCATCAGTTGGACGGCGCGCTCGTAGCAAGCGATGGCATCGTCATATCGGCGCAACTCAAGGTAAAGGTCGCCCAACGCGCTCCATGCAGCAGCATTGTGCGGGTCGCGCTCTATGGCGGCTTTGTAGCGCTGCTCTTCTTCCAAACGCATCTGGTGCAGCAGTTGTCTTTCCCCAGCAGCGAGCATCATTGCCCACAAAGCCGCCAAACCGGCAGCAATAGCGAAAAGGGCAAACACCAGTGGGCTGTTCCACAAGAGCACAACGCCGATGAGCAAGCCAGCGACGAAAAGGAGGGCAATGACCGCTTGCCATCCCGATAACTCCCCTTCAAGGATGCGCCCGAAAATTGCCACGCCGACGAAAGCGACGACGAAAATGAGCGCCGTCAAGCGAATGCCAGCAGCAAAAGCGACTCCAAAAGCACCAAGGAAATCCATCCCTTGTGCCCTCCCCTTGCGACATCCGTTGTGCTCACCTTTTTTCGCTGCCGAAAACCGACGGGACAGCATTTAAGCGGAGCGGTCACGGAAGGTCTTGCATCAACTCAGGGCACGGGTTGCCATGTTCGTCATACCAACCGTAGCAGTCGCGCACCTCCAGCATCAGCAAGTAGCGTTCCAAAGGCAGCCCTTTGAAAGCGACATTGGTGGTGGCGTAGATGTAACCGCCGCCGGGCATCCCGTGCCGGAGCACATACTTGCAGTGCTCCACGATTTGCTCTTCCGTGCCCGTTTGCAGGAGGCTGCATTGAACGCCGCCCAACAAACACACTTTGCCAGCGGTCAACTGTTTGACGATGGCGATGTCCATATCGCTGGCTTGACAATCCAGAGCGTGGAGTCCGTGAGGCTCGCATTCCAACAACTGGTCAAGAATGGGCATGATGTTGCCGTCGGTGTGCTTGATGACATAAGCACCCATTTCGCGGTAGCCAGCAACCAACTCCTTCAAGTAGGGGGTGATGAACTCTCGGAACATGGGAGGCGACCAGAAAGGACCCGTGTTGAAGCAGTAGTCGGAGCAGAGAGCAAACCCGTCAATGCCGCAAATTTCCCGCAAGCGCTTCCCGCGTTCCAGTGCCCAACGGACGCGCTCTTTGGCAATTTGGTGCATCTCATCGGGGCGTTCAAAGAAAGCAGCAGCAAACTCCATCATGTCGCTTCCCGTCGGGATGGAGAAAGTGGCGTCGCCGTGACAAAGGAGTAGGTAGCGATCGCCGGCTAACCTGTGGATGTGGTGCACCATCGCCACCAACCCGTCATCGTCGGGAACGCCATAGGAAAGCATCAGGATGCAGTAATCCAAGCGTTCCGCCACTTGCAGGTAAAGTTCAGCGTTCTCTTTCAGCATGCGTTCCCGCTCAGCAGCCGTTGCCTTGCGCCACGCTTCGCCAATATGCATCGGCTTTCCCAGCAACTCCTCCGTCAATTGGAACTCCAGTTCAAAAGTTGGCACCTTGCCGGGCAACGGCGGGCGCAACTCTAAAGCGTTAATGGCTTTCTCTCGCGGTGTCACTTCCCGCTGCATTCGTCCTCATCTCCCATCCCGTCATTCACAATTTTGTGCAAGTTCTCGGCTACCGCACTGGTCGCACTCGCACAGCGTTCCACTCGGTCACGCTGTCAAACCGGCGGGAGAGGCGGTCGGTGTTGCTTTCTACCCGCTCCAAGCGGCGTTCAATGTTTTGCAGGCGGTTGTCAATGGAACGGAGAAGGTAAACGACTTGACTGTCGGAGAAACTGGCTTGGCTGTGCAGCGGAGCAGAGGTGAAAAGCGCGGCGATGAGGAGACCCAACCCCAAGCCCATCAGGAACAGCAAAAGACCCACGCGCCAACGCATTGTCAGTCACCTCCGTGACGGTGTCGCCAAGCCAATTTTGGGGCAAATCCTGTCAGGCGTTAACAATGCCTTAATCTTTCCCGACTACCTTTTCGCTCGGGCATGTGCTAAAAACCAAGAGGCTCTTTTGGCAGCGAGAACAACCGACAACACTGCCTTCGGAGGTTTTCGGCTCATGGAGTGGCTCAGAGAACTGCGCCTTCGGCAAGCCATCACGCAGGCAGGTTACCGACTGTGGCAGGATGGGTTGGTCGCTCACACGGATGGCAACATTTCGGTGCGGCTGAACGAAGAGTGGGTGCTCATCACGCCATCGGGTGTGAACAAAGGAGCAGTGCGTCCCTATCAAGTTTTGCGGGTGCACCTTTACGAGGGAACAGTGGACGGGAATGGGAAACCGTCTGTAGAAACGCCTTTGCACTTGGCGATTTATCGCACCCGCGCAGATGTGCAGGCGGTCGTCCATGCCCATCCCCCTTATGCAACGGCTTTCGCAGCGGCGGGGCTTGCCTTGACGGAACCCGTTTTCCCTGAGATGATTGTGCGCTTCGGGGAAATCCCGCTGGTGCCTTACGCAACCCCGGGGACAGAACGGCTGGCAGAATTAGTGGCGGAAGCGTTGCAAGAGCACGACGCCGCTCTGCTGCAAAATCACGGTGCCATCACTGTTGGACGGACTTTGGAGGAAGCCTGCGGGTTGATGGAGGCGTTGGAGTGGACGGCAAAAGGGCTGTGGCTCGCGAAAGCGTTAGGCAACGCTATCCCCCTAACGCCGTCAGAAATCGCGCGCCTGTTCGCTATGCGCTCGTCCTCGCCGCCCGAGAAGGCAAGAAAGTGAGGTGGGGTGCCGATGCGAGCGGAACGGAGCACTCGGTGGGTTCATTGGCAGGAACGGTTGGTCGTTGGCGCACTGACCGTGTGTGCGTCCATTTCTATCGTCACCACCCTCGCTATCGCCATTTCGCTGGGTGTGGAAGCCATCGGTTTCTTTCGGGAGGTGCCCTTGTGGCGCTTTTTGACGGAGCGGGAGTGGACACCTTTGTTTGCTGTCAAAAAGTTCGGCATCTTGCCCCTTGTCTGCGGCACTTTCCTGATCGCGAGCATCGCAATGCTCATCGCTGTTCCCACAGGGGTTTTCATTGCCACCTACTTGGCGGAGTATGCGTCGGAGCGGTCCCGACGCTTTCTCAAGCCCGCCATTGAAGTTTTGGCGGGTATTCCCTCCGTCCTCTACGGTTACTTTGCGCTGCTCTTCGTCACCCCTTTGCTGCAAAGGTTTATCCCAACCCTGTCCACCTTCAACGCCTTGTCGCCGGGGATAGTGCTGGGTTTCATGGTGTTGCCTACCATTGCGTCTCTGAGCGAGGACATCATTTACTCAGTGCCGCAGAGCATTCGGGAAGCCTCCTTAGCGTTGGGGGCGACGAAACTGCAGACGACTTTTCGGGCTGTTTTGCCGGCTGCTGCCTCTGGAATCATCGCGGCTTGTCTCCTGGGTTTTGCCCGCGCCATCGGTGAGACCATGTTAGTGACCATTGCTGCAGGGCAGCAGCCTAATTTGACGCTGAATCCGTTGGAACCTGTGGAAACCATGACTGCGTTCATTGTGCGGGTGTCGTTGGGCGATGTGCCCCACGGAACTTTGGCGTATCGCACCATCTTTGCGGTAGGGCTGACTCTGTTCCTCATCACCTTGGTGTTCAACTTGCTGGGGCTGTTTTTGCGGGAGCGCTTTATCCGCACCTTCCAACGGCTGGGATGAGAGCCAACCGTCAACCCTTGCGAGGTGACACCGAATGGCAACTGCAGCGGAAGTTAGGGACGAAGCAGTCATCGCCCGCAGGCGCCGACAGGAAGTATGGATGGAGCGCTTCTTTTTGGTGGCGGCGTGGCTTGCCCTTTTCCTGACCATTTCGGTGCTCCTCACCATCTTAGCGAAGTTGTTTGCGGACGGCTTCACGCGCCTCAATTGGCAGTTCCTTACCAGTTTCCCCTCCCGCCGTCCTGAAGCCGCTGGTATCTTCGCAGCATGGGTGGGGACACTGTATGTGATGGTGCTGACTGCGGCTATCGCTCTTCCTTTAGGGATTGGTGCTGCCATCTACTTGGAAGAGTTCGCCTCCCGCAATTGGTTTTCCCGCTTGGTGGAGTTAAACATCAGCAACTTGGCAGGGATTCCCGCGATTATTTACGGTTTGTTAGGGTTACAAGTTTTCGTTCGGTGGTTCCGCATGGGGGAGAGCGTGTTGGCAGGCGCGTGCACCCTGGCATTGATGAGTTTGCCCGTCATCATCGTTGCCTCTCGTGAAGCGTTGCGAGCGGTGCCCAATTCCATCCGCGAGGCAGCGTTGGCGTTGGGCGCCACGAAGTGGCAGACGGTGCGCGACCATGTTTTACCGTTAGCCATCCCTGGCATCATGACGGGCACAATTTTGGCGCTTTCGCGAGCGATTGGGGAAGCCGCACCATTGGTCACTATCGGCGCTCTCACCTATGTCGCCTTCCTGCCCAAGTCGCCCCTTGACCCCTTTTCCGTGTTGCCCATTCAGGCTTACAACTGGGTCTCCCGCCCCCAACCAGAGTTTCACCGCAACGCTGCCGCTGCTTTGATTGTCCTGCTGGCGTTGCTGCTGCTCATGAACAGCCTCGCTATTTACTTGCGCAACCGCTACCAGCAGCGATGGCGGATTTGAGGCTGTCTAATCGGTTAGGGACAGCGCGAGGATGCACTTTTTGCGTGTGCTTTTGCTCCTTGACAGAGGAAAGTGTCACGCTAAAATGACAGCACCCCTTGCAGGGGGAACGGATTGCTGCGGCAACCTCGCGCGGACCAGGGCACTACGGCGGAGTCGCTGCCGGGTGCGAAAAAAGTTCAACCAACCACAAGCATGAAGGAAGGCGATGTTGTTGAAGGCTGCCCTGGTTGCGCTGATGGAGAGATGGCGCCGCTGGTGGGATGAGCAGTGGCTTCCTGCCCTGCTGTTAGCCACCACCATCACAGTGGTGGTGGGAGCGCCCCTTTGGTTTGCCACGCCCCAGTTGGAACTTTTGAGCGTGGACTGGCGCTTTCGGGCGCGGGAATGGGTAGGGCGCGCGCCCCAATGGTCGCCTGATTTGGTCATTGTTGCCATTGATGAAGCCTCCCTCCGTTCGCTCCCCACAAAAGTGCCAACCCCCCGCAACTACTTAACCGCATTGATTGACCGCATCGCAACCTACCGCCCCAAGGTCATCGCCGTTGACATCCTTTTGGACCGTCCCACCCATCCCATCGCTGATAAGCGATTAGCAGAGGCTATCCGCCGAGCAGGGAATGTGGTGTTGCCTTACCAGTATCGCAACGGGGACGGCAAAGGCATCCTTCCGTTGTTTGAGAAAGCAGCGAAAGCAATCGGCTTCGCCGATGTCCCTTCTGACTCCGATGCGGTCACTCGTCGGATGCTACTCTATCACCCCCGCAAAGGAGAAACGGTGCTTTCGTTTCCTGCCGCTATTTACGAAGTGGCGACGGGGCGTCCTGTGAGTGAGTTGTCAATAGGACCCGAGTTCCTGATAAACTTTTACGACACCGCGTTTTTGGACCCCAAAGCCTGTTTCCCTGCTCGCAACTTCTTTGCTGCCTCTCCACCGCCGCAAGAGGTGTTTGCTGGCAAGATTGTGCTCATTGGAGCCACCCATCCTGACACCCGTGACAGTTACTTCATCACGCCCTTTTACCAGAGTTGGGTTTACCCAGGACGCCACTTTGCGACAGGGGTGCACATTGTCGCGCAAGCCCTTAACACGCTGCTAACCCGCCAATTCCTGTGGGAACCACCTCACTGGCTTGCCCGAACGATGGCAGTTATGCTGGCGCTGCTCACCTTCCTTCTGCTCTGCCACCTTGCACCGGGCAAGGGATTGATGGTAGCGATAGCCGAAGGCGTCTTCGTGAGCGCCATTGTCTTCGCCGCCTTCATCTGGGGTAACTGGGTTTTGCCGTTCTTCCCTTCGTTGGTTGCCGTCGTTGGTGGCACTTTGGGTGCTTTCCTTCACCACTTCCTGTGGACCCGACGGGTCCTCAAAGTTGCTCAAGAGCGCATGGCACAAATGGAACGGATGCAAGCGCTGGCGGAGTTAGCCAATGGTATCGCCCACGATGTCCGCAACACCCTTTCGCCAGCCTCTATGGCGACGGAACTCTTGTTGGAAGAGGTAACAGACGAAGAGTGGCGGAAAAACCTTCTCATCGTCCAACAAGGCATCCAAGACGCCCTCAACATTCTCAACCGCCTGCGGCTGTTCGGTCGGCAGACGAGCGCCCAAGAAGTGCTGCTTCCTGTGCACTTGAACGAGTTAGTCACCAGCACCATCACTTTCACTCGTGCCAAATGGTTCTACGAACCGATGCGACGAGGCATTGAGGTCAAGATTCAAACGCATCTGGAGCCCAACTTGCCTCCAGTGATGGGAAATCCGACGGAGTTGCGCCAAGTTCTGGTCAACCTCATTTTCAATGCGGTGGAGGCAATGCCACAAGGTGGCACCATCACCATTCGCACTTGGCGGGAAGGGAACAAAGTTTGCTTCTCGGTGGAAGACACGGGGGTGGGGATGAGCCCCGCCGTCAAGCGCCGCATCTTTGACCCCTTCTTCACCACGAAGGGAGCACGAGGGACGGGCTTGGGGCTCAGCATCTGCTACGGCATCGTCACCCGCCACAAAGGCACCATTGAGGTAGAAAGCGAGGAAGGGAAGGGCTCAACTTTCACCGTTCGCCTTCCCGTCGCCCAAGAAATCAGCGAACCTGTCACCGAATTGGCACAATTGCCTCCCTTGCGGGTGCTCATCATTGACGACGACGAAACCGTCGCAGCAGCGTTGGCAGAAGTGCTGCGGCAAGCCGGGCACAAAGCCGATGTTGCCACTTCCGGTCCGCAAGGCTTACAATTATTTAAGCCGGGCGCTTATGAGGTAGTGGTGGTGGATTGGCTGATGCCAGGGATGGACGGATTGATGGTGGCTCATGCCATTCGGGAAATGGCGCCGACACAACCTATCGTGCTCACGACAGCGTGGGGAAGCCAATTGGATGCAGAGGCGGTCAAAGTGGTGGATGCCATCATCCCTAAGCCGTGGACGCCGCACACCCTGTGGATGGCGTTGCAACAAGCCTTTAAGTCGCAGCAGATGCTTAAGCATACTTGAGGAGGTGATTGCTGATGCGTTGGGCTCTTGCGAGCCTGCTCGCTGTTCAGGTTTTGGTGGTAGCGGTGGGATGGGCGAAAACGCCTGCAGGGGTTGTTACGGAGGTGCAAGGACAAGCCCAGATTCGGCGGGCTGGACAGTCCTCGTGGCTGCCCGTGCGGGTGAACATGTCGGTTTACCCAGGCGATACGGTGCGGACGGGGAAGAAGGGGAAGGTCGTCCTTTGGCGCCCTATTGGGCGCGCTGAAGTGATTGGACCGAACAAAACCGTGATGGTGTCACCGGCTCAAAACAATGTCCGCGACAGTGTCTGGAGGGACCTTTGGCAGTCGGTTGTGAGCCGCATGCGCAAAAACTTCTCCGAAGAGAGCCTGGCAACAGTAGCAGCCGCCCGCATGCTGCCACCTCAGCCAAACACCTTGACCCTTTTGTCTCCCCGCAACAGCCGTGTGTTGGAACTTCGCCCCACCTTCTTCTGGCGTGAAGTGGATGGGGCACAAGGGTATCGGGTAATCATCGGCTTCTTTGACCAAGAGCGGCGGGTTTGGGAGACGACGGTCACCAAGCCACCCTTCCGCTATCCTGTTGAGGCGCCCGAACTGAAGCCCGGCAAAACTTACATCTGGCAAGTGGAAGCCATCGGGGTGCCGAACGCGAGCGACAGCGCTTGGTTCGTTGTTGCGCACCCTGGCGAAGCCAACGATGTGCGGTTCACCCTTCAACAATTGCGCAAGGCAACGCCTGACACCCTTGCTTACAGCCTGATGGCTGCCAGCCTGTTAGAGGCGAAAGGCTTCTATTGGGAAGCCATCCACCTTTTGCAGGCGGTGACAAAACAGCATCCTCGGCAGCCCGAACCTTTCATCGTGCTGGCAAACCTTTACGACACAGTTGGATTGGAGCGGTTTGCGGCAGAAATGCGGGTGCGCGCCCAATCGGGACTGAAATCCGTCCGCTCTCTGGGTTGGCAAGTAGCGGCAACGCGCTGAACGATGGGCAGTGAAAAGCGAGGGAAGGGGTTTCGCTTATCCCTCCCCCTCGCCAGCAACCAAAACGGGTTCAGGGAGCACGCGGGGGATTTCCGTCAACCGATAACCGAAACCGCTCCCGAACACGGTGCTCCAATCCACGCAGCCTTCATGCCGTTGATACAACCCAGGGTGCACCGTTGCTTCGGGTTGGGAAGCGTGGGGATAAAACTGCATGGCATTGACCTCCACGCCCATGAGGGTGTCGGCATGGGCTGCCAGCAGCACATGGGGAATCATCGCCAACATCGGGTTGGTCAAATCTTGCACCATCAACAGCATCCCGTGGGCTTTCGCCCACGCCTGCATGAGCAAAGCGCCTGTTTGTGTCTTGCAAGTTTTAAGGGCAACACCTGTCCAACCCAACGCTCGCCCCATCCGCACGAAGCGCCAATCGTGCGCGCTCTCGTCCATGAACAACGGCTTGCGAGCAGCGATAGTTCGGACATCAATCGGGTGGGCTTCCAAGTCGTAGGGAAACGGCTGCTCAATGTAGAGCAGCATCTGCCACAAGCGCGGGTGCTCCTTCAGCAAGCGGTCCAACATCGTCGTCACATAACTCGGGTCGGTCACCGTGCAGTTGAAATCCGCTGTCAGCCACAAAACATTGTGAGTTTGAGCAATCTCACCGACACGCACCAGTCGCTTGTAGTCCCAGTCAAAGTCAGTGCCCGTCAATTTCACCTTCAGGCACTTTAGC
>FWWL01011118.1_pt1 | contig 9995 bp, 9 predicted proteins | sample 2228331 | NCBI WGS metagenome assembly FWWL01 (sample SAMEA103939775, study PRJEB20133) | metagenome
AAGATGCCTCCGGAGACCTACCGAGAGCGCATCGCCGACTCCCGCCACCCCCAGGGGGTCCGCCAACGCCTGGTCCAGGCATGAGCTGTGGCCAAGCTCCGACGCCGAAAATCCTCGCCTTGGAGCGGGGCGTGCGGCTCTCCAGAGCCACCATCTAACGGTCCTGAGTTCCTCGGCAACGAAGGGCATGGGATGCGAACTCCCGGGGGAGAATCGACCTGACGCTCACACTGGGCACTCTCGGCCGAACTCCTCTTTCAGCCTGGAGCCGGGGTTGGAGCCCGCTTGACACCTGCCACTTGCCCGCTGGTGGCGACGGATCCTCAAGCAGGTCAAAATAGGTGGGGGTATGGCGGCTGCGGATGTGGTCATCATCGGCGGCGGGTGCATGGGCACCAGCGCCGCCTTCCACCTGGCACGCCGTAGGCACGGCAGGGTGCTCTTAGTGGAGCGGGACCGGGTGGGGAGCGGTCCCACGGCTCGCACGGTAGGGATCATCCGGCTGCACTACTCCTTTGCGCCCCTCATCCAGCTCGCCCTGCGTAGCTTAGACGCCTTCCGCCACTTTGAGGCCCTCACGGGCCGCAGCGCGGATTTCACCCCGACGGGGTTCGTGCTGCTCGTGCCGGAGGCGGAGTGGGAGGGGCTAGTGGCCAACGTGGCCCTGCAGCGCCGGCTTGGCGTTCGGGTGGAGGTGCTGACCCCGGAGGAGGTGGTGCGGCTCGATCCCCGGCTAAACCCGGAGGGGATTGCGGGCGGCGTCTACGAACCGGATTCCGGGTTTGCGGACGGGTATGCCACCGCGACGGCGTTCGCCGCCGCGGCCCGCGCGTACGGTGCACAGATCGAGGAAGGGGTGCGGGCAGAGGCCGTAGAGGTCTGCAACGGCCGGGTCGTCCGGGTGCACACCAGCCAAGGATCCGTAGACACCGGGACGGTCCTCGTGGCCGCAGGGGCGTGGAGTGTAGGCCTCCTGCGGACGGTCGGCATCGATCTCCCCATCGTGGCGGCCCGGGAGCAGGTAGTCCACCTCGCGCCGCCGCCGATCTTCGGCCCCCTGCGGTTCGTGCTGGAGGACCTGGCCCTCGGGTTCTACGCGAGGCCCGAGACGGGAGGAACGGCCCTCGCGGGCGTGCTGGAGGAGGAGCCCGAGGAAGTCGTGGACCCCGACGGGTTCAACACCGGTGTGGACCTGAGCTTCGTGGAGCGGCTGAGCCGGCTGTGGGGCACGCGCTTCCCACAGGCCCAGGAGTCCTACTTCCGCGGGGGATACGCCAGCATCTACGACGTCACTCCGGATTGGCAGCCCATCCTGGGCCCCGTGGAAGGGATCGAGGGACTCTACCTGGCCGCGGGGTTCAGCGGCCATGGGTTTAAGCTCAGCCCGGCCCTGGGAGAGGAGCTGAGCCGGTGGCTTGCGGGCGAAGAGCCCACCGTGGACCTCCGGATCTTCTCCCTCAACCGGTTCCAAGAGGGGAGGCTCCTCCGGGGAAGGCACCGAAGAGGGCTATTGGGATAGATGCCGGAAGGGGCCTGCCCGCAGGACCCGGGAGGGAAGCGGGCGGCCGAGGGCGGCCTCGAGCTTCCGGCTGGCCTCCCGGACTTTCTCCAGGTCCACCCCGGTCTCAATCCCCATCCCGTGCAGGAGGTACAGCACGTCCTCGGTGGCCACATTGCCGAGGGCTCCCGGCGCGAAGGGACAACCTCCCAGCCCCCCTGCGGAGGCATCCACCGTCCTCACCCCCATCTGCAGGCTCGCGAGCACGTTCGCAAGCCCGGTGCCGCGGGTGTCGTGGAAGTGGACGCAAAGCCGGTCCGCGGGCACGTCCCGGAGCAACAATTCCAAGAGCTCCTGCACCTCCCGGGGTGTGGCGGCCCCCACGGTGTCCGCCACGCTCACGTCCTCGCAGCCCATCTCGAGGAGCGCCAGGGCCACCTGCCGCACGGTCCCGGCGTCCACCCGGCCGCGATAGGGGCACCACCACGCCACGCTGATGTACCCGCGCACCGCCATCCCTTCCCGGTGCGCCTCCCGCACCACCTCCCGGAAGGTCCGTAAAGACTGGTCCACGGTCATGCCGAGGTTGGCCTCCGCGAAGGCGTCCGTGGCCGCGGTGAAGACCGCGATGGTTCGGATCCCGCAGGCTGTGGCCCGTGCCAACCCCCGCAGGTTCGGCACGAGGGCGATGTACCTCACCCCCTCCCGCGGCCGTAACCGCCGCACCACCTCCTCCGTATCCGCCATCTGGGGCACCCGGTCTGGCCGCACGAACGACCCCACCTCGATCCACCGCAGCCCTGCCTCCACGAGGGCCTCGATGAACACCACCTTCACCTCCACGGGCAGGACTTCCGGTTCGTTCTGCAGCCCGTCCCGGGGCCCGACCTCCACAACCCGCACCGAGGAGGGAAGGCCGTCGAGGGGAAGGGTCACGGCAGCACCTCCAGCTCCACCACCTCGCTTCCACCCTCCACCTGCTGCCCGGGCTCCACCCGTACCCCCCTCACCCGAGCTCGGACCGGAGCGCGGACCGTGGTCTCCATCTTCATGGCCTCGAGCACGTACAGGGGCTGGCCCCGTTCCACCACCTGCCCGACCTGCACGAGGATCCGGGTGACCACGCCGGGCATGGGTGCCCGGACGTCCTGATCGGAGGGCTCGAGGCGACGTAGGGAGGCCTCCCGGGTCAACGTGTACACCCGGCCGTCTAGGTGCAGGTGGTAGCGGTCGCCCTCGGCGGCGAAGTGCACGACCCACCGGCGTCCGTCCGCGGCCAGCGCGTAGGTGTTCGGCTCCAAAAGCCGCAGGGAGAACCGGTACTCCTCGCTGCCCGTGCGTACGCCCACCGTGGGGGATTCCTCGAACACCTCCACCTCCACGGTCCGGTCGCGCCAATGCAGCACGAACCGCTCCGGCCTCACCATAGCCTCCAGCCCCGCAGCCGGTCCCATGGGTCCACAAACCCCTGCGGAGCGGATGTTACCCGACCGTACCCTGCCAGGGCCGCGGCCACGGCGAAGGCCTCCTCTGGAGGGGGGTGCGGGTGCCAGTTCGCGAAGTGGTCCGAAAGGAACCAGGTGGAGAGCTCCCCGGAGGCGAAGGCGGGGTGGCCGAGTACGTCCTGCAGAAACGTGAGGTTCGTGGTGGGGCCAAGGATCACATATGCGGCTAAGGCTTCCCGGAGACGCGCGATGGCCGTGGCGCGGTCCGGAGCCCAGGCGATGACCTTCGAGAGCAGGGGGTCGTAGTGGACGGAGATCCGCTGGCCAGTCCGGATTCCGGAGTCGATGCGTACCCCGGGAAGGTGCGGCTCGTGGAGGTGGAGGATGGTTCCCGCAGACGGCGCGAACTCCCGCTCCGGATCCTCCGCGTAGATCCTGGCCTCGACGGCCCACCCCCGGAAGGTGATCTCCTCCTGCCGGAGGCCGAGGGCGTGGCCTGCGGCGATCCGGAGCTGCTGGTGCACGAGGTCCACCCCGGTCACGAGCTCCGTCACGGGATGCTCCACCTGAAGCCGGGCGTTCACCTCGAGAAAGTAGAAGTTCCTGTCCCGGTCCACCAGGAACTCCACGGTCCCCGCGTTCACGTACCCCGCCTCCTGGAGGATCCGCAAAGCCGCCTGGGCGAGGGAGCTCCGGAGCTCCGGGTCGACCGCACAGGACGGCGCTTCCTCGATCACCTTCTGGTACCGGCGCTGGACGGAGCACTCGCGCTCCCCGAGATGGACCGCTGCCCCGAACCGGTCGAGCACCACCTGCACCTCGATGTGCCGTGGCCGCTCTAGGTACCGCTCCATGAGGATGGCGTCCGTGCCGAAGGCGGCCTCCGCCTCCCGCCGGGCGCTCCGGAGGGTCTCGAGGAGCTCTTCGGGGCCGCGCACGACCCGCATGCCCTTCCCGCCGCCACCGCCCGCGGCCTTCAGGAGGAGAGGAAACCCGATCCGGCGTGATTGCTCGAGGGCCTCCTCGTCCCGCACGGGATGATCGGTGCCCGGCAGCACGGGAATCCCAAGTCGCGCGCTCAACCGCCGGGCCGCGGCCTTATCCCCCACTGCTTCCAGCACTTCCGGAGGTGGGCCGATAAACGCGATGCCAGCTTCCCGGCAGGCCCAAGCGAACTCCGGGTTCTCCGCGAGGAACCCGTACCCGGGGTGGATGGCCTCTGCGCCCGTGGCCCGGGCCGCGTCCAGGATCCGTCCGACGTCGAGGTAGGACCCCTCGGGTTCTGGGGGGCCGATCGGGACGGCTTCGTCTGCGAGCCACACGTGCGGGCTATCCTCGTCTGCCTCGGAGAACACGGCCACGGTGCGGATCCCGAGCTCCCGGCACGCCCGGATAACCCGTACCGCGATCTCCCCCCGGTTGGCCACGAGGACCTTCCGGAACATCACCGGCCTCGCCAGCTGGGCGGCCGCTTCTCCAAAAACGCCCGCATCCCCTCCTGCGCCTCCGGCCCGGCCCGCAGCTGTGCGATCAGCTCCACGGTGAACCGCTTCGCCTCCTCCCACGGGAGGGAAGGAACAATTGCGAGCAGCCGCTTCACCGCGCCGAGCGCCTCCGGCCCCGCAGCCAGGAGTGTCTCTCCCCAGGTCCCGATGACCTCGTCGAGATCTGGGGACACCTCGTGTACCAGCCCCATGGCCTTTGCCCGCTCCGCGGAGAACCGGCCTCCCAGAAGGGCTGCCCACACGAGGTCTGCCCGGTTCACCCGCCGCAGCAGGAAGGGGAGGATCATGGCCGGTGCGAGCCCGAGCCGCACCTCCGGAAGGCCGAAGACCGCGTCCGGGTGGGCCACCGCGAGGTCACAGGCGGCTACAAGCCCCACCCCACCGCCCAGGGCCGGGCCGTGCACCCGGGCCACCACGGGTTTCGGACAGCCCGCGATGGTCTCCAGGAGGTGGAACAGACGCTCCGCGTCCCGGCGGTTCTCCTCCGGCGGAGCGCCCAGGGACGCCTGCATCCACCGGAGGTCGGCCCCCGCACAGAAGGAGGGGCCCTCTGCGGCCAGCACCACGTACCGTACGCGTCCGTCCTCCCCCACCGCCCGGAACGCCTGAGTGAGGGCCTCGATGAGCTCCGGGTGGAGGGCGTTGTGGGTCTGCGGCCGCGTCAGGGTGATCACGGCCCGCGGCCCCTCCTGCTGCACGCGGACGTCCGCCATTGCTGCCCTCCTACATCCGGAACACCCCGGGCTTCATCCCCTCGATGGAGGCGTTGAGGGCCGCGGAGAGGGCCAGGCCCAAGGCATCCCGGGTTGCGGTGGGCTCCAGGATCCCATCGTCCCACAGCCGGGCGGTGCTGTAGTACGGACTTCCCTCCCGCTCGTACTTCTCCAGGATGGGCCGGGCGATGGCCTGCTCCTCCTCGGGGGAGAGGGACTTCCCTTCCCGGGCGAGCTGGTCTCGCTTCACCGTGACCAAGACCTCCGCCGCCTGCTCGGGTCCCATGACGGCGATGCGGGCATTGGGCCACATCCACAGGAAGCGCGGTTCGTAGGCCCGGCCGCACATGGCGTAGTTCCCGGCCCCGTAGGATCCACCGATGATCACCGTGAACTTCGGCACCTGGCAGGTGGCCACGGCGTGGACCATCTTGGCGCCGGCCCGGGCGATGCCCGCGGCCTCGTACTGCCGGCCCACGATGAACCCCGTGATGTTCTGCAGGAACACGAGGGGGATGCGGCGCTGGCCGCACAGCTCGATGAAGTGGGCACCCTTCTCCGCGCTCTCCCCAAACAGCACCCCGTTGTTGGCCACGATCCCCACCAGGATCCCGTGGATGCGGGCAAACCCGCACACGAGGGTAGTGCCGTACAGGGCCTTGAACTCCGCAAACCGGCTGCCGTCCACGATCCGGGCGATGATCTCCCGGACGTCGTAGGGCTGGCGCAAGTCCCGGGGCAGGATCCCGTAGATCTCCTCGGGGTCGTAGTAGGGGTCTTCCGGGGGGGCGACGTCTACCTCCGGCGGAGGCTTACGGCGGTTCAGGGTGGCGACGATGGTGCGGACGATGCGCAGCGCCTCCAGCTCGTTCTCCGCGTAGTGGTCCACCACCCCGGAGCGCCGGGCGTGCACATCTGCCCCGCCCAGCTCCTCCGCGGTGACGTCCTCACCGGTGGCGGCCTTCACGAGCGGAGGGCCCGCGAGGAAGATGGTGCCGCTTCCCCGTACGATCACGGCCTCATCGCTCATGGCGGGGATGTAGGCCCCGCCCGCGGTGCACATCCCCAGCACCGCGGCGATTTGAGGAATTCCGAGGGCGCTCATGCGGGCCTGGTTGTAGAAGATGCGGCCGAAGTGGTCCCGGTCCGGAAACACCTCCGCCTGCAAGGGGAGGTAGGCACCGCCGGAGTCCACGAGGTAGATGCAGGGGAGGCGGTTCTGGAGGGCGATCTCCTGGGCCCGCAGGTGCTTCTTCACCGTCATGGGGAAGTACGTCCCGCCCTTGACGGTGGCGTCGTTGGCCACGATCATGCACTCCACCCCGCTCACCCGGCCGATCCCCGTGACGATGCCCGCTCCCGGGGCCTCGTTGTCGTACATGTCCCAGGCGGCAAGGGGCGAAAGCTCCAGGAAAGGGGAGCCGGGATCCAGAAGGTGCTCAATGCGCTCCCGGGCCGTGAGCTTGCCGAGCTGCCGCTGCCGCCGCAGGGCCCGCTCCCCGCCCCCCTGTTGGACCTGCCGGAGCCGCTCCCGCAGCTCCTCCACGAGCCGCAGGTGGTAGGCCCGGTTCTGCCGGAACTCCTCCGTATCCGTGCGCACCCGGGAGACGATCCGCTCCATGGGCCCTCATCGGCAGGATACACCAACTCCCCGGCTGTTGCCTGGGTCCGCTCTGCGGGCTACCATCGAACCGGCATGGACTTCTCCTTGGGCGAGGAGTACCGGTTGGTGCAGCGGATGGCCCGGGAGTTCGCGGCTCAAGAGATCCTGCCGCAGGCCGCTCGTCTCGATGAGGAGCACCGGTTTCCCGCGGAGATCGTCCGCCAGCTCGGAGCGCTGGGGCTCATGGGCATCACGGTCCCGGAGACCTACGGCGGGGCGGGAATGGACTTCCTGGCTTTCGTCATCGCCTTGGAGGAGATCTCCCAGGCCTGCGCGGGCACGGGGGCCATCATGGCGGTGAACAACTCCCTCGTGTGTGACCCGATTCTGCGATTCGGCGCCGAGGCGCAGAAGCGACGCTACCTGCCGCTCTTGGCAAGCGGTCGGGAGATCGGCTGCTTCTGCCTCACGGAACCCGCGGCAGGGTCTGATGCGGGGTCTCTGCAGACCACGGCCCGGGAGGACGGGTCGGACTGGATCCTCAACGGCACGAAGAGCTTTGTCACGAACGGTGCAGAGGCGTGGCTGTGCATCGTGTTCGCCCGCAGCGAGCCCGTAGAGGGCAGCCGTGGGATCTCCGCGTTCCTGGTGGAGAAGGACCGGCCGGGTGTGGTGGTGGGGCGGAAGGAGCGGAAGCTGGGCATCAACGCCTCCAGCACCTGCGAGATTCGGCTCGAGGACTGTCGCATCCCTAAGGAGAACCTCTTGGGGAGCCGTGGACAGGGATTCCGCATCGCCATGAGCACCCTCGACGGCGGCCGCATCGGGATCGCGGCGCAGGCGGTGGGGATCGCCCGGGCCGCCTTCGAGGACGCCCTCGCCTATGCTCGCAAGCGAATGCAGTTCGGCCGGCGGCTGGTGGACTTCCAGGCCATCCAGTGGAAGTTCGCGGACATGAGCACGCGGATCGAGGCCGCCCGGATCCTGACCTACCGGGCCGCCTGGCTGCGGGACCGGGGCCGCCCCCATACGCTAGAGGCTTCCGTGGCGAAGCTCTTCGCCAGCGAGACCGCCATGTGGGTCGCGCACCAGGGCTTGCAGATCTTCGGGGGCTACGGGTACCTCAAGGACTATCCCGCGGAGCGGCACTTCCAAGATGCACGGGTGACGGAGCTCTACGAGGGGACGAGCGAGATCCAGCGGCTCATCATCGCCCGCAGACTGCTCGAAGGAGGGATGGGATGAACGTCGTGGTGTGCATCAAGCAGGTGCCGGACACCGAGCAGCCTATCCGGCTCAAGCCCGACGGGAGCGGCATCGAGGAGCAGGGGATCACCTGGATCCTCAACTACTACGACGAGCACGCGGTGGAGGAAGCCCTGCGCCTGCGGGAGAAGCACGGGGGGAGCGTGACCGTGGTGTGCGCGGGTCCGGCCCGGGCCACGGAGGCCATCCGCACCGCCCTCGCCATGGGGGCCGATGAAGCCCTCCACCTCTGCGATCCGATCCTCAAGGAGGTGGATCACGTGGGTCTTGCGCGGGCGTTGGCGCAGGCGATCCGGAGCATCCCGTGGGACGTGGTGCTGTGCGGCCGACTCGCCACAGACGACAACGCCGGGGTGGTGGGCTCGGCCCTCGCGGAGTTCCTGGGGGTTCCGCAAGCCAGTGCCATCACGAAGCTGGAGGTCACCGATGGCGTGGCCCGGGTGGAGCGGGAGATAGAAGGCGGGGTGGAGATCTTGGAGGTCCGGCTTCCCGCGGTCTTCACCGTGGAGCGGACCATCAACGAGCCGAGATACCCCACGCTTCCCGGGATCATGCGGGCCCGGCGTAAGGAGATCCGCACTTTGACGCTTGCGGACCTGGGGCTTTCGGGTTCGGAGGTGGAGGCGGCCCGGGTGCGGTACGTGCGGTTTGACCCTCCGCCCCGACGGGAGGGAGGGGAGGTGATCCGACCCGAGAACCCGGAGGAGGCGGCGGAGCGCATCGTGGCGTTCCTGCGGGACGTGGCGAAGGTGTTGTAGGAGGGGGCGATGGCAGAGGTCTGGGTTGTTGCGGACTACGAGACCACGCAGCTGCGGCGGATCACCCTGGAGCTTTTAGGGAAGGGCCGGGAGCTGGCGGATGCCCGCGGCGGCCGGCTGGTGGCGCTCCTCCTCGGCCATGGGGTGGGGGAACTGGCCACGGCCCTCGGGGAGCACGGGGCGGACGAGGTGGTGGTGGCGGACCATCCAGCTCTTGCGGAGTACACCACGGAGGCGTACGCGCATGTGGTGGCCGCTACCTTAGAAGCGCGCCGCCCCTGGGCGGTGCTCCTGCCTTCCACCGCGAACGGCCGTGATCTGGCCCCGCGGGTGGCGGCTCGGCTGAGGACGGGTATTGTGACGGACGTGGAGGACCTGTGGGTGGAGGGGGAGGAGCTTCTTGCCCGCCGGCCCATGTACACCCGGAAGGTGGTGGGGACCGTGGCCTTCGTAGGAGAAGGACCTCACCTCGCGGTGGTTTTGCCGAAGGTGTTTGCGCCCGCATCCCGGCAGGAGGGCAGAAGGGCGGAGGTGCGGTCGGTGGCAGTGAACCTGGAAGGGGTCACGGTGGGGACCCGGGTGGTGGAGCGGCGGGCCGTGCGGCGGGAGCGGGTACCGCTCACGGAGGCAGAAGTCATCGTGAGCGGCGGCCGAGGACTGCGGGGGCCGGAGCACTTCGCCCTGCTGGAGGAGCTGGCGCGGGAGCTGGGCGCCGCGGTGGGGTCGAGCCGGCCGCCGGTCGATAGCGGGTGGGTGCCCCACGACTACGAGATCGGGCAGACGGGGAAGACCGTAAGCCCCACGGTGTACATCGCGGTGGGGATCTCGGGAGCGCCGCAACACCTGGCGGGCATGTCGGGGTCCAAATACATCATCGCCATCAACAAGGACCCCAATGCCCCCATCTTCCAGGTGGCGAGCCTGGGGGTCGTAGGGGATCTCTTTGAGATCGTCCCGCGCCTGACGGAGGCGGTGCGTCGGGCCAAGGCCGCCACGTAAAGGCTGCGCGCCCGAGGGTCTTTGAACCGTTTGCGCTGGAGCCGTATGTTATTTGTCATAGGTGACCAAAGGGACCGGATTGCGGAAGATCGCGGTCTGTGGCAAGGGAGGATCGGGCAAGACCACCATCGCGGGAACCGTTCCTTCAACCGTAGTCGTTTATTGCACGACCACGTCGCCGGGCGAACGGCGCGCTTGAACTACGCCG
>FWWL01011150.1_pt1 | contig 9995 bp, 9 predicted proteins | sample 2228331 | NCBI WGS metagenome assembly FWWL01 (sample SAMEA103939775, study PRJEB20133) | metagenome
TAGAAATTGGTTTCTGCTCCGCAGGCAATAATTAAATATTCCCAGTTCAATTCTTCTTTATCTTTAAATAGGAGTGTCTGTTTTTTAAGATCAATTTTTATAACCTCTTTTTCTAGAAATTCAATTGGAAGATCTCGGATAGATTCTAAAATTGGAAAGGTAACAATTTTTTCAAGCTCTATATTTTTTGCTAAATTTGCAGAAGTAGTTGCAATCTCATATAAAGTTGGAGTATATAGTTGGTAAGGATGGCGGTCAACTAAAATTATTTTGTAGTTATCTTGCAGTCTTGGTTCAAGTAAAAAAAGTTCCCCAAGTGTTTTTGAGGCAGAAAGTCCTCCAAAACCTGCTCCAAAAATTACAATATTCTTTTTTGTTGTAGGGGATGGCATTTAATTGTATTTTAACTTTAAAATTGATACACTTCAAAATAATGCGCCGAATCACCTCTCTTTTTAAAAGAAATATTGCTGGAAAATCAATAATTTTAAGGGTTGATTTTAATGTTGAGATTAGGAAAGGCAAAATCTTGGATGATTATCGGATCCATTCTTCTCTTCCTACAATTCGTTGGCTGATTGCCAAAAAAGCAAAGCTACTTTTAATTTCTCATCTTGGGCGTCCAAAGACTAAAAATTTTGTTCCCGGCAGGCTAGATCATATAGATAGGGAGTATTCTTTGCGTCCTGTATCTGCTTATCTTTCAAAATTATTAAAACGCAAAGTGCTTTTTTTTGAGAATTGGGAAGATCTCGCTCCATTTTGGAAGACCCTTCCTGAAAGAACAATTGCTATGCTTGAGAATTTAAGGTTTTGGCCAGCAGAGGAAAAAAATGATTCAAATTTTGCAAAAAAACTTGCAGAGCTTGGAGATATTTATATCAATGATGCTTTTGCTGTTTGTCATAGAGAGAACGCATCGCTTGTTGCAATTGCAAAATATCTTCCTTCCTATGCAGGATTTCTAGTTTCAAAAGAAGTAGAAATGCTCAATAGGCTTTTCAAAAATAAAAAAAAGCCTTTTATTGTAGTTTTGGGTGGCGCAAAATTGTCAGATAAGATTCCATTAATCAAAAGATTCCAGCCAGTTGCAGATTTAATTCTTCTGGGAGGAGGAATTGCCAATACTTTTCTTTTTGCATCTGGAGTTTCAGTTGGGAATTCACTTCTAGAAAAAGAACTGGTTTTGGAGGCAAAAAGAATACTCAGCACTAAATCAAATATAATTCTTCCAGTGGATTTTAGAGTTGATCGCAAAAAAAATGCAATTTTTGATATCGGACCAAAAACAGAAAAGTTATATTCAAAAGAAATCTTTAGTGCAAAAGTTATTCTCTGGAATGGGCCAATGGGACTTTTTGAAAATCCAAAATTTGCAAAAGGATCATATAATATTGCGCGCTCAATTGCAAAAAATCGGAATGCATTTAGCGTAATTGGAGGAGGGGAGACAGTGGCAGTGGTAAGAAAATTAAAACTTCAGAAAAAATTTTCATTTTTGTCTACTGGTGGGGGAGCAATGCTTGAGTATCTAGCTGGAAAGAAATTGCCAGCCTTGGCGGCTTTAGAGTAATGAACGATAGTTCTGCAGCCATTTTAATAAATTTTTGCCGGGGCACTGAGTAACTGCTCCTGAAACTTCAAGATGCCCAAGAATATTTTCTTTCGGGATATTATATTTTGCTGCTAAATTTTTAAGAATTTTTTCCAGAGATTTTAGTTGTAATTCTGTAGGTTCTTCTTTGTCAAAGTTTCCAGCAAGACATATTCCTAAACTTTTGAAATTCATTCCGTCAGCCTTGGTATGAGTGCCGACAGTGCGTTCGTTTCTACCCTTTCTTATTCTTCCATTTGCTTCAATGAAATAATGGTATGCTATATTCCCCCAGCCAAGTCCAATATGATAGCGTTTAACTGCTTGAAATGTTGTTTTATCTCTTGAAGTTGCGCTTTGGTGCACAATTAAATACCTTACAGCCTCTCTAGGAAGCTTCATAATTTTTTAAAAATTTCTTTTAGCGACATGCTTGAATGAGCGTTGTGGAAGTAGGAATAAAATAGTCAACAAAAGGATCATAAGGACATTTTCCTGCAAATCGGCATTGTGTATAGTAAGTTCCTGCATTGCCGCATCCAGGATTGGTAGTGTATCCTGGAGTCATGCTACTATCGCCGCATTCGCACAAGTCTGATGTGATACCGTATTGATATTCAATTGAACCATTACAATTATAATCAAAAGAACCATCTCCGCGATTAACAGTAAAGTAACTTGTTTGGTTTGGCCTTGCATTTGCATTTGCGTCATAGCAATCATAGGGGTTTGTTGCAAGAGTATATCTTCTTACCCAGCCAGAAAGCGATCCAGCTGTAGAATAGGTTCTGCTAAATGAACTTGGAGCATATCCATCATTATCGCTATCAGTTACAAAAAGGTTTGCCTCAACAATCTGGCCTCCAGTATTTATTGCAATTGTGCCAGGACCTATACTAATGTATCTACCGCTATTATATACAAGCGTTGCTCCATTCAAAATTGTAATTGAGCCGCCCGTTTGAAAAATAATATTTCCATTATCAGCTCCATCTATACCTCCAACCGTACAATTTTCTCCAGAATATATATTCCAATCACCTCCATAAGGAGGGGTGCAAGTATCAGACCAAGCAAGAGTAATTGAGTTTTCTTTGCCAAGGTAGTTAACTGCAATGAATTTTGTGCGATAAATTTTTGAATGTGTATCTTTGACTATCCAAGCATTTGTCCAAAATCCTGATCTATTATTGCCTCCAACAAGTTCAAGCGTAAGTTCAAATTTGCCATGGTCCAATTCAGTGACTGCTTTTACTGTTTTTACGCCGGCAGGATCTTCAATATGTACTGTTAGTTTTTGCATGTCTCCAGGCTTAACATCCCGAGGTTCAATGACTGCAAGTTTAAATTTAGGAAATTTTTCTTCCCCGCTTAAAATGCGAAAAATTTCTCTTCCAGGAACCTGGGAAAGATCCAAAGAGAAGCGTTTTTCAATTAACTCTCTTGGCGCAAAATGCCATAAAAGATATAAAATTCCAGCAATTATCAGTATTGCTTCTGCGACTATTTTGCCAATTTTACGCACAATTTTGCCTATCATAGTTGTTTTACTTTTTTTCTTTGATATACTATTACTATACACTAATAATATATATGATATAGTCATGTAGAATGAAAAAAGGAGTGGAAAAAAGAGACTCAGCGGGATTTACTCTTTTGGAGCTAATAATTTATACCGGAATTTTGAGTATAGTGGGGGTTATTTCAGTTGCTATTTTCTCCCAGATTTCTCGTACTTATGTACAGAACCAGTCAAAGATTGAGGTGGTACAGAATCTTAGAACCGCGTCCCAAATTATTCAACAAGCAATTCAGCAAGCAAGCGGTATAAATAGCGCCTCTTCAACTTATTTGTCTCTTGCAATGCAAGATCCAGCTAAAGATCCTACTGAGTTTCGATTATTCCAAGATGCGATTGAACGTAAAGAAGGTGCTGGAAGTTGGATGCGTATTACGACCGATCAGGTAAAAGTAACTAATTTAAATTTTTCAATTATCTCAACGCAATTTACTTTTATTGATCAAGTGAATCGTTGGGCATGGAATGGAAATGGGCTTGGATGGATTGATTTTAATCCTGCTGAAGGAAATGTAAGAGTGCCTATTGGCCAGGGAGATTTTTACGGTTATGCAAAAGCTGCAAATGCTGGTTACTTTTCTTTAAACTGTCAGACTCCTAATGATTGCACCTATCCCTATAAAGTTTCTTCAGATGCAAATGGCAATCTTTCCGGATTTGCCTGGAATGATCTTTTTGGATGGGTAAGTTTCAATTGTTCAAATGATCATAACCCTTCTTTATCTGGGGTTCAGCCTTTTTGTGCTGCAGATGGAGGATATGATTATAAGGTAACTATTGATACTTTGACAGGAGATTTTTCCGGTTGGGCATGGATGCCTGCATTTGGATGGATTAGTTTTAATTGTAATAATTCCGGAATAGGAAATACTTGTGCAACCGTTTCTTATAAAGTTACTGCCCAGAAGCAGGAAAGATTTGGTATGCCTATTAACGCAGTTAGAGTTGAGATGACTATTGAATCCGATACTACTAATCCTTTTGCTCGCTACAATGAATCTTACGATTTTGCAGTAGTTCTTGCTCAACCAGCAGCAGTGAGGGTGTCAAGTATTACTCCTTCAACTCGCCAAACTTGTGGCACATCTTGTTCCCCGACTATCAATGGTTCGAACTTTAAGACAGGAGCAGCTGTAAAACTGACTCGCCCCGGTTTTCCTGAAATAATCTCTTCGGGTACTTGGACTGCTGCTGGTGGCGGTACATCACTTTCTGGAGGTACATTTGATCTTTCTGGCGCAGCAGCAGGTAGTTGGGATGTTTGGGTTATAAATCCTGATGGTCAGGTAGGAGTATTACCTGATGGATTTTTGATCAATTAATAATGCCTGAAGAGAATATTGTTATTTATACTGATGGAGGATCTAGGGGTAATCCCGGCCCTGCTGCAATTGGAATTGTTATTCAAGGAATAGGCGGGAAGGTATTAAAGTATTCTGAATACATTGGCAAATCAACAAATAATATTGCAGAATACCAAGCAGTGATTTTTGCTTTAAAAAAAGTAAAGCAGATACTTGGCAAAGAAAAAGCTAAAAAAGCAAAAATAGAAATTAGACTTGATAGCGAGCTGGTTTACATGCAGCTTTCAGGAAAGTATAAAATTTTAGAAAAAGAACTTCAGCCGTTTTTTATTGAGGCTTGGAATTTAATGCGAGATTTTGGAACCATTAAATTCAAAATTATCAGCCGCCAAGAAAATCAGTTGGCAGATTCTCTTTTGAATTTAGAACTTAATCAAAAAGAGGCTAGGTTGTTTTGAGAATAACTCCAATTAATTAAACTGTATCCTATTTACAACTAAGTTCTGTACAATATTGACAAGTCTTGATCTTTTATGGTATTTGTATTTTGATGTTCTTAAGAAAGGAGGGGTGATGATGATGCGAAAAGTTGCGGCTACTTTAGCTACATTTGTAGTTAGCATCTTGATAACTTTTCCAGCTCATTCTCAGCAATTGGTTGTAGGGAAGACGATGGTTATTTTCTCTGATCAAGTCTGGAATTATAGTGAAAATATTCTGGTAGGAGTTGAACAGGCCATTTCGGATTCAGGTCTTCCAGGAGTTATAGTGCTTGTTCCAAGAGCTCGACATTCTTTGCAGCGTGCTAATTTTTCTGGAGTGAATACAGTTGTTGAGATTTTTTCTGCAGAAGTGATCAAGAGAGAAGATCGCAATCAATCACTCAATATTGGTGGCGTTTCAGTTAGCGGAACGCTCACCGAAGTTCATGTAAGTCTTGGGCTAAGATTTTTGAGAAATCTTGGGAATTCAGATTATCTTGTTTTTGTTGCTAGCCGAACAGCCGAGGGTTCTGCTTCCGGAATAACATCTCTTTCGATGTACTATGGCCGGGGTTCTTATAGCATGACTTCATATTCTAATCTTGAAATTGCTGCCTTTAGGGCAGCAACTAAAAAGATCCTTGGTAGTCATTGATAAAGAAAGTATTTCCACTCTTTTGAAAGAGGGGATTTATTTTTTCAGGCGATACGGCACGTCTACTATGATTACATCTTCTCTATGCTCAAGCGCTTCTCTGATATGTTTTGCAGTTTGATTATGCAAAAAATGATGCCACCATTTCGTTGGAACAAACTCAGGAATTGCAACAATTATAATATCTCCTTCGTAGTTTCTTTCCACTGTTTCTATATATTGAATAAGTGGTTCAATTACATCGCGATAAGGAGAGTCAACTATATCAAGCGCAATTTTTTTGACATAATGTTCCCATTTTTGACGTATTCTTTCAGCTTCTTCCGGATCAGTAGCAATATGAACTGCTTTGATTCTGCTTGGGTTCAAAAGTTCTACAAATTCAACTGCTTTAATTACTCCGCGATGAACTCCTGCAATAAGTAAAACTACTGTCTTTTCTTGAGGAATATGTTCTATCGGGCGAGTGAGAGAGAGTTCATCAGCTACCGAGGCATAATGCTTCCTAATTGACCTCATAAGAAGCGTTAGAATTAAGATTGCTGGAAGCAATATCCAAGCTCCGTATTTAAATTTTGATACAAAAACTACAATAAGTACTATTGCAGTAAGACATCCACCCAAGAAATTTATGCTAATACTAAGCCAATGCTTCTGATGAGTATGTTTTTTTCTCCAATGCTTAACCATTCCAAATTGCGAGATAGTAAACACCAGAAATACTCCAACTGCATATAAAGGAATAATGCGATGAGTATCAGCTTGGAAAAATAAAATTAGTATAGCTGCAAAAATAGCAATTACAGCAATACCTGTTGTATGCACTAGTCTGGCGCCAAGATTGGCAAACTGATGTGGAAAATATCTATCACGTGCAAGTACTGCTCCAAGTCGAGGGAATGCTGCAAAAGGTGTATTTGCTGCAAGAAGTAGAATAAGCATAGTTCCAAGCTGCACTGCAAAATAGGATGGTCCCCGGCCAAAAAGCGCTCTGGCAGTTTGCGACACTATTGTCTCTTCGGCTCTAGGAACAAGCATAAGTGTCCTTGAAAAGAATGTGATACCAAGAAATATTACAGCTAAAATTGCAGCCATTGCGCCAAGTGTGCGACTGGCATTCTTTGCTTCCGGAGGCCGAAATGACTGCACACCGTTTGAAGTTGCCTCAATTCCGGTTAAGGCAGTGCAGCCTGCGGCAAATGCCCGCGCCAGGAGTATAAACATTGTAACGCCACCAAGCTGTAGGGTCTCAAGTGAGGTGGTTTGTGGTTGAGGGAAAGTGCCGGTTAGGTAATGCCAGATTCCATAACCAATCATCCAAAAAATAGATGCAATAAAGATATAAGTAGGTAAAGCAAAGAGTTTTCCGGATTCCCGAATTCCTCGCATATTGCCCCACCAAATAATAAACAATGTAGAGAGTGCAAGTAATACTTTCCACTTATAAAGACTTGGAAATGCTGAAGTGATGGCAGCAGTGCCTGCTGAGATGCTGACAGCGGCGGTAAGGATATAGTCAATCAACAATGCAGCAGCTGCAACCAGTGCCGGTAGTTCGCCTAAATTGTCCCGCGCAACCGTATATGCACCTCCTCCGTGCGGATATGCATGGATAAGCTGGCGGTAAGAAAGAGCAACCGCCACAATCAAAATCACGATCAGTGCAGCAATCGGTAACGAATAGGAGAGTGCAGTAGCTCCGCCAAGCATAAGCACAAGCAATATTTCTTCAGTTGCATATGCGGTGGATGAAAGATTATCAGAAGCAAAAATTGCCAATCCTTGCAGATTAGAAAAGCGCTCTTTGCAAATCTCGCCTGTTGAAAGAGGTTTTCCAAGTAGAAATGAACGAAGTTTCTCAAGCATAATGCCGATTTATCATAGCATAATTATAATAAAATAAAGTGATGCTGCAGAAAATCGCTGCAATTTTGTTGTGGTTTCCAATTTTAGTATGGGTGGGTGCAGAAGCATTAGTGCGCTTGTTTGTAGATCGTTCGGCATCTTCCTTCAATCTTAAACCTGGAGTTACATTTTCCACATTGCAGGCCGAGGCTCTTGGTCTTGATTGGGAGGAGACATATAGGGCTTTGCTGGATGATTTGCATGCGCGGCGGATTCGTATTCCAGTATACTGGACCGAAATTGAGCCAGAAGAAAACAAATTCAACTTTTCCAAGTTCGATTTTTTGCTTAATGAAGCTGAAAGGCGTGGAGCTCGAGTTATTATTGCAGTAGGACAAAAACTTCCGCGTTGGCCAGAATGTCATATACCCGGTTGGATTAAAGACGAAATAAATTCTTACGACAAAGAAAGATTTGAAGCGGCATTGTTTAATTATATTAGGACTGTAGTAGAGCGTTATAAAGATTCTTTGTATATTGAGGCTTGGCAGGTAGAAAATGAGCCATTTTTTGTTTTTGGAGAATGTCCTAAAATCTCCTATGATCTTGTGAAAAGAGAAGTTGAGTTGATAAAAACTCTTGATAATCGTCCAGTAATTATTACTGATAGCGGAGAACTTGGCACTTGGTTTGGCGCAGCAACTTTAGCAGATATTGTTGGAACAACAATGTATCGCACAACCTGGAAAAAAGGTTTTGGATATCTTCATTATTTTTTGCCTCCAGGTTTTTATGCCAAGAAAGCAGCAATAATTGATTGGATATTTTCTAAACCTGTCTGGGTGATGGAGATGCAGCTTGAACCATGGGTACCTTCTCCTCCTCTTTCAAAAACAGCTTTGCAGGAGCAGATGAAGTCAATGGATTTTGATAGATTTCGCAAGAATATTGATTTTGCGCGCTCTTCCCATCTTTCGCCCATTTATTTTTGGGGTGCTGAGTGGTGGTATTGGATGAAAAAGAATGGACATCCAGAGTTTTGGGACTATATTTACAATAATGTTTTTTCCAAAAATGAATAAAAGAAAAATACTTGTCTTTTTTATAAGTTTAGTGGGGCTGTTGCTTTTTTGGAGGGTATTGGTAAGGATTGATCTTTTTTTGGTTATGAACACATTAAAGAGCATTTCAGCCTGGAGAATTTTTGCAATAGTTTTGATGCCATTTATTTCATTTTCAATTGCAGCATTTCGTCTGGGATTATTATTAAAATTGTTGGGAGCACATACTGTTTCATTTTTTAGACTATTGGCATTGCTTTTTTCCGGTGCAGCTGTTTCTTTGATTGCACCAAGCTTTTCTATAAGTGGAGAGGCTACAAAAGGATTTTTCCTTTCTAAATTAGGCGTTAATTGGCCAAAGGCATTTGCTGCAGTTTCTATTGATTCTTTTGGTAGATTTCTTGCAAATACTTCAATGTCGTTTTTGATTGTGCTTATAGTAATTGTTGCTATGCCGCCTCCGTCCTTTGGTATAAAAAGGAGCATTGCGCTTATTTGGATTTTGGGTATCATCTTAATTTTTGGAATTATTTTTCGCAGAGTATTTTATCAGAAGGGAAAGATCGCAGCGCTAATTGAATGGTTTATGCCCAAAAATACAAAGAATTCTGATCTGATTGAGTTTGATGCGATATTTTCAAAATCTTTGCGGGAATTTAAACTGCCTCTTCTTGCCTTCTTTATTTCTCTTGTAGGATTTTTATGGGAATTAATGCAGGCATGGATAATGCTTAGATTCCTTGGAGTCAGTTTTATGCTGCCCGAGTTTCTTTCCTGGTATGCGTTCTTGACCTTTCCAAGGATGCTTCCTGCGCCTGGTGGATTAGGATTTGTTGAGAAAGCCGGAGTTTTTGCAGCTGAGCTATTTGATGTTCCTATTTCTTTTGGTCTTTCTTTTGTCTTTTTGACAAGACTAAGAGATTTGGTGATTCTTTTTCTTGGAATTATGGCAATTGTTGGCTGGAAGTTGTTTGAAGTTCGGAGAGCGCCATCACGCTATCACTAGGGCACTGCGCGCAAATTTATGTTTTGTTTCCTGTTGAACCATTCTTCTATCTTTGCAAGAGTTTCGGGTGCCAGCGTAATGGCATCGGCAAGCAGGAGAAGGAGCACATTGTTTGCCGATGGGGTAGTTTGCCCGCGCATGAGAGATTGCTTCCAATATAAAATACAACATTATGGTGCGATCGTACGAGAGTGTTAAATACGCCTTCGTCTTGTAACTCCGAGAGAGAGGATCTTAAAAACTATTGGAAAAATAAATAAAAATATAGAAAGAAAAATCAATGCAATTTTAAAGTAGATGTTGAATTTATAATCTACGAAGTTCGCATCTACAATCGTGCCCTCAGAGATGAAGAAATAAAAGCCCAGTATGAAGCGACAAGATAGATACAAGGAACAAGGAACAAGAGACAAGGAACAAGGAACAAGGAACAAGAATTAGTATATAGTATTTAGTATTCAGTATACGG
>FWWL01007448.1_pt1 | contig 9983 bp, 9 predicted proteins | sample 2228331 | NCBI WGS metagenome assembly FWWL01 (sample SAMEA103939775, study PRJEB20133) | metagenome
GGCCCCGCCGCGACGCTGCCGCCGTGCGCGGCGGCGAAACCCTCCGCCCGGGCCGGATCGCGGTCGTGGAGGTGCAGGCGGAAGCCGGCGGCGGCGAGCCGCGCCGCCATCGGCCGGCCCATGTTGCCGAGACCGACGAACCCCACCTCCTCGGGTGGCACGAACGGCTCCGCCATCGCCTCCCCCGCGGCTCACCGCACCCTTCCCTGCCCCGCCCGGCCGCGCCTGTCGAGGCGGGAGATCAGGCCGGGACCGGGAATGTCAGGCCGACCTTGGCCGCGATCTTGCGGGCGAGATCCGTGAAGTCCCGGTGACACGCCCTCACGGCATCCATGTGCGCGCCGATGGCGCCATCGGCGGGGCGCAGCAGGAACATCGGCTTGCGCGCCTCCATGGCGAGCGGCATCAGGCTCCGGTAGTGTTTCAGGAGCGCGAGACAGAGCGGATCCTCCGCAGCATCCCGTGGCGCCTCGTCTCCGGGTTCCGCGAGCACGCTTTCCCTGTAGGTGCGCGGGATGCGCTCCGCCCAGCGCTGGTAGGCCCGTACCGGCCGATCGAGCCGCACGACATGCTGCATCACCACATACCCCGCGGGCCACATGCCGGGCTCCGGCATGATGATCTTCGCGTCGAGCCCGAGTTCCCGCGCCTTGTCACGCCGGCTCTCCCAACCGCGGCGCCATTCCCGCAGGGTCGGTCCGAGATTGCGGAGACCCTGCAGCGAGAACAGGTCCGGAGCGAGCGGGACCACCACGTGCTCGCTCGCCACCAGGGCCGCGCGGTTGATCGCGCCGAGATTGGGCCCGACGTCGCACAGGACGAGCTCGGCCCCGACTTTGTTTGCCGCGCGTCGCAGGGCCCGAAAGAAAGCGGTGGTCACCCGGAAGGCCGCCGGATCGCCGTCGAGACATTTCGGCCAGGTCTCGGACAGCCGGTCCTCGAAGCGCGACACCCCCATGTCGCCGACGAGCAGATGCAGGTCGTAGCCCTGCGAGTCGTCGACGAGTTCGACGTGCGGGTCGGCGATGTCGCCCGTGCCCTCGAGGATCGGCTGTACGACGCCGAGCACGGTCTGCGGATGGTCCCCGTCCGGCCACAGTTCCTCGAGCCGGTCTTCCTCGAGGAACATGGCGCTCAGGTTCGACTGCGGGTCGAGATCCGCGGCCAGGACCCGCAGCCCCATGCTGCCGTACATCCAGGCGAGGTGGTAGACGAGCGACGTCTTTCCGACACCACCCTTGTTGTTGAAGAAGGTGACGATCTTCATCGGCGCTTCCACACGGTGACGTGGAACCGGGTCGGCTCGTCGAGCCGGAAGTCGGGTGGCGGGTTGCCGTTGCGCTGGAGCTCCCGCCTCGCGAGCGGTATGCCGTAGCCGAAGCGCTGGACGAATCCCAGCACCCTCATCGCTTCGGCCAGCTGCGGATTGCGGTAGTCGGTGGCGGTGCCGAAATTTTCCGGCGTCACCTGTCCGTAGAGTCCACCGGGGTTGGCGATCTCGATACGGTCTTCGAACCAGTGGACGGTCACGGGCGCCCGGCTCGCTTCGTAATCCCTGTGGATGAGCGCGTTGCGGGCGAGCTGCTGCAGGGCCGCGAGTGGATAATCGGGAAGACGCGTTTCGTGACTTTCGGCATCCATCTGCACGGTGATCGTGATGTGTGCCCGGAAGATCTCGTCGAGGCCACGGGCGACATCCGGCAGAGTACCGTCGACCCGCTTGTCGTCTTTCACCGGGTCGCCGAGATCGGCACCTGCGATACGCAGGAATTGCACCCAGGCGCCGGGCACCCAGCGCAGTGGATCACGCCCGAAGATCAGAACAGCCGCATAGTTCGGCTGTCCGCTTGTCGAGAACCGCAGGGCTTCGAGCTGTTGTTCGATGCTTCGGCCGTTCGCTTCGAGGATGTCGGGGGCGATCGCCGCCGGCAGATATTCGCGGCGGAACCGATCGAGATCGAGATCACCGAAGCCTGCGTCGGGCACCGGCCGCAGGTCGAAGGGAAGATCGCCGGCCCGCCGGCGCTCGGCCAGACGGATTTCTTCTTCGGGTGTCGCCTGCCGGTTGGTGCTCCCGACCCGGACCCATACCCGGCCGTCGTAACGGACAGGCGGGACTGCGGACGGGTGGACCAGGAGAGCTGCGACTTCGCAGCCGTCGACCACGAGACGGCGGACATCGACCGGGGGTCGGGGCAGGATGTTGCCTTCGTCGCGGATCTGCGAGAGATCCCGCAGCAGGCGATCGTCGACCACGAGCCCGGCACAGCGGCCGTCGTCCTCGAGCCCGACGAAGAGCACACCGGGTCTGCCGCTGTTCGCGAGATCGTTGGCGAAGGCGCAGACCGTACGACGGATGCCGCTGCGGTCCGAGGGCGAGCGCTTGAATTCGACATGCGGGCCCTCCCGCCTCTCGCGGGCGAGCCGGATCAGCTCCTCGTCGGTCATCCGCGGACATGTCCTCGCGAACGGGCAGGCATCGGCCCCGCATCCCCGGCCGTTGGCTCTCCGGGACATATATCGGGAATTCCGGCCGATGGCATGGGCCCGCGGACGTTTTCCGTTGCCCGGTCCGGACTTGCCCCTCCGGAGCCGGGCGACATGTCGGAAGATGGTGCGGAGCGAGGGAGCGGAACGCCGGGCATGCGGGCGCTCGAAGTGGATGCGGCGGGGCTGTTCTGCCCGGAAGGAGGGTTCCACGTCGACCCGCACCGCGGCGTCGAGGTCGCCGTGATCACCCACGCGCACGCCGATCACTGCCGGCCCGCAACCCGCGTCTGCCACGTCGCCGCGAGCGCCGTCGAGCTCGTGCGCCGGCGCGTCGGTGCGGAGACCACCATCGTCCCGCACTCCTTCGGCGAACCCTTCCGCCTCGGCGAGGCCACCGTCTCGCTGCATCCGGCGGGGCACATCCTCGGCTCCGCCCAGGTCCGGATCGAGGCCGCGGGCGAGGTCTGCGTCGTCTCGGGCGACTACCGGCGGCAGACGGACGGCGCTGCGGAGCCCTTCGAGCCGGTTCCCTGCGAGGTGTTCGTGAGCGAGGCGACCTTCGCCCTTCCCGTCTTCCACTGGCCCGACCCGGAGGAGGTGTTCGCGGAGATCGCCGCCTGGTGGCGGGAGAACGCTGCCCGCGGCCAGAACAGCGTCCTCTTCGCCTACGCCCTCGGCAAGGCGCAGCGCATCCTGCACGGGCTTTCCGGGCGCATCGACCGCGAGATCCTGCTGCACGGGGCGGTCCTGCCCTTCGCCGAAGCCTATCTGCGCGCGGGCGTGCCGCTCGCCCCGTTCCGGTCGCTTCCCGATCTGCCGCGCGGGGCGAAGCTCACGGGCGAACTCGTGATCGCGCCGCCGCAGGCGGCGGGCACCGCGTGGCTGCGTCGCCTCGAACCCTGCGCCACCGCCTTCGCCTCGGGCTGGATGCGCATCCGCGGCCTCAGGCGGCGGCGCAACGTCGACCGTGGCTTCGTGCTGTCGGATCACGCCGACTGGCCGGCGCTGCTCGCGACGGTGCGCGAGACCGGTGCGCGGGAGGTCGTGACCACGCACGGTTACGCCGGGACCTTCGCGCGCTTTCTCGAAGACGCGGGCATTTCCGCCCGGCCGCTGCCGCTGTTCGCGGCGGGCGGAGACGAGGACTGAGGAACGCTTGCGGGACTTCACGGCACTGCTCGAAGCGCTCGACCGGACGACCTCGGTGAACGCGCGGATCGACGCGCTCGTGCGCCATTTCGCGAAGGTTCCGCCGGAAGACGCCGCCTGGGCCGTCCGGTTCCTCACCGGCGACCGGCCGAAGCGGCCCGTCTCCTCGACCCTGCTGCGCGCCTGGGTGGGCGAGCTCACCGGCCTTCCCGACTGGCTCGTCGCCGAATGCCGGGCGCAGGTCGGCGATTCGGCCGAGACCGTGGCGCTGCTGCTCGACGCCCTGCCGCCGGCGGGAGAACCGGAACGCCGCGGGCTCGCCGCCTTCGTCGAGGAGGAGATCCTGCCGCTTTCCGCCCTGACGGTGGACGAACGGCGCGCGCGCGTGCTCGCCGCCCTCCGGAGGCTTCCGCCCGCCGGGCGCTTCGTCTACGTCAAGCTGCTCACCGGCGCCTTCCGCAGCGGGGTCGCGAAGACGCTCGTGGTGAAGGCGCTCGCGCGGCTTTCCGGGCTCGATCCCGCCACCGTGGCGCACCGGCTCTCGGGCGAATTCCGCCCCTCGGCGGAAGCTTTCCGGGCCCTCCTCGCCGCGGACGGAGGCGCCGCCGACCCGTCGCGGCCCTACCCCTTCCATCTCGCCTCGCCGCTCGACGGCGATCCCGCAACCCTCGGCCCTCCGGAGGACTGGGCCTGCGAATGGAAGTGGGACGGCATCCGCGCCCAGCTCCTGCGGCGCAGGGGTGGCGTCTTCCTCTGGTCGCGCGGCGAGGAGGCGATCGGGGAGAGCTTCCCGGAGCTCGTGGAAGCGGCGGCCCGGCTTCCTTCGGGTACCGTGCTGGACGGCGAGATCCTCGCCTGGGACGAAGCCGGCGTGCGCCCCTTCGCCGAACTGCAGCGCCGGCTCGGGCGCAGGCGGCTGCCGGCGGAGATCCTGCGCGAGGTGCCGGTGGCGTTCCTCGCCTACGATCTGCTCGAAGAGGGCGGGAGCGACATCCGCACCCTGCCCTTCGCGGAACGCCGTGCCCGGCTCGAACGGCTGGCCGCGGGCTTTCTGCCGCCGCTCCGCCTGTCGCCGCTGCTCGATGCCGCCACCTGGCCGGAGCGGGCGGCACTCCGCGAACGCGCCCGCGAGGTCGGCGTCGAGGGGCTGATGCTGAAGCGCCTCGGCGGGACCTACGGGGTCGGGCGGGTGCGGGGCGACTTCTTCAAGTGGAAGGTGGATCCCTTCACCGTCGACGCGGTGCTGGTCTACGCCCGGCCGGGAAGCGGCCGGCGCGCCAGCCTGCACACCGATCTCGGCTTCGCCGTCTGGCGGGATGGCGTGCTCGTGCCGGTGGCGAACGCCTATTCGGGCCTCACCGACCGGGAATTCGCCGAACTCGACCGCTGGGTCCGCCGCCACACTCTCGAGCGCTTCGGTCCGGTGCGCCGGGTGCAGCCGGTCCAGGTGTTCGAGCTCGCCTTCGAGGGGATCGCCCGCTCGAAGCGCCACCGTTCCGGCCTCGCGCTCCGCTTTCCCCGCATCCTGCGCTGGCGCCGCGACAAGACGCCGGAAGAGGCGGACCGCATCGAGACCCTCGAAGCCCTGCTGGCCGGGCCCGCGGACACCCCCGACACGACCGCCTCCCGGGCGGCTTGCGGCCGGACCGCCGCCCCGCCAGACTGACGGCCGGCGGTTCAGGGGCCGGAACATCCGCCGTGAACGACAGCGGTCTGCGCGCCGTCGCCTATTTCGAGGCGACCGCCCGGCTCGGCAGCGTGTCCCGGGCGGCGGAGGAGCTCGGCCTCTCGCCTTCGGCCGTGAGCCGCCAGATCCGCCTGCTCGAGGGCCAGCTCGGCACCCGCCTGTTCCGCCGCGAGAAGCGCCGTCTCCTCCTCACCCTCGAGGGCGAGCGGCTGTTCCGCACCGTCGCCTTCGCGCTCGCCGCCATCCGCCAGGCCCGGAGCGACCTCGCCGAGGCACGGCCGTGGCGGGACCTGTCCGTGCGGGTGAGCCCGAGCTTCGGCGTGCGCTGGCTCGGTCCGCGGATCGCCGGTTTCGCCGCCGCGAACCCGGGCTGGAGCATCCGGGTGGACGCCACCCCCGAGACGAGCGATTTTCTGGTCGAGGCGATCGATCTCGACATCCGCTACGGCTTCGGCGACTGGCCCGGTCTCGCCGTCGAGGAGCTGGTGCACGATCTGGTGCTGCCGCTCGCGAGTCCGGCGCTCGCCGCGGCACTCGGCCGGATCGCCGATCCGGCGGCGCGGCTGCGGGCGGCACCGCGCATCGACAGCGTCAAGGCCTTCTGCCGCTGGGAGGGGTTCGCGGCCCTCCAGGGGCTGCCGCCGTTCGGCGATCCCTGCCCGTTCCGCTTCGACCGCTCCTCGATGGCGATCGAGCTCGCGCGGGCGGACGGCGGCATCGCGCTCGAGAGCCTCGCCCTGTGCCTTCCGGAGGTGCTGCGCGGCGACCTCGTCCCGGTCACCCCGGAACTGCCGGTCGTCGACATCGCCGCCTACTGGCTCGTCTGCCCGCCGCGCCACCTGCACCGCCGCATCGTGCAGCGCTTCCGCGAATGGCTCGCGGCCGCGGCCCGGCGGCACGAGCAGGAGGCGCGGGAACGCCTCTCCGCCCTCGGCCTCGCGCTGCTGCCGGTGGCGGGCCGGGATCTCGTGCGCGCCCGGGTGGACCGTGGCCGGGCGGTCAGTAGAGGGTGAGGGCCGGCAGGAAGGAGAACAGCAGCACGATCGCCACGGCGGCGAGATGGAAGGGCAGGAGCGCCCGGGTGGTGGCGCCGATGGAACAGCCGGCGAGCGCCGCGGAGATGAAGAGGGTGGTGCCGACCGGCGGGGTGTAGAGGCCGATCGCGAGCGCGAGCACCATGACGATGCCGAGCTGCACCGGATCCATGCCGATGTTCCCGCCGATGCCGACGAACAGCGGCCCGAGCAGCAGGATCGCCGCGGGCAGGTCGAGCACCGTGCCGACGAGCAGCATGACGAGGTTCAGGACCAGAATCACCGCCCACGGCTCCGAAAGCGAGCCGAGCAGGGCGGCGGCGAGCCGCTGCGGCACCTGTTCGGCGGTGAACACCCACTGCACGGCGGCCGAGGCCATGATCACGAACAGCACCACCCCGGTGGTCGAGGCGGTGTCGCGGAGCGCCGCGGCGAGCCGCGGCAGGGTGAGGTCGCGGTAGACGAAGGCGCTCACGAGGAGCGCATAGGCCACGGCCATGACGCTCACCTCGGTCGGGGTGGCGATGCCGAAGCGCAGGGTGACGATCACGAACACCGGCATGGCGAGCGCCGGCAGGACCGCCGCGATCCGCCCGCGCATCGCCCGGATCCCGCCGGCGAGGGGGGCGCGCGGCAGCCCGAGCCGGCGGGCCTCGAGCGCCACGACCGCGATCTGGGCGGCCGCCAGCAGAAGCCCCGGCAGGATGCCGGCGACGAACAGGTCGACGATCGAGACGTTGGCGACGAGACCGTAGAGGATGAGCGGAATCGAGGGCGGGATCAGCACCGCGATGGTCGAGGAGGCGGCATTCACCGCAGCGGCGAAGGGCGCCGGATAGCCGGTGCGCAGCTGCACCGGGATCAGCGCCGCCCCCATCGCCGAGGCATCGGCCACGGCCGAGCCCGAGACGCCGCCGAAGACCACCGAACCCGCCACCGAGGTGTGGGCGAGGCTGCCGCGCAGCCGTCCGAGGAAGAGACGCGCGAGATCGACCAGATGGCTGCCGAGCGCTCCCGACATCATGAGATGGCCGGCCAGCACGAAGAACGGCACGGCCAGCATCGGGAAGCTCTGGGTCGGCGAGTAGAGGCGCTGCAGCAGCACCGCGAGCGGCCGGCCCTCGACCCCCAGCACCCCCGCCGTCGCCCCGAGCAGGGCGAAGGCGACCGGCACGCCGAGCACGGCGAGCAGCCCGAACAGCAGGACGAGGGCGAGGCTCAAGACGGGCTCTCCCGGCCGCCCGTCACGGTGGCGCCGAGGGCGAGCCGCAGCATCTCGACGAGCGCCACGAGCGCGAGGGCGGCGAAGGCCCAGACCAGGGCCGCATAGCCCCAGACCTGGGTGATGCCGAGGGTCGAGAGGCTCTGGAAGGAGGCCGCCCGCAGCACCGGCGGGCTCGCCCACAGCACCGGCAGGCTCGCGGCCAGCACGAGCGCCTGCACGAGCATCGCGAGCCTCCGGGCGGCGGCCGGCCCGAGCCGGTCGAGGAGCAGCCGGATCGCCACATGCCGCCCCTCGCAGGCGGCGAGCACCATGCCACAGGCGACCACCCAGGGCAGCAGCAGGGCGTGGATCTCGTAGGCCCAGGCGATGCCCGAGGCGAAGAGATAGCGCAGCAGGACGTTGCTCGCGAGCAGGACGAACATGACCGAGAGGCAGAGCGTCGCCCCGAAGGCGTGCAATTGCGCGAGCCGCGCGAGGAAGCCGTCCGCGAGCCGGAGCACCGGGGACTCCGCCCCCGTGCCCGGAGCCTCCGCCGGCATCGCCGTCACTCGTGCCCGGCCGCCCGCTTCAGGGCCGCGACCATCTCCGGATGGTCCTTCGCGAAGCGGTCGTAGACGGAGGCGGTGGCGGCGCGGTAGGCGGCGCGGTCGGCCGCGCCGAAGACCACACCTTCCGCTTCCATCTGCGGCTTCAGCTCCGCTTCGCTCCGCAGCACCATCTCGCGCTGCATCGCTCCCGCCTCGCGGGTCGCCTCGAGCGCGCAGCGGCGGCTGTCCCCGTCGAGCTCCGCCCACCAGCTGCCGCCCGCCAGCACCGGTGTGGATTCGTACTTGTGGCCGGTGAGGGTGATGTAGGGCGTGATGGTGTGCAGTTTCGCGCTCCAGATGTTGACGAGCGGGTTCTCCTGTCCGTCGAAGACGCCGGCCTGCAGCGCCGAGGGCAGCTCCGAGAAGGCGAGCGGGGCGGGACTGGCGCCGAGCGCCTCGAAGATCGCCACGGTCATGGGGTCGGGCGGGGTGCGGATCTTCATGCCGCGGATGTCGGCCGGCTGCGGCACCAGCTCTTCGCCACATGGCTCACGTGGCGGATGCCGTTGTCCCAGAAGCCGAGCAGCTCGAGCCCGACGCCGCGCACCCTTTCGGCGAGCATGCTGCCGACCTCGCCGTCCAGCACCTTCCAGGCGGTGGGCAGATCCTCGAACAGGAAGGGCAGACCCAGGAGCCCCACTTCCGGCACCAGCTGCGCGAGCGGCCCCTGGCTGTTGGCGGTCACCTGGATCACGCCGGAGATCGCCGAGGTCAGCATCTCCACATCGTCGCCCATGGTGGCGGCCGGCGCCACCTTCACCGTATGGCGGCCGCCCGTGCAGCTCGTGAAGAGTTCCGCCCACTTCTCGGCGGCAATCGTGCGGGGATTGCCCGGATGCGCCCCGTGGGCGAAGATCACCTCTCCGGCACCGGCCGGCGCCGTGGCCAGCACGGCGGCCACCGCCACACCCGCGAGCACGCCCGTCGTTCCGCGTCCGTGCATGGATCGTCTCCCTTCCCTTCGCGGTCCGCGACCACCGCGGACCCGGACCTCAGTGGATCAGCAGGCCTCCGTTCACATCCAGCTCGATGCCCGTGCAGTAGGCGGACAGATCGGAGGCGAGGAACAGCGCGCAGCCGGCCACGTCCCGCGCCTCGCCGGCCCGCCCCATCGGGATCGTGGCGAGGATCGCCGACAGACGTTCGGGCGACAGCCGGCCGGCGGTGATGTCGGTGGCAATAAAGCCCGGGCAGATGGCGTTGACCCGGCTGCCGTCCGGCGCGAGCTCGCGCGCCATCGCCTTGGTGAGGCCGAGCACGCCCGCCTTGGCGGCCGAATAGTGCGGGCCGCCGAACACCCCGCCGCCGCGCTGGGCCGAGACCGAGGACAGGTTGACGATCGAGCCGGACCGCCGGGCGCGCATGTGCGGGACGACCGCCTGGCTCGCGTAGAGGGTGCCGCGCAGGCTGACATCGAGCACCGCGTCGTAGTCCTCGGGGCGGATCTCGAGGAGCTTCAGCGGCTGGGTGGTGCCGATGACGGCATCCCAATCGGCCCTGGTCATCTTGTGGAACGGCATATCCTTGGTGATGCCGGCGTTGTTGACGAGCACGTCGATGCGGCCCCAGTCGGCCGCGAGTCCGTCGGCCACCGCGCGGCAGCGCTCGCGGTCGGTGACGTCGCAGGCGAGCCCCACATGCCCCTCGCCCGGCAGGCTCGCGGCCGCTTCGGCCGAGCGCGCGGCATCGAGGTCGAGGATGGCGACGCGCGCGCCGTGTTCGGCGAACAGCCGCGCGACGGCGAGGCCGATGCCGCGCGGGCTCGCGGCGCCGGTGACGATGGCGGAGCGTCCTTCGAGGAGGGCGAGGCT
>FWWL01006743.1_pt1 | contig 9982 bp, 4 predicted proteins | sample 2228331 | NCBI WGS metagenome assembly FWWL01 (sample SAMEA103939775, study PRJEB20133) | metagenome
ACATATATGTTGTATATTTAAGTATGTCTAAATATGCTTTTGAGAATGGGTAATTGTGAATGTTTTCCAGTGGTACCCAAAAATACGATTCTGATATGGGTGGGCTTTTTTTATCTGATATTTGGGTTTGGTAAACATAGAAGTAGATTGTCCGATGAGAGTATTCCCTTGTGTATTGAAATAAGTATTTCCAGTTTAATTTTTTTGAGGGTGTGGTTTTGAAGATAGTTTTTTCCAATTGTTTTTTTTGGGATGGGACTGTTTCTATTGAGGGTAAGGCGTATAAATTTTTCAAAAAGTTTTTGGATTGTTCGCGGGTAAGTAGTATTTTGTTTTTCCATAGAATAATTCCGACTGTCCAATGGAGAATAGGTATGGAAGAAGTCTTTGCTTTAACAGGGAGTTGAGAGGGATTGCCATTTTTATATGCAAGGCAGTAGTTTTTCAATGGACACTTTTTACAATCGGGATTAGTAGGGGTGCAGATTTGTGAACCGATGTCCATCAGTGCCTGGTTAAAATTGCCGGGAGATTTTCTGGAGATGATTTGTTCCGCAATGGATTGGGTTTTTTGATTGAAGGGGTTAGAGTTGATAGGTTCGTGAATTAAAAAGAGTCGGGATAGGACACGGCGTAGATTTCCATCAATTGCAGGGAGAGGGAGATTAAAACATATACTTCCAATAGCGGAGGCGGTATAATGTCCTATGCCGGGTAATTTTATTAATTCGTCGTAAGTTTGCGGGAATTTTCCATTATAATGTTGATATATAATCCGTGCTGTTTTCAAAAGATTGCGAGCACGGGTATAGTATCCCAAGCCTTCCCATGTTTTTAGGACTTGTAATTCGTCTGCAAGTGCGAGATGTTTTATGGTAGGAAACTTTTTAAGAAAGTGGTGGTAATAAGCAATCCCCTGACTTATTCGGGTTTGTTGCAAAATGATTTCGGAAATCCATATCTTGTAAGGGTCTTTTGTTTTTCGCCAGGGTAAGTCTCTTGCTTTTTGAGAATACCAGCGGAGGATTCTCTTCCGAAATTCTTTTATCTGATTGTCATTCCAGTCCATAAAGAAGAAGGTATAGAAAACATGTCAAATACCGTTTTTTGATTGATATAGATTAAAATATAGAATTTGAATATAAAAACCTTATGATGAAAATGTGCTTATGATTATAACACGGATAGACAGATATATACTTCGGCAAGTAATTCCGCCGATGTTTATAGCGTTTATTGCGGTAGCGATATTGATGATAAGTGGGATTCTCCAACAGCAGGTGAAGGAATTGCTGGATGAGTTCCCTGTGGCTCCATTGCAGGTGACGGATTTTTTGTGGATGTCGTTGTATGCTTTGCCATTGATGGTGGGTATGATAATACCGATAACTTTTTTGTTTGGTTTGATGTTGATGTATGACCGAATGAGCAGGCATCGTGAGATTATAGCAATGACTGCAGGTGGTATTTCTATGAAGCGAATTGCTATGCCTGCGATAGTATTGTCGTTGGTGTTAAGTATTCTATGCTTTCTGGTGCAGGATATTGCACAGCCGTGGGCATTTCGGCAATTTATGAAGTTAGCACGGATGGATTTGCCATTGCGGATGTCTCTGGATTTGATACCGACAGGAAAAATGTATGAGTATGGGAAGTTGCGGGTGTATATCCGTAGTCGTACCAGTAATGGCGAATTACGGGATATAGTAGTTCTTCAGCCTGGTGAGGAAGGGAAGATGGTTGCCTTTTATGCGGAGAAGGCACGGTGGCGGAAAGGGAAAGATGAGAATGTCCTGGAAATGTTGAATGGTTTCTGGATAGAGTCGCAGGAGCAGAATAATCAGGTGGTTCGGGGAAGTTTCCAGCGATTGGAGAAGGTGATTCCGCCACTTCAACCTATGGAAACGATTCGGCTCCGAACGGGAATGTCTATCCGCGAGTTGTTAGAGGAACATCGCCGGATTTCGCAGGAATATGAAAGGACGAAAGGACTGCCTCTTCTTTCAGATGTGAAAAAATATCGGGGTGAAATAGCGGAAAGGCTTTCTTTTCCGTTGATGTGCTTAGCGTTAGGTTTAATTGTCTCACCAATAGGTGTGCGTATGCGGGGAGCCGGAACGACTTACGCTTTTTCTACTGGATTTTTAATTGTTGGAATTTACTTTCTTTTATATAAAGCCGTCGGAGGGGGAGGACTTATGCCGTTGTACTTAAGATGTATCGTTCAGCAGTTGCCGAATATTTTGATGGGAGGGGTTGGGTTGTATCTTTTAATCAAGGCGGACCGGTTATGAAGACGATAGATAAATACTATCTTTCTCTGTGGTTCAAATCATTCTTGAAAGTGTTGGTTGCACTTGCTTTTTTGTATATTATTGTAGATTTTTTTTCGACACGACAGGAAAGTGTGCAGAAGTATAATGTACCGATTGTCGTAATTGCACAGTATTATTTATTTTCCTTGCCAAAGATATTTTTCCAATACCAGTTTCTTTCTGCGGGTGTGATGTTAACGACTTTTTTAGTTTGGGGTAAAAGTGCTCAGGAAGGGGAGGTGTCCGCTTTGCTTTCCGGGGGGATACCTCTATGGAGAATAACTCTGAGTGCTGTTTTGATGGGATTGCTTATAAGCATTGGAAGTTTTTTTGTAGAGGATACGGCGGGTGTATGGTGTGCGGAACAGTTTCGTAATTTAGAGAAGAAATATTTTTCCTATCATTTGGGGGATACGCGTTCGGGAGTTAGTTGGACAAATCTTAGTGGGAACTGGACCTGCCATATCTTGCGGTTCAATCGTGAGGCGATGACAGGTAGAGATGTTGTGATACATCGGATTCAGGAAGACCGAATTGATGAGATACGAGCAAGATATATATGGTGGGACGAGACGCAGAAGAAATGGCTTATAGAGGATGGAAGACATTTTATTTTGTTCCCGAAGAAAGATATGGAGCAGGAAGTGAATAGAATTACGCAGGTGCCGGCACCATTTTCGGAATCACCGGAGACGCTGTTTGCACTGGACCTACCTCAGGAATTAAAAACCTGGAAGCAATTTTACGGAGAGATAAAACATGCACAGGGTTTTGGTATTCCCACCTATAAGTATGAAGTGGATTGGCACGCACGGATAGCAAGGCCTGCAGGGATTATGGTTATGCTTATGCTGGCCTTACCGCTGGCTGTTTTGTGGAGGAAAGGAGGATATATCCTAAGTTTTGGAGTAACAACAATCTCCGCTATATCATTTATGCTTTGCTATTTGATGTTTACTGGTTTGGGCTATCTTAATACCTTATCTCCTATGGTGAGTGCGTGGGGCGCAAATGTTCTATTTTCCATCGCATCATTATACATCTGGAGGCGAACACCTACATAAAAAATCCGACAGTCCCGACACAAATCAAGGGTTTAAATATGCATGAGGAGAAAAAGGTTCATTTCGGCTGGAAGGAATTTTGCCTTCTATGTGGCTCTATTATCTTTGTGCTGGTTATATTTCGGATGATGGATATTTTATTATCTTTTCCTTATGATTATTATTTGAATAAAAATTTTTCACTTATTTTTCCACTATATTCTAATGAAGAATTCGTATCTACGGATTTTCGTTATCGGGTAAGCATTAACTCTATAGGTATCCGTGATAAAGAGATAAGCATTCCCAAACAAAAGGATACTTTTAGAATTATTGTATTCGGTGACTCATATACATACGGTTGGGGAGTAGATATAACCGATACCTGGGTGCGACGGCTGGAAAGTAAAATTCAGGTTGAGGGGAAAACTGTGGAAACGGTTAATTTAGGGAAACCTGGGGGTGACCCCATTTTTTATCACGAGTTGGCGAAGGTAGCCATACCTATATTAGAACCAGACCTGATTCTAATTGCACTTTTGCAAGGAGATGATTTGTTAGCTGTTTGTGGGTCGGAGATTAGCAGTAAGGGGGAGAGTATTTTTAATGAGACTCTACATTTTATATTTCCAAACATCTATAAAAATGTGCAGAGGTATTTTATAAACAAGGAGTTGGTTAAGCAGAGTAAAAATAAACCTGCCCTAATAAATAGTGCGGAGAAGAATCGTGAATCTGCCCGAAATTCGGCAAAGGAAATTTTAGAACAATTCAATGAAAAAGAGATGGAACGATTTAACCAATTGGATGAAGAGATTCGCACCGCTTTTTTGAATGGACTAATAAATCCATTTCTTATATCTATTGCTGTTCGGAGCCCTGAGGTCACCGTTATACCTTTGAAAGATAGTTCAAGTCCGGAGATTGTTCCCTGTATAGAAAATTTAACAAGAATATTAGATGACATTAATGAAATGGGCAGAAAAGCGGGAGCGAGAACTGTTGTTGTTAGTATTCCACAAGGATTTTATGTTAATCGTTATGCATGGGAAAATATGAAAAGGTTACAATTTGAAGTGACTTCTGAAATGTTAACTACGGAGAATGTGGATAAACATTTTGTGCTTTCTGCTGAGCGAGCCTTTTTACCTTGCATTGTGCTAACGGAAGAATTTCGTGAACAGAAGGAAAATTCTAACCTATTTTTTCCTATTGACGGACATCCTACAACGGAAGGACATAAATTAATTGCAGATACATTATCTAAAAAAATACAGAAGTACATTAAAAATCAATGAGATACGAGAATAAATGAAATTTTTATAAAAAGTGAAAAATTATTTTGATTTTATTATTACTAGAATTATATTATAATAATATATGTAAAAATTTTGTGAGGCAGAAATAAGTTTATAATTAACGCAGGTAAGATGAAAAAATCTTTGAACATATCTTCTATTATTTATATAGAGGAAGGAAAGGTGTTTTGTGGTTAAGGAAATAGGGTGCTCTGTTTCTGTGAGGGCATCGTTTTTAATACTTAAACCAAAAAAATATAAGGATTAAAATTATGATTAACATCAGGCTGGACTCAATCTTGACTGTGCTGGTGGTTATGAGTGTTCTTATGGTTGCAATGCCAGCACAATCCGTTGTCTATGTGGACAAGATGGCTCCTCGTCCGGGAGGAGTGGAAGACGGGCTTACTTGGGCTACTGCGTTTGACACGATTCAGGAAGGTATTGACTTCGCTTCCTTGATTGGAGATTACGAAGTCTGGGTAGCAGGCGGACCCAATGGGGGCGGTTATACTTATGATGAAGACCGCCCTGATACGTGGGGAAGTGTACCTGTTTCTGGTTCTCTAATTATGGAGGATAATGTTCAACTCTACGGTGGTTTTGAAGGGTATCACGGAATTCAGGAAACAAGCCGAAATCAGAGGAACCCACGGCTGAGTATTACAGTTATAGATGGCTCTCGTTCCAGAGGTGGAGCCGCTGCCTACCATGTTATTGTAGTTGGAAAAGCAACAGGCGAAGCGTTGAATATCCGAATTGATGGATTTACGATTACAGGCGGGAATGCTGTGGGTGTTGCAGGAGATTATCATACCTATCGTGGAGGAGGATTGTATAATTGGGGTGGTCAGGTGACTATCGCCAATTGCCATTTTTTGAACAATCGTGCAGAGGTATCTGGTGGTGCTATTGCTAATGAGAAGACTCCTACAGCAACTCCTTCATTAAAAATTGAAAATTGTGTCTTTTATCAAAACACAGCTAATAGGACAGATGTCGGGAATCCGATTCGGGGTGGAGGTGCTATTTTCTCTAATCAGGCTGATATACAAGTTTATTTCAGCACTTTTGTGGGAAATACAGTGAATACTGCAACGGGTGGATTATATGGATTGGCAAGTGGAGGATATTTGGGATTTAGTACAAGTAATGCTTCTATTATTAACAGTTCTATTTTCTGGGATAATACTCCGACTGGGCTCCTTTGTTTGCAGACTGTATGTCCTGGCGGGGCACCTGCAACCTGTGGGATACCAACACTGCAGTTTACAAACGCAAATCAAAATCAAAACCCGCTATTTTCTACATCTCCCCCTGATTTTGTATTGCAATCTACTTCTCCTTTCCATGATGCAGGTGATAATGCGATTTCAATAAACAATGATATTCGTATGGTGCCGAGGCCTCAGAATTTAGGAAAAGACCGCGGTGCTTATGAAACAGTAATTGCGAGCATATCTCCTGTTTGTAGAAATGACCAGTCAGTCTCCTTAGACAGTTCGGGGAATGCAAGTATTCCAGCGATTAATTTGGCGGACCTTGTGAATAGTGTTGTTCCGGGTGGATTATGGCGAGTTAGAGTTTCGGGTAGTTATATAGCCAGCTTCAACTGTAGTGATTATCCTTCAAAGACTGTTACGGTAACGCTTGTTGAAAACACGGGTCGCACTGCGACATGTCAGGCAACGGTTACTGTAAATGATGAGATACCACCTACAGCAGTGTGTAAGGATATTACAGTATATTTAGATAGCACAGGAAATTATACGCTGAGTGCCTCTGAAATTGATGATGGCTCTACGGATAATTGTTCCGTAATTTTATCTATCCCTCCGACAACATTTAATTGCTCTGATGTGGGACAAACACTCCCGGTTACCCTGACCGTTACAGACCCTGCTGGTAACCCTGACCAGTGCACGGCAAATGTTACTGTGGAGGATAACCTACTACCAACCGTTATTACTAAAAATATTATTGTACAATTGGATGAAACGGGCAATGTAACTATTTCGCCTCTGGATGTGGATAACGGTAGTAACGATAATTGCGGTATTATGAATATGAATCTGGATATAACTAACTTTTCCTGTGCGGATATTGGTCCTAATGTTGTTACTTTAACAGTAACAGATGTAAATGGAAATGTTGCTTCTGCACCTGCTACTGTAACTGTGCAGGATAGCATTCTCCCTGTGGTGGTTACAAAGGATATAACAGTGTATTTGAATTCCGCGGGACAGGTAACGATTCAGCCAGAGGATATTGATGATGGAACTTCGGATAATTGTGGTTTTATACTGCAAGTGATTCCTAATGTTTTAACTTGTGCAGACCTGGGTGATAATATAGTTACATTACAAGCTACCGATGATGGTGGAAATATTGCGTCCGCAACCGCAACCGTAACTGTTGAAGATAATATTGCACCTACGGTTCTGACAAAGAATGCGGAAGTATATTTAGATGCAGGAGGACAGGTTGTCGTTGTCCCTGCGGATGTGGATGACGGTAGTTATGACAATTGCCCGATTGCCTTAATGACGGTTGCCCCCGATACTTTCACCTGCGAAGACATAGGGGACCATGTGGTTACATTAACTGTATATGATGAAGCCGGGAATAATGCTTCGGATACCGCAACAGTTACGGTGCGTGATGTAATGCCTCCAACGGTTATCACAAAGAATATAACCATTGATTTAGATGAGGAAGGTAATGCCAGTATTACTCCTGATATGGTAGATAATGGTAGTACGGACAATTGCGGTATTGACTATATGGAATTAGATAAAGATACATTTACCTGTGCCGATTTAGGTGATAATGTTGTAACGCTTTCTGTTTATGATGTAAATGGCAATTCTGCTTCTGCACCAGCGACTGTAACGGTGCGGGATGTAACACCTCCTGTAATTACTGTGCGTGCAGGTTCTGAAGTCTTCTTGAAGATAGGTGTGGATTGCTATACAGAAGAAGGTGCATATTGGACGGATGCGTGCGATGGGACTGGCGAAGCCATAATAGGTGGAGATACGGTACCGTCAAATTGCCCGCTACAATTATCAGATGAAGGTGATTATGTTGTGACTTATGACTATACGGATAGCAGTGGTAATGTAGCCGTGCAAAAGACACTTACTGTCCATGTTATTAGAAATTATCCACCTGTTATTACACTGAATGGCGATAATCCAATGACGCTTGGTTGTAAGGAACCGTATGTAGAACCGGGTTATACAGCGGTTGATGTAGAAGATGGTGATTTAACAGATGAGGTGATTGTAACCGGTGAGGTAGACCCATATACTCCGGGAACTTACATCATTGAATATGAAGTGACCGACCATGACCCGGATTATCCAATGACAACAATAGTGCAAAGAGTAGTCAATGTAGTGGATAGTGATTTACCTGTATTGACATTAGAAGGTCCGGAACTGCTCGCATGGCAATTAGGTGAGCCGTGGGTTGACCCGGGTTACTCTGCCGAAGATTATTGCTGGGGTGATGTAACAGCACTTACAGTTATTGATGGAGCGGTGGATGTTAATACACCGGGTATGTATCTTCTGAAGTACACACCCAAAGACGGCAGTGATAACGAAGGCATTTCAAAAGAAAGAACTGTTTATGTGGGTGATTTGTTAAATATCGTGGCACATCCTTATGACCACGATGCGTATACAGATTCCAATACATTTGAGTTAAGTGTTACATTTGTCGGTGGTATATTTATACCGGGATATGATACTTATGCATGGTATCGTGATAACGATATAGTTAACAGTGGAGCCCTGGAAGCAGGTATGAACACTATTGAACTGGTGGTTGACCCAACTGCTTTAAGCCCCGGTACATATCTGTATCGTGCGGAATTAACCGATGTTGAGAAAGTGCATGTCTCTGACAGTGCTCGTGTGAGGATAGCCAACCACATTTCTATCACAGGCAATATTTCCGATGCACATGTAGTATTTGGCGAGAATTACTCTATGACGATTGTTGCGACCGGTGGTATTGGTGAATTGAATTATCAATGGCAGAAATCGACTGGTGAAAAGGCATGGGTAAATCTTGTTGATAGTGGAAATATTTCAGGGACAAACTCCGATACACTGGTATTTAGTCCGTTTGAAGAAGGTGATGGTGGGCAGTATCGGTGTGTGATTACAGATGAATACATGGATGTAGTGTACAGCAATGTTGCTACACTGATAGGAGAAAAGGGAATACCTGTTTCCTCTGTATTCAGTCTGGGTGTGATAACTGCATTGAGTGCTCTGGCAGGTGCCTTTGCCTTGCGTCGGCGTCAGAGGTAAAAAACACCTTCGTTTGAGTAGAAGTTCTAAAGGTGGACTTGTCCGAAAGGGCAAGTCCACCGCTTGTTTTGGGGGGAAAGGAGGATGGGGCGGAGAAGAATTAGCGGTGTAGTTGTTTCTTTGCTTTTTGGAGGGCTTGTTTTACGCGGTTGGGGCTGGTTCCACCGGGGGAATTGCGACGCTTTACGATGGCTTCTGGAGTTAGTATGTTGAATACATCTTTTTCAAATAGTGGGCAGAAGGATTGGTATTCTTCCAGAGTTAAATTGCTGAGAGTTTTTTGGTTCTTGATGGCGTGAAGAACGATTTTTCCGATTATGGAATGTGCGTCGCGGAAACTAACGCCTTTTTCTACTAAGTAATCAGCAAGATCTGTGGCTTCCATATATCCAAGGTCTAACGCTCTCTGAATATTATCCTTTTTTACCTGGAAAGAAAATACCATTTTTGTGCAAACTGTGAGGGAATGTTCTACTGTGTCTGCGGTATCAAAGACGGATTCTTTATCCTCTTGCAAGTCGCGATTATAGGTCAGGGGTAAACTTTTCATCAATGTAAGTAGTGCAAATAAATTGCCGTAAACTCTACCGGATTTGCCCCGCACAAGTTCTGCCACATCGGGATTTTTCTTCTGTGGCATGATACTGGAACCGGTTGTGAATGCATCGCCTATCTCAATAAATCCGAAAAGGGGGGAAGACCACAAAATAAGTTCCTCGCACCAGCGAGATAAGTGCATCATAAGAATGGCGGAGTGACTGCAAAATTCAATCAGAAAGTCTCGGTCTGAGACTGCATCCATACTGTTAGCACATAGTTTCTCAAACCCTAATTCTCGGGCTACAAATTCCGGGTCAATGGGATGAGGTGTTCCTGCAAGTGCCGTTGCTCCTAATGGGAGTGTATTGACACGGGGACGAAGTTCTTGAAAACGAGTTTTATCACGCTGGAACATTTCGAAGTAGGCTAATATATGATGTGCTAAAAGAACAGGCTGTGCT
>FWWL01011163.1_pt1 | contig 9982 bp, 7 predicted proteins | sample 2228331 | NCBI WGS metagenome assembly FWWL01 (sample SAMEA103939775, study PRJEB20133) | metagenome
ATGAGGGCCAGGGACGGCAGGGCGCAGGCCACTACCCACACCGCTAGCCACTCTAGGCGCACCCTCTGGGTGAGCATTCCTCCCGTATACTGGCCCAGGGCCCCCACCAGGAGCACGAGGGTGGTGAGGGAATCGGCCAACCGGGCGCTGGCCCGCTCGTGCAGATGGGTGGGCAGGAAGGTCAGTGTCCCCCGATAAACCATACCCATGAGCACGGAGGCCACATACACCGCGGCCAGGGCCAAAAGCACCCTCCCCACCGGTCGTGCCAGGCCCTCCTGCCGACTCCCTTCCTGTAGGCGGCTTACTGGCTCCACCTGCAGGCGACCGGCCCACAAGGCCAGGAGGCCGGTGAGGGCGGCCAGGGCCAGATAGGAGGCGCGCCAGCTCCAGAGGGCAGCCAGGCCGCCGGCGATGGCCGGGGCCAGCCCCATCCCCATGTTGCCCGCCACCCCGTGATAACCCATGGCCACCCCCCGCCGTTGTACCCCCTGGGCGATGAGGGTCGCCCCCGCTGGATGGTAAAGCCCCACAGCCAGGCCTAGGGCCCCCATGCCCAGGGCCAGCATCCAGGGGCCCATGGCGGCGGCCACCACCAGGCTGGCGAGGGAGGCCCCGGCAAAAGTAAGGGCCAGGACCCGCGCCGGGCCCCAGCGGTCGGCCAGGAAGCCGGCGGGCAAAGCGGTGGTCCCGAAGGCCCACCCGAACACGCTGGCCACCGCCCCCATGAAGGCCTCGCTCCCCCCCAGCTCGGCCTGTATGCGCAGGAGGAGGACGCCATAGACCACCTCCGAGGCGTGCACTAGGGCGTGGCCCAGGTTGGCGTAGAGGATGACCCGCTGCTCGGGATCGAGCATGGCCTCGCCCCCCATTATGCGTCCCCTATTTTGGCGGGGGGAAGCTCTTTCCCTTCCCTTGTGGCCCAGCCTATCATGAGGGCGCCGAGGCCATGGGCACCAGGGAGTCCATCGACCTGAGCGGGATATGGGAGTTCCAGCCCCTGCAAGAGGGCCAGGACCCGCGCAGGGCGGAAGGCCCCTGGCACACCATGCCCGTACCCTCCAATTGGCACCTGGCCGGCCTACCCGGGTATGCGGGGGCGGTGGCCTTCCGCCGCACCTTTCGCGCCCCATCCCCTGGCCCAGGGCGGGCGGCCTACCTCCTCTTCCACGGCGTGGACTACTTCGCCGATGTCTGGCTCAACGGCGCTTACCTAGGGCACCACGAAGGCTATTTCCAGCCCTTCCGCTTCCGCGTGGACGACCTCCTGGGGGAGGAGAACGAGCTCCTGGTGCGGGTGGCGTCTCCCCGGGAGGAGCCGCGGCGGGCCTGGCCCAACCGCAAGCGCCTCATCAAGGGCATCTTCCAGCACCATGATTGCCGGCCTGGAGGCTGGCACCTGGAGCGAGGCCAGGATGCCCCCACAGGCGGCATCTGGAACCGGGTGGAGCTTTTGCTCCTGCCCACCACCCACGTGCTGTGGCTTCGCCTCCATCCCCTGGGCGTGGGGCAGGAGGAGGCCACGGTGGTGGCCAGGGCCTGTGTGCTGGCCCCGTCCAGGACGGAGGCCGAGGCCGAGTTACGCCTCTGGCCCCTGTCCGACCCGGCCAGGGCCCTGGCCCAGCGGCGGGCCCTGTTTCTCCAGCCAGGGGAGAACGTCCTCCATTTCACGTTGAGCGTGCCCAGCCCCAGGCTGTGGTGGACCTGGGACCAGGGCCAGCCTGAGCTCTACAGGGCCCTCATCACGGTGCGCACTAGCGGGGGCCAAGAGGATACCCTGGAGGAGCAGTTCGGCATCCGGGAGCTGCGGGTGGGGCCCGATGGCGCCTGGTCCCTTAACGGCCGCCCCTTCTTTCCCAGGGGCACCAATTTCATCCCCACCCAGTGGCTGGGCCACTACACCCCAGAGGACATCGCCCGCGATGTCCGTCTCCTGCGGGAGGCCAACGTCAACGCCGTGCGGGTGCATGCCCATGTCAACCGTCGGGAGCTCTATTATGCCTTGGACGAGGCGGGCATCGTCGTCTGGCAGGACTTTCCCCTCCAGTGGGGCTATGAGGAGACGGACGAGATGGTGGCCGAGGCGGTGCGCCAAGTGCGGGACATGGTCTCTCACCTCTACAACCACCCTTGCATCGTGGTGTGGTGTTGTCACAACGAGCCCTTCCCCGCCAACCGCCAGCGACTGGACCCGGCCCTGGCCCAGGCCGTGCGTCAAGAGGACCCCTCCCGCCAGGTGGAGGAGGCCTCCGATTTCCGGCACCATCCCTACCCCGGCTGGTATTACGGATCGTATCGAGAGTTTAGCGGCTTGCCTGGCGCCCCCTTGGTCACCGAGTTCGGGGCCCAGGCCCTCCCTAGCGAGGAGACCCTGCGTCAGATGATGCCTGCTGAGGACCTCTGGCCCCCTAACTGGGAGCGCTGGGCCTATCACAACTTCCAGTACTTCGAGACCTTCCATGTGGCTGGGGTGCAGATGGGCCATAGCCTGCAGGAGTTCGTGGCCAATAGTCAGCGCTATCAGGCCCGTCTCATCAAATACGCCGTAGAGCGGTACCGCCTGCACCGTGACCGGGTCAAGGGCCTGTTCCAGTTCATGTTCGTGGACCCTTGGCCGGCCATCACTTGGTCGGTGGTGGACTGGTTCCGCCGGCCCAAGGAAGGATACGCCGTCCTGCGCACCGTCTATCAGCCTGTCCTGCCGGTGGTGGAGCTGGAGCGGGAGGTGGCCTCGCCTGGGCGCCTTATCTTCTTTGGGGTGGCGGTGGTCAACGACCTGCCCCAGGCCTTTGGCGGCGCCCGCCTCCGCCTATGGGTGCAGGGCCCTGCAGGCTACGAGGCCCCCATCGGCCAATACCTGCTGGACGTGGCCCCTCACGCTGTGACTCGTGTCCCTTCGCCCCTGCCGGAGGGGGCTTTGGTCTGGCGGGTGCCTCAAGATGCCCCCTCCGGCACCTACACCTTGCGTGTGGAGGTGCGGGACGGGGCAGGGGGGCTGTTGGGGAGCAACTGGGCAGAGCTGGAGGTGGTCTCCCTCCCCCTGCCCCCTGAGTGGCACCCCTTCTTCTAGAGGAGGCCTTCGCGGCGCATGTCGTGCAGGGAGGCCTCGAAGGCCTCTAGAACGTGCTGGAGGTCCTCTTCGGTGTGCACGGCAGACAGGAATCCCCCACTGAGGCCCATAAGATCCACGCCGTGGTTGATCATGGCCTGCTTGAGGGCCAGGCCCAGGGGGCGGGGCATAGGAGGGGGAGGCCTTCGCCCTCCCAGGGGCCACTGCACGTCCCCCTCCGGCCGCGGGCACTCCTGGCCCAGTACGATGTGGAAGTAGGAGCTGAGGCCGTACACGCAGCCAGGGACTTGTAGGCGGGACAAGAGGGCGTTCATCTCCGTCACCAGGCGGTGGGCCAGGGCATCGGCGCGGGCGTGGGCCTGGCCATCGGCGATAAGGGAGAGCATGGCCGCCCCTGCCGCCGCCGATAGGGGATTGGCGTTGAAGGTGCCCGGGTGGAAGACGCGCCGCCCTATGTCCCACTCTGGGTCGTCACGGAAGGCGAGGGTGCCCAGCACATCTGCCCTCCCGGCCACGCAACCCCCAGGCAGGCCCCCGGCCAGGATCTTGGCTAAGCAGGTGAGGTCGGGGCGGACGCCGTAGCGGGCCTGGGCCCCGCCGGGGCTCACCCGGAACCCGGTCACCACCTCGTCGAAGATGAGGAGGGTGCCGTAACGGGTGGTCAACTCCCGCAAGTCGTGGAGGAAGGAGGGCTCCAGGGGGATGGTGCCCCAGGAGGCCCCCGTGGGCTCCAGGATGACCGCCGCCACATCTTTCTGCCGCAGGTGCTCCTCCACCGCCTTTATATCTCCCTGGGGCACGCTTATGGTGTAGCCCAGCACGCCTTGGGGCACCCCGGCGGCCATGAGTTGGGCCCCCTCGGCGTAGCGGGCCCCCGTCACCGCATCGTGCCAGCCGTGAAAGTGGTAGTCGAACTTGAGGACCCTCTCCCGCCCCGTGTAGGCCCGGGCCAGGCGCAGGGCCATGAGGGTGGCCTCGGTGCCGGAGCTGGTGAACCGCACCAGCTCGGCGCTGGGGATGAGGCGCTTGACCCAGCGGGCCCATTCCATCTCCAGGGTATGGCTGGCCCCGTAGTGGGTCCCCCGCCCGGCCTGGGCCCGTACGGCCTCGGTGATGACCGGATGGGCATGCCCCAGGAAAAGGGCCCCGTGGCCCATCACCAGGTCCACCAGCTGGTGCCCGTCTACGTCCCACTTGCGGCCCCCGGCCGCCCTCTCCACGTAGATGGGGAAGGGGGGCAGGTAGCGGATGTCGTGGGTGATCCCTGAGGGGAACAGGGCCTTGGCCTCTTGGTAGAGGCGGGCCGAACGGGGGTGAAGGCGCACATACTCCTCGGCGATGCTCATATTGTCCCTCCTAGGTCGCGGGGCCAGAGGGGGAGGTCGCGCACCGTGAGGAGCCCCACCGGCCCCGGATAGCGGGCCACCGTCCAGGCCCAACGGGCCACCAGAGCGGCGGTGGCGGCATCGCCGTGGATCCCGCCGGGGACGACCATGCGCAGGCCAGGGGTGGCCTCCACCTCCACGGCGTCCACCGCCTGTGGCGGCTCGGCGGCCATCACCAGCTCCAGGTGCAGAACGAGGCGACCGCCGGCGCGGGCCTTCAGCTCCTGTCGGATGCCGGCTACCTGCCCGGGCCCGATGCGCAAGGGCCCGCACCGCACATGGCGGAGGGCGAGCACGGGCTCCAACGTCTCCTGCACCTCGTCCAGCTGCCAGCCCAGGGCCTGGGCGATGAGCCAGGCGGACTCCTTCAGCCCCACGTGTCCCACTCGCTCTTCCTGGCGGGCGACCTGGAATTCTTCCACTGTGAGGCCCAGTCCCGCCTTGCGCTGGAGCTGGGGGCGCCGCTGGGTCAGGTCCACCACCCGCCGCACCCAGATCTTCTCCACTGCCCGGGCCGTGGCCGCCAAAAGGACGGGCAAAAGGTCCATGGCCAGCCCTGGGTTCACCCCTGCCCCCAGGACACGCACGCCGTGGGCCTTGGCTGCGGTGTCCAGCTCGTGGGCCATCTGGGGGTGCTGGGCCCAGGGATAGGCCAGCTCCTCGCAGGTGGAGACCACGTGCTTGCCCCGCTCTATGCAGGCAAGGAGCTGGTCCAGCACCTTCGGCAGGTGGGAGCCGGTGGTGTGGACCACCACCTCCGCCCCACTGGCCTCCAGGGCCTCCACGGCCTCCCGGGCCACTGGCACCCCTTGTGCCTCACCCCCCAGCAGGAGGCCCAGGTCCTGCCCGACCTTGGCCGGGTCGATGTCCGCTGCCCCCCGCACCTCGAACCGCGGGTCGTGCCACAGGAGCTTGGCCACCGCCGTGCCTATGGCCCCCAGGCCCCAGAAGAAGACGCCTACCGCCTTCATCTCCCGTCCACCTCGGCCAGGAACTCTAGCACCGCCCGGTTGAAGGCCTCCGGCTTCTCGTAATACACAGAGTGGCCGGCCCCGGGCACCACCAAGAGGCGGGCGTTGGGGAGGAGCTCCTTGCCCACCGCCACCAGGGGTGGGGGGAAGAGGTCGTCCTCCTCCCCCACGATGAACAGCACGGGCATGGTCAGGCGCTGGAGCTCTGCCGGCTCCCAAGCGAGGATAGGGTAGCGACGAGGGAGGTCCGGTGGTCGGGGCGGGTTTAGGGACGCTATCTGGCGATAGAGGAAGGCCAGATGGGGATGGAGGCGGGCGAAGGCCGGGCCCAGGGCCCTTCGGCCTCTCTGTCGCCGCCTTTCCCAGAGGCGCTGGGCGTGGGCCCGCACCTCCTGGGGGGCGGCCTGCCACACCGGCCGGCGCATCCCGGCCAGGGTGCTAGCCATCACCAGGGCCTTTACCCGCTGAGGATGGCGCAGGGCAAACCCCAGACAGGTGAACCCTCCCATGGACTGCCCGATAAGACGCACCTCTTCCGCCCCCAGGTGGTCCAGGAGGGCCTCGAGGTCGTCTACGAACCGCGCCGGCTCTGGCCCCCGCTCCCCGTTGTGGGAGAGTCCGAACCCCCGGTGGTCGAACACTAGGCATCGATAGCGTTGGGCGAACACCGGCACTTGCTGCCACCAGGAGAGGTGATTCCCTGCCGCCCCGTGGGCCAGCACCAGCCACGGCCCCCGGCCATGGACTTGGTAATAGAGGGAGACGTCCCCCAGCGAGAGGGTAGGCATGGCGGTCGCCCCGAATGATAGCTCAGGCCCCCCCTCAGGGGCAACCGCTGACCCTGGCAGGCCTTGGGCAAATTGCGATAAAATGGAAAAGCGCAGTGGGGGTGGCGAAGAGCAGCAAGAGGCGCCGGGAGGCCCACCGGCCTCCTGCCCCCTTCGCCCACTCGGCGGAGGCCGAGCTGGCCCGCATCCTGGACTTTTACGGCATCCGTTGGCAGTATGAGCCCCATTCCTTCCCCCTGCGCTGGGAGGGGGACCGGGTGGTGGAGGCCTTCACCCCCGACTTCTACCTGCCGGACCTGGACCTCTACCTGGAGGTCACCACCCTGCGTGGCGGCCTAAATACGGAGAAGAACCGCAAGGTGCGCCTCCTTCGCCAGCTCTACCCCCACATCAAGGTCAAGCTCCTCAAGAAGCGGGACGTCTTCCGCCTCCTGGCCAAATACGGCTACGGGCCCCTGGGGCCCGACGACGTGCCGGAGATCCACCGCGTCCTCATCCCGCCCCAGCGCCTGCAAGAGCGGGTGGCGGAGCTGGCCCGGGCGGTGGAGGCCGATTATCGGGGCCTGGAGCCCGTGCTGGTGGGCGTGTTGCGGGGGGTCATCTTGTTCATGGCCGACCTCATACGCCACCTCACCATCCCCATCACCGTGGACTTCATGGCCATCTCCTCCTACGGCCAGGGGAGATCGGTGCGCATCGTCAAAGACCTAGACGAGGACGTGGGGGGCCGCCATGTCCTGCTGGTGGAGGACATCGTGGATACCGGCATGACCCTCAAGAAGGTGCTGGAACACCTGGAGGCCAAGGGGCCGGCCTCCCTGCGGGTGTGCGCCCTCCTGGACAAGCGGGCCCGCCGCCTGGTGGACGTCCCCCTCCACTACGTAGGGTTCGAGATCCCCGACGAGTTCGTGGTGGGCTACGGCCTCGACTTCCGCCAGCGCTACCGCAACCTCCCCTTCATCGCCGCCCTTAAACACCACCTCCTCCAATAGGAGGCATATGAAAATTGGTCTATGGTTGAGCTAGACAGTGTTTATGGCCCCAGATGTACGGTAATGGCGGAGAAGGGGTGAAGAAGAGGCCTCAGAGACCTTGACAGCCCTGGCAGGTTGGGGCATGCTAGTAATGCCCTCCGGGAGGCGGAGTAGCTGGAGGCAAAGGTCAGGTTGGTGGCGGGGCAACCCAAAGCCACCTGACTGGAGCCAAAGGCGAAAGGTCACCCGGAGGGCGCTTTTTTGGCCCCCAGTTAGTAGATGACCTGTCTCTGCTTTAGCTCTTCCACCTGCTGTGGGGAGAGGCCCAAAAGCTTCTGGAATACGTAGTCGTTGTCCTGGCCCATGACTGGGGCCGCCCGCCACACCTCGCACGGGGTATCGCTCATGCGCCAGGGGATGCCTGCGTGCCGGCGCACCCCCACCACCGGGTGCTCCTTCTCCACGAAATAGCCGCGGGCGTCCAGGTGGGGGTCTTCGGCCAGCTCCTTGTTGTTGAGGGGCGGGAAGGCGGCTACCCCTACCTCTTGCAGCTTGCGGGTGGCCTGGAAGGGGTCCTGGGTCAACGTCCATTCCTCTACGATGCGCTCCAGCTCGTCCTCGTTCTGCTTGCGGGCCTCCAAGGTGGCGAAGCGGGGGTCGTGGGCCAACTCTGGTCGCCCCATGACCCGGCAGAGGGCCTGCCATTCTTCATCGGTGCGGCAGGCGATGCTGATCCAGCGGTCTTCCGGCAACAGGCCCTCAGGGAGGGTGGAGGGGTCGGCAGGCCGACAACGGAAGAAGCCGTGAGGGGCCATAATGGGGTCGCGGTTGCCCAGCCGCGGCGGCTGGCGACCGTTCATCTGCTGGCCCAGGACGGCGTCGCCCAGCAGGACGATGGTGGACTCCCACTGGGACATGTCGATGTACTGGCCTTCCCCTGTGTGGTGCCGATGCCACAGGGCCACCAAGATGGCGAAGGCGGCATGCAGGCCGGCGTTGGGGTCGCCGTAGGAGAGGCCCAGGTGCATGGGCCGGTCCCAGTGCCGGTAGCCCGTAAGGGTAGAGAAGCCGGCCATGGGCACCTGCGCTGGCCCATAGGAGACGTAGTGACGCAGGGGCCCCGTCTGGCCATAGCCGGACATGCTGATCATGATGATATCGGGCTTCACCTTCCGTAGCTCCTCGTAGCCCAGGCCATACCGCTCCATGACCCCGGGGGCGAAGTTCTCCACCACGACGTCGCTTATGGCCACGAGGCGCTTGGCCAGGTCCACGGCCTCCGGCTTGGTGAGGTCTAGGAGGATGCTGCGCTTGCCCTGGTTGTACTGGTTGAAGTAGCCGGAGGCGTTGAGGTCTCGGCGGTCTTCGGCCCATGGGGGGAGCATTCTGGTGGTGCAGGGCCTCCTGGTGGACTCGATGCGGATGACTTCAGCCCCCAAATGGGCCAGTTGCATGGTACAGAAAGGCCCCGCCCACACCCAGCTGAAGTCGGCCACCCTAATGCCCGTCAGCGGCCCTTTGCCGTGCTCAGCCATGGCCCTCCCTCCTATATGACGCCCTCTCGCCTCAGGGCATCTATCTCCCCGTCGGTGAGGCCCAGGAGGCCTCCCAGGACTTCCCGGTTGTGCTGGCCCAGGGTGGGAGCCGGCGACCGCAACTCCCAGGGGGTGCGGGAGAGCTTATAGGGTGCGCCGGCGTATTCATAGGTGCCGGCCACCGGGTGCTCCAGGGTGACAAAGAAGCCGCGCGCCCGCAGGTGCTCGGAGCGCAAGAGGTCGCCCACGGTGGAAGCTGGGGCGAAGGGGATCTTGCGCTCGTTGGCCGCCCGGTAGAGCTCGTCCACCGTCCACTTGCGCACCTCCTCCTCCAGGAGGGGGCGCAGGGCGTCGTAGTTCTGGGCCCGTAGGATGCGGTTGGCAAACACGTCCCATTTGGCCCACTCCGGGCTGCCCATGAGCTCCACGAAGGCCTGCCACTGATGCTCCTCCACGCACAGGACGAAGATCCACCCCCCATCCCGGCACTGGAAGAAGTCCACGGGGTGGATGGGGCGCTCCCCCCAGCGTACGGCCACCATGCGCACATAGGGCCAGTAAGTGTAGGTCATCTCCAGCATGGAGGCCACCACCTCCTGCCCCGAGACATCGATGTGCTGGCCGCGGCCGGTGCGCAAGCGGGCCAGGAGGGCAGCCATGGCCACCATGGCTGCTGTGGCCCCCGCCTGGTACTCCGTCTGGTAACCGTAGGCCCGCAGGGGTGGCTCCTCAGGGTGCCCAGGCCAGCCGTTGATCCAGGCCCAGCCCCCGGCGGCCATGACGTTGATATCGTAGGCCTTGTAGTCCCGGTAGGGCCCATCCTGGCCGAAGGGAGAGATGGAGGCCATGACCAAGCGGGGGTTCACTTGGGCGAGAGCGGCGTAATCCAGGCCGCGGGCAGCCATCTGGGGTGGCGGATAGTTGTGGACGAGGACGTCGGCCTGGGCCACCAGGCGGCGCAGGATCTCCTGCCCCCGGGGATGGGTCAGGTCGAGGGTGATGCCCTTCTTGTTGCAGTTGAGGTATAGGTAGAGGCCGCTCTTTTCCGGGTGGGGCTGGTCGCCGGGGAAGGGGCCGCAGGCGCGCGCCAGGTCGCCTTGGGGCTCCTCTACCTTGATGACCTCTGCCCCCATGTCGGCCATGAGCTTGGCGGTATAAGCTGCCGATACCAGGTTGCCGCACTCGATGACCCGGACGTTGCTTAGGGCACCCACGGCCTTCCCCCCTCCTATTTGCCTGACCTTTCGAGGGCGACGACG
>FWWL01011164.1_pt1 | contig 9981 bp, 9 predicted proteins | sample 2228331 | NCBI WGS metagenome assembly FWWL01 (sample SAMEA103939775, study PRJEB20133) | metagenome
ATCGGTTATGCAGCCGCTTTTCTGGCCAGCGATGAGGCCAGTTTTATCACTGGAACCCAACTCTTTGTGGACGGTGGATTAACCGCACAACTCGAAACCTGGTAATTAAGGGCCGTACCCATGGAAAAGAACTTTGCCTTCAACATCACCCAAGACGATCTCAGCCGCTTTTCGGGGAAAGGACCGACATTTGTTACTTTTGGAGAAACTCTGATTCGGGAAACTCCAGCAGACTTTCAGCGCCTGGAACGGACCGAAAATGTCTACATCTCCCTGGCAGGCAGTGAATTGACTGTTGCCACTTTACTAGCCCGTTTTGGTGTCCCCTCGGCCTACATTACTCGGGTCCCTGATAACCCATACGGGTGGATGGTGCGAGACACAGCCCGAAGTCACGGCATTGACACAGAGTATTTTGTTTGGGCAAACAAGGCCGAACCCATAGGGCGTCTGCTATATGAGATTGGGCGCACCCCACGAAAAAGCGTCGGCTGGTATCAACGAATGTACTCGGCAGCCAGCCGCCTAGGCCCTGGCATGGTCAATTGGAAAGATGCTCTACGGGATTGTGAGCTTTTCCACACATCCGGTATCACATTTGGCCTGGCTTACCACAGTCTCTACGAACAGAACTACCTGCTTGATGCTTTTTATGAAGCTATGTCTCACAAACCACCCAGTTGCTGGGTAGGACTGGATTTTAACTACCGGGCTACTCTATGGCGGGCCGAGCAATGCCGGGAGGTAATGACCCCATTAATTAGGGAACATGTGGACATTTTGATCACTACAATCGAAGACATGGCCACAGTGTATGGCTTTAGTTGTGGGCAATATTCGCCAGAACAGATTGATAAGGGGGAAATGGGCGAAATTACCGATAACGACCTACGATCTCTGGCATCTCACCTTGGTGAGTATTTTAACGCCAAGATTGTAGCCATTACGATCCGATACCCTGATTCTTTTGAGGAGAATCGCTGGGAGAGCGCTGTCATGGATTCGCAAGGCCATTTCTTCCGCTCTCCAGCGGTTAAATCCATCACTCTATTAGACCGCCTGGGAGGAGGTGATACCTGGAACGGCGGCTTCTACTATGGACTCTTGACGGCTGGGTTTGGACCCGAAGGGATCCACAAAGGATTGCTAGTTGGAGATGCCGCCACACGCATTAAGCAGACCCTGATGTTTGATTTACCCGTTATCACCAAAGCAGAAGTGCAAGATTTGCTGAAAGCCGATGTTGAGGGTGGCGGGAAGAGAGTCTCCCGTTAAGCCCAGACCAACCCACAACCTACCATAAGGAGGAATGAAATGAAACACAAAACCTTCTATCTGGCCCTCGCTTTAGTTCTGATCGCAACCTTGCTCATCGGTTGTGCATCAGCCCAAACCGCGACGCCGGCGGCTTCCACTGGAAGCGAAGGGCAATCCGCTAAGCCCGCAACTTCAAACGAAGAGTACATCTACGTTTCCTGCATGGGCAACTTGGAGTTCTTCAATGCCCACAAATATGGATGGAAATGGGCGGGTGAAGTGTTGGGAGTAAAAACCACCTACGTCGGCCCGGCTGAATACGATCTGAACGCCATGGTTGCGACCTTTGAGCATGCCATTGCGAAGAAACCTGCTGGCATTGTTGTGTTTGCGGTTGAGCCCGTTCTTGAACCTGAGATCAACAAGGCCGTTGACAATGGGATTCCCGTTGTCACTATCTTGGGTGATTTACCCAACTCCAAGCGCCTGGCTTTCGTCGGTTCGCGCCAGTTTGACCTCGGGTATGTGGGTGGCAAGAAACTGGCCGAAGCCCTGGGTGGCAAGGGTAAAGTGGCTATTCTGAGCATCCCGGGTGTGCAAATGTTTGATGACCGCGAGCAGGGTTATCGAGCAGCCTTCGCTGAATATCCCGGCATCGAGGTGGTCCAGGTTGGCGACACCAAAGCCGATACTGTCACGGCAATTAACGTGGCCAAGGATATCTTACAGCGCCATCCTGATCTGGCTGCCTTCGTGGGTACAGACTCCACCGGCGGGATCGGTGCAGCCACTGCGGTCAAGGAAGCCGGCAAGGTTGGGCAGGTGAAGACTGTGGCCATGGATCGTAATTCAGATGTTTTGCAGGCGATCCAGGATGGTATCCTAACCGGTACAGTGGCGCAGGACGATGCAGCCATGGCATACTGGGCACTTCTGGTTCTCTATAACTACAATCACCACCAGGCCCCTCTGACCATTGACAATGCCAAGGCCGGCGCCCGCACTGGCCCGACCACTATCTATATGTCAGTCAACTACATTGACAAGAGCAATCTACAATACTACCTCGAAGCGAATAAGCTTTATCTCCCATAACAAGGGCTAAATCACTCCCTGTGGGTGCGGAGGCATTTCCGCACCCACAGGCAAGAGCTTAAATGATCAATGAGGAAAGAGGTATGGAAGAGGTTTTACGAGCCGAGCACCTCTCGAAGCGCTTTCCAGGAGTTTTAGCGGTTGATGATGTCTCCTTCTCATTGCATAAAGGAGAAATTCTGGCTCTGGTTGGCGAAAACGGCGCTGGAAAGAGCACACTTTCTTTGATGCTGAGCGGGATTCACAAACCGGATACTGGGACCATCTTCTTGGAAGGAAAACCTGTAGTATTCAACGCTCCAGTAGATGCTATCCACGCTGGCATCGCTATCGTTTTCCAGGAACTTTCCCTCGTGGGCAGCCTTTCAGTGGCAGAAAATATTTTCGCCAACCGTCAACCTGCGGGACCAGGCGGGATTATTCGGTGGGATGAATTGCACCGACAAACCAGTGAATTTTTAGGACGCTTCAATCTTCACCTTAACCCACGCCAATTAGTCAAACAACTCTCCATGGGACAGCAACAAATCCTGGAGATTCTGAAGGCTATTTCTATCAATCCAAAAGTGTTAATCCTGGATGAGCCCACTTCATCCCTGACTGAGTCGGAGGCCAACTACCTCTTTGAAAACATCCGAAAACTCCAAAAGCAGGGGATGTCCTTTATTTACATTACTCACAAGCTTTCGGAGGTCTTTCAAATCGCCGACCGGGTCATGGTAATGCGGGATGGAAAACATGTAGGCACTCGCCAGGTGAGCGAGGTCACCGAAAATGATCTAATCGCCATGATGGTAGGACGGCAAATTACCAGCCTGTATGGAGATGCGGAGAAAAGTCTTGGGGAAGAGTATTTCCGCATTGAAGGATTTACTCAACCGGGAGCTTTTGAGAATGTATCCTTTGGGGTAAGGCGGGGGGAAATATTAGGATTTTTTGGTCTAATCGGAGCCGGCAGGAGTGAACTAGCCAGGGCTATCATCGGAATGTATCCCCGGCAATCGGGAAGAATTTTCCTGGAAGGGCGGGAGATCACCATCCGAAATCCCCGAGATGCGATCCGTCATGGTATTGCCTACTTGACAGAGGACCGAAAGGGTGATGGTCTGTTTCTTAGTATGAGCATCCGTGAAAATCTCATTGCGCCATCTTTGCCCTCATTTACGACCCCTCAGGGGCTTCTGGATTTTCGCCGTGTTGAGATCTTTACGGAAAATTTAACACAAGCATTTGCCATTGTTACCCCGTCTTTAGCCAAGAAGGTTTCGAATCTCTCGGGGGGAAACCAGCAGAAATGCTTGATCGCAATGTGGATGGGGATCAATCCACGGGTCATTCTTTTTGATGAACCTACTCGCGGGGTAGATGTTGGTGCACGGGCCGAAATTTACCATAAATTGCGCGAATTAGCACACACGGGAGTCGGGATAGTAATGATCTCGTCTGATCTTCCCGAACTCATTGGGATGTGTGATCGTATCATCGTCATGCACCAAGGACGAATCACTGGTGAGCTCATACGTGGGGAGTTTTCGGAAGAACGCATTATGACTTTCGCTGCGGGACTTCATTCTCAGGTTTCTCTAGAGGTGAACCATGGTTAAAAAGGGATCCTTGATCCTGCGCTCATTTCGCTCAATCACAGCCTTTCGCGAATTTGCGCTGATTATTGTGTTACTCGTATTTGGATTTGTAATGTCATTAACCTCGCCGGTTTTTCTGACCAAGCAAAACATTGAGGCCATTTTGCTTGCCCTCTCGGTTGAGGCAACCATCGCTGTTGGCATGGTAAATCTCTTGATTTCGGGAGGACTTGATCTTTCGGTGGGCTCCACCCTGGCTTTTACTGGGGTCGTCACCGGTCTTGCGCTTAATGCCGGTGTGCCCGTGGTGCTCTCCATTCTACTTGGTCTGCTGGCGGCCCTTGGAGTAGGATTGGCCAATGGTCTGTTGGTAGCCAAGATGCGCATCAATCCCTTTATCGTCACCCTGGGCACCAACATGGCAGTACGTGGGTTGCTTCTTGTCCTCGCCCAGGGACGTGCAGTATTAAACCTTCCACCGGAGTTCACCATCATTGGGCAAGGTCGGTTGTTTGGCATCCAGTATCCCATTTATGTGATGCTAGCCTTGGTCATCATCGGCGATTTCTTATTACGGAACACCCGCTTCTTCCGTCAGAATTACTACATAGGGAGTAACGAAAAAGCCGCTCGCTTTTCGGGGATTAACGTTGATATGGTGAAGGTTATCAACTACTGTATAGTGGCTTTATTAGCAGGGGTGGCGGGGTTAATGATCACCGCTCGCTTCGGCTCTGCATCGGTTACGGTAGGGAGCGGCACAGAACTGCGTGTTATTACAGCGACTATTATCGGTGGTGCCAGCCTGAGTGGTGGCGAAGGTTCCGTGCTGGGGGCTTTTCTTGGGGCTCTCTTTATGGGTATCCTGGCAAACGCATTGAATCTTCTCGGCGTAGATGTGTACTGGCAGAATCTCATCACCGGCCTGATCCTGATTGGGGCTGTGGTTATTGATGTAGTCAACGAGCGCCGTAAGAACCAGGCTACGTCAAAAAGTTAAGCCACCTCAGAATTTTGTGAGGCTATTGGCGTCCAAATCGAGAAGCAAAAAAAGCGATTTGGACGCACTTTTATTCTTCGGAGTCTCTCGATATGGAAAGCGCTAAGATTGAAAGACAAATCATCCTTCGGGAATTTGCAAACGGGGTAAAGGCGCTCCTCCCTATTCTTTTGGGAGTCATCCCTTTTGGCTTGACGACGGGAATCGCAGTGGCTCAAACCCACCTTACCCCCCAAGATGGCTTTATCATGTCCATATTGGTATATTCAGGAGCAGCGCTTTTGGTGGCCCTACAACTCATTCAGGCTAACACACCTGTGGTAGTCACCATTATCAGCGCATTAATGGTCAATCTGCGATTCTTGATGTATAGCATTTCATTATCTCCTTACCTGAAACACTTACCTCAAAGGTGGCGTGTCCCTTTAGCATACTTGCTCAGCGACCAGGCTTATGCGGTTTCGATCTCAAATTTTGAAAACCATACCGTCCTCCACGAGGGTCACTGGCATTTCTTGGGAGCGGCATTAACGATGTGGGTTGCCTGGCAAGGAAGCCTTCTGATCGGGATGGTAGTAGGAGTAAGCCTCCCTAAGGATTGGTCTCTGGATTTCACCATCCCACTCACGTTTCTTGCGCTGGCTGTGCCAAATATTAGGGATAAAGCCACAGGAACGGCTGCTCTCTCAGCAGGGGTTATGACCTTTTTACTGAACAACATGCCTTACAAGACAGGCACCTTTATCGCCGCCATCATTGGCATAGGACTAGGAGCGCTTGTTGAGAGGAGGAAAAGCATATGACAACATGGTTGATTATGATTGCATTAGGGATAGGCACCTTCTTAATTCGCTATTCGATGATTGGCCTTTCTGGAAAAGTCAACCTTCCAAAAGTGATAGTGAGAGCAATTCGATTTATTCCAGCCTCTATGCTTTCTGCACTGGTAGTGTCACAGATGTTGGCCTATGCCCGCCCCGGCTCATTTACATTGGGAATTCCATATTTTGGAGCGGCAATAATTGCAGGGGGCGTTGCCTGGAAGACACGGAACGCATTTTTAACCGTGCTGGTGGGAATGATCCTCTTGTGGGTTTTACGAAATGTATTGGGGTGGTTAGTAGCAGGATAATTATAAGTTTTCGTGTTGACTTTGTTCCAGTGATATTTTTGGGATCTATGTCTCGCCAAAACCACAAATACCCACAAGATTAAATAACAAACCAATAAAATACAACAAAAAACGATAGAAATATATTGACACTATCTCAACTATTGCTTAAAATAACGGTAACTTTCAACAATATTGCCAAATTCGGTGGGGATCAGTTTTGACTACTCATCATCGGCGTCAACTAATAGTAGATCTCCTTCGCAACAGTCCTGGGATTAAAGTCACAGAGCTCGCTCAATCTTTGAGTGTATCAGAAGGCACTATTCGCAATGACTTGAATGCCCTGGCTCAGGAAGGACGCATCAAGCGAGTACGCGGAGGTGCGGTTCTGGTCGGGGATGAGACCATAGCGCACGATTCATCATTTTGGAAACGCTACGAAAAGAACTCGGCGGCCAAAACGATAATTGCCCGCAAAGCCGCTGAGTTGGTAATGGACAACGACTCAATACTTCTTGACGCAAGCAGTACCGTATACTATCTGGCACGTGAGATTACCAACCGCAATCGTTTGCGTGTCGTTACTAACGGCATTGAAGTAGCTCAGATTTTAGCCAAGAATCCTTCAAACACGGTCATCTTGATAGGGGGCATTGTAGATAGCAACGCCTCATCAGTCACCGGCTTGCTCAGCGAGCAGATAATTAAGGAATTACGGGTTCAAAAAGCATTTGTGTCTTGCAGCGGTTTTAGCCTGGAACGGGGCATGACAGAAGTCCACATTGAGGAGGCACAATTGAAACGCAAAGCTATACAAACCGCTCAAGAAGTTATTGGTTTGGTGGATTCGAGCAAAATTGGCAAAGAAGATCTGACTTCCTTTGCGCAAATCCACCAGATTTCTTATCTGTTCACAGATGCGGGGATTGACCCCGAATGGGTCCGAAGAATCGAGCTGGCCGGGATTAAATTAGTGGTTTGCAAGTAACTGAATTCTGGGCCTTTGCGCTGGCCCAATCTGACCTCTATCCCAATTTTCACATCCTAATCTAGATGATTCATTTTGGGTTTACTATGGGAGAATTTATTCTTGAGCTACGAAATATCGTCAAACGCTTTTCGGATGTAGAAGTTTTGCATAAAGTTTCATTTAACTTACGCCCCGGTGAAGTTCATGCATTGCTTGGAGAAAATGGAGCGGGCAAATCAACCTTGATTAAGATCATTACCGGGGTTCATCAACCCGACGAAGGTGCCATTATTCTAGATGGTAAGAAGGTACATTTCAGCAGTACCCGCGAGTCCCAGCAGGCGGGTATTGCTGCGATTTATCAAGAACCCAGTCTCTTCCCTGATCTAGATGTTGCAGAAAATATTTTCGCTGGCCGGCACCCCATTGGAGTTATGGGTCGTGTCGATTGGCGTAGGATTTACCGAGAGTCTGAACAGTTGCTCGCCTCGCTAGGTGTACAAATTAACCTAAGGCAAAAAGCCCGAGATCTGAGCATTGCTCAGCAACAAATGGTGGAAATCGCCCGTGCTTTTTCCATCAATGCACGCATCTTGATCATGGATGAACCAACCTCATCGCTTACTCTCAACGAGGTAGCAGAACTTTTCCGGCTAGTACGTCGCCTTCGCAATGAGGGAACAGCTATCTTATTTATATCTCACCGACTGGAGGAATTATTTGAAATTGCAGATCGGGTAACTGTTTTGCGAGATGGTTATTATGTGGATACACGTCCCATTCAGGAGGTAACACGAGAAGAGCTAATCCGACTGATGGTGGGGCGAAAGGTCTCAAACCTGTTTCCCAAGCAAGAGACTCAAATGGGGGACGTTGTACTCAGAGTTGAAAATTTGACACGTGAAGGAGTGTTCGAAGATATTAGCTTTGAGTTACGGAAAGGCGAGATCTTGGGGTTAGCAGGGTTGATCGGTGCGGGACGGACAGAAGTAGCGCGGGCCATTTTTGGAATCGCTCCACCTACATCGGGAAAGATTTACATAGATGAGCAAGAAGTTTCTATCAACTCACCCCGTCAGGCTATTAAATTGGGAATAGCCTACGTGCCTGAGGATCGCCAGACACATGGTCTCATCACTCCCATGAATCTGGTAACTAACATTTCACTCCCATTGGTAGATAGATTCGCTCGATCGGGATGGCTAAATGTTCGTGCAGAAACTGATTTTGCGCTCGCTATGGCCCAGCAAATGGAAGTCCGGGCTCACAGCATATGGCAGAAAGCACGTGAGCTCTCAGGTGGTAATCAGCAAAAAGTGGTACTAGCGAAGTGGCTTTCAACCCAACCGCGTATTCTTATCTTGGATGAACCGACTCGAGGAATTGACGTAGGAACCAAAGCTGCTGTTCATGCGCTGATGAGCCAATTGGCAGCTGAAGGCATGGCAATCCTGATGATTTCCTCTGAACTACCCGAAATCCTAGGCATGAGTGATCGAATCCTAGTAATGCGCGAGGGACGAATCACAGCTAACTTAACCCGAGAAGAAGCCACTCAGGAGAAAATTCTTTACTACGCCACTCAAAATATAGAGAGGAAAGTAACACAGTGACCGCGAAAAATGTTACAGCCATCTCTACAAAAAACAATCCTCTCCTAGTCATTGCCAGAGTTAGAGAGACGGGTATTGTCTTAGTCATCTTGCTCCTCATCCTTGGCGTTAGTTTACGCAGCCCCAATTTTCTGACCTTGAGCAACTTTCGAGACATCCTTTTGAATATATCAATCTTGATCATTGTGGCACTAGCTCAGACCATGGTCATCCTGACAAAGAGTATTGACCTATCCGTGGGATCCATGATCGGCCTAACTGCTATGATGGCCTCTTTCATCATCAAACAATATCCAGATTTTCCTCCCGTCGGTGCGGTTTTACTGGGAATGGGATTGGGGAGTGTCTTGGGACTTTTCAATGGGTTGATTATTGCTTATGGTGAAGTTCCGCCCATCATTGCCACCCTGGGTACATTGAGCATTTATCGTGGAATGATCTTTTTGTACAGTGGTGGGACTTGGATCAATGCTTATGAGATGTCCAAGAGCTTCAAACTACTAACCAAGGGAACTGCTCTGGGATTACCCAACCTTGTTTACATTGCTTTTGCAGTAGCCATCCTGGTGTACTTTTTGCTGAATTACACGCGCCTTGGGCGGGAGATCTATGCCATTGGTTCAAATCCTGAGGCTGCACAGTTCGTGGGCATTCCCAGGAAACGCATCATCTTCCTTGTCTATCTGTTAAGTGGTGTCGCTTGTGGCTTGGCTGGGGTTTTGTGGGCTTCTCGTTTTGAGTCGGCTCAGACAAACACCGCCCTTGGCTTTGAGCTTCAAACGGTAGCAGCCTCAGTCGTAGGAGGAGTAAGCATCAGTGGAGGTGTGGGAACGGTTCCCGGCGTTCTTCTTGGTTCTCTGCTCCTAGGAATTATCCAGAACGCCCTAACACTAATCCGTATTTCACCTTTCTGGCAACTGGCTATCCAGGGCTTGCTGATCCTTACCGCTGTAGTTGTGGACAATCTGATCTATCGTGGCATTCAAAGGAGCACTCAGTAATGGAGACATTAACCCCATCCTCACAACAACCTTTACAGCCGGGTGGAGTGATTAGCGCTAAACTACCCAAACAGACCCTCTGGAGACGTTTTCAGCGCTGGGAATGGATGTTAGTGGCCTTAATTATTGTCGTAATCACACTGAACGCAAGGCTCTCTCCTTATTTCCTAAACGCCCAAAACCTTTCGCGCACCTCCTCAGATTTCATGGAAATGGGCCTGATGGTTCTTTCCATGACCTACATTATCATTACAGGCAATATAGATCTTTCGGTAGCCTCCAATCTTGGTATGTGTGCCTCATTCATGGGGTGGCTCTTTAACAACGGCGTCAATATCTGGGTAGCAG
>FWWL01011165.1_pt1 | contig 9981 bp, 8 predicted proteins | sample 2228331 | NCBI WGS metagenome assembly FWWL01 (sample SAMEA103939775, study PRJEB20133) | metagenome
AGCCCGTGGCCTCGCGGGGGGGTACTGGTGGATACCCTGGGTCCGGCAGGAAGGACAGGTTTGAACATCAAATCCCGCCGGACGGGCCGGTTGGAGGGGTCATGCCCCAGCCCGTGGCCTCGCGGGGGGTACTGGTGGTGATCCGTGCCGGCCGGACGGGCCGCCGGACACAGGACTCCGTCCGGGGAGACGAGTAACCGGGTCTAGGAACGGAAGTGATAGGTGCCGAGCAGGAGGCGTCGGGTAGCCACTTCCAGAAATTCCTTCTGGAGCCCGGGGGCCACGCCTCCGCGGCGCTGCCAGGAGAGAACGGCGTGCAGGAGGCGGGCGGTCTCCAGGGGGGAAGCCCTCAAGAAGGCCTTCCGGAACTCCGGACGTGCCTTTCCCGAAAGGAGCGCCAGGAGCGACCATTCCCTGGCCGTCCTCTCCCGTTCCGGCCTCACCCTGCGGCGGTATATCTCTCCCGGAGAGCCGCCGCCGTCCCCGCGTGCCGCCTCGCCCGCCAGGTACCCGGTGGCCAACGCGGAGGATATGCCCTCTCCCAGGGCGTTCATGAAACCGGCCGCCTCTCCCACCACCAGCACCCTATCGGTCCCCAGGCAGAAACGGTTGCGCGCCGCCGGGAAGACGGTCCGGCACCCCATCTCCATGGCCGGTTTCCCTCCGGCGAAACCGTATTCCCTGCGGAGCATGGCGTGGAAGGCCTCGCGGGCGGGGCGCAGCTTGCGGCCCCGGCGCACGGAGGTATCCACCACCACCATATCGTCCTTGGCGTAGACCGCCGGGTAGACTCCGAAATCGGCGTTCAGGAAGACGTGGAACACGTCCGGCTCCAGTTCCACGCGGCAGCGGTGATATTCGTGTCGGGTGACGATCTCCGGGACCCCGGTGGTGAATTCGGGGTCCAGCTTCCTGACCACGCTCGAGAGCGCGCCGTCGGCGGCTATGAGCACCCCTGCCTTCAGGGTGACGGACTTACCGTTCTTTGCCAGGAGAACCTCGACCCGGTCCTTCCACTCCGCGAAATCCACGAGGCTCGTCCCGTCCCAGACCTCGGCCCCCGACCGGCGGCACAGCCAGGCGTCGAACCTGTCGCGCCACACGTTGAGCCCCGGCACCTCGACGTCCATCCACCTCCCGCGGCCGTAGTGAAGGCGTTCCGCCCTGATGTGGAGGGGACGGGCCCTGACCTCCTCGGGGATGTCCCCGTAATGCCTTTCCAGGAATTCCCTGGCCTCGGTGAAGATGTAGCCCGAGCAGGGCTTGGGACGGGGTATCCTCTTCCTCTCCACGAGCAGGGTGCGCAGGCCGCCCTCCACCGCCGCCTTGGCCGCCGCGGCGCCGGCCGGTCCGCCCCCCACCACCACCACGTCATAATCCATACCCCTGGTCCTCCCTCCCCGCGTCGACCTTTCCCCGCCTCAACACTTTACCATATAACGGCACCTTCTTTGTCCGGGAACGGCGGATGCGGCTGACGGCAGGCCAGAACGCCGGTCCACCAAGCGCCGGGGTCTGTCTGGTTTTTCGAACCCTATTCGAAACGGGGGCTCCGGGTCTCGTATCCCCATCCGTCACCCACCGACGCCTTTCCGGCTCAAGCACGGGGCTCACCCTTTCACGTATTTTGCCGCACAAACTGCATCCCCATGCATGTTGAGGCCGAGAAGCTCGGCCCCGTCCTGACCTTCACATATTCCTCGATACAATATCCTCCATTTAGTGGCTCTCCGGTTTCAAGCGCGGGGGCTCATCCTTTCGTGGGTTCACGACCGCTCATGCTCTGCCCGGGGATTCCCCGGGGGAGGGAGCGGGCCCGCCGGTCCGATGCAACACGGTGTGCGGCGGCGGGCTCGCACCGGCGGACCACGGGCTCCCGGTGGAACTCTCGTCCGGGAATCCGAGACCGATGGCGGAACACAGCCCCTCAACGGATGATGACGCGTCTCGCCGCGAAGGACGGTGGGAGTGCCCGGAGAGCCCGCGGTGGGCGGCGGCCGCTCACCCCGGACGGCACGGAAGACCGGGAATGGAAAAGAAGGGGTAAAGAGCGGGAAAAGGGAGGGGAGTGAACCACGCCGGGGAGGGAGGGGCCCGAATCGCTCCATGGAAAAGAGCATCGAAGGAGACGCGCCGGTGGGCTATATTGTAGTGGGGCAAAAGGATGGTTCGGGGCAGAGGGAGCTGTCGCGCGAAAGGTAAAGGGCGTGGAGAGTCGGTGCGCCGGGGAATCACTGTCGGGTGGAAAAGAAGAGGTAGCGGCCGTGCAAAAGGCAAAAGTCCTGGAGAACGGGTAGCGCTGCTCCCAAAGTGCCCCTTCCAGAAAATGGAGGGATGCGGCGAAGGAAGCGTCGCTGTGGAAAGGGGGTCATCACATGAAAAAGGACGAGGCGGCGAAAAAGAGGGGGAGATCCGAAAAGAAGAGAGGATCGGTGAAGAAGAGAATACTCCTGCTGGGATGCGCGGCGGGGGCCGCCGCCCTGCGCTCCTACGCAAGGATCCCCCTCCCGGTTGAGGAGGCCGATCACGCCCCGCGCATGGAGGCGCGGCTGGAGACCTTCCGCACGGCGGACGGTGCGGTGCTGCGCGTAAAGAGGTACGCGTCGGAGGGAGGCCAGCCGGTCATCCTGGCCCACGGGTTCACCGGGAACGGGCTGGAATTCGACCTCCCTCACCGCCGGCACAACCTGGCCCTCTTCCTGGCCGAGAACGGCTTCGACGTCTGGGTGTCCAGTTTCCGCGGCTGCGGCCGCGAGCCCTACCGCAGCGAGGCTCCCCACTGGAGGCATTCCGTTGACCACCTGGCCGCCCACGACGCCGACGCCCTCATCCGGGGGGTGGCGGAGGCCACGGGGAAGAAGCCGCTGTGGATAGGGCACAGCATGGGCGGGATGGTGCTCTACATGTACCTCCAGGGGGTGAGGATGGAGGAGGCCGGCGGCGAGCCAGCCCTCCGCGCCGACCCGGAACTGGCCGCGGAGCGCAACCGCTCCATCCTGGGAGGGATCGCCATCGGCAGCCCGCCCGGGCTCCGCCAGGGCGGGGGCGACTGGATCGCCTACCTCTCCAGACTTCCCGCCTTCCGCTCCGGCACCGGGGCCCTCCTGGCCTACCTGGAACGGGTGGACCGCACCTCCCCGTGCATCGACTTCGGTCGCCTGGGGGCCCTCTGCGCCCGCAACCCCCGACTTGGCAAGCTCCTGGCATCCCGCGGCCCGGTGGCCCGCGCCCTTTACAACCCCGAGAACGTGGACCCCGACGTGGGCTACAGCCTCCTGAAATGGGCATCGGACAAGGTCACCGCCCGCATGACGGCGCAGATAGTGCGCCTGGGGCAGGACCCCGACTTCAAGTCCTACGACCGCTCCTGGAACTACACCGCGGGGATGGGGCGCATCACCGCCCCGCTCCTCTTCGTCACCGGGACCCGGGATTTCGCGGGGCCGGAGAACCTCCGCCTCCAGGGTTACGAGGCGGTCTCCAGCGAGGTCAAGGACTACCGCTGCTACCCGGAATACGGCCACACCGACCTGGTCATGGGGAGACGGGTCCGCGAGGAGATCTATCCCGACATGCTGGAGTGGATGAGGAAGCTGGGCTGAGGCGGGCTCCGGTCAGGCCTCCTCCTTCTCGCTGGTCATGGGGAGACGGGTCCGCGAGGAGATCCATCCCGACATGCTGGAGTGGATGAGGAAGCTGGGCTGAGGCGGGCTCCGGTCAGGCCTCCTCCTCCTCGCCCGCGCCGGCCTCCTCCGCCTCGGCGATCCAGCGGCTCAGCGTCTCCACTATCCTGCGGGCCTGCTCCACGCTGGAGATGTTGAACTTGGCCTGCTGGCGGTATTCCCCTCCCACCCTGCGGTAGCGGCGCAGGGTGAAACGGTCGGGCCCGTAGCCTTCCCGCGACCTCTCCCACTGCCGGTATCGGAAAAGGACGGTTGCCCAGGCGCCGCGGGAGATGATCTCCTTGTCCAGCTCCTCGATCACCTGGACCCCGTCCTCCTCGTAGTTGATGGTCACATCCTCGATGTCCTCGAACAAGCTCCTCTCCTTTCTCACATTCTGATCCTGTTTCCCGTGCCCTGTCCCGGCGGCTCATCGATCCCTTGCTCTGTCCCTCCCGATCCCAGGCCCTGCCCCTCCCGATCCCCGTGCCCTGTCCCGACAGCGCATGCCCGCTCAGATATCCAGCACCAGGCCCACGGGGCAGTGATCCGACCCCTCCACCTCGGGCAGGATGAAGGCCTCGCGCACCATGTCCCGCAGGTCGGAGGTGACGAAGAAGTAGTCGATGCGCCACCCCACGTTCCTCTCCCGCGCCCCGGTCTTCTGGTCCCACCAGGTGTAATGCCCGGGTTCAGTGTTGAACAGACGGAAGGTGTCCAGGTACCCGCGCTCCACCAGGCGGTCCATCCACGCGCGCTCCTCGGGAAGGAAGCCGGAGACCGTGCTGTTCTCCCTGGGCCTGGCCAGGTCTATCTCTTTATGGGCGGTGTTGAAATCGCCGCAGACCACGATGCTTTTACCCTTCTCCCTCAGGGCTTCCACGTGCTCCAGGAAGGCCTCGTAGAAATCCAGCTTGAAGGCCAGCCTCTCCCTGGACTGCTTGCCGTTGGGGAAATAGACGTTGAAGAGGATGAAGTCCCCGTAGTCGGCGGACAGAAGGCGGCCCTCCTCGTCGAAGCGGGGGATGCCCATCCCCCCGCGCACCGCCGCGGGCTCCGGGCGGGAATAGAGGGCCACCCCGCTGTAACCGCGGCGGCGGGGCGCGGAGAACCAGGCTCGGTAACCCTCCACCTCACGCACCTCGCGCGGGAGCTGCTCCTCGTGGGCCCTCGTCTCCTGCAGGCAGAGCACGTCCGGCCGCGCCTTCAGGAACCATTGGAGGAACCCCTTGGCCAGGGCGGCGCGCAGCCCGTTCACGTTCCAGGAGATGAGGGTCAACCGCGACATGCCCATATTTTACACCGGGGATCCCGCCGGTGACCCCGCCCGTGCCGCACGGGCGCCGGGACGCGCTCGGACCGGCCGTGAACTCGGATCGGGAGAGGTTGTTTCTTGCGGAAAACGTCCGGCTCAGGGCTTCGAGGGCACGGAGCGAGGCAGCTCAGGGGCGCGGAGGCCTCCGATGCTCTCACGATGGTGTCCGGGCGGGCAGAACCGGGTATAAAGATAGGTGAGAGCGGCAGGAGTCGGGAAAAGGGAGGCGAGGTTGGTCGATCGCCAGACGGCCGACGAAGGCGAGAGCCGCCCTGAGGGTCCAGAACCCCGGTCCGGTAGCCGGGAAACGGACCGTGTACCGTCCCCATATGGCGGAGAAGGAATATCCTTCCACATTCGCGAAGCGGCCTCCCAGATACTGGAATCCATGAATGAGGCCGTGGTCTGTGTGGATAAAAAGGGCTCCGTCGTCTACCTGAACCGGGCGGCCGAGGAGCTCTGGGGGTGCCCCTTGCGGGAGGCCTGCGGGAGGGACATGGCCGAGCTCATGGTCCCGGAGGACCGCAGGGACACCTTCCGCCAGGCCTTCAGGTCCATGGTCGCCGAGTCGAGGCGCGAGGCGCCGGGCAGGACCCACCGCTTCCCCTCCCGCAAGAAGGACGGCACCCCCTTCACCGCCGAGGTCTCCCTGGCCTCCTTCGTCCACGGGGGAGAGGAGCACTTCCTGGCCGTGGTCCGTGACGTCACCGAGCAGGGGCGGCTGGAGGAGGAGCTGCGTCGGGCGAACGAACGGTACCGCGTGCTCCACGACAACGCCCGCTTCGCCATCTTCTCCTACGACCGGAGGCTCATCCTCACCGGGATGAACCGGGTGGTCTCCGACCTGCTCGGCTACTCGGAGGAGGAGCTACTGGGCAGGAACGTGCTCGAGCTCGGGGTGCTGCACCCCGACGACTATCCCCGGGTGGCCGCGGCCATGGGCCAGCTGTTCTCCGGACACGCGGTGACCCGGGAGGACCTCAAGTTCCGCCGCAGGGACGGCTCGACCATAGTGGCCCACTCACCGACGAGCGGGGCGAGGTGGTCGAGATCATGAACATCGCCCACGACGTCACTGAGCAGAGGCGGCTGGAGGCGGAGCTGGAGGCGCAGCGTCGGGGGCTGGAGGAGGCGGTGCGGGAGCGCACGCGGGAGCTTGAGGAGCGCACGCGGCAGCTCGAGGAGGCCCTGCGCCGTCTGGAAGACAGCGAGAGGTACTTCCGGGCCCTGACCGAGAACACCTACGACCTCATCGCCGTGCTCGATGAGGACCTCCGTATCCGCTATCTCAGCCCCTCGGTGAAACGGATCTCCGGGTACTCCCCGGAGGAAGTCCTGGGGATGAGCGGGCTGGACTTCATCCATCCCGAGGACGCCCCATACCTGGTGGAATCTTTTACCAGACAACTCCAGGAGGGCGGGGCCACGGACAGGGCGGAGTACCGCTGGCGGCACAAGGACGGGACCTACCGCTGGCAGGAGGCGGTGGCCTGCAACCTGCTGGACGACCCCGCGGTGCGGGGGATAGTGGTCAACGCCCGCGACATCACCGAACGCCGGGAGGCGGAGGCCAGGCTACGGGAGAGCGAGGAGCGCTACCGTTCACTGGTGGAGACCTCCCCCGACGCCATCGTGGTCACCGACCTGAAGGGGTGGATAACCACGGTCAACCGCGCCGCCGTGGAGATGCTGGGCTGCCGCGGGCCGGAGGAGGTCCTGGGGCGAAGCGTCCTCCAGTTCATCGAGCCCGGATACCACCGGCGGGCGGTGGAGTCCATGCGCACCCCGGTCGAGGGAGAGGCCTTCAGACGCGAGGAATACGTCCTCCTGAGGAAGGACGGCGCGCCGCGCTGGGTGGAGATCAGCGCCTCCCTGCTGCGCGACGCGGGCGGAAGGCCGGCCGGGTTCATAGGCATCGCCCGGGACATCACCGAGAGCAAGAAGGCCAGGACCAACCTTGAGGCCTTCAACCGGACCCTCCTCGGGCTGGGGCATGACCCTGTGGAAAACATCACCAGGATACTCCTGACCGGCAGGGAGATCCTGGACGCCCGCCTGGCCCGTTACGGGAGGAGGAGCGGCGGAGGGTTCGAGGCTCTGACCTCCGAACGGCCCGAGGAGGGTTTCCGGGAGCGGGAAAGGCCGGAGGACTACCTCTGCTACCGCCTCCTGCAGGAGGGCCTGAACACCCCGGTGTCCACCAAGGATATAGATCCCGCCCTGCTGGAGCGTGACCCCGACGCCGAGCGGCTCGGCCTGACCGAGGTGCTGGCCTATCCCGTGCACATCAAAGGGGAGCCCGTCGGGTGCCTGTGCTTCTTCTTCGACGGCAGAAGGGATTTCACCGCGGCGGACATCGACATCCTGATCATGCTGGGCCGGGCGGTGGCCATCGAGGAGGACCGCTGGGACTACCAGGAGGGGCTGCGAGAGTTCGTGGACATAGCCTCCCACGAGCTCCGCCACCCCACCGCTCTGCTCAGCGGTTACGCGCAGCTCCTCAGGGACCACGGAGGGGAGATGGGCGAGACCGACCGGGCGGAGGTCTCCCAGGCCCTGGTATCCGCGGCGGACCGGCTGGCAAAGATCGCCGAGGGGCTGGTCAGCGCCTCCCTACTGGAACGTGACCGCTTCACCCTGCGGCGCAGCGGTCAGGACGTGGTGGAGCTGGCGCGCAGGGTGCTCAAGGAGATGGAGACCCGCTTCCCGGAAAGGGCCTTCCGCCTGCGGGTCACGGGTGAGACCGGGACCTGTTCCCTGGACCCCCTGCGATTCCACGAGCTCCTGGTCATCCTCCTGGACAACGCGGTGAAGTTCTCTCCCCCGGATACGGAGGTGGAGCTTGAGGTGCGGGCCGAACCGGAGGGCGTCCTGGTCTCCGTCCTGGACCGGGGGAGGGGGGTGCGCGAGGAGAACCGGGAGCGCATCTTCGAGCGCTTCTACCAGGAGGAGAAGGCCCTGTACCATTCCGAGGGCCTGGGGCTGGGGCTTTACCTGGCACGCCGCATCGCCGAGGCCCACGGCGGACGCCTGTGGCACGAACCCCGCCCGGGAGGGGGTTCCGTGTTTCACTTCTTCCTCCCCCGCGCGTGAGCCGCAGGCGCTCCGAGAGGACTCCGCCGGATGGCGACCGTCCTCGGGCCCTCCCGGCCACTGGAAAGCATTTCCTTTCACGGGAACCCGCCGCCTCCCCGGATGCGGATACGCGCTCCACGCTCGTGCTGAAGGCCGTGACATGCCCTCCGCCGTGGCGCGCGCGTGGGACGGGGATATATCCTTGAGGCATGGACACCGGCCCCTGGAGAGAAGCCGTTTTCCTGGAAAGGCCCAACCGCTTCCTGGCCGCGGTGGAACTGGACGGCGAGCGGGCGGAGGCCCACGTCCCCGACCCCGGCCGGCTGAGCGAGCTTTTGCTCCCCGGCGCGCGGGTGCGCCTGCGGGCTTCCCCGCGGCCGGGGAGGCGCACCGCCTGGGACCTCATAGGCGTGGAATGCCCCGAAGGCTGGGTGAACATCGATTCCCGGCTCCCCAACCTGCTCTTCGCCGAGGCCCTCCGGGAGGGACGCCTGAAGGAGTTCGCGGGCCTGACCCGCATCGTCCCGGAGCGTCGCTACGGCGGGAGCGTCCTCGATTTCCTCCTGGAAGGGGAGGGTCCTCCCTGCCTGGTGGAGGTCAAGGGGTGCACCCTGGCCGTGAACGGGGTGGCCCTTTTCCCCGACGCACCCACGGCAAGGGGGGCAAGGCACCTGGAGGAGCTGGCCCGCGCCGCGGAGGACGGCTATCGTGCCTGCGCGGTCTTCGTGGTCAAGCACCCCGGAGCCCGCACCTTCTCCGCCAACGCGGAGACCGACCCCGCCTTCGCCTCCGCCCTGCGCCGCGCCGCCGAGCGGGGTGTGGAGGTCATCCCCTACCTGGCTCCCTGGCGCGGGAGGGAGATCCGCCTGGAACGGAGGCTCCCCTGGCGGGATGAGGGCGCGCCGCGAGGGCGACCGCCACATGAAGTGGTGTAAGCGGAAGAGGAGCGAGCGGAGGAGCTGGCGGTATGTGGGCGCGCCGTGAGGACTGCCGCGACGGGTCACCGGGCTTCGGCGGGGGCGGGGCTTCAGAGGAGATCGAGCCGCGCCAGGCCGCTCTTTCCGGGTCCCGGCCGGGCGAAGCCCCGCACGGGCACGGGTCGTCGAGTGGGTTGCAAAGCGAGGTTGAGCTGATCAGGCCAGGATAGGTGAGGTCAGGCTCCTCATCGGGGATCGCCCGGCCCGAGCCGGGTGCGGGGCGCCGTCAGGAGGAACCTCCGGAGCCGGTCTCTCCCTCGCAGAGCTCGAGGAAGCGGCGGAGGAGTTCCACCCTGCCCCTTATGGCTTCCGCCCACACCAGAAGCCTCTTCCTGCCCTTGGCGGTGATGCGGTAGACCCTTCTCCTCGGGCCGACCTCGGCATCCGCCCAGCGGGAGGACAGGAGCCCCTCCTCCTCCATCCTGCGCAGGGCTCGATACACGGCGCCGGTGTCGGGAAGGGGACCCGGCAGGGGCACCTCCTCCATGCGACGCATCAGTTCGTAGCCGTGCGCCGGGCCCCGGCTGAGCAGGAAGAGGATGCGGGGCTCGATGAACCGCTTGCCGGGGCCCTCCCGCATGTAGGTGTCCACGTCCTCGAGGATGTCTCCACGTCCTTTCCTCACCACCGGGCACTCCTTTCTCCACGCGCTTCGCCTGGCGTTTCGGAAGGATCTCCGGCCCGCAGAGCTTATATCCCAGGCGACTCGCTCATATCCGGCTCGCAGAACCTGTCTATAAAACGACGGCCTTTACTCCGACTTCTCCTCTATTCCGCGCGCTCCTCCCTCCCGCCTCGGGAGAGCTTTCCGGCCTCGGAACCGTCTCACCGCCGGAACGGTCCCGGATCGAGCGTGGCCTGCGCGTCATGCCCTTTCACCTCCTTGCGGCTCTACCCCCCTGAAGACTTCTCGTCTCCCCTCGGCCCCTCGTCCGCATGGCTTCTCCCTTCT
>FWWL01011170.1_pt1 | contig 9976 bp, 12 predicted proteins | sample 2228331 | NCBI WGS metagenome assembly FWWL01 (sample SAMEA103939775, study PRJEB20133) | metagenome
TAGAACTGCTATAAATGTTCCAACCAGAACTGGTGGTGATGCTTCTGGAACATGGAATATAAGTATATCTGGTAATGCTTCTACAGCTTCCAGATGGCAAACTGCCAGGACTTTAACGATTGGCGGAACTGGAAAATCAGTTGATGGCTCTGCGAATGTAAGTTGGTCTCAGGCGGAAATATTAACTGGATCTCCAATATACACGAATGGGACAAATGTAGGTATTGGAACAACAAGTCCTGGAGCTAAGTTACATGTCGTTGGGGATATTTTTGTTACAGAAAATATTGGAGAATGGGGTTCGTTTACTGTTGGAGGCACAAGTAGCTATTATTACCCTGTTCAGTTTGTAAATAATGCACCGTATGGCCTTTCTACATCCAATGACCTCATGATCTATAGACCTAATGTCCATGAAAGTGGCAGTTGGTATGGGACGTTCTTTTTTAAACTTTCATTTCATCCAACTAACTATGGGCATTTTTCTGGTCAGATAGAAAAAATTGAATACCTAACTGGAAGCGGTAGTCCATACAATGATCCAGTTGGGGATGTAGCCGATGGCTCTACTACAAGTGGCGGAAGAGACGTAATTATATGGCTCAAAGGCGGGGCCACTTATAAGTGGAGGACACTAAATGGCGGGAGTTGGACACTTGCGAATGGCAACCCTAATGGCACAAGTATTACAGACACCTCAGGGAATGTGAGAGATCCTATAACTTCACAGAGCACATTAATCGCCAACGCAAAAAACAGATTCTTCACAAATTCGCTTAGTCTCGGAACAACAGGTTCAGGGTATTTTGGAGGCAATGTAGGTATTGGAACAACAAGCCCAGGACAAAAACTTTCAGTTGTAGGTGATATTGGTTTAAGTGGTGCTAATAGGTTTATCGGAACAACTGATAATTATGCTTTAAGTTTAAGGACAAACAATACGGATAGAATTTATATTACAAATACAGGCAATGTAGGTATTGGAACAACATATCCCGAGGCGAAGTTGGAAGTCTATCAATTTTCTGATTCTGGATTAATCTCAAGAATAAGGAACCCAAGCACAGGCACTTCAGCTTATTGTGAACTCCAAATTGGGACGAGCTCCTCAAGGGAACTGAGGATCGGTAGTTCCTACAACCATTATTCACCAGAATGGGATAACGCATGGATATATGCGGTTGATAGAGATCTGGCTTTGAAGGCTGGGACAGCTGGAAAAGCAATAAAATTCTACATTGGAGGAACAAGTGAGTCCGATGTAAAGGTAATTATCGATGGGTCAGGCAACGTTGGTATTGGGATGATGGTCCCTGGGGCTAAGCTGGATATTATTGGGGATATAGCTTTGTCGTTACGAAATTATGGCGGTATGCCCAGAATTCATTTTAGAAATCACACAACTGGAGCTATTTGGCAAGTCGGCACACTGGGTGGAACAGGAACAAATGATTTTTCTATAGGTGCTTATTCGGGCGTAAGTGGCAATATAACATTGGCAGCATCGGGTAACGTAGGTATTGGGACAGTGACTCCAGCTTATAAACTTGATGTTTATGGGGCTACAAGATCTTATTATGTAGGTAATAACAATAAACAATCACTTTACGGGTATGCCTCGCAAACTTCTACTTCAACTGATTACCTCAATATTGGTGTATATGGGTTTGCTAAAGGCGCCAGTGCAACTTGGGGGAATGCAATAGGGGTTGTTGGGTCTGTCAACCAGGCTTCAAGCTACTCTGCAATAGGGATATACGCTCATTTAGGTAATTCAGATGTAGTGCCCAGTATGCCTGGCGTGGATGCGGCATTGTATGTGCATGCAAACAGTTTAGGGTATGCCGCTTTATTCCTCGGCGGCAATGTAGGTATAGGGACTACTCCAGGCTACCAATTGCATCTATCCCAAGACTCCGCTGCTAAACCAACTACAAACACTTGGACGGTTAGTTCGGATGCTCGTCTAAAAAAAGACATAGTTCCAGCTGACTTAGACAGGTGTTACGATATTGTGAAAAACCTACCACTAAAAAGGTTTGCTTGGAGAGATGAGATATATTCTGTTGAGCAAGCTCCTGATCGCTCAATGTTGGGCTGGCTTGCTCAAGATGTTCTTCCGTTCTTCAAAAAGGCCGTAACAGTTTCTAAATTTGAAGGCGTTGAAATAGAGACGGAAGAGTTAGAGGAATACGAAGAGCAGGAAAAAATAATTGAAACTGTCGAGATAGAACAAGAGGAGATTGAAATACAGAATGGAATCCCAGTCTTGGTCAAGAAGAAGAGAAAAGAAGAAAGAGAAGTATTGCTATATGATGAGGTAGGAATTGTAGATGAGGACGGTAATCCAGTATTAGATGAAGATGGAAATCAAAGAACATATCAAGTTCCCAGGATGGTGAAAAAGACCAGGCCAAAGAAAGTAAAAGAAGTCATTGAAGACTGCATGTCTCTTAATGCTGATCAGATATATAAAGCCCTTTTCGGGGCCGTCCAAAAACTGATTGAAAAAGTTGAAGTTTTGGAAGCTCGTTTAGACAAGTTGGGGGTGAAACATGCGTGAACACATAAGGAAGGTGATTGAGTTAGAAGGCGGAGCGATTCTTCACCAGAATCCAGGGGAGTCAGCACATACATATGCTGGTATCTACCGAAAAGCACATCCTACCTGGCCTGGGTGGGAGTATATAGATAGAGGTGAAACTCCGCCTGTGGATTTAGTGTATCAATTTTACTACAATACCTTTTATCGTCATCTGGAGGGAATTGAAGATGATGATATAAGATGGGTTATATTTGATTTTGCCGTAACTGCTGGTATGGCTACTGCGGTTAAAATAGCCCAAGCTATAGTAGGGGTTGCAGCGGACGGCTTGCTTGGGCAAAAAACTATCTCGGCATTGAACCAAACAGATCCTAACTTGTTTGTATGCTTATATCTTTTAGCCAGGATTAAGCATTATTTAGACCTGGCTAACTCAAATCCTGAACGATACGCCAGGTTTTTGCGTGGCTGGCTGAATAGAGTTTATAAAGGAGTGGAAGCATGATTACTATCATAGGGGAAGCTATCAGGACAGTTGGATCGGTAGTAAGAGACTTTGTCACTACTGACAAAGATAGGATGGAGCATGAGCTAAAAAGATATGAGATCGATGCCCAGCTTTTATCAAAAGTCCATGAGACCAATATTGCTGAGGCCCAGCATCACTCTGTATTTGTTGCTGGGTGGCGTCCCTTTATCGGGTGGACGTGCGGGTCTGCTTTGGCTTATCATTTCATCCTTCAGCCATTCTTAACATTTGTCCTGCGGACCTTAAAGATGGACATCCAGCCACCAGCGATAGAGGTAGGATTATTAGTTAATATAGTGTTAACTATGCTTGGTATGGCAGCACTTAGGACATATGAGAAAGGAAAAGATTTACATAAAAAACATTGATTTAACAATGTTTTTTATGCTAAAGATAGGTCAAATATATAGAGAAAGGAGGAAATAATGGTAAACGAGGTAAAGATCCCAGAAAAGGTTAGAAATATCTTGATGGATATCGATCGGGAAATCAGAAACCTTCAGAATCGCTACCTGCTCATCTGCCAGACAGTGCTTTTCTGTAACGATGTGGATGGGGATTTTTTTGTAAACCAAGATATGACTTATTTGATTAGGCGACAACAACCGCCGAATTTAGAAAACATGGAGGAGGTGGGAAATGAGCAACCTGAGGGGAAAGATCCAAGTGTTTGAAATTTGGGCGTCTAAGGACCAGATTTCGGATGAGGCCCTGATAAAGGGCATGCTCCGTGATTTGGTCAGAGAAATTGATATGACGCCAGTCGATGATGTCCACATCCAAAAATACCCATCACAGTCTCTGGGCGTTACCGCTATGGTAGCGATCCAACATCTAATGGAGTCATATATAATATACGACAATTGGCCAGAGATTGGATACGCAAACCTTGTAGTCAATTCCTGTAACCCATACGATTCGTCTAAAGTGGTGGCTACCTTAGAAAGGTGGTTTGCTGATCCAGTCGTTGTTACTCAACGAGAACCTGTCTTTTATACTGGAGGACGAAATGGCTAAGAAAAAAGGAAAGTGGATCCAAGATGCCATAAAGAAACCAGGAGCTCTGCGGGCCCAGGCTAAAAAAGAGGGGGCCCTAAACCCTGATGGGACAATAAAACAAGGCTGGCTAAAGAAGAAGGCTGGCCAGGGTAGTAGCACTACCGCAAAAAGAGCTCGTCTGGCAATAACGCTAAAAAAACTAAGAAAGAAATAGGAGGAGATATGCTACCAACAGCTGTGAGAAAACAACTGGAGGACCTCAAGAAGCTTGAGAAGGAAGTATACGGAACCCCTTCTGAGGAGGAAGGGGCTCAGCCTGAGACATCCCCAGTTGGTCAAGAGGAGGGAGCTGAGACGCCCCAGGAGATCGGAAAGTTAAGAGCTGAGGCCGTCCCTCAGCAGGAACCTACACCACAAGAGTCGCCAGCTCCGCAAGTGCAGGATGAAGCGAAGTGGGAGCAGAAATACCGAGTGCTCCAAGGGAAGTATAATGCTGAGGTGCCCAGGCTCCAAAAAGAGATTGCTGGTCTGCGGGAGCAGAATCGTGAGCTTGCCGCCAAAATAGAGCTACTGGAGACCCTCATTGCTAAACAGACTACAACTCAGCCCTCAGAAAGTGCCCCCCGACAGGAAGAAACTCTGGAGAAGCTTAAAGAGGATTTTCCTGAGATCTATAATGCTGTGATGACTCTCGTTGAGAGATACATCCCAGCACGGATAGAGGAGAAATTAAAGCCAGTGGAAACCAGGCTAAACCAGAGCATGCTTGATGCATTCTACAGCAAGCTAACTGCCCTGGTTCCAGACTGGACAACCATTAACACTGATGATGGTTTTCTGGCCTGGTTGAATGAAAAAGATAGGTTCACTGGCGTCACAAGGCATGAGATGCTCATGCAAGCGTTTAATAGACTTGATGTGACAACTGTGGCCGAGTTCTTTAAGGCTTACAAGGAATTAAGCCAACACGAATCGCAGCCACAGGAAAAACAAGAATCACCAACACGAAACATAGCCCCTCCTGCGGGCCGACCTTCTACCAAAGGCTCGACGAGCCAGCCAGCCAAGAAGGTCTTTACGACCAAAGAGGTTAGAGAGTTTTATACCAGAGTGGCTTTAGGCAAAGTCAAGCCAGAGGATAAGAAGAGAATCGAGAAAGAGATAATGTTGGCCTACCAGGAGGGCAGAATAGTAAGCTAAGGAGGTCAACATGCCAGTTGGAAGAGCAACAGGTTATCCTGATTATGGATTTGGGGTTGATAAACCCGCATATATTCCCATTCTGTTTGCAGGTAAGCTACTGGAGAAGTTCTACGATGCTTCAACGGTAGCTGCCATATCTACTACAGATTATGTGGGTGAGATACAGAATCAGGGTGATACGGTTTATATTAGGACAAGGCCATCTGTCACGATAAAAAACTACGTGAAAGGTGGAACCCTTGAACTTGAATACCCTGAGAGCCCAGCTATTGAGTTTACTGTCGACAGGGCTAAGTATTATAACTTTGCCCTTGATGACATAGACATCAAAGAAATGGGCAAGAGCATTGACTACCTGGAAGAGTTTGCCGCCGATGCTTCGGAGCAGTTGAAAATAGTTTACGACACCGAAGTCCTTGGGACGGTTTATACCCAGGTGGCTGCACAGAACAAGGGAGCCAATGCAGGCAGGATTTCTGGGAATATAAACCTTGGGGCAACTGGTGCCCCATTAGCGGTCTCTAAGACTAACATTCTTGATGTGATAGTAGATTGCGGAGTAGTATTGGACGAACAGAATGCCCCCCAAGAGAATAGGTATATTGTTTTCCCGCCAGCTATTGCGGGGATGTTGAAAAAGTCAGACCTTAGGAATGCATCCATTACGGGGGATTCTGTATCTCCATTGCGGAATGGGTATATCGGGAACATAGACAGATTTGAGATCTATATTTCGAATCTGCTGAGCAAGGTAACTTCTGGGGATGATGCAGGGACCTACAACATCATTTTCGGTCAGAAGAAAGCATTAGTATTTGTAATGCAGCTGACCAAAAATGAGACTTACCGTCCACAAAACACATTCGCAGAAGCTATGAAGGGCTTGGCTGTGTATGGATTCAAGGTGATCCAGCCCACTTTGATGGGCCATTTATACGCCAAACCTTCAACCTAAACTAAAAGGGGCGGTCCCCCGCCCCTTTAAAAAGGAGGAGTTTGATGGCCAAGTTTTTCAGGAGAAAAGATGATGGTTACTTATACCCTTATAATCCGTTATTGGAAGACCTTATTGACAGAGACCCAAATTTAGAACTGATAGAGATAAAGGAAGACAAGGTGAACGAAGATCATGTCAAGGAGATAAAGGATGAAATACGGGGACCTGTTAGAACAACTAAGACGAAGACTGGGAGACATTAAGTCCCCTTATCTGTGGAGTGATGAAGAATTGGTAGAATACTTATCTTCTGCCACCAGTGTATTTTTGGGCATGGTTGATAAGAACCGAGTTGTTAGAGAATTCCAGACTTCATCTTCTACTATACCGCTCTCTGATAAATTAGTTAGGGTGCATGACGTCTATCTGCCATCGGCTGACCGTTACTTGAAGCCAGCCGAGGTTTACTATAAAATGTCCCCTGGAACCCCAGCATACTATTTCGTTTATGGCCTGAACCTGGAATTGATTCCGCCGCCATCTTCACAAATTGCTGTTAGAGTCACATGTTCAGAAACTGTCGATATTACAATAGACCCAGAGGTTGATGCCCCGATAACTTCTATTGATGTTCCCACCATACTATTTGGTGCAATGTATTTTGCATTTACCAAATTTGATGTGGATACCTATAATCCAAGAAAAGCTTCTGAAGCATATACCCAGTTTCGACAAGGGGTGTATGAATTAGGGAAGCTGTGGGTTAACAAGACATTGCCGACAAGAGCATCCCCAACTGGAGGTTTGCTATGACGCCAGAAGAAAGATTAGCTCTAAAACAGGAGATATTGCATGAGGTAAAACAACTGTTTGCCTCTACTCCACATATGCCAATTACTTTTGAGAGACCAGGTGTGCCGCAACTGAGAACATTTGTAATCCCACCAGGTATCGATTCCGTGACAATTGCTATTGACCCTGAAGATCAGGGGAAGCCGTTAACCAATTGCAGGATAACGGCTCCGCATGGGGTCGAGATTTCAATTAGATCTATCACATATGATTTTGATGGACTGCGTGTAGCCCTTAATGGGCCACCTCCAATCCCAGTAATGTTCCAGTATGGGTTTGGAAATGTATGAGGTAGTATTCGAGAAATTTATGGGCATTAATAATGTGGCCAGCGAGTTTGGTATGCCAGCTGGTTGGCTCACTGAGGCGGAGAACGTGTATATTGACTCCACCTACAAACCAGTTCCATTTCCAGCTGGAATTGAAACTGGTCTTGGCAACCTAAGACAAATTTGGTCTAATGGTGACGTTTTATTGTTAGTTAGTGGAACAACGTTGTACGGGACGACAGATCTGGTAAATATAAACAATCTGGCTAATCTCCAAACTGAAGATGAAGTTAGCTTCACATCAGACGGAAAATACATATATTGCACTAACGGCACGGTTGCTTTAAAGGTGGAGATAGTTAGTCTGATTGTTTCTGAATGGGGTGGACAGTTAGATACAGCCCCAGATACAACGTTGAGCCCAATTCCTGTATTCCCAGCAACCAAGATAGAGAGAATGTTAGGGACAATATTTTTGGCTGTTGGGAAAACGCTTTACTATACCACTCCTTTTGCACCAGATTATATAGATGGAGTGCGTGGCCATATAAACTTTGAAGATCCAATTATTGACATGGTTGGATCTGGCGGGTTTCTTTTAGTATCCACTACAACAAAAGTAATGTCAGTGGATGCTGAATTTAGGATAGTGACGGTGCTGGAGGAGCCAGCCATACCTGGCAGTATGGTCAGTGTGAGCTTATCCAATACACCGTTGAAAACGGGGGGCATGGGCGTATTGTTCGCTACTGACCATGGGCTTAAGATTTGTGATGGGAGGGTAGTAGCATTTAGCACTGATGACTACTATAAACCCTATCCATCCATTAATGGAGCTACCATTACGTCAAACAATCTTTACCTTATATATTAGTAGGAGGTGAGTCATGACTCTAAGGAGATCCACAGGATTTAGAAACATGATCCTTGGAAAGTATGTTAACCTAATACCAAACCCTTCATTTGATAACGATCCAACGCATTGGACTACATCTAACGCCACTGCTGTAAGGATTACGTCTGGTGGTGTAGATGATGGTTCTTATATGAAGGTAACAGGGACAAGCGATACACAGCCAGGGGTTGCTTATATAACAAGCACCGTGGCACGGAACACAGTGTATTTGGTTACCCTATATGCGAAGAACCTAACTACTGGGAAAACAGCCAACTTCAAAATTGAACTTGGCGGAGATGTTATCTACAGCAGGGATTTTTCCGATTCCAGCTGGACAAAATTAAATTGGGCAGTATTCACTGGAGACCAAACTGAATTGACAATTAGGGTCACCACAGAAACTCCTTCGAATACTGCTGTTGGGGTGGATGAGGTGCTTTTGGCAAATGTTTACGGGTCTTTCCGTGACATTTTTAAAAATGCCTGTATTAGAATTTACACTGGAACCCAACCAGCCTCAGCCAATAATGCCCCTTCTGGGACTTTGTTGGTCACCATTACTGATAATAATACCCCGAATGCTCCGCTTAAGTTCGGCGAAGCCTCTGGCGGGACCCTTACCAAAGATCCTAATGCTGTTTGGTCAGGGGCCGCAGTGGCAACTGGAACGGCTGGGTGGTTCAGGCTATCTCCGCTTGATGATGCTGGGGCCACCGATACAGTCACGCCAAGAATAGACGGTGCCGTTGGCACATCTGGCGCTGAACTAAACATGTCCAGCACCAGTATCGTGTCAGGTGCTGTGCAGACGATCGTATCATTTAACGTGTCAATGACCGAATAACCTGATAGTGGGGGAACTACCCCCACTATTAGTGGAGGCACTAAAATGACGTTAATGATAAAAGCAGTTGTTCCATCCTATACAGTTGGCGATTGCTTAAAAATACCTATATCCTCTCTTCCGTTGTTATGTGAGCTTGCCGATGAAACATATACTGGCAATGATTTATTTGCGATGGATCAAAGCAGTAATGAATTGCCTGTATATGTAGATCAAATAAATATACCGAACCAGTCTGGGAACATCTATGTAAGACTTAGCCATAGCGGTATCACGGAGGTTACAATTACCGCTCTTACGGGAGAGCCAACCAATCCGCCAGAAGGTCTTTTAGGACTTCCGTTTTTAGTAGGATTTCCTTTTAGGAAGGGCTCGGGAACATCAGAGGACAGTATTGTTGGTAATTCTACAGCATCGTTTGTCGGTGATATGCAATGGTTGTTCGATTCCGATCTAAATGGGTATTGCATTGGTGACTCATCAGTATCTTCTAATGATTATATCAATATATCTAATCCGCCAACTCCTGGGACTGCTTACTCTTTTGTTTTTAGAGCTAAGACAAACAGCCTCAGTAATTACGTAACTGTTTTTAAATTCCCATATTCCTATGGGAAGAAAGCTGTATCTATATGCAAACCATCCCAAGTTCTCATCGCAATAACGAACTCTAACCTTTCGTATTTAGAAGCATATAAGTATGTGCAGTTAGACACATGGGCACACTTTGCCGCTATTGTTAATGGAAGTCAGTATGTTATTTACATGAATGGGACCCAATTAACTGGTTTATCGAGCGGCAATCCTGGCGTGTCATATCAGAGCGAGACATGCGTCTCATTGTATAATTTTACTTCTGCTTCTGGTAATATACGTTTAAGAGATTTGGCTGTAATAAAT
>FWWL01011171.1_pt1 | contig 9976 bp, 7 predicted proteins | sample 2228331 | NCBI WGS metagenome assembly FWWL01 (sample SAMEA103939775, study PRJEB20133) | metagenome
CCCGTTCGAGTCGTTCCCTCTGTTCGCGTGCGGAGGGGGTATCTTCGCGTCGGAGTGCCTCGCGCTCAATCTCCAGCTGGCGGATTTTGCGGTCAATCTCATCGATTTCGGTGGGCATAGAGTCGATCTCCATGCGCAGTTTCGCCGCCGCTTCGTCGATGAGGTCGATTGCCTTGTCGGGCAGGAAGCGGTCGGTGATGTAGCGCGCCGAGAGTTTGGCGGCGGCGATAATGGCGCTATCGCTGATACGCACCCCGTGATGCACCTCATAGCGCTCCTTCAGCCCGCGCAGGATGGCAATCGTGTCCTCGATGCTCGGCTCTCCTACATAGACGGGCTGGAAGCGTCGCTCGAGGGCGGGGTCTTTCTCGATATGCTTGCGATACTCGTCGAGTGTGGTGGCGCCTATGGTGCGGAGTTCCCCACGGGCGAGCAGGGGCTTAAGCATGTTCGCAGCGTCCATTGCGCCTTCTGCTGCGCCTGCTCCCACGAGCGTGTGCAGCTCATCGATGAAGAGGATAATCTGCCCTTCTGCGCTGGTGACCTCTTTGAGTACTGCCTTGAGGCGTTCCTCGAACTCGCCCCGATATTTAGCGCCGGCAATCAGCGCGCCCAAGTCGAGCTGGATGATGCGCTTGTCTTTTAGGGTGTCGGGCACATCGCCTGTGGCGATACGCTGTGCCAGCCCCTCGACGATGGCAGTTTTACCGACACCTGGCTCGCCGATGAGCACGGGGTTATTTTTGGTGCGCCGAGACAGCACATGGATAACGCGCCGAATCTCCTCATCGCGCCCGATAACAGGGTCCAGTTTGCCCTGCCGAGCGAGCAGGGTAAGGTCGCGCCCGTACTTCTCAAGGGCTTGGTACTTCTCTTCGGGGTTCTGGTCGGTGATGCGTTGCCCCCCGCGAATCTCTTGAAGGGCACGCAAGATAGCATCGCGCGTGATGCCGTTGGCTCGCAAGACGCGCCCTACCTCGCCCGAAGTATCCCCCGCTAAGCCGAGCAGAAGATGCTCCGTGCTGACATACTCGTCCTTGAGGCGAGACGCCTCATCGAAAGCGGTGTCGAACACCACCTTCAGCCGTTGCGTGATCTGCGCTCCAACCGCCGATGCGCCCGAGACTTGGGGTCGGCGTGCTAACTCATTCTCGATAGCCGACTGCACTGTACGCGGGATGACTCCCAACTTTTGCAGAATCGAGGGTACGACACCCCCCTCCTGCTGAATCAGTGCCAGCATTAGGTGCTCGCTATCGACAGCGGGATGCCGATATTTCTCTGCTATCTGAATTGCCGATTGCACAGCCTCTTGTGCTTTTATGGTCAGCTTATCGAATCGCATCGTTCGCCTCCTAAGTTGAGTGTATTATTGTCAAGTCTCTTGAGGACTATAATAGGATACCCCACTGGGCGTCAGAAAGTTCCCTTTACGATGCAGGATGTCTTGTTTGTGAGATTCTTCGCTTCGCTCAGAATGACGGCTCGGTTTCGTTCTCCTGAGCAAATCTTTCTCTCGTTCCCGAGAGCAAACCTTTCGCTGTCACCCTGAGCGAAGCGAAGGGTCTCTTGAGGCGATTATTACCTCGAAATCATCTCCCATAAGGCGGGGGTGAATTGCAGGAATCCCGCCATCTGCAAAGAAGAAAAACATGGGGAGAAATAATGAGGTTCGCACTGATGATGCTGATAGGGGTAGGGCTGATGGTGCGGGCATGCGCCCAACCAGTAGAGCCGCGCACCTTCCCTGCCCTACGCTTGGCGAAACCCCCTGTTATCGATGGCGTTGTGGAGCCAGACGAGTGGCAGGGCGCCTATGTTGTGGAGCAGTTCTGGTCGCCCTCGCGCCAATCACCTGCAGAGTTTCCCACCCGCGCCTACATCGGCTACGATTCCACCGCCCTCTATGTCGCCTTCATCTGCGAGGACCCCGACCCAGCGCAGGTCATCGCCAAAGAGACCAAGCGCGGGGGAAATGTGGAAAGCGACGATATTGTGGGCGTTCTCATCGACCCTCAAGCGCGGGGACTGGAGCCCTATATGTTTCTGGTAAACCCCATTGGCACGCAATCGGAAGAGATTCCGCAGGGCACGACCGAGAACATCCGCTGGCGAGGCGATTGGCAAGCCCGTGCCCGCATCATCCCAAATGGTTGGGAGGCTGAACTGCGAATCCCCTTCCAAGTGCTTCGCTATCCTGCCAATCAAAAGCGGTTCGGCATCGTGCTGGAGCGCTATGTCGCCCGTTTGAACGAAATCTACACCTTCCCGAATATGGGAGCCTTCTACTCGCCCCGACGACAAGCCCTTTGGGACGGGCTGGAACTGCCACCCCCACGCTACCCAGTTATTCTTCTGCCCTACTTTACTGGCGATAGCACTCCAGACCGCACCCGCTCGCATAGTGGGCTCGATGTACGCTATGTGGCAGGAGATGCCCTGACCGCCCTGCTGACCTTCAAGCCCGATTTCCGCAATATCGCAGGCGATGTGGCGAAAGTGGACTTCTCCTACACCGAGAAGGTGCTTGCCGAGCAACGCCCCTTCTTTCAGGAAGGGAGCGAGTTCATGCCCCCACGCCCGCTGTTCTATAGCCTGCGTGTGCAGGAGCTGTCAGCAGGGTTCAAAGCCTTCGGCACCCAGCAGAACTGGCGCTATGGGCTGATGGTAGGGGAATACGAGCAGAATGGGCACACCCGCCAGATGGGGGCTTTTCGCCTGCGCTACCAGTTTGCCGAACGCTCCTTCCTGAACCTGATGGGTACGCGCCTGCAGGGAGATGTACGAGAGGAGAGTTGGGGCGCCCTGCTCGATGCCCAGCAGATTACCGCTTTTGGCGAACTGCGCCTGATGAGCGCGTATTATCGGCACGAGGGCACACGAAAAGGCACTTTTCAGCAATACACGCTCACCCGCAACGCGCCCGAACGGCGCCCCAACTATCGCCTCCAGTACACCGATATCGAACCCGACTACCGCCCCCGCCTCGGATTTATTCCCGAACGGGGGTATCGGGGGCTGAGCTTTGGCATCCTGTGGTTCGACCGCCCCCTCGACCGACGCTTCCTCTACACCGAGACGCGCCTCATCTTCAACTCACGCCAACGCTATGGTGGCGCGCGGTTAGACGAGGGCGGTACTCTCCTCCTCCAGTGGCTCTATCCCTCCCAACACCGCCTCACGCTGGTGCTGGACTATCTTGATCGCCCACCCAATATCGACCGCACCGTTGCCCTCTCGTATGGCTGGCAGGTGTTGGACATCTATCGCACGGGCGAACTAACAGTGCGAGTGGGCGATTTGAACGGCGGACGGAGCTGGTACCTGAACCTCACGCAGTCGCTGGAGCCGACTCGTCGCCTGCGCGCACGACTGGACGGGGAACTATTGGAAATTCGGTACGCCAGTGCCCCTACCGACCGCGCCCAACAACTCATCTTCACCCTAAACTACGAAATCACGCCCGAACGCGCTATAGGGGGGCGACTGGTGCTCAGTCGTTCCGAGTTCGGAGGTGAGGCCGAAACCGTTCGCAACTTCTACCTCACCTACCTCCAGCGCGTGCGTCAAGGCTTCGACCTCTACCTCATCTACGGACTACCCAACGCCAGCCGCACCCAGAACCGATTCGCACTCAAGGTCATCACCCCAATAGAGTTGTAGGGGTTTCCAGCAGATGTCCCTTATTTCCGAAACATTTTACTTAGACGAACAGGCAACCAGCCTTATGTAGAGGGGAGAACCCTCTTGTCAGCGGGGTATAATGAAGAAACAGGTGGTATATCATGCAGATTAAGATAAACCCAGAGATTGACCAGGCACTTCAGCGAATTGCACAAGCTAAAGCGGTTAGTGTGGAAACGCTTGTTGAGGAAGCCCTTCAACAACTTATTGAGTGCGAATCAGAAGACTACCAACAGCGAGTGAAAAATGCGCTCTCGGTAGTCGGCAGGTATCGTTTCGGTTCAACAGAGCTTGCTGAGAATCATGACTCCTACTTTGCCGACGCTTGTTCAAACTCCCAAAAATGAGAGTCTTCGTGGATACTTCAGCGTTCTTAGCGTTGATGAATGCCGATGACGCCTTTCACATCGAGGCAAGTTCCATTTTCACCAAGTTGCTCTCTTCAGGCAACCATTTAGTTTCGACGAACTATATCCTTGTGGAAACTATAGCCGTATTACAAAGTCGGTATGGAATGGAGCCAGTGTATGATTTTATTGACAAAATTTTACCTATTTTACAAATCGTTTGGGTTTCACAAGCAGAACACCAGATGGCTGTTCAGTTGCTGCGAGCAACAAATCGCCGACGCGTAAGCCTTGTGGACTGTGTGAGTATTGTGATAATGAATCAGTTAGGAATAGACCGAGTGTTCGCTGCCGATCGCGATTTCGAACATTTTGGCTTCGTACTCTTGAAAGCGACAGAGTAAGAGGGACTATCCCTCTCGACATCATTCCCCATGCAAGAACCGAACATTGCTCTTCCTCAAGCGTCTTATCCCATAGGGTATCCTGAAGGCGATATGAAAAGGCGCGTTGCGGTCGTAGTGGGAATTGTAATAGCCCTTGCGGTCGTCCTTTGGTGGCGAGGGCGCGGTTCAGAAACGAACACGAACGAACCTGAGTTTCGCACAGCAACGGTCACCCGAGAAGATGTGGTGCGCTCCATCACCGCTACAGGCGTTTTGCGCACCTACAACATCGTCGATGTAAAGTCCAAAGCGGGGGGCATCGTCAGCCAAGTGCTGGTCGATGTGGGCGATGTGGTGCAAGCGGGTCAACTGCTCGCTCGGATTGACCCTGACGACACGCTCTCGGTCTACAATCAAGCACTGGCGGATTTGGAAGCAGCGAATGCACGCATCGAGCAGGCACAGGAGAGCCTGCGACTTCAGCGCGAGCAGAGCGAACTCGCTGTCCAGCAAGCCGAAGCGAACCTGCAAGCGGCGCTGGCACGGCTCCAACAGGCGGAAGAACGGGCTAAACTCCAGCCTACTGTGACCGAAGCCCAACTCCAATCGGCACGCACCGCCCTCGAAACCGCCTGCAAGAACCTGGAACAGTTAGAAAAGGTTATCATTCCCCAAGAGCGTGCCCAAGCCCAAGCAAACTACGAGTCGGCACGCCAACAGGTCGAGACCGCCCAGCGCAACTACGAACGGCTCAAAGCCTTGCTGGAAAAGGGCTATGTATCCCAACAGCAGGTGGATAATGCGCTGGCTCAGTTAGAAAACGCCCGTAGCCAACTCGTAAGTGCAGAACAGAGGCGCAACACCCTCGAACAGGACCTGCAGGTACGGCTCGATACCGCACGAGCACGCGTGCAGGAGGCGGAGGCAAACCTGCGCTCTGCCGAGGCGAACCGCGTGCAGGTGCAACTCGCTCAGCAGGCATTAGAAGAGGCACGCGCCCAGTACAAACAAGCGCAAACAGCCCTCGAACAAGCGCGCTCTAACCTTCGGCAGATACGCCTACGCGAGGCAGATATTGCAACCGCCAAAGCCAGCCGTGCCCGCGCCGAAGCGCAGGTCTACAACGCCAAAGTCCAACTGGACAGCACCACTATCACAGCCCCCTCAGTGGCGTGGTGATTGCGCGCTTCGTAGAGCAAGGCACGATTGTTCCACCTGGCACCTCGCTCTTCTCGCAGGGCAACACGCTCCTGCAAATTGCCGACACCTCACGAATGTATGTGGAGGTCTCGGTCGATGAAGCCGACATAGGTAATGTGCGCGTGGGGCAACCCGTGACGATTCGCATCGATGCCTTCCCCCGCGAACGGTTTCGAGGCAAAGTAAGCCGTATCGACCCTCAAGCCGTAGTGGAGAACAATGTGACGGTAGTGAAGGTGCGCGTGGAGATAGAAAAGCCCGACCCACGCCTCAAACCGGGGTTGAACGCCTCGTGTGAGTTCTTAGTGGCGCGTAAGGACGATGTGCTTGCTGTGCCCAACAGCGCAGTTAACGAGACCCGCGAGGGCACCTATGTGGAGGTGCTGGTGAACGGAAAACCCCAACGGCGCGAGGTGAAGATTGGCATTCAGGGCAACACGATGACCGAGATTGTCGATGGGCTAAGCGAGGGCGAAACGGTGATTACGGGGCGTATCTTCGCTCAACAGGATGAGGGACCTGGCTCACCCTTCGGGCGGGCGTTCGGTCCGCCCCGAATGGGTGGTGGCTCTCAGCGTCAAGGCGCAGGAGCTAGAGGCGCAGGAAGCGGTCCCCCTGGTGGCGGGAGGTGAAGCCGGATGAACATCGTGGAGAACTTTTTGACTGCGTTGGACTGCTTGCGTGCGAACAAACTGCGCACTCTGCTTACGATGTTGGCGTGATTATTGGCGTTGCGTCGGTCATCACGATGATTGGGATTGCACAGGGCGCACGCCAAGCCACTTTAGAGCAGATTCAGCGACTTGGCGCCAATGTGCTCACGGTGCGCCCTGGTCAAGCACGACGCGGGGGCGCGTTCTTAGGCTTCGGTAGCGTGCAGACGCTCAAACTGGAAGATACCGATGCCATTCTCAAAAACTGTGGGGAGCTGGTTCGGAACATCTCGCCCGAAGTCTGGACGACCCAGCAGGTGAAATATCTAAACCGCAACATGCGCACCAGCATCTCCGGCGTCACTCCCGAAATCGTCGATATTCGCAACCTCATAGTGGAGGATGGACGCTTTTTCGACGAAAACGAGGTGCGCGCGATGGCGCGGGTGGCAGTCATCGGACACACAGTCTGGCAAGAGCTGTTTGAGGGAGGCGCGTGCGTCGGCAAGACCATCCGCATCGGGGGGCAAGCCTACGAGGTCATTGGTCGGCTCGCCTACAAGGGCGACACGGGATTCCGCAGTCTGGACGACCGAATCTACATTCCCTTCTCTACCGCTACTCGACGATTGGTGCGCCAAGACTACTTAGACGCCATCAATGTGCAAGCCCGACGCTCAGACAAGATGTTCGAAACCCAGACCTGCATCGAAGAAGCACTGATGCAAGCGCACCGTATCCCTCCTTGGGGCGACCCCGACTTCCGCGTGTTCAATCAGGGCGATTTCGTCGAAACAGTGGAACAGACCGCCCAGATTTTCACCTTCCTGTTAGGTGGGGTTGCGCTCGTATCGCTGATTGTGGGCGGAATCGGCATTATGAACATCATGCTGGTCTCCGTCACAGAGCGCACGCGAGAGATTGGGCTGCGTAAGGCACTGGGCGCCACCCGTTTCAGCATCCTCTTGCAGTTCCTGATCGAGTCGACGGTAGTGAGCGTTGTGGGCGGACTCATCGGGATTGGCTTAGGCTACTTTGCCTCGAACTACATCAGCCAGCAAGCGAACTGGAAGGTGCTAATACCGATTGAAGGGGTGGTGCTGGCGTTCGGATTTGCTGCGTTGATAGGTGTCTTTTTCGGACTCTATCCTGCGTGGCGCGCCTCCCAGCTACAGCCCATCGAGGCGTTGCGCTATGAGTAGTGCCTTCGGTTAGCCATTCGTTCCTTGCCACCCCTAATGAGGATGCACGGTTCGGGTTTACTTACTATCGGCTCACCCACATTTTTCGCCAGGCAATTTCCCCCTCCTTAAAGGTTCCCCCCCTCAACGGGCTGACAGGGGTACACGGTTTGAGTTCAACTTCCAACGCCCTGCGTATTTTTCAGGGCGAAGCCCCCGATCCCTCAGCCTCACGAAGCCCTCACCCTCCCCAGCCCTCCCTCTCCCACAAGGAGAGGGAGGGAGCAGGGCGTGGCGGGGAGCCAGACTCCCCTCTGGAGGGATTACCCCATCGCAACCAGTTCGCGGTAGGTAAAGAGCCGTATGTTGTATTGCTTGAGGAGTGCTTTGAACTCAGGCTCCATCAGGATACGCAGTTCGTTCACCCGATAGCGCCAGGTGGGGGTCGTAGCGTGCCCTTCGGGGTCATCCTCGCCCAGATGCACGATCAGTTCGTTCACACCGGGCTTGAGCGTGCGCAGGTAGTTGTGAAGCCGTTCTCGGTGTCGCTCGTAGGTATCGCCCGTTTCGTACTGCGGGTTCAGGTAGTCGATGGTGGGCAGTCCCGCCTTCTGAATGCGCTCGTATGCCTGACGGTAGTCTATCCCTCGTGCGCTTGCCATCAGCATAATCTCTGGCGTCGGGCTGAACACCATCGGCTGGATTTTGTAGTCCAACGCCACCTTCAGGAACACTTCGAAGAAGGGCGCACTCCTGTAGAGGGTGCCCATATGCGAGTCGAGGTGAGTGGGTTTCAGCCCCAACTGGAGTGCTCGCTCGATTTGGGCACGGATTTCGATCTCCACCTCCTGAGGGCTGGCATGGCGCACCACCTGCTCGACCGAACGCCACATATAGCCCTCTGGGTCAAGAAGCCCTTTGACTTTGTCGGGGCTGGCAACGGGGCGCCAGCGCAGGAAGTTCCACTCGCTGGTGAGCGTCAGATGCAAGCCGAGGTCGGCGTTCGGGTGGCGTTTCGCCCAATCTACTACCTCCATTAGCCAAGGGCAGGGCACCATAATGCTGGCACTGCTGACCACACCCGCTTCTAAGGCACGGAAGGTGGCTCGGTTTTTGGAGTGCGACAGCCCCAAATCGTCCGCATGGATAATCAGCAGTTTCTCGGTGGTTTTCGGCTTCCACTCCGATGGGTCTTGGTATCGCCTCATAGCCTTATAATTCACCCAGCTTCCCTGTTATCCCTTCTCTCGTCATTCTGAGCCGAAGGCGAAAGATCCTTCACTGCGTTCAGGATGACAGAGACCCTTCCCCTTCGCTCCGCTCAGAGTCAGGGTGACGAGGAGTGGGATATGATTCCAAGTTCCCCTACTCGTCATTCTGAGCCGAAGGCGAAAGATCCTTCACTGCGTTCAGGATGACAGAGACCCTTCCCCTTCGCTCCGCTCAGGGTCAGGGTGACGAGGAGTGGGATATGATTCCAAGTTCCCCTACTCGTCATTCTGAGCCGAAGGCGAAGAATCTCAAATTCAGACCCTTCCCCTTCGCTCCGCTCAGGGTCAGGGTGACGAGGGAGCTGTTTCGCCTCAGCCGACGCTCCCACTCGGGCATGCTCACAGGAAAGTTGGGTTATGATTCCCCCAGAAGACATCGGTTCCTACCGAGAAATAGGCGAGACGAATTGCTCCACAATCTTTCACCAACCGTATCGTTCGGGACCCCAGTCACGAAAGACCAGCTCCTGCTTCAGAAGCACCAACTTCCGACTGGGAATATCTTCGTAGACCACAATGCCCGCTCCCACGCAGGAGTAGGTGCCGATTTTGACGCCAGGCATAGTAATCACATTCACTCCTGTGCGTGAGAAGTCGCCAAAGTAGGTGCCGTTGGAGCCGAAATCGGGACGCTCACGCCGACCCCGAATGGTATGAATCGTGTCGCCATCATCGAAGCGCAGGGTTCCGCACACTGTAGCGGCGCCAATATCGACCTTCTGCCCCACTACGCCCATAATCTCGCAGTAGTGGAACAGGAAGGAGCCGTCCAGCATCACGCCATCCATCTCGGCATCGTGTCCGACGATACAGCCGTTGCCGACGACTGTATGCCCAGAGATGAGGCAGTAGTCGCTGATACGGGTGCGCTCGCCTACCGCGGTCGTGCCCTGCAGAATGGCACCATTCAGCAGGCGTGCAGACTTGCCGATGAAGGTGTTGCCTCCTATCACCACCCGCTTGCCAATAGTTGCGCCATCCTCCACCCAGATGTGTCCGTGTATCTCTGCCGAATCGTCGATCTGCACATCTTTGCCGATGTGGCTCTGGGTCAGTTGGCTTGCCGACCAGTGGAGCCAGCGCACATTCGCCTCCCAGATATGCCACGGCTTGTCGATATCGACCAGAAACTCGTGGGGTTCAATAAAGGGTATGTCGTATCCCTGCTCCAGCAGAATCTGGAGCACCTGTGCCAGTTCCGCTTCATACGGGGGCATGCCACCGACGGGCACACTGGTCATCAGCCATGGATGG
>FWWL01010228.1_pt1 | contig 9975 bp, 7 predicted proteins | sample 2228331 | NCBI WGS metagenome assembly FWWL01 (sample SAMEA103939775, study PRJEB20133) | metagenome
CATGAAGGTCATCAGCCTCCACTTTATTATGCACTAATGGCCATTCCGTATACAGTGTTCAGGGCTGCGAGCGTATCGAATGAAGTAATCTGGCGTGCATTGCGACTATTGAATATTCCGCTTGGCATAGCTTGGGTATATTTGATATATATGCTTGCGCTGACGTTCTTTCGAGACAATCGTTACGCTTTAGTCACTACAGCATTCGTAGCGCTAATTCCAACAGCCCCTTACATGGCAGGGGTTATCAACAACGAGAACCTCATCTCACCGCTTTTTACTTGGTCGCTGATTCCGATGCTGACTTTCTTCCGAGGCGAGAAAATGACTTCCAAGGAAGCAATAGCCTTTGGTTTTCTAATCGGCCTCGCAGTGCTTACAAAGGCACAATGGCTCATTCTATTGCCACTTTTCTTGATTGCATCGATCGCGGTTTGCCGAAGAGAAAGATACGCAAATCTACTAGAAGTTCTTCGGACCGGCACACTGGTCATTGGCACGGCAGTGCTTGTAAGCGGTTGGTGGTTCATCAGGTCTTTGTATGTATATGGTTCGCTGATGCCACACTCTTTTTACAGACCTATACTTGAATCGGGACTTGCGAGCCTGGTGTTCATACCTTTTAGCGGTATTAAGTTTATTGCAATTTGCACGCGTGCTTTATACGGTTACTTTTGGATACCTTTCTGGCTTGTATGGCCATTTATGAGTTTTCGAGTTTATTTCTATTCAATCTCTTTTGCTACTGCGCTCGTTATCATCGGCCTAGTGATGAGATTGCGGCGCAATGGTACCATAGACGGTCGATCTTTTGCGTTCCTAGCTGCAGCGCCAATTCTAACCTGGGTGCTCTGGACATGCTATATACTCACGGTAGATTCAGGAGCAAACCTGCAAGGAAGGCTTTTCTTGTCTTCGGCAGGCGTGATAGGAATTGTGTGGGTTCTAGGGTTTGATGGTCTTCTAAAAAGTGAGACAGCAAAGAGAATAGGTGCGAAAGTCGGGCTTGGACTAATGCTGCTTGCCAATTTTGCAGTCATCGGTTGTGCAATTGCGCTCTACCAACGATGATAGATAATGCTGGCTGGTTTTATTTTAGCAGTAATAGCAAAGTTCGAGGAGTTCTCCAACGATATCCAGACTGCAAAGTCGCACTTTATCTGGAAGAATAAGGATCTGCCCACTCAAGTTGAGAATAGCTTTAGCACCTAGATCAACTAAAGCATCTGCGATATGTTGAGCTCTTGGGGTAAACGCGGCAATCACTGCTACGGATACCTCAGCATCCGATATAACCTCATTCATGCGGTCGACATGCCTGACAGTAAATTCGCCTATCTCAAGTCCTATCTCACTCTCTTCCACATCGAATACTCCGAGCAATCGGCAATTGTTGCGGCAGAGACGCTCGATAGCTGAGGTATAGTGACGCAGCATACATGCTCCAATCCACACTATACCGTGGGGCTTGTCCAATCTTAGTATTGTCTTGATTCGATCCCGCAGAAAGGCTGTGCGGTAACCGTAACTTGGAGTGCCAAACTCTCCAAAACGAGAAAGGTCTTTGCGAATTAAGGCGGAGTTAAAACCTACTCGTTCAGCAAGCTGCCAGGAGGATACTGAATCATAACCTTCGGCCTCGAATGAATCAAGCGCAGCAAGATACCACCTAAGTCTATTCGCCACGCGTTCGGACATTTTCCCGTCGTGGTCTGAGCTTACAACGCGTCGCTTACGCTTTTCAATGGCACGCGACATACGTCCAGCCCACCATCGCTTTTTCTCGAACCGTCCTCGCAACGGGCAGATTATCTCGATGTTGCGCCTTAAACGACATCCTGGTTCCGTACATTCTCTACAAGAATTGATTTGCTGTGAGACTACGCATTCGAATACCGCACAAGCTGTTCCGACACGTTCTTTCAAATCTAGGTTGTCGGACCAACATCCGGCACATTTCTCATCCTTGCGGTAGTCGCAACTCTCGCAGTTATAGATTGCGCAACAAGATGCCTGTACTTCCATCGAATCCTTCTACGATTCTTCGTTATTATTTGGATATTGTGTCATCCGGAAGTGTTACTTTAAAAGTGCTTCCCTTGCCGAGCTGGGTATGCACTGCGATATTGCCACCGTGAGATTCTACAATTTCTTTTACGATAGCTAATCCCAAACCAGTACCCCCTAACTGTCGAGATCTGGCTTTGTCTACTCGGTAGAATCGTTCAAATATGCGACCGACCTCTCCTTGCGGAATTCCTATTCCATTGTCCGTTACGCTTATCTCAACCACAGAATCGACTTTGGATGCAGTTATCTGCACCTGTCCGCCTTCCGGCGTATACTTGACGGCGTTGTCTACAAGATTTCTGACCATCTGAATTACCTGTAGCTCATCACAGTAAGCTAACAAGCCGTCTTCTATATTTGTTGTAATCGCGATACCCTTCCGATTTGCTTGAGGATAAACTGCATTGAGCGCCCGTTCGACTATATGCGAAACATTTGCATGGACTTTTTGAGTCTTCGTGACGCCTGAATCCATACGAGCAATTTCCATCAAGTCGTCAATTAACACAGACAACCGATCACTTTCCATAATGATGTTATTAAGAAAACGATCTACTAGCTCTGCGTCATTTTTTGCCCCAGAGAGCAATGCTTCAGCTGTCGTTCGGACTGCAGTAATAGGTGTCTTGAGCTCATGGCTTACGTTGCTGACGAATTCACGCTGATGTTGCTCGTGGCGTCTCAATTCGCTCAAGTCGCGAAGGATAATAACTGCCGAATCAGAGCCTGCAATTCTAAACGGTGTAGCTCGAATTCCTATCACACGTTGAGGCCAACCAGGCAATTTAACTTCTGAATTTGTAACTTGTTTATCATTAATGCACAAATCCGCAAGACGTATCACTTCAGGGTGCAAATCAACATTGGAAAGCTGCTTACCTACAGCGCTAGATCCAATGGCCTGGAAGATATTTCCAACTGCCCGGTTAATCAGACAGATGCGTAAATCTGAGTCCACCACGATTACGCCGTCCTCCATGTTTGCCAACACCGTTTCCGTGCGTAGCTTTTCTAGCCAAAGGGTTTTAATGCTCTCAACAAGCTCTTCGAGAAGCGGACGCAACCTGCCACCCGTAAAAAGGACGCTAGATCGAGTTGCCTTCTTGCTGCCGGCTGTATAACGGCCTTCGATAAGATTTTTTATCCAGATGATTAGATTTTCCGCTCGCTTCAGCCATATCGCAGAAAGGCGAGCATGCATTCCACCTAGTAAGAGGATAAAAGCTGCTAAAACAACACAGGTCCACTTTGTATTAAGTTTTTCCCCAAGACAATGTAGTCCTAATAGTCCCAAGCAGACTGCTGTCACAACCGCAGCAAAAACAATATGATCAAGCTTTATTTTGTCGCGAAAGCTAACCTTCGTTACCATCAGTAATTAGATAGCCAATGCCGCGAATTGTTCGGATATATTGCGGCCTGCTTGGATCTTGCTCAATCTTTTCCCTAAGCCACCTGACATGAACATCCAGAGTTCCCGAATCATACTCTTCGTCCGCATCCCATACCTTGCGGAACAGCTCACCGCGATCTATTACCTCACCTTTGTTTGTAAGCAGAACTCGCAAAAGCTCGAATTGCTTTAGTGGCAAGTGAACCGGATTGCCTCGGACCGTAACGCGTCTTTGGGTAACATCCATCTGCACATCGCCGACTTCAAGAACTACATTTTCTTTATCTTCGCGACCGGCTTCTGCACGTCTCAGAACAGCCTTGACCCGTGCTATAAGTTCCCTAATACTAAACGGCTTCGATACATAATCATCAGCTCCTAGCTCAAGACCCAATACTCTGTCGATCTCCTCCGTCTTTGCGGTTAGCATGATTATAGGTACTGTAGATTCCTTTCTGATAGTCCTGCACAGATCGAGACCATTAAGTTTGGGCAGCATCAAGTCAAGAATAATTAAATCGGGATGGAACGAACGGTATAATGAAAGTGCAGACAAACCATCTTCCGCAATTTCGACCTCAAATCCTTCGTTCCTCATAGAGTATGCAACTGAGTCCGCAATTGCCGCCTCGTCCTCGACAAGCAGAATTCTCTTGTCCACGATATTGACTAGCTCCTATCGTTGATTACGTTTGATCTTTGTGCCGTTTTGCACAAACGTATTCAATGATACGCCTAGACACAGAGCAATGTCAAGGAATTACGATAGGTCTACCAGCTACCTATTTGACACTAAGCGTTCGCGCTGATAGACTGGTGCAAGGGCGTTTGGAATGGAGCGTTTCCCTAATGTTCGAATGGAAACTCTAGAGTTAGCATCCTACGCAAAGATCAATCTTACACTTGAAGTCCTCGGCAAAAGACCCGATGGTTATCACAACATCGACAGCGTTGTGCAAGTGATCGATCTGAGCGATAGCCTGTATATCTCCAAGGCTGAGCCTGGCATGATTGATGTTAAGGTTGACTTACCTGAGGTTCCATCAGGACCGAAAAATTCAGTCTATCGGGCATGTGAAGTGTTCTTTCGGGCTGTTGGTATAAGCGGAGGAGCAAAGTGCCAGATTACCAAACGCATACCCATACAAGCAGGATTGGGCGGAGGTAGTGGTAACGCTGCTACTGCACTAATCGCTCTTAACAGGCTTTACGGCACAGCACTGAACGAGTCAAAGCTTGTAGAGCTTGGTGCTATTGTTGGTTCGGATGTGCCGTTATTCATTGTCGATGGAACGGTTCGTATGCGTGGACGTGGAGAAATCGTAGAAGCATTGCCTGACGCACCGCAGCTCTACTTTGTGATCGTGAAACCCAAGGCGAACGTATTGACAGCTTGGGCCTACTCTGAACTGGATAAGCAACCTAAGCATCGTTCGGTAGGAGCCAGTACCATAGCCGAACGCGCTATACGGCGTGGAGACCGAAACGCATTGATTCGCTGCCTTTATAACGACTTTGAACCGGTAGTCGCTGCAGCTATTTCTGAAGTTCGATTTATTCAATGTGCTCTAGAGGAAGTTGGCGCTGAAAGGGCGATGTTATGCGGATCTGGATCTGCTGTATTCGGTGTGTTTGAATCAGCGGAGTCAGCCGAGTTCGCAGCCACACAGCTGCGTAGCCGCTATGGCGATGTATTTTCAGCAACCAATGTTTCAACCAAACGACTAAGATCATCATAACTTTAGGCGTACAGAAATTACAATGATCATGTCAAAAGTTGACGCAATAATACTAGCAGGAGCACCCAGCTCACCGGAGATGGAGTCTCCGTCGGAGTACAACAGCCGGGCAATGGTAAACCTTGGCGACAAACCAATGCTTCAGTGGGTTGTTGATGCACTTGACGGTGCGCCTTCAGTTGGTAAGATAGTGGCAATAGGCAATGTAGTCGCTGAGGGGCTTGATTTAGTGCTGGAACCTAGTGAAAACCTAGTTGAGAATATAAAGCGAGGAATTGAAGCCGTAGGTGGAAAAAAGTATGTCCTCGCCGTGAGTTCAGATATCCCGCTTATCACATCGGAAGCTGTAGAAGATTTTCTGCAGCGAGCAATGCAACAGAATGCAGACATGGTATACCCAATCTTATCCAAAGCGGACTGCGAAGCCAAGTATCCTAGCTTCAAAAGAACCTACCTTCGAACTGCAGATGGAGTTTTTACGGGCGGCAATATGGTACTGCTAAAACCTGAGTTTGTCGAAAGGAATTGGGATAATGTTATGAATGCCTACCTTGCTCGGAAACAAGTTCTTAAGCTTGCCCGTATGATAGGGTTTGATGTGCTGATACGTGTACTCCTTGCCCGTATTATTCCGCATGTTTTGACTGTTTCGATGCTAGAAGATGCCGCTTCCAGGACACTAGGGGCTAAGATTGTCGCTGTAGTTAGTCCGTATCCGGAGATTGGGGAGGACATTGACAAACCGTCGGACTTGGAAGCTGTAAGAAATGTTTTGCTCAAATGTAGTTCATAAAGCCTATGACTGAACAGTTTAGCATTCTACACAAAATCAATTCACCAAAAGACCTGAAGGGGCTTTCAGAAACTGATCGGAAGCATCTAGCGGACGAGCTCAGAGCCTTCATCATTGACACGGTCTCACATACTGGTGGGCATCTCGCCTCAAATCTTGGCGCTGTGGAGCTCACTATCGCTCTCCATACCGTGTTTGACTCTCCGCGCGACAAAATAATTTGGGACGTAGGCCATCAATCTTACGCTCACAAGCTACTCACGGGTCGACGCGAGAAATTTAGTACTCTGCGACAAGAAGGCGGCATATCAGGCTTTACCAAGCGTGACGAAAGCGAGCACGATCCTTTCGGTGCCGGCCACGCGAGCACTTCCATATCCGCTGCGCTGGGTCTTGCCAAAGCGCGCGATCTTAAAGGTGGCACTGAGCACGTAATCGCAGTTATCGGAGATGGCGCTTTGACTGGAGGACTGGCACTCGAGGGACTTAACAATGCCGAACAGCTCAAGACTAACGTAATTGTTATTCTTAACGACAACAGGATGTCGATCTCGGAGAATGTCGGCGCTATGGCTCTTCATCTCAGCAAGCTTCGTATGGCCCCACTTTATCAAAGAGTCGAAACTCGCGCTAAAGAGACCCTGGAAAAAATGCCCGTGGGCAAGGCTATTGCCCGAACCGCCGAAGGTATTAGCCATGGCGTAGTTCGTCTACTAGGTTCTAAAACAGGCGTTTTATTCGAGGAACTAGGCTTTACTTATCTCGGTCCTATTGATGGTCACAACACCAAGTTGATGATTGATATTTTTGAGAGCGTCAAAAAGCTCACTGGTCCGCTTTTGATCCACGTCGTTACGAAGAAAGGCAAAGGTTATGAATTTGCCGAAAATAATGCACGAGTTTTCCACGGCATATCTGGATTTGATGTGAGCGACGGCAGTATAGAACGTGCAAACGGAAATACAAGTTACACGAAGGTTTTCTCAGACACACTAGTTGAGCTTGCAGCGGAAGATGAACGCATAGTTGCAATCACCGCTGCGATGCCGGATGGCACAGGGCTCGCCAAATTTGCAGAGACCTACCCAGACCGATTCTTTGATGTAGGCATAGCAGAAGAACACGCGGTCACATTTGCTGCAGGACTTGCTGCGGGAGGTCTAAGACCCGTAGTAGCACTATACTCGACATTCCTTCAGCGCAGCTATGATCAAATTATCCATGATGTGTGTCTGCAAAATCTGCCTGTAGTATTTGCTATCGATCGCGCTGGAATTGTTGGAGAAGACGGACCCACCCACCAAGGAGTATTCGACCTCTCATTTTTAAGACATATTCCTCATATAGTAATAGCAGCTCCCAAAGACACTATGGAGCTCAGAGACCTTTTGGCAACTGCATTTAAGCACGATGGTCCTATGGCTATTAGATATCCTCGGGGTGGTGGACCGTGCGTATATGAACCAGGCGATACAAAAATTCTCTCGATAGGCCAAGGAGAAATTCTTTGCGATGGAGAAGACGCAGCAATTATTGCCATTGGATCCACAGTTTATCCAGCGCTATCAGCAGCAGAAATTCTTCGCAAACAAGGACTACAAGTTGGAGTAGTTAATGCACGGTTCGCAAAACCATTGGATGAGCAGTTGATTACGCAACTGCTCGATCGGGGTCTTCCAATTTTGGTCGTAGAAGAGAATTCTATCATAGGCGGTTTGGGTTCTGCAGTACTGGAGCTGGCCTCTAGCAAGGGTTTTCGTGCAGATAAGATTCTACGCATTGGTATTCCGGATCAATTCATACAGCACGGCGCACAAAGCGCTTTAAGAGAAAAGCTTGGTTTCACCGCAGAAGGTATTGCAAACGCAGTAAAGACAATGTTGGTTGGCTCCGAAACCTCGAGTTTGTCGAAGGGTATTTCCGATTGTGTTATATCGATCAAACTGGATGCTGAATAATTGCTATCCAATACGCCTGGCATTCCCAAACCCTAGCCGATTATTTTCTTGGCCTTTCGCCAGCTAATGCCGCCAAAATCGGCACTGAGTTTTTGTCTTTCAGCAAGATCGCGGCGGTCTTTCTCAACCATATCAGGCGTTATATAGATTTGGGCATCCATTTCGTCCGGCGGTATCTTCTCAACTGGAAAAGGTGTTTTGTGACCACTGAAACCTCGTCGTTTCATTTCTGATACTTGCTGTTCGTGTCGGCGATAGAGTGCACCAAGTTTCCCATGAAACATTTTGACTGCAGGATGATTAAACCATCTTCCGCCACCTCGAATGAGTGCGTTCGCCATCACGTGCAATTCGAAGTGTTCACCTAACAAATGCCGGTCGTCGAGCTCTTCGACAGGAACAAACCATATTCGCATACTAAGGCAGCCAATAGTTCATAGCATACGGTCTGTGTGCAAGATATAAAACCTGCGCAGCATCTGCACGGCTAATGGGTTCATTAGGTCTAAAAAGCCCGACCTCAGCATTCTCGAAGAGCATGCCGCTTATCCTATGAGCTTTTAGGGTTTCCACAGCGGTATAGTAAGGTGAATCTACCGACACGTCTGCATATGAAGGCTGCTTTGGACAGATAACGTCCCATTTGTCTGGAGACTTTTGCTTTGCTTCAACCAACCACAACGCAAACTGCCCTCGTGTACACTTATCGTTCGGGAAATCTGGAGTGCATTCTTCTAAGGCGTTCGGAAAGTTCTCTTCTTTAAGAATTCTACCGATTGCCTTCAAAGCCTCCTCACGCGAAAGCGACCTATCAGGTTCGAAGGCATCATCTTTAAAGTCGAATATCCCACGTGAAGCAAGGAAGTTGATCGCCTTAAAGTGTCTCGTCTCTCTAGTCACATCAGAATTCCACTTAATATATGCATACTGAGAGAGAATTTTATCTTGAACCCACGCAGGTCTAATTTCACGCGGTTGGCGCGAATAGAGTATGCTCCAGTATGCAGCCGCTGCAGCTGCTTGTCCCATTGCCATTCGCACTGGTTCCATTCTAAGAGTACCGTAACCCCAGTGTGTAGCAGATACAGCAGTTGAAACAAGGAGATTATCAACTCCTTTTGGCACCAATACTCCATATGGAACCTGATAAACAGGAGTAAATTTGACCAACCAAGCCTCACCTTCGCCCTTGTGTTCCACAGTTGGATCCTTAAGGTCTTCGGTGGCATGACTGTCCATCGGATAGTCGCCTATGCCGATAGAATCGCGGCGGATTGTAAAAGTTGCATTGCTTACGTCGTTCTCTTGAAAGAGATACTCGCCCATTACTCTCCTAGCCTCACGAACGTAAAGAGTGGGCGGAAAGTTTCCGTTGTCCAAGAACTCGTCATCCGCCAAGCCTAGGTTGGTCATTCCTTTTTCGTTTTGGAAGTAGTAGAGATACCCCAAAGCGCGGTCTTTGTACATGGCTTCGATTTCGCGTCTGCGCTCTGGAGAAGCCGTCGGGTAATCATGGTTTATTCCTGGCCAGTCGATTCCGAATGGGTGTTGATTAATCTCATACTTATTGTTAGGTAACTTACCTGAGGTGGCATTCCAAGTTTGAGGCCACTCAGGCGAGTAGCGATAGGTTTCCGGATCGTAGAAACGCGGCTTTGCGATAAGGGGTGCTCCCTTCTCGCCATAGTCTTTCCAAATCATCAAATAAGCATAAGACTGCTGTTTACAATCACCTTCTCCGGTGCTACCTGGTAATATTTCTTGCCTAGCGTTGTTGAAATACAGAACTCCAGCGTGCGGTTCGGCAGCGGTTCTTGGTTCTCTACCAACACGGAAAATGGCTCCGCAAGCAGCAGAAAAATCTGCAGTCACTGTTGCATCAATTGTTATCGAAGCGAATAGTTGTCCCGTTTCCCCCGTAACGTTATCTCTTACAACTGCTCCAAGCACTTTTCTTCCAGACAAGATTGGTTTTATGGCTTCACTCTTCAGGAATAGCGTAATGTTAGGATACTCGTAGAG
>FWWL01011172.1_pt1 | contig 9974 bp, 11 predicted proteins | sample 2228331 | NCBI WGS metagenome assembly FWWL01 (sample SAMEA103939775, study PRJEB20133) | metagenome
AAAAAAAAAAAAAAAAAAAAAAAAAAAAAATAAAAAAAAATAAATAAAAATAAAAAAAGAAAAATAAGAAAATGAAAAAAAAGAAAATAAAGAAAAATAAGAAAATAAAAAAAATTAAAATATAAAAAAAAATAAAAAAAATAATAAAATTTGTAAGATTTCCTCCTGTTTGATTGTCTTATTTATTGGATAAAAATTTAAAAATCTTAAAACAGGAGGAAAAATGAAAGAAAAAGATTTTTTTCAGAAAGTTCTTAGCAAGTCTATTTTAGTTAGGATTTTTCTTTTTACTCTATTTATCTTAATCATTTCTCTTTATTCTTGTTCTTTTATTATGGGTTATCAGATTGAGGGGACAAAGTGGAAGACTACCTTTTTATTTGTTGATATGATAATCGAGTTTGAAAGTGGTGGCTTTGTTATAACTTCAAGTATTGAGCTTATTTACAACACTGTTGAAAAGAATCAGGGAACTTATACTTTCGATAAGCAAAATTTGACAGGAACAATAACAATTGATGGAAGTCCAACAACTTTTATTATTAATGAAAAAAGCAACACTTTAATATTAAATTCTTCTGAAGTAAGTCTTGTTTTTCAAAATGTAACAAATAGTTTCAGCTGGCCTGCTTTTAATCTTGTTTCCCTTAAATATAGGGGAAGTTTTGATTCTGATACAGATATTATATTCGAGTTTAATACTTCATCTTCTGGTAAATTTACAATTGTCGATACGAGTAATAATCTGGAAATTCCAATCGATATGACTTATAGCTGGGATAATAATACTTATTCTGGTACAATAAGTTTTACATATGATAATGCTAACTACAGAAGTAAATATAAAATATCTATTGATAAAAAATATTGTGTGTCGGACTATGATACTGATTCACCTATTTACTGTGAGCTTACAAAGTAATATGAGCTTGTAGAGTAAAAAGTTATTTTGAAAATTTAATAAAATTTAGTAAAAGAGGAGAAATTATGAAAAATAATATGAAAAGTAATATCAAAAGTAATATGAAAAACAATATGAAAAACAAAATTTATGGTTTTATTTTATTATTATTACTACTATTGATAATTTCTACAAATGTTTATGCTAAAACTTTTTATTCTATTGGAGTATCACTTTCTATAATTAATAGTGGCACATTCTCTGGATATGGAGAATTAGGTTTTGGAGGATCTGCTTTACTATTTGATCTTGGTTTTGGTACAATGTATGTAGAAGGATATTCTTTATCTGCGACCAAATTTGGTATTGGTTATCGCTATTATTTTGATATTTTTAGTGGATTTTATCTTGGAATAAATATTGGCACAATAACTTTGAGGTACGGTTATGATAGTCTTAGCATTGGTTATTCTACTCTTTCTGCGGGTTATAGGTATATTTTTAATGATACATATAAAAATTATGAAGGGTTCTTTATTGAGGGTGCATTAATAATTTATTCTGTATCTGATTTAGGTTCTGGAATTGGACTATATATTGGTTTGGGTTATGCATTGTAAGATTGTTTTAATTTAGTGAGGGGAGGAACTCTTCCACTTTATATTATTCATTTCCCCAGATAAAGTTGTTGAAAATGCTTGTTCAATAAATAGTTCACTTCAATTTTATGTTATTCATTTTAATATTAAATTGCTTTTGAAAAATAGATAAATATGAAAAGAGAAATAGATGGCAAATCTCGAAAATACTACAACTTACAATGAAGGTTCTAATAGCTTAAAAAGTATTAAATAATCTCAATTCATTCATAGATAAATTTAAGTCTCTTTCAGAACAAAATATTGATTTAATAAATACTACAAAAAACTTAAGTACATACAAAATAATAGAGTATTATTAAAATATTGAAAAGAATTTACAGACAAGAGAAGAAATATTGCAAACAAAATTGCAAAACCTTTTTTTAGAGGAATTTGAAAAATATAAAAAACAAAGAGAGGCAATTAGCGAAGCTCGCAAGAACGAGATTATTTATTCTATTACGAAAATAATTCACAAAAGTAGTCAACCAATTCTTGATCAACAACAAAAATTATCTGATGAGATTGAACAAATAAAAAAAATAGTAACCAAAAATGATAAAACCATTAAAAAATATACAATATTATTGATTGCAAGTCTAATAGTCTTCTTAGCTATTTCGATATTTTTTTAAATTATTTTAGTAATGAAATTATTTTATTAATAATTTTTAATAAATTTTTCTAATAGCGAAATCATTTTTATTATGCCCAGACCGCCTCACCCCCACCCTAATGAAGAAATAAAAAGGATAGCAGACACATATTAAGCTTGGAGTAGTGAATACATCCTTGAATACAAAGATGTTCCAAGCTTTTGCAAATCAGCAACAATCGAAGAAATCAGAAAATACCACCATATTTTAACTCCCGGTCTTTATTTTAGCCTTGTAGAATAGGAGGAAAAGGACTAAGCATTCGAAGAAAAGATGGACAGATGGAAGAAAGAAAAAAATTGGATGAAGAAATAAAAAAAATTTTGGAATTCATAGGATGGAAGATAGAATAAATGTTTTGACAACTAAAAGAAAATAGTGATTATATATCAAATGAATGTAAGATATCCCAAATAGGTTCTCAGATTCAACAATTTGAACAAACAGTTGAAGCCATGAAAAAGCATATAAATGTCAGGTTTAACACCTAGTTGAAATAAGATAGCATTGAAGGATTTTCACGCCTTGATATCTGGGATTATCCTTTGGATGTCATAAGAGAAATTGTTGTTAATGCACTTATACACAAAGATTATCTTTATACCTCACCTATCGAGATTAAAGTATACGATGATAAAATAACTTTCTGGAACAGCAAAAAGCTACATTTCCCTCTCACTGTGTAAAGTTTGAAAACCAACCATCCTGTAAATCAGAGTAACCCCCTTCTTGCTTCTGTATTTTATTATGCAGGTATTGTGGAGCAATGGGGGTCAGGAACCTAGAAAGTGATCAAACTTTTTAAAGAACAAGGACTTCCTGAACCTGAATTTTTAGAAAGAAAAGAAGGTATCGGAGATTTCACGGTTTATGTTTATTAAGACAGGTTTAATGAAAAAGAATTGAGAAAAATGAGGCTTAACTAAAGACAAATAAAGGCTGTAATTTATGTAAAAGAAAGAGGAAAAATTACAAATAAGGAGTATAGAGAAATAAATAATATTTCAAAACCAATGGGAACAATTGAACTTACTGATTTGTTAGATAAACAGGTTTTTGAGAATTTAGGAACAATGGGAAAGTACACATATTATATTTAAGGGATAATAAAGGGCTAAAAGGACTAACAAAGGGATAATAATGGGATAATAAAACGTTCATAAATATAGAAAGTAATCCAATAATAAGGCAATTGAGTAAAAAATGATATAATAATTTATATTGAGAAATGGTTGGCGAATCTAGCGAATATCTGGTGAACAAACTAATAATAGATAAAGAAAAGGCTAACGAAAGTATAATAACAAAAAACAATTGAAAATCCAAACAAAAATGATTCATAAATTAAAAAATCATGACTGGGGCAGACAAGGAAAAGATTATTGTGAGAAAAATTATAGCGAAGAAGAAAAAGCCTATTATTGTCATTTCTGTCAACAAATAACGCCCTCAGATTTTAAAGAAAAACAAGAAAAATATTTTGATGAAACTTACGAAAAACAAATAAACGAACTGAAGTGTTTAGTTAATAAATTTACCAAAATATAAAATCAATTGATATCTTTTTTTAATAGTTTAATTACAACCGAAGAAAATAAATACCTAGAAGAAAAAAAGAATGAATTAGAATTTAAGCAAAAACTATTGCTTCAAAAAAAATCTCCAAACAAACAAAAATTAACAACTAAACAACAAAACCAAAGTAATATAATTGATATAGATTCATTATTAAATATTATTGAGAAAGTAAATAATACTATTGATTAAATTAATTATAACATTGAAAAACAAAGTAAATTAATTAACAATCGAAAAAATGAACAAATACGAATTGAATCGGAATTGTGGAAGTTTTTTGTTGATGAGATACCTGAATCAATTCAAAGCTATAAAAACAAGATAGTGACATCCAAAAAGCTTTAGAATATTTAAGTAATCAAATACAATATAAAAGAAATGAAACAAGTAATTTGAATGCAGAAATTTCTAACCTTGAGAAGCAAATAAAAATCGTTAAACCTACTGTTGCAGCAATAAATAAATTATTAGAAAGCTTTGGTTTTAATGGTTTCAGATTAGCCCCAACTGTGAATGAAAAACATTATAAAATAGTAAGAGAAGATGGTTCATCTGCAAAAGAAATTTTGATTGAAGGTGAAAGAAACTTTATTGTATTCCTTTACCTCTACCATTTGATTAATGGAGTTTTAAATCCTGATGAAAACATAAATGAATATAAAATAGTTGTTTTTGATGTTCCTGTCTCAATTCTGGATTCTGATTTATTATTTATTGTTGCAACTTTAATTAAGAAAATCTTAAAAGATATTAGAGAGAATAAAGGTAATATAAAGCAAGTTTTTATTCTTATACACAATTTTTTTTCTTTAAAGAAGTTTCTTTCATTTCTTCAAAAGAAATAAGTAATGAGGGAAAAGATACAAAATTTTTCATTGTAAGAAAAGTTAATCAAATAAGTTCATTAGAACCTTTTAATACAAATCCAATAAAAACTACTTACCATATATTAAGGGAATAGTTAAAGCGAAGGGATAATATTAATTGTATTTCGCTTCAAAATTCTATGAGAATAATAATAGAATTTTATTTTAAGCTATTGGCTGATATTGATGAAGAAAAATTAATAGATAAATTTGAGGATGCAAGAGATAAACATATATATAGAAGTTTAATTTCATGGATTAATGTTGGCTCACACGAAGTTTTTGATGATAGGAATTATAATCCTATGCCATATGATACAGAAAAGTTTAAAGAAATATTTAGAAAAATCTTTGAAAATACAGGACATAAACCCCATTATAACGTCATGATGATGGGACTTTAAGAAACTACAATTGAAATAATAAATAATTAAAGAGGTTATAATAATGAGATTAAACTAGATAAACTTGCGCAAAATGATTTACTAGATACTCTAAATAATCTCAAAAACAACACTGGATTTGATTCGCAACAGATTTTACTGGATATTTAGAGTTTGGTCAGTGAAAAAGTAAATGCAAGCGAATTTGAGATTGTTGAAGCCTTGGCAGAAGTTATTTTAGAGAAAAATTTTAGCTGTCGGTTTTATTGGAACAAATTACGAGATGCAAGAAATCCAGCAGGAAACATGACCGGAGCCGATCAGATGGGGTTTATTTATTATGAAAATGAAGTACTTTTCTTGTTTGGAGAAGTTAAAACTTCATCAGAGGCAAAAAGCCCACCATAGGTTTTGATTCAAAAAGATTCTGAAATGATTGACTAATTAAAAAATTTATATTGCAATCATCAAAAAAATAGGATTGCATGCCTCAAGAAACAATTTATGGGAATATGCTTTTTGACATAAACTGACAGCAAATTAAGATTTAAAACATCAAAAAATGATTTATTGGGCGGGTGGTCGGGGTTGGTGATGGGTAAAAATAAAATAAAAATAAAAAAATAAAATAAAATGAAATAAAAAAATAAAATAAAAATTTAATTGGGAATTATGAATAATTTTAAGTTAAATTATAATTGTGATGTTTAAGAAAAAATTTGAAAAAGTAGGAACCATAAATAGTTTCGTTCGAAATAAAAAAACAGGTTGAAATTTTGAACAAAGAGAATATGAAAACTGTTTAAGAGTTTTGAAAAAAATAAATTAGGTTGTAAACTTGAACTAAGAGAATATGATAGCTATTGTATTGTTTTGTTTGAAAAAAATAGGTTGAAAAATTGGCTAATTGGGCTATAGATTAAATGTAAATTTTTTTTTGAGACTCTTTATAAATCAAAAAAATATTCAAAAAATGCTCATGAGAGGTTTTATTATGGCAAAAAGCATTATGGAACAAAACATTATGATACAAAACATTGTTGCACAAAAAAATGACAAACAGGATTTAATCTCTTTTTCACTTCGTTCAAAAATGTTGGGAAGTTTTGCGATTGCTTTTATTTTCTTATTTTTGTTATTGGTTTTTTTTTCAATCGATTTGTTGGCTTTTGATTTTGGTTGTGGTGGGATTTTTTGGGGTGCAAATTCATCTTTTTTCCCATCTGTACCAAAAAGTTTTGTCAATTTTAGTTATTTTGGTGGTTATGGCTATGCAAATATTTCTGGTACAATTTTCGGTGGGTTTGGTTTAGCAATTTTAAGCAATGAGAAATATTTTACAGGGGGAGATTTAGCAGGTGGTTTTGGAGGACTTATTACTGGTATTCAATTTATTGATACTTATTCCGTAAATTTATTATTACTAGTCTGGCTTGGACTTGGAGGCATTAGTGTAGATAGTACCGATGGTTATTTTGCTGGATATATTGAAATTACAATGGAATTAGGTATTCAAATAAATAGTTTTACTGAGCTTATTTTATATGCTGGATATCAGATTATGGGGAATTTAATTTCTGGAAGACCTTTTTACGACTTTTTTAACCAAACTGTGGTTATAGGTGTAAGACTAGCTTTTGGTTCGTAAATTATATACTGAATATATTTCTGAATTAATTATACAAAGATAACAAATTATAAAAGTTAGCAAAAAAACTTAACTTTTCGATTTAAGAAAAGTTTTTAACTAAATTTGGTCGGTAACTTAAATATTACTGCTTTGAAAATCTTGTCATTATTACGGAGTTTTAACAAAATTTGGTCGCTGAATTTAAGCGACCAATTTATTTTGCCTTTAAAAATTTTTTAATAAATTTATAGAAAAAAATTAAAAAATATTTATAAGTTTAAATAGATTTTTGTAAGTTTAATTTTATTTATTCTCTTAATAAAAAATGCAAAAGAGAAAAAACTTATGATGGACAGAAATTTTATAGACTATCAGCTTATTATGTTAAAAATGCAAAATAAATCACAAATAGAGTAATATATGAATAATAAAAGAGTGAATATGGAATAAAATGGAGGATATTTAATAAAATAGCGGAGGGTTTATGCAAAAGGCTCTTCTTGTTGGAATTAATAAGTATAAAATACCCGGCGCAGACTTGAATGGTTGTGTTAATGATGTTACAAACTTAAGAGATGTTTTGCTTAAATACTTTGGTTTTGATGTTTCAGATATTAGAGTTGTTACAGATGAAAGGGCAACTAAGAACAATATAATAGAAGGGTTAAATTGGCTTTGTGATGGTGTTAAGCCTGGAGATAGCATTTTATTTCAATTTTCTGGACATGGATCGCAGATTGTAGATGCTAGTGGAGATGAGGTTAAAGATCATCTTGATGAGATTTTATGTCCGCATGATATGGACTGGGATGGCAAATATATAATTGATGATGAACTGGATCAAATATTTTCAAAAGTAGATGAAAAGGTCAATATTGAAATTGTTTTAGATAGTTGCCATAGTGGAACTGGAACAAGAGAGGCTCTTGGATTAAATCTTTTACCACTGGAACAAACATTAAAAGTAAAATTTTTAAAACCGCCTGTCGATATTGAAGCAAGAGCCGATGACGATATGAATACCAAAAAATTGTTTTCTAACTTAAAAACAAAAAAACCAAATAATAGGGTTGTGTTTACGGCTTGTAAAGATAATCAAACCTCTGCTGATGCTTATATAAATGGAAGTTTTAATGGGGCTTTTACTTATTATTTTTGTAAATATTTAAGAGAAGCTCAGGGAAATATAGTAAGGTATGAGCTTTTAAAAAGGGTTAGATCTTCATTAAAATATCATGGATTCAGTCAAATACCACAGCTTGATTGTGCATCTTCCGAGAAGAATAAAAATCTGTTACAATAGAAAATGGCAACTTTAAGCTAAGTAAGAAAGATCATATTTTGGGGGAAAGGTGAAGACTTATGTATATCAAATTGGAAGACTTGATACAAATATGTCTGAAAAAACTTTTAAATTTAAAGATAGCGAGCCTATTAAAATATCCCTTTCTTCTTTTGCTTTTAAGCATTTTTTGACTGAGAAATATTCGAAAGAAAAAGAAGATAAACAAGAGGCAAATCCAAAAAATGATATAAAAGATAATGTAAAAAACAATGTTAAGGTAATTTTAGCTTTCCCTTCGAGTTTGCCATTTAATAAATATTTAATTAGTGAAAAGGCTGGTATTGAAAAGGATTTGAAAAATCTTGTTGAAAAGATATTAGATGAAAATGATAGAAAAAGTTATCTTGAAAATCCATATAAGTTTTTTGAAAATCATCCACACGCAAAGCAAGCAGATGGATTTTTTGTTCTTCATAGCATATTCACAGCAAGTAAAATTGACAATTTTGAAGGTATTATATTTAAATCAACCTTTGAACAGATTACTTATGAGATTTTTCTTGATATGATTGAAAGAGTTTTTCTGGGAAATTTTAAAGAAGATGATGGAGAAAAAATAGAATTATATATAGATATTTCGAGTGGTCAGAATTTTTATAATTCTGCTTTAGTTGAAGCGGCAAGAAGTTTTACATTGTTTTATAAACTAGCAAATTATAACTCTCAAGATAAGATTGAAACTAAAATAATATTTAGCGATCCAATTTTAACCGAAGAAGGACCTTATAATATTCATGTTAGTTATGATATAAATCCGGCAGTCTTTTTTAAATCGCCATTAAATTATGAAGAATTTAAAGATAATAAACTTTGTAACAAAATTTTCAGTATAAATGTTTTTATTCTTAATAATATTGATATTGAAAATTATATTAATGAATTAAAAATAGATGCGAAAAAAATTAATTATGGAAATAACAAAACTATTGAAGTTTCTAAAATTAATGAGTTTAAAAATAATATATTGGTTGGGAAAAATACTTTAAATGAATTAGTAGAAATAAGGGAATCTTTAATAAAAAAATGCAGAGAAAAGATTAGACCTATATTCGAATCTTTTGTTTTGACTTATTCTTCTATAAAAAATGGAATTCCTCTTTTCTTTTATTATATAGATATTATGCCATTAAATAATATTATTGATAATATAAAAATACTTATCAATTTTAGCAAAATAATACTAAATAAAGACTGGGTAGATGATTTTGGTTATACGATGGGGATTAATTATAAGGATTTAATTAAAACCTTTAATCTTTTAGCTTTTTATATTACATTTATAAATATTTTTAATAAGAAAAAAATAGTTAAAAAAGATAAAGTAAGCTACGAAGAGCTGCAAGCATTTTATGAAGATGATAAAGCAAATAATATTTTTAATATTTTCAGGCTTGAAGCAGTAAAATTACTTGTTGCAAATGAACTAAAGGGATATAGTTTAATAAGAAAGGATATTGATAATAAATCAACTTTAGATAGAGTTAAAAACGAGTGGCATAAGCTATTTGAAGCAATGCCATATTATAAAGATGAAGAAAGCAATAATGAAGCTATAAATACTAGAAATTTTCTTGCTCATGCTGGCTTTGAAAGGACAATTACAGAGGTAAAAAAAGAGGGTAATATTGTTTATTTTAGGTATATGAGTAATAAGATTGGAGATATAAAAAACATACTTATAAAGGATTTTGAGTAAAAATAAAATAATCGGTTAATTGTTTTAACTCGCTTGTATCAAGATTAAAAATTATTAACAAAATATTTTTCAAAATTTTAATAAATTTCTATTAATAAATTTCAACAATATTGAATATGTTTTTATTGATTATGGATAACCATCCCAGTAAGGGATGATATAAATTTTTATTTAATGATTTTTTATAATTTTTAAAAATAAAAAAGAGGAGAAAAATTATGGAAAAAGAAATTATTGAAGTAACTAAATCATATGATGAAATTTCTATTGAAGAATTA